>Ga0310834_100486_pt1 | contig 43207 bp, 40 predicted proteins | sample SM_ome_2_FD_201314 | JGI IMG/M metagenome (GOLD analysis project Ga0310834, IMG submission 201314) | Sorghum-adapted microbial communities enriched on stacked mutant (SM) sorghum from Joint BioEnergy Institute, Emeryville, California... ...
GATTGGAAGGCCTTGTTGAGGGGGCCTTCGCCAAGGTCTTCAAGGGTGTGGTCCACCCGGTGGAGATCCTCAACGCCATGCAACGGGAGGCGGAGGCGCACAAGGCCATCCTGGCCGGGGGGCGGACGCTCGTCCCGAACCGGTACGTGATCGACCTCTCTCCCTACGACCACAGCCGGCTCGCGCCCTACGCCGCGGCCCTGGCCCAGGAGCTCGCGCAGTCGCAGGCCGAGTTCATCGGTGAGCAGGGGTGGACGGTCTACGGCGACGTGATCGTCGAGATCGAGCGGGGCGAGGGCCTGGACACCGGCATGTTCCGCGTGACCGCCGAGGTCTACACCGGTGCCGCCGAGCCCGCGCCGCCTCCGCCGCCGCCGAGCTACGACCCGGGCTACGGGCCGTACGGCCAGCAGCCCGGCTACGGGCCCCCGGCCGGCGGTCCGGGCCGGAACGCGCGGCTGGTCTCCAGCGACGGGCGCGTCTACCCGTTGTCGGTCGGCTCGACCGTCATCGGTCGCGGCGACCAGGCGAACCTGCGGCTGCCTGACGTCGGCATCTCCCGGCGGCACGCCCGCCTGGACTTCGACGGCGGGCAGGTCATCATCACCGATCTGGGCTCGACCAACGGAACCTCGGTGAACGGCCAGCGGATCTCGGCCGTGGCGCTGAATCCGGGCGACATGATCCAGATCGGCACCACCACCCTGACCTTCCGCGTGGACGGTTAGGTTGCCCGACAGCATCGTCTTCACCGCCGCCCGCTTCGGCTTTCTGCTCCTGCTGTGGATATTCGTCTTCGCGGTGGTCGGGGTCATCCGGCGGGACTTGGGGGCGCGGCCGAGCCGCCTCGTGGCGGCGCCGCGTGGGGTGGTCCTGCCGGGCTCGGGACGGCCGGCGCGGGTGCGCAAGGGGCGGGCGGCGACTCACCTCGTGGTGACGGAAGGCGATCTGGCGGGAACCAGGGTGAGTCTGGGCGACACCCCCATCACCATCGGGAGGGCCGACGACTCGAACCTTGTGATCACGGACGACTACGCGTCAGCGCGCCACGCCCGTCTCGTGCCCCGGGACGGGCAGTGGTATGTCGAGGATCTCGGCTCAACCAACGGCACCTACCTTGACCGCATGAAGGTCACTGCACCGACCCCCGTACCCCTTGGCGTTCCGATTCGCATCGGACGCACCAGCATCGAGCTGAGGCCGTAGATGACCCTGACCATGCGTTACGCGGCGCGCAGCGACCGCGGGCTGATCCGACACGGCAACCAGGACTCCGTGTACGCCGGGCCCCGGTTGCTCGCGGTGGCCGACGGCATGGGTGGGATGGCGGCGGGCGACGTGGCGAGCAACATCGTGATCGCCGCGCTCGCCCCCTTGGACGAGGATGTGCCGAGCAACGCTCCACTCGACGCCCTGCGCCAGGCGGTGGAGACGGCGAACCAGCAGATCCGGGCCGCGGTCGAGCAGAACCCGGAGATGGAGGGGATGGGGACCACCCTCACCGGGATGCTGTTCGGCGGCAACAAGATCGGGCTGGTCCACATCGGCGACTCCCGCGCGTACCTGCTGCGGGACGGCGAGCTCACCCAGATCACCCGGGACGACACGTACGTCCAGCTGCTGGTCGACGAAGGGCGCATCACCGAGGTCGAGGCCAACACCCACCCGCAGAAGTCGCTGCTCATGCGGGCCCTCGACGGGCGTGACACCGAGGCCGAGTACTCGCTGCGCCAGGTCATGCCGGGCGACCGGTACCTGCTGTGCAGCGACGGGCTGTCCGGTGTGGTCAGCGACGAGACGATCGCGGCCACGTTGCGCGAGTACGCCGACCCACACCAGTGCGCCGACCGGCTGGTCCAACTCGCCCTGCGGGCCGGCGGACCGGACAACATCACGGTCATCGTCGCGGACTTCACCGACGAGGACATCGTGGAGGAGGCGCCGGTCGTCGCCGGGGCCGCCGCCAACGACCGCGGCCTGATCACGACCGCCGACGTCTCGACGCCCGCGGGGCGGGCGTCCGCCCTGACCCGGTCCGGCGAGGCGGTCCCCGTGCCCGACGAGGACCCGGAGGAGCCGGTGCGGCGGCACCCCATCCGGACCGCGCTGGTCCTGCTGGGGCTCGTCGCCGTGCTCGCCGGTGGGCTGTGGGGCGGCTGGCGGTACACGCAGACGAAGTACTACGTCGGGGTGACCGACGACGGCCACATCGCGGTCTTCCAGGGCATCCCCGGGGAGGTCGCCGGGTTCCAGCTGTCGCAGGTGGTGCACCTGTCCGACGTCACCATCGACAGCCTGACCCCGGCGTCGCAGGACACGGTGCGGGCCACGATCACCAAGGACAGCCGGAGTGAGGCGATGGCCGCGCTCAACGCGCTGCTCGACCCGCAGGCGCGCAACGTCATTCCGGAGTGCAAGACGGTGACGATCTACCCGACGCCGTCGGCGACCGAAGACCCGTCGCCCACGCAGACGCCCGATGCCCCGCCGACCGACCCGGCCACCCCGCCTCCGGCGGCCGCGGCGTCGGAGGCGCCGGCCCAGGAGGCGGCCGAGCCGTCGCCGACTCCCACCCCGTCGTTGACCCCGACCCCTCGACCCTCGGGCATCGTCACCACGAGCCCGACGCCGTGCCGACCGACCAGTGGCTGAGACCGTACGCCTCCGTGACCTGGCCGAGCCCGTGACCTGGCGGCTCGGGCCGGCCAGCGCACCCACCGCCCGAAGGATGACCGCCCCGTGACCGTCGCCGTCGCCGCCGTGCCCAGCCCGGCCGCCCCCGTCCGGCGGCCCCGTCGGGGTACCGAACTCGGGCTGCTGATCCTGGCGATGCTCGTCGTGCTGGTCTACTCGGCGGCGGTGCAGGCCGGGCTGATGGAGCGGATCACGCCGACGTTCTGGCAGCCGGTGGCGGTGGTCTTCGCCATCTTCCTCGCCGTGCACATCGCGGTGCGCCTGCTCGCCCCGCACGCGGACCCGGTCCTGCTGCCCACGGTCGCCCTCATCAACGGGTTGGGCGTGGCGTTCCTGCGCCGGCTGGACCTGGCCGCGACGCCGCCCGAGCTGCGCGAGCAGCTGTCGATCTTCAGCGGCATGGCGATCCGGCAGATCCAGTGGACGGCGGCCGCCGCGGTGGGCGCGGTGCTGCTGCTGGCCCTGATTCGGGACCATCGGCTGCTGTCCAAGTACGCCTACACGCTCGGCCTGGTCGGCATCGTCCTGGTGGCGCTCCCGGCGCTGCTGCCCGGGCGCTTCTCGGAGATCAACGGGGCGAAGCTGTGGATCCTCATCGGGGGGTTCTCGATCCAGCCGGGCGAGTTCGCCAAGCTGGCGCTGCTGTCGTTCTTCGCCTACTACCTGGTGACCAAACGCGAGGTGCTGTCGCTGGCGAGCCGGCGGTTCCTCGGCATCGACTTCCCCCGGCCGCGCGACCTGGGCCCGGTGCTGGTCATCTGGGGCCTGTCGCTGCTGATCCTCATCTTCGAGAAGGACCTCGGCACCTCGCTGATGTTCTTCGGCATGTTCGTGGTCACCGTCTACATCGCCACCGAGCGGGCCAGCTGGCTGATCATCGGCCTGCTCCTCTTCTTCGGCGGGGCCACGATCGCGTGGGCCCTCGGCGAGGTCATCGGCGGGCCGTTCCTCAACTTCGCCAACCGGGTCGAGGTGTGGCGCGAGCCGTTCGCCGACGCCGACGACGCCGGGCTGCAGCTGACGCAGTCCCTGCTGGGCCTGGGCACGGCCGGCCTTTTCGGCGCGGGTCCGGGCAACGGGCTGCCCTACGTGCCCCAGTTGGACCGGTTCGTGATCCCGCTGGTGCACAGCGACTTCGTCTTCGCCGGGATCGGTGAGGAGATCGGGCTGTTCGGGTTGACCGGACTGCTGGTGTGCTACCTGCTGATCGTCAACCGGGGCCTGCGCATCGGGATCATGGTGCGGGACTCGTTCGGCAAGCTGCTCGCCGGTGGCCTGTCGTTCACCCTGGGGTTGCAGGTCTTCGTCATCGTCGGTGGGGTGACCGGCCTCATTCCGCTCACCGGGCAGACCACGCCGTTCATGTCGGCCGGGGGATCCTCGTTGGTGGCGAACTGGCTGCTGGTGGCCCTGCTCATGCGCATCTCGGACGCGGCCCGCCGCCCGGCGACGCTCACCGTCGGGGGCTCGGTACCGCCACCTCCCGTGAGCAACCTGCGTGAGGCCCCCACGGAGGTGATCCCATGAACGCGCCTTTGCGCAAGGCCGGTCTGGTGATGATCCTCCTGTTCGGGCTGCTCTTCGCCCAGCTCAACTGGATCACCGTCGTCAAGGCCGACGAGTACCGCAACGACACCCGGCACAACAGCTTCCGGCTGCTCCAGCAGGACTACGAGCGCCAGCGGGGCAACATCGTCGTCGACGGCCAGGCCGTGGCGCTGAGCACGGCCACCGCCGACACGTTCCGCTACCTGCGCGGGTACCCGTACGGCGGGCTGTACGCCCACACGGTGGGTTACCGTCCCGTCTACGGCGAGGTGACCGGGATCGAGGCGATCGAGAACGACATCCTCAACGGCAGCGCCAGCGTCTTCACCGCCGACCGGCTGCTGGAGATGCTCACCGGCAAGAAGTCCAACGGTGGCAACGTCCTGCTCACGCTGAGCCATTCGGTGCAGGAGACCGCGTACAACGCGCTGATGAACAACCGGAGCAGCAGCCAGACCGGTGCCGTGGTGGCGCTGGACCCGACCACGGGCGCCGTGCTGGCCATGGTCTCCACACCGACCTTCGACCCGAACCCGCTGGTGGCGCACGACTTCGACACCGCCACCGACGAGTACGACCGGCTGCTGGCCGACCCCGGCCGCCCGCTGCTCAACCGGGCGGTCTCCGAGCGGTTCCCGCCCGGGTCGACGTTCAAGGTCATCGTGGCCGCGGCCGCGCTGCAGCAGGGCCTCAGCCCCGACAGCGTGCTGCCCGGCGGGGAGACCTACACGGCCCCGCAGACCACCGTGCCGATCCAGAACGCGCCGGGCGTGGTGTGTCCGGACGAGATCACACTGCTCGACGCGCTGCGGGTCTCCTGCAACACGGCCTTCTCCCGGTACGGCGTGGAGCAGCTCGGCACGGAGACGCTCAAGCGCGTGGCGCGCGAGTTCGGGTTCGAGACGGCGCCGACGTTCGACCGGGACGACGACAACCGCATGGCGGTGGTGGCGAGCCAGACCGGGCCGATGGCCGGGCCGGACGGCACTCCCGACCCGGCGGCCCTCGCCCAGTCCTGCATCGGGCAGCGCGACGTGGCCATGACCCCGCTGCAGGGGGCGCTCATCGCCGCGACGATCGCCAACGACGGCGTGCAGATGCGCCCGTACCTGATCGACACCATTCAGGACGCGAACCTCGTCCCGATCTGGCGGGCCACGCCCTCCAGCCTGCGCCGCCCGGTGTCGTCGGCGGTCGCCGGACAGCTGCGGGAGATGATGAACGCCGTCGTCCGCAACGGTACGGGCACAAATGCTCGGATCGACGGGTTTGAGGTAGGCGGCAAGACCGGGACGGCGCAGAATGGGGATGCGCCGGACCACGGGTGGTTCATCGGGTACGCGCGGACGAGCAGCGGCCAGCCGGTGGTGGCGGTCGCGGTATTGATCCAGAACGCGGGGCCGCGGGGCAGCGCGGAAGCCACGGCGATCGCGGGCCAGGTCATGCGAGCGGCGATCGCGACCAAGGGACTAGGTTGACGGACGGGGCGTTGCCGTGGGCGGGACGAGTGTGATGGGGTCGAGATGATCAGCCCTGGAACAGTGCTGGGCCAGCGGTACCGACTGGACGAGCGCATCGCCAGCGGCGGGATGGGCGACGTCTGGAAGGGCGTCGACGATGTGCTCGGCCGCACGGTCGCGGTGAAGCTGCTGCTCCCGTCGCTGCTGGAGGAGCCGGGCTTCACCGAGCGGTTCCGCGGCGAGGCCCGCACCATGGCGACGATCAGCCACCCGGGCGTGGTTGACGTCTACGACTACGGCAGCGACAGCGCCATCGGGGCGTACCTGGTGATGGAGTACATCCACGGTGAGGCGCTGTCCCGGACGCTCGCCCGCGTCGGCCGGCTGACCGCCGGCCGCACCATGGCGCTCGTGGCCCAGGCGGCCGAGGCGCTGCACGCCGCCCACCAGGCCGGGGTGGTGCACCGGGACGTCAAGCCGGGCAACCTGCTCGTCCGCCCGGACGGGACCCTGGTGCTGACCGACTTCGGGATCGCGCGACAGGCCGGCGCCGCTCAGCTCACGGCCGACGGGTCGGTCCTCGGCACCGCGTCGTACATCTCGCCCGAGCAGGCGATGGGCGAGAAGGCGACGCCGCTGTCGGACATCTACGCGCTGGGCGTGGTCGCCTACCAGTGCCTGTCCGGCTACCGTCCGTTCGAGGGCGACAACCCGCTCGAGATCGCCATGCGGCACGTCCGGGAGCAGCCGCCGCCGATGCCGCCCGACGTACCGGCGAGCGCCCGGGCGGTGGTGGAGCGGGCGATGCAGAAGCGTCCCCAGGACCGCTACCCCAACGCGGCCGCCTTCGCCATGGAGGCGCGCCGGGTGGCCGCCGAGCTCGGCACCGGTGCTCCGCGGCCGATGGCGGTCGTGGCGGCGGGGCGACCGGCGGCGCCGTTGACCTCGGCGCCGCCCACCCGGATGATGCAGTCCCCACTGGGACCGGGCGGCTACGCCGGTCACTCCGGTGACATTCGGGTCTCCCGCGGGCCGAGCGCGGGCACGCTGGTGGCCATCATCGTGGCGGTCGTGGTCGTGGCGGTCTGCGTCGGCGCGGCCATCGCGCTCATCCAGCAACGGACGCCACCGCAGTCACTCCCTCGGGAGGGAACGGCGGCTACCGTACCAGGCGTCGTCTCTAGCGACGGTGGCACGGACAGCGGAGGGCAAGGCACACCATGACACAGGCCCGCCTCCTCGGGGGGAGGTATCAGGTCGGCGAGCTGCTGGGCTACGGCGGCATGGCTGAAGTCCACCGCGGCCGTGACCTTCGCCTCGGACGCGACGTCGCGATCAAGATGTTGCGAACCGATCTGGCCCGGGATGACACGTTCCAACTCCGGTTTCGCCGTGAGGCCCAGAACGCCGCCTCGCTGAACCACCCGGCGATCGTCGCCATCTACGACACCGGTGAGGAGCGGGGATCGAGCGGCGAGTCGTTGCCGTACATCGTCATGGAGTACGTGAACGGCCGCACGCTCAAGGAGGTCCTCGCGGTCGAGGGGCGGCTGCCGCCCCGCCGGGCCCTGGAAATCGTGGCCGAGATCTGCTCCGCGCTGGAGTTCAGCCACCGGCACGGCATCATCCACCGGGACATCAAGCCGGGCAACGTGATGCTGACCCAGACCGGCCAGATCAAGGTCATGGACTTCGGCATCGCCCGGGCGCTGGCGAGCAGCGGCTCGACGATGACCCAGACCTCGGCGGTCATCGGCACCGCGCAGTACCTCTCGCCCGAGCAGGCCCGGGGTGAGGCGGTCGACGCCCGCAGCGACGTCTACGCCACCGGCTGCGTGCTCTACGAGCTGCTGTGCGGGCAGCCTCCGTTCGTGGGGGACAGCCCGGTCAGCGTGGCCTACCAGCACGTGCGGGAGGACGCCCGGCCGCCGAGCCTGCTCAACCGCGAGGTGACCCCCGCCATCGATGCGGTGGTGCTCAAGGCCCTGGCCAAGAACCCGCTCAACCGCTACCAGAGCGCGGCCGAGATGCGGGCCGACCTGCTGCGCGCCGCGGCGGGCCGTCCCGTGTACGCCGAGCCGGTCATGGTCAACCACCCGCCGGCCGGCGCGACCCGGCCGATTCGCCCGACCACGGGGGGTCGGCCCACGCCCAGCCGGCCCGAGCACCGGCGCCGGCGGGCCAACCCGTGGGCGATCGCCGGACTGTCCGGGCTCGCCGTCGTGGCGGTGATCGCGCTGGTCGTCGGCCTGATCATGTCCCGGGACCGGACGGTCGAGGTGCCGAACCTGGTGGGCCTGACCAAGGACGTTGCCGAGTCTCGGTTGCTCAGCGCCGGGCTGCGGGCCAACCTCGAGCCCAAGACCGACCCGAACTGCACCGAGAACGAGATCATCAACCAGGATCCGGCGCACGGGGCGGCGGTACCCCCCAATTCGACCGTGCGCCTCACCTGGTGTGCGGGCGCGGGCACGGAGCAGGTCCCGCAGGTGATCGGCCTGCCGCAGGATCTGGCCGAGCAGCTGGTGACCGAGCGGAACCTGAAGCCGGTGATCAAGCTCGTGGACAGCGCCAAGGACGAGGGGACGGTCGTCGCCGTCACTCCGGCCGAGGGCGAGACCGTGGCCCAGGGCACCGAGGTCACGCTGGAGATCTCGAAGGGCAACTACGAGGTCATGCCCGACGTCACGAACATGCCGCAGGCGGTCGCCGAGGCCATCCTGCGCAATGAGGGGTTCCACGACGTCTGGCCGATCCCGCGGCCGGTCGACGACCCCGAGCTGGACGGCATTGTCATCGGCCAGAGCCCGGAGGCCGGCCAGGAAGCCAACCCGACCTTCCAGGTCAACATCTACGTCGGTCAGTACGAGGCGCCGCCGACCACGAGCCCGCCCACGCCGACCGCGACCACCCCGACTTCGACGGCCACGGAGTCGCCGTCCCCCGACGGCTGACCTGGGCCACCGATCCCGGGCCACCGCTGACCGGGCCTCCGTCTGACCGGCTGGTCGGCATGACCAGCGTGGTCGGGCGGAGGCCGACGGGTTGGTCAGGCGAAGGCGGCGACGCGACGCGCCTCGACCTCGGCGGCCAGCGCGGGGGCCCGCTCGAGCGCGGTGGGGTGACCCAGCGCGTCCAGCCAGTTGGCCAGCATCAGGTGCCCGCCCTGGGTGAGGACCGACTCCGGGTGGAACTGGACGCCCTCCAGGGGCAGGGTGCGGTGCCGCATCGCCATGACCACCCCCGAGTCCACCGTCCGGCCGGTGACCTCGATCTCGGGCGGCAGGGTGGACTCCACCACGGCGAGCGAGTGGTACCGGGTCGCGGTGAACGGGTCGGGCAGCCCGCGCAGGATGCCCGCCCCGTGGTGGGTCACGAGGGACGTCTTGCCGTGCAGCAGCTCGGGCGCCCGGGCCACGGTGGCGCCGAACGCCTCGCCGATCGCCTGGTGCCCGAGGCACACGCCGAGCATCGGGATGGCGTCGCCGTACTCCTTGATCAACGAGGGCATGATGCCGGCGCGCGACGGCGTGCCGGGTCCGGGCGACAGGAGGATCCCGTCCGGCCGGAGGCGGCCCACCTCGGCCAGGCCGATCTCGTCGTTGCGGTAGACCTCGCAGGTCACGTCGAGCTGGCCCAGGTACTGCACCAGGTTGTAGACGAACGAGTCGTAGTTGTCGATGACCAGCACGCGCATCGCGATGGTTCCATCCTCACGGTGGGCCGACCTGCACGTCGTCGAACGGCAGGAGGGAGTGGGCGGCGGGAAAAACCCAGAACCACAGTATGGCCCCCGCCGCGGCCGCCAGGAGGACCGAGCCGATGATCTTGCCTGGTAGCCCGAACGGCAGTCGACGCCAGATCCACCCGTACATCGGCCTCACAACCCCTCGAGCTCGGCGGGCCGCCCGGCCGACGTGGCCTGGGTGCGCTCCAGCGTCGCGTGCACGACCAGCCGCTCGTAGTTGTTCCACTTGGGATTGCAGGTGGTGATCGTGAGGTGGGCCTCGGTCGGCTCCACGCCCGGCTGGTTGGGGACGGGGGCCACCACCTCGAGCGCGGTCGGAGGCACGATCCGCGACTGGGTGACCCGGTAGACGTACCACCGGCTGCGGGTCTCGACGATCACCGCGTCCCCCGGCTGGACGAGGTCCAGGTCCCAGAAGATCGCGTGGCTGCGGTGCCCGGCGACCGAGAAGTTGCCGATCTCGCCGGGCATGGCGGTGCCGGGATAGTGGCCCGGCGCGTACTCGATGTGCTGCGGGTCGACGCCCTCGACGACCACCCAGGAGTTGCGCAGCCGGGGCAGGTACAGGCGACCGATGGCGTCACCGGGTGCGGCGGACAGGGGTTCCGGGTCCGGTTCGGCGGGGGCGGCCGGGTCCGTCTCGCTCGGCGCGACCTCCGGTTCCTGCGCCCACTGCTGCTCCAACTGGGCGTCGAGCGCCCGCTGATGGTCGGCCACGATCGCGGCCCGGCCCCAGATCTCGTAGGCGGCGAAGAGCGCCACCACCAGCCCGAGGGTGGTCAGCAACTCGCCGCCGACCCGGAGCATGGCGCGCATCACCCTGCGCCGGCGGCGCGCGGCCGAGCCGGGCGTCGTCGTGGGTGGATCGAGCGAGATACTCCCGTTTGCCGGGTTTTCTCGGGGTGCCGCGTGCCCCCGCTCACCCCCAGCCACCGGCTCCCCTCCTGTGGATTGCCGCAGGTTGAACTACGCTTGCCTGGACCCTATGTGCCGATCGCGGGGCGATCTGGCGGCAATGTGGTCGTTGTCCCCTTCAGGAGTAGCCGTGCCGAAGTCATCTGTGCGCAAGAAGAAGATCTACACGCCGCCTCCGGAGCTGCGCCCGCAAGTGGCGGCCGCCGCTCGCAAGCCCAGCCCGACCTGGGTGCCGGTGACCGCTCTGGCGTTGATCATCTTCGCCATCGTGTGGCTGGTCGCGTACTACCTGACCAACACGTGGCTGGACCTCGGCGACTCGTTCATGTTCCTCTACAAGCTGCAGTGGGGGAACCTGCTGATCGGCTTCGGCGCCATGATCGCGGCGCTCGTCGTCCTGTCGCGGTGGCGCTGACCCGTCGGCGCATCCGGCGCGGCCAAATCACATCCGTGTAATTTTCCCCAGGGTTGTCCACAGGCTGTGGACAACCCTGGTCGTGTTGCGCCCCGGTCACCACCCTGTTGGGTGGACGGGCCAGGGGCGGCGTCGTGGACGCGTGGCCTCCTCCGTGTGGGGGCGAGCCGGCCAACGATCTCGGGCCGTCCGTGATCCCGGTCCCCACGTCCCGCGGGAGCCGATCTCGGCGGAGTTGGAAAGATCACGGACGGCGTCGGAGTCGGACAGATCACGTGCCCGCGTAGTTACCGCGTGGTAACGCGACCGCATAGGCTCGGCGGATATCCCCCTCTGGAGGACGGCCATGATGTGGTGGCGCCTGATCATCGGTCTGGCGGGCAGCGCGGTCGCGATCGCCATCGCGGGCCGGCGCGTCTGGTGGCTGTACCGGCTCATCTCCTCCGGTCAGCCCGCGACGGGTCGGATCCAGAACATCGGCCAGCGACTGCGCACCGAGTTGCGTGAGGTCATCGGCCAGCAGCGGTTGATCCGCTGGTCGGTGCCGGGTTGGGCGCACGCGTTCACGTTCTGGGGCTTCATCATCCTGGGCCTGACGATCATCGAGGCCTACGGGGCCCTGTTCGACAAGGACTTCCACGTGCCGGTGATCGGCCGGTGGGCGATCGTCGGCTTCCTCGAGGACCTGTTCGCCGTCGCGGTGCTCGCCGGCATCGTGACGTTCGCGATCCTGCGCCGCCGGCAGGACCCCGCGCGGCTGGACCGGTCGTCGCGCTTCTACGGCTCGCACCTCGGCGCCGCCTGGCAGATCCTCGGCATGATCTTCCTGGTCATCGCGACCCTGCTGATCTACCGGGGCGCGCAGGTCAACACCGGCGTCTTCCCGTGGGGCGACTCCTGGTGGACGTTCGCCTCCCGCCTGGTGGCGCTGGCCCTGGAGCCGTTCGGTCACACCGCCAACGAGGTCATCGAGACGGTCTTCATCCTGGCCCAGGTCCTGGTGATCATGGGCTTCCTGGTCCTGCTCGTGTACTCCAAGCACCTGCACATCGCCCTGGCCCCGATCAACGTGCTGACCAAGCGGGAGCCGGTCGCGCTCGGCGCCCTGCTGCCGATCGAGGCGGACGGCAAGCCGGTCGACTTCGAGGACCCGGGCGACGTCGAGACCTTCGGCCGGGGGAAGATCGAGGACTTCACCTGGAAGGGGATGCTGGACCTCGCGACCTGCACCGAGTGCGGTCGCTGCCAGTCGCAGTGCCCTGCCTGGAACACGGGCAAGCCGCTCTCGCCCAAGCTGGTGATCATGGACCTCCGCGACCACCTGTTCGCGAAGGCCCCGTACATCATCGGCGGCGCGGCGAAGCCGGGACCGGAGGTCGACCTCAAGGCCCTGCTCAAGGAGGCCGAGCGCGGTCACGGGGTGCCGGAGGCGGGCTACCCCCGGGTCGTCGGCTCCGGGCCGGCGCAGGCGTTGCGGCCGTTGGTCGGCACCGCCGAGGAGGGCGGCGTCATCGACCCCGACGTGCTCTGGTCGTGCACCACCTGTGGCGCCTGCGTCGAGCAGTGCCCGGTCGACATCGAGCACGTGGACCACATCGTCGACATGCGTCGCTACCAGGTGCTGGTCGAGTCCAACTTCCCCGCCGAGGCGGGCGTGATGCTGCGCAACCTGGAGAGCAAGGGCAATCCGTGGGGCGCCCCGCCGAACACCCGGACGGACTGGACCAAGGGCCTGGACTTCCCGGTGCCGCGGGTGGGCGAGACCGACGACTGGGAGTACCTGTTCTGGGTCGGCTGCGCGGGCGCGTTCGACGACCGGGCGAAGAAGACCACCCAGGCCGTGGCCACGCTCCTGCACGAGGCCGGGGTGAGCTTCGCGATCCTCGGGGACGGCGAGACCTGCACGGGCGACCCGGCTCGCCGCATGGGCAACGAGTTCGTCTTCCAGATGCTCGCCAAGCAGAACGTGGAGACGCTCGGCGAGGCGTTCGGCGAGCGTACGTCGAAGAAGATCGTGGCCACCTGCGCGCACTGCTTCAACACGCTGGCCAACGAGTACCCGCAGCTCGGTGGGAACTTCGAGGTCGTCCACCACACGCAGCTGCTGGCCAAGCTCGTGGCCGACGGCAAGCTCACGCCGGTGCGCCCGATCGAGGGCGGCGTCACCTACCACGACCCGTGCTACCTCGGCCGGCACAACCGCATCTTCAGCCCGCCGCGGGAGCTCATCGGATCGTTCACTGTGGACGGCGCGACGGCCGAGGGTGACGGCTTCGTCGAGATGGGCCGGTTCGCGGAGCGGTCGTTCTGCTGCGGAGCCGGCGGCGCTCGCATGTGGATGGAGGAGCGCATCGGCAAGCGCATCAACATCGAGCGCGTCGAGGAGGCGATCGGCACCGGCGCCAAGACGATCGCCGCCGCCTGCCCGTTCTGCCTGACGATGCTCAACGACGGCCTGACCCAGAAGCGCTCGGCCGGCGAGGTGGGCGAGGACGTCGAGGTCGTCGACGTCGCCACGGTGCTGCTGCGGTCGCTGGGCAAGTAGCCCGCCACTGGTGACCCCGGCGTGGTCCCGCGGCGACAAGCCGCGGGACCGGCCGGTGGCTGGGCGGACGGTCGGCGCTCGACGGGCGTACGCCTTCGCGACCAGGGTCACGCGGATGCGCCCACGCGCCCGCACCGCTCGGGGCGACGCGCGGGTCGCCGGGCGGCCTACGACTCGCTGCGGAGCGCGAAGGCGATCAGGGCGACGACGACCACGGTGATGACGACGCCCGTGACCAGCGCCCGCCAGATCGCGGCGACGGCGGTGGCCCTCCCCTTGGGAACCGCCGCCCGCGCCGCGTCCCAGTCCTTGTAGGCCCGACGGGCGCGCTCAGTGTTCCGGCCCAGCACGACACCGGCGATGAGCCCGACCGCGACGATGCCCAACATCATCTCGCGCACGCGACAACCTCCCCGGTCCCGTGCTTCGTGTGATCGACAGCATCGCCCTTCTTCGAGGTTTCGACAAGGCGGTATGGCGCCGGATCGGTTCCGGTGTGGCAGAATTCGCCTCGGGTAGGTGAGGACAGATCGACGCCGGGGTTTTATCGGTCGTACTTCCGTTGCTGGCGTTCGTGGCCCTCACCGCCGGCAACGCGTTCTTCGTCGCGGCCGAGTTCTCCCTCGTCACCGTCGATCGGGCCGCCGTCGACACGCAGGCGCGGGCCGGTGACTCCGTCGCTCGCACCGTCCGCAACGCGCTTCGCCAGCTGTCGTTCCAGCTCTCCGGGGCCCAGCTCGGCATCACGATCACGGCCCTGCTGACCGGTTATCTCGCCGAGCCCGCGCTCGCTCGGCTGTTCCGGCCGGCCTTCTCGTTTCTCGGCCCGGCGGCGCCGACGGTGGCGAGCGTGGCGGCGCTGGCGCTGGCCACGGTGGTCTCGATGCTCTTCGGCGAGCTCATCCCGAAGAACGCCGCGATCGCCCGGCCGATGCCGACCGCCCGCCGCACCACCGGGCCGCTGCGCGTCTTCTCCGCCCTGTTCGCATGGCTGATCCGGCTGCTCAACGGCTCGGCGAACGCGCTGGTCCGCCGCCTGGGCATCGAGCCGCAGGAGGAGCTGGCCAGTGCCCGCTCGCCCGAGGAGCTGGGCCTGCTGGCCGCCTACTCGGCCAAGGCGGGCGCCCTGCCGGAGGAGACGGCGGTGCTGCTGCGCCGGACGATCCGCTTCGGCGACAAGCGGGCGGCCGAGGCGATGACCCCGCGGGTCGACGTCATCGGCATCGAAGCGACCGAGTCGGTGCAGGCCATGCTCGACCTGGCCCGGGCGACCGGCAAGAGCCGGTTCCCGGTCTACGTCGACACCCTCGACTCGGTGGTCGGGGTGGTCGGCGTGATCGACGCGCTGCGGGTGCCGGTCGCCGCCCGGGCCTCGACGCCGGTCCGGGAGGTGGCCCGCGAGCCGGTGCTGGTGCCCGAGTCGCTGGATCTCGACGGGGTGCTCGCCGCGTTGCAGGACGCGGGCGCCGATGTGGCGATCGTGGTGGACGAGTACGGCGGCACCGACGGCGTGGTGACCATCGAGGACCTGGTCGAGGAGCTCGTCGGCGACATCTCCGACGAACACGACGTCGAGGAGCCCATCCTCGGCCCGCTCGCCCCGGCCCCGGGGGTCGAGGGCGTGTCCGGCAACGACGTGGGCGGCTACGAGGTGACCGTGGCGGGTGGCCCCCGTACCTGGCTGGTCGACGGCATGCTGCGCGAGGACGAGCTGGCCGAGATCACCGGGTTCCGGCTGCCGGAGGGCCCGTACGAGACACTCGCCGGTTTCCTCATGGCCCGGCTCGGGCACATCCCCGTGCCCGGCGAGACCGTGACCGAGGGCGAGTGGGAGTTCACCGTCGTCGAGGTGCAGCGTCGCCGGGTGGAGCAGGTGCGCGTGGTGGCGCCCGAACGGGACCCGTCCGAGGAGACGCTATGACCCGGGAGACGCCGTGACCCTGTTCGTCACGCTGCTGCTGTTGCTCGCCAACGGGTTCTTCGTGGGCGCCGAGTTCGCCCTGATCGCCGCCCGGCGTACGGTCATCGAGCCGCTGGCCGCCTCGAGCATCCGCGCCCGCCTGGCGCTGCGGGCGATGAACTCGATCCCGCTCATGGTGGCCGGGGCGCAGCTCGGCATCACCATCGCCTCGCTCGGGCTGGGGGCGATCGCCGAGCCGGCGGTGGCCCACCTCCTCGAAGGGCCCTTCCACGCGCTGGGTCTGCCCGACTCGGCCGTGCACCCGGTCGCCCTCGTGCTGGCGCTGGGGATCGTCGTCTACCTGCACACCGTGATCGGCGAGATGGTGCCGAAGAACCTGACGCTCGCCGGCCCGGACGCGGCGGTGCTGTGGCTGGGACCGCCGATGTACTGGTTCTGCGTCGCCACGAAGCCCGTGCTGGTGGCGCTCAAGTGGATCTCCGTCAAGGTGCTGGCGCTGTGGCGGATCGAGGCCGCCGACGCGGTGAAGACCGTCTACACCGCCGACGAGCTGGCCGGGCTGGTGACCCAGGCGCGGTCGGAAGGCCTGCTCGACCCCGAGGAGTACGCCCGCATCGAGGGAGCGCTGGCGCTGCGCACGCTCACCGCCGCCGACGCGATGCGTCCGTGGTCGCAGGTCACCACGGTTCCGGTGGACGTCTCCCCGGCCTTCCTCGAGGTGCTCGCCGCCCGGACGGGCCGGTCGCGGTTTCCCGTGGTGCACGTGGCCAGCCGCCGGGTCGTGGGCTTCGTCCACGTCAAGGACGTGATCGGGTTGCCGGACCGGCTCGCCCCGATCCCGACCCGACTCATCCGTCGGCTGGACGTGGTGGCGCCGCGCCAGAGCCTGGGTGACCTGCTGCTGGCGATGCGGCGCAACCGCCGCCACATGGTCCTGGTCAGCGAGGGCGGCAGCCCGCTCGGGGTGCTCACGCTCCACGACGTGCTCGGTGTGCTGGTGCCAGCACAGAGTAATGACACAATCGCAGAACGTAGATGAATCGCGGACGGAATGCCTTGCGGGGCAATGAATTCTTGCTATTTCCGCGACTGCGTCCTAATGTGTCCTGGGTCCGGCTGTGACGATGGTCGACCCTCGACCGAGGCCGGGCACCGCCTCGAAGCCGCCGAGCCGCCACGACACTCCGATGCTGATGCGACGAGCGTGGAGAGTCATGGCCCCAGCCGACCGGCCGAGCCGCCCAGAGTGAGCCGTTGTTGGGCCGGCCGGGACCCCACGGCGGACCGGGAGACCACCCACGTTGGTGCGCCCCGAACGACCTGCCGAGCAGGACGGCGCCCCTCTCCCCGGTAGGCGGTCTGGACGAAGGAGAGACGTGGTACCTCCTCGAGTGCTCACCCGAATCACCCGCGGATTCCGCTCCGGCACCCTGAGCGGAATCGTCGCCGCGGCCGCCGCCCTCCTGGTGCTGTTGCCCCCGGGCGTGGCCCACGCGAACCCGAGCGACATCGAAGCGCAGATCGACCAGCTCTGGCATGAGGCGGAACCGCTCATCGAGCAGTACAACGCGGTCCACGCGGAGTACGAGCAGAACCTCGCCAGGCAGGCCGAGCTGCAGGCCGCGATCGCGCCCTTGGAGGCCCAGCTGAGCGAGGCCGAGTCCCGCATCGGGGGGATCGCGGCCCAGGTCTACCGCAACTCGGCGGTCACCAGCGTGGCCCTCATGTTCGCCGAGGGCACGCCCGGCGACCTGGCCGACCGGATCTCCTACCTGGACGGCCTGTCCGTGGTCCAGCAGCGCGAGCTCGCCAGCGTCCTCGCGCTCAAGGAGGAGTACGACGCGCAGAAGGCTCCCATCGACGAGCTGGTCGCGCAGCTCGCCGCCCAGGATGCCGACCTGGCCGCCCGCAAGGCCGACATCGAGCGCCGGATCGCCGAGCTGCAGGAGCTGCGCCGGCAGGCGTACGCCTCGTCCAGCGGCACCGGGTCGTACCGGCCCTGGCCCTGCCCGGCCGAGTACCTGCCGACGCCGGGCTACCAGGCCGCCGCCTGGGCGTGTGCGCAGGCCGGTATCCCGTACGTGTGGGCCGGCGCCGGCCCCAACGGCTACGACTGCTCCGGCCTGACGATGAAGGCGTGGCAGCAGGTCGGCGTCTTCCTGCCCCACAACGCGGCGGCCCAGCGCCGGTCGATGCCCTACGTCGACCGGGCCGACCTGCAGATCGGAGACCTGGTCTTCTACTACAGCGACCTGCACCACGTCGCGATCTACGTCGGCGGCGGCTACGTCATGCACGCGCCCCAGGCCGGGGACGTGGTGCGGATGGCGCGGATGGACGTCTCGCCGATTCACAGCTTCGGGCGTCCGGGCTGACCGTCGCGCTGCGGTAGCCGCGAGCTGTGGTGGCCGAGGGCACCCCGGTTGGCCGGGGTGCCCTTTGTCGGCATGACGGACGGTGGGTAGGCGACGTCGCCCCGTCACGCTACGGTGAGGCGGATCCGGTAGACCCACCAGGCCAGGACCTGAACGGACCCGCCAGGGGCCAGGGGGAGAGATAGCGGACCCGCCAGGGGCCAGGAGGAGAGATGACGTACCAGCCGGGCGAGCCGTCCTACGTACCGCCGCAGGACCCGTGGGGGGACACGTCCAGTACCGCCTCCGCCCCGACGGAGCCGTTGCCGGCACCGGCCCGCGGCCCGGACCAGTTCGCGCCGGGGGTGGCGTCGCCGGCCGCCTGGTCGGCCACGGACGTCGCGGTCGCCGACCCGCAGCCAACGGTCCGGTCCGGGGGTGGCCGGGCCGGCCTGTACGTGCTCGTGTTCCTGGTGGTCGTGGTGGTCGCGGGCGCGGGCGGGTTCGCCTCGTGGTGGGTGACCACCCGGTACGCCGGCCAGCTCATCGGTGCGCCCACCACGCCCACGTCGACCACGACCAGCTCCGAGCCGTCGCGGTCGCCGTCGCCCGATCCCAGGCCGACCGAGTTCTTGTATGCCGACGACCCGTTCTCCGTCGAGGAGGGGACCTGCCTGGAAAACCGGGGCACTCAGCGGAGCCCCGAGATGTGGGTGGTGCCGTGTGACCGGCCGGGCAGCTACGAGGTGTTGGCGGTCTTCCGCGGTGACGACATCCCCGAGGATGAAAGCGGCAACTTCACCAAAGAGGCCACCGCGGATGTGCTGTGCGATGGCCTGCCCTCGGACGCCTGGTTCGGCTGGAACAACGACAACAACGCCCTGGACCTTTTCTACTGCATGAAGCGGCGTCCGGCCGTGTGACGGCCGGACCGGTGGCCGCGGCGATCCGGCCGTTGGACGTCCGACTGGCCCGGTCAGCCCGAGCGGTTGGTCGGCGAGCGGGTGAGCCTCACGGCGAGTTGACCCACTCGTCGGTGCCGTCGGTGAAGAACTGGTGCTTCCAGACGGGGAGCCGGGCCTTCACCTCGTCGACCAGCCGGGCGCACAGCGCGAACGCCTCGGCGCGGTGCGCGGTGGCCACCGCGGCGGCGAGCGCCACGTCGCCGACGCGGAGATCGCCGATCCGGTGCGACACGGCCAGGGCCACCACCGCGGGGTCCTTGGCGATCTCCTGGGCCACCTCGGCGAGCACCGCCTCGGCGCTGGGATGCGCCTCGTACTCGAGCCGGATGACGCCGCGCCCCCCGTCGTGGTCGCGGACCACGCCGGCGAAGGAGACCACCGCCCCGGCGGCGGGGTGGGCGACGGCCGCCTCGTGGTCGGTGACGGAGAGCGGCTCGGTGGTGACCGCGGTGTGCACGACGCTCATGGCTGACCTCTGTCGGAACTCGTCGCTGACTCGTCGCCGGACTTCATGACCGGCTCCCGTCCGCGGGCGCGAGCGGTCCGGCGGCCCAGCCGGGGGTGGTGATGGGCAGCGGGACGAACGGGACCTCGTCGCCGGCGGCGGCGTGGGTGTTCGGGGCGATGACCGCGAAGCCGTCGGCCTGGGCGAGCCCGCGCAGCATCGCCGAGCCCGCGTGCTCGAGCGGCTCGGCGAGCCAGGGGCGTCCGGCCTCGGCGTCGGAGCGCAGCCGGACGAGCGCGAGATGGGTGGCGGGGCCCCGGCCGCGGACCGGTGCCGTGAGCCGGACCCGGCCCAGCGGGGGCAGCGGGCGGCCGGCCATCCCCAGCAGCAGGGGCACCACCAGCGAGACCAGGGCGACCACCGCCGACTGCGGGTTGCCCGGCAGGCCGGCCACGAACGCGGGCGGGCGGCCCTCGCGCGGCACCGAGGCCAGCAGCATCGGGAAGCCGGGCCGCACCGCCACCGAGTTGGCGAGGTATCGGGCCCCCAGGCTCGCCAGCGCCGGGTGCAGGTGGTCGACCGGGCCGTGCATGGTGCCGCCGGTGGTGCAGACCAGGTCGGCGCGGTCGATCGCGTCGCGCAACGCCTCGACGTGGGCCTCCAGGGTGTCGGCCACCGGCCCCCGTGGGTCCAGCCCGGCGACCGGCCGAGCCCCGAGCCGGATCAACCAGGCCGGAATCTGGGGGCCGAGCGCGTCCCGGACCCGCCCCTGCCCGGGCGGGCCGCTGGTGAGCAGCTCGTCACCGAAGATGACCACCGCCGCCGCGGGCGCGGGGGTGACGGTGAGGGTGTCGCGTCCGCAGGAGGCCGCCAGCCCGATGACGGCCGGGGTGACGACCGTGCCGGCCGGCAGCAGCTCCTCACCGGCCCGCGCCTCGTCCCCGGGTTCCCGCCAGTCCGGCATCTGTCGGGGCTGGCCGGTGACGAGCCCGTCCTCGATCGACCGGCTGTCCTCGACCCGGATGACCTGGTCGGTGCCGGCGGGGAGCATCGCGCCGGTCGCGATCTCGACCGCCTCACCCTCGCCGAGGGGGGCCGGCACCGAACCGGCCAGGGCCCGGCCGACGACCTTCCACGGGCCGGCGCCGCGGACCGCAAATCCGTCCACACTGGACGTCGGGAACGCGGGCAGGTCGGTGAGCGGGGACAGCGGCGTGGCCAGGGTGAGCCCGTCGGCGTCGGCGAGCCGGACCTCGACCGGCGCCGGGCGCGCGGCGAGACCCGCGGCGTGCGCGGCTCGTCTCGCCTCCGGCCAGTCCAGTGGCTCCTGCATGGCTCGACCCTACTGCCACGCGGGCGTGATCAGGCCGGCCGTGGGCTGTCGGCCATGGGTCGTTGTCCGAGCGCTCCCCGTCAGCGCGTTGCATCAGTGACGTTGCCGTCAGTGATCGCCACCGCCGAGCTGCTCGACCGCGTGCACCAGGATCGGGCGGAGCACGGCCAGGCCGTCCCGGGCCCCGCCGGTGGACCCGGGAAGGTTCACCACCAGGGTGCGACCGGCGACGCCGGCGACGCCGCGGGAGAGCACCGCCGTCGGAACGCGGTCGCGGGAGTAGGTCCGGATCGCCTCGGCGATGCCGGGGATCTCGTAGTCGAGGATCGCCCGGGTGACCTCGGGGGTCCGGTCGGTCGGCGTGATGCCGGTGCCCCCGCTGGTGATCACGACGTCCACCCCGTCGGCCACGGCCGCCCGGATGGCCTCGCCGACCGGCTCGCCGTCGGGCACCACGACCGGGTCGTCGACCTCGAACCCGAGCTGGCGCAGTCCGGTCACCAGGATGGGGCCGCTCGAGTCGGCGTAGACGCCCGCCCAGGCCCGGTTGCTGGCGACGATGACCCGGGCTTTCATCGCGACACCTCGCCCGAACCCGCGCCGACGGAACCCGCTCCGCCGGACGAATCCGCGGCGTCGGACCCATCCCCGTCGCCACGCTGGTCCACGCCGGCCGGCCGGGTCGCGTCGTCCGACCGACCTGCCTCGGGCCGGACCCACAGGCCCGTCTTGCCGCCCTCCTTGCGCAGGACCCGGACCTCGTCGAGCACGGCGGCCGGATCGACGGCCTTGATCATGTCGATGATGGTGAGCCCAGCGGTGGCGACCGCGGTCAGGGCCTCCATCTCCACCCCCGTACGGTCGGCCGTGCGCACGGTCGCGGTGATGTCCACACTCGACGCACCGAGCTCGAGCTGGACCTCGACGCCGTGCAGAGCGATCGGGTGGCAGAGCGGGATCAGGTCCGGGGTCCGTTTGGCACCCATGATGCCCGCGACCCGCGCCACGCCCAGCGCGTCGCCCTTCGGGAGCGCGTCGCGTCGCAGCAGCGCCAGGACCTCGGGGGTGGTGCGGACCCGGCCGGCCGCGACCGCGCGGCGCACGGTCACGTCCTTGACCGAGACGTCTACCATCCGGGCCGCCCCGGTTGCGTCGACATGGGTCAGGCCGGCATGGGTCAGTTCGTGGGGGCTGGCGGCGGGGCCAGGGTTCCCGTCCGAGCTCGGCGAGGTCACGCGCTGAAGCGTACGCCGCTCCGACAGTCCACGTGCGACGGACCGGTGACGCTCCGCTGTCGCGGATGGCGGAGTGAGGGACGTACGTTAGCGCTCACAGCTGGCTTCCCACGCTGCGGGGATGAGGCACACCGGCCAGCCTGGCGACCTGCGGCCGACCGCGCATGAGTCGCCCGGTCGGTGGGTAATTCATAGGCAAGTTCCCCGGTATGAGGGGAGGTGGCCCGATGAACGACTGGCTGTGATGGACGGTCATCCGAGCGTAGTCGCCGGTCACCTGACTGGCAGTCAGGCATCGGTTGCGCTGCGCTGGTCGTGACGTCGTCGACGTTGTCACCTGGGCCGAACCGGCCGGGAACCCGCTCTGAAACTGGTCGGAACCCCCGGAATCCGGTTCGGAAGTCATTCGATCCCCGCGCGGCCGCGTGCCCGGGGCTCGCACGCGTGCCCGCCGAGTCCTAGGCTGACCATCGGTTGCCGGAAGGGGATGTCCCCTGACGGCGGCAGCCTGGGCGGCGAAGGGACGAAGCACGGGTGGCCGCAGACAACCGGGGCCCGAGAGGGACTCTGCCGTGGCTCACCGGCGGAGTGATCGCGGCTGGCCTGCTCGCGGTCGTGGTCCAGCCGATCGTGTTTCACGCCGGGATGCGCGACATCCCCACCTGGGCGGTGCCGGTCCACGTGGTCATGGTGGCGGCGGCCAGCGCAGCGGTGGTCCGGATCCGGGTGCGCTCAGCGACGGCCGGGACCTCCTGGACCGACTCGGCGATCCTGCTCTGCATCGTGTCCCTGCCCGCCGGCTGGGTGGCGCCGGTGGTGCTGGCCGGGGTGTTCCTCGGCAAGCTGCTGACCCGGGTGCGGCCCTATCGAGCGATCTACAACGCGAGCAAGGACGCGATCTCCGCCACGGCCGGCCTCCTGGTCGCGCTGTACCTCGACCTGCCCCACGCCCCAGAGGCGATCACGCAGCCGCATCGGCTCATCCTGGTCGCGCTCACGATCACGGTCGTCGAGTTCGCGGTGGGCGTGCCGGTGCTCGCCCTCGCGGCACAGACGCCCTGGTACCGCGTGCACCGCGACGACGCCGACATCAAGGCGGCGTTCTTCGCCGGCAAGCTGGTCGTGACCATCCTGACCCTGCTGCTGTTCGCCGACGACGCCAAGCTGCTCGCGCTCGTCCCCCCGGCCGCGCTCTGCGTGCACATGCTCGTGGCCGGCCGCCTGCGCGCCCGCTCCGACCGGGTCGCCTGGCAGCGGCTGGCCCGGTCGACCGAGCACCTCGGCGGGACCGACCTGACCACGGTGCTCACCGCCGCCGCGGGCGACGCGGTGTCGCTGTTCTCCGCCGACCAGGCCGAGGTCTACCTGCGGGACGGTCCCCGCGGACCGCTGCTCGTCCGCGGCGACATGCACGGAGTGGTCTGGTCCGGTGACGCGTCGCTCGCACCGCCGGCCATGCCGGGCGGTCTGATGGTCAGCGCCCCGCTGGTGGGCGACGACGGTCAGCTCGGCGAGGTCCGCCTCCACTACGGCGACACCGTGAGCCTCTCCGATCGGGAGCTGCTCACGCTGCGCACCTTCGCCTCCGCCGTACGGACGGCGGCGCGCAACGCCTCGGCCCTCGCCGTGGCCGACGAGACGGCGCGGGACGCGCGCACCCACGATCCGCTCACCGGCCTGGCCAACCGCGCCGGCCTGCAGGAGCACGGCGAGCGGGTGCTGGCCGTGCCGGGCCTGGTTGCGTTGGTGACCATCGACCTGGACCGGGTCCGGCAGGTGAACGAGTCGCTCGGCCACGGGGCCGGTGACCGCGTGCTCGTCGAGGTCGCCCGCCGGCTCACCAGGGTGGCCGGCCCCGACGTCCTGGTCGCCCGGCTGCACGGGGACGTCTTCGCGGTGCTGCTGCACGACGTGGCCTCCGCGCGGGACGCGGCCGACCGGGCGGCCGCGCTGCTGGCCAGCCTGGAGCCGCCGGTCGAGCTGGGCGGCGTCCGGGTGCGGATCGAGGCGACTGCGGGGCTGGCCGAGCGGCCGGCGGACGCTCCCCCGGTGACCCCGGCCGCGGCCTCCCTGGCCATGGTCGAGCTGCTGCGCCGGGCCGACGTCGCGATGCGGCAGGCCAAGCGGGGCGGTCCCCGGGTGGTGCGCTACGAGCCGGCCCGCGACCCGGCCGACGTCGATGCCCTCATCCTCGGCGGGGAGCTGCCCCGGGCCATCGCCAAGCGTGAGTTCACGGTGTGCTTCCAGCCGGTCGTGGACCTGCGCAGCGGCATGATGGTCGCGGCCGAGGCCCTGGCCCGGTGGCGCCACCCGGTGCGGGGTGAGCTGGATCCGCGGTGGTTCCTGCACGCGGTGGAGCGCTCCGGCCTGCTGGCCTCGTTCGACGAGGCCGTGCTGGAGCAGGCGATGGCCGCCCAGGCCCGGTGGCGGGCGGTCGGTATCGACGCGCCGGTCGCGGTGAACGCCGCGCCGCGCAGCCTGCTCGACCCGGAGTACCCGCAACGGGTCCGCAGGGCGCTGGAGCAGCAGGGCGCTGCGGGCGAGGACCTGATCATCGAGCTGACCGAGAGCCTCACGCTCGCCGACCTCGACCTGGCCGACCGTACGCTGAGCGAGCTGCGGGCGCTCGGGGTGCGCCTGGCTCTGGACGACTTCGGCACCCGCTCCTCGCCGTTGGCCATGGTGACCCGCCTGCCATCGATCGATCTCAAGATCGACCGGTCTTTCGTCGAGGCGATGACGACATCGGCCGAGTCACGGGCGGTGGTCCGGTCTACTGTGGAGCTCGGCCGGTCCCTCGGGCGAGCCGTGGTGGCCGAGGGCGTGGAGCGGGAGGACCAGCGCCGGGAGCTCGTCGCGATGGGGTGTCCGATGGGGCAGGGGCACCTGTTTGCCCGACCGGTACCCATCGACGAGCTGATGGTCATGCTGTCCCCGGGCGTGGACGGCGTCGTGGGCCGGCTGGCGCGGCCGCTGGAGTAGCGCCGGCGACGATCGGCGCCGGGCCCGACGGACGGTCCGGTCGGTGGTGGGCCGGTCGCTCGCCACGGAGTGGACGCGCGTCTGAAGCGCAGGCGCTGAACTCGGTTAAGGTGTTTTCTCCACCCCACCACCAGGAGGCCGCGCGTGGACGAGCCGCTCTTCACCGAAGACCCGGCGACGATGGACCTGGGCGCCAAGGTCACCGCGGCGTGGACCGATTTCCAGGCCGCGCTGGCCGACACCCTCGCGAAGATGCCCGACACGGTGGGCGGCCTGGACATCACGCTCGACCCCTCCGCGGCCGGCCACGGCGCCCCGCTCTACTCGGTGAGCATCGATCTGGGCGACGCCGAGCAGATGCGCGCCTACGCGGTGAGCAACCGGATGCTGCCCCGGGAGCACCAGCTCTCCCGGAAGCGCATCGGTGAGGTGGTGGCGCTGGGCTGGGCCCCGCCGGGGGTCGTACCGGGTTCGGGGGAGCGATTCGGGCTGGACCTGCCGCGGTCGGCCACCGGCCACGCGGCGGCGATCATCGCCCGGACGCTGCGCGAGGTGTACGGCTCACCCCACCCGGCGTTCCTGCTCTACACCGCCGTCGACGCGACCGGCGCCGCGGTCGCCGAACCGCCCCCGCTGGGGGTGGCCCGGCCGATCGGTGGGGCGGGGGTGCCGCAGCTCTCCCACGTCAACCTCGCGGCGCTGCCGCTGGACCGGCGGGTCGCGCTCACGCTCGCCGCGATGCTCAAGGTGGCGCCCGAGTCCCTGCCCGTCGACGGCGACGGCGACTTCGGGATCCGCTCCGGGTCGGCGATGGTGTTCGTCCGGGTCCGGGAGCAGCCGCCGCTGGTCGAGGTGTTCTCGCCCGTGCTCACCGGCGTGGCGGAGAACCAGCGCCTCTACCAGCGCCTCTCTGAGCTCGTGCACCGGATGCCCGTCGGGCGCCTGTACTTCGCGGGCGGCACGGTGTGGGCCGGCATCACGGTCTTCGGCCGCGACTACCAGCCCTCGCACCTGATGCTCGCCCTCGAGATCATGACCGGCCTGGCCGACGAGCTGGACGACCGCCTGCGGTCGGAGTTCGGTGGGCGTCGCTTCTTCGGCGACCCCGACGAGGGTCCCGAGCCCGACCCGCCCGCCAACATCGGCCAGTACCTGTAGCCGGCGGCCACTGGTCGTCGCGGGCCACCGGGAGTCGCCCGGGTCCCCGCGCCCAGTGCGCCCCCGGCCCACGGGTGCCGCACGGATCCCGGGGTCGGGCGGGCCGATCCCCGGGATCCCTGACGCGGCGGACGGCGCCGGCCTACCGGGCTCGCGGACCGGGGATCGCCTACCAGGCGATCCAGGCCAGGCGGGCGAGCGTGGTGGGGTCGGTGGCCATGAGGCCGCCGTCGGAGACCGTCCACAGGGTGGTGCCGTTCCCGGCGGTGGTGATGAGGCTGCGCCGGATCGGCGGCTGGTAGCCGAACTTGACGGCCGGCGGGTGGCTGATGAAGCCGACCTCGACGATTTGGTCGTCGGTGAGGCGCAGGATGAGGGCGCCCGCGGCCATCCGGGGCGCGAACGCCCGGTCCGGCGCGTCCCGGAACGGCACGGGGTCGCCGAAGCCGTAGCGCGACTGCAGCGGTACGACCAGCAGGCCGTCGGCCGGCCAGTAGAGGAAGGCGTGCGGGTCGGCCTCGGCCTCGGAGTAGCTGCCGGAGAGGGTGTACTGGGCGATTCGGGCCGGTGCGTCGAGGTTGCTCACGTCGAACAGCGACACCTGCGTGCCGCGGACCTGACCGGTGTCGGTGGCGTCCTGGCCGATCCCGATCAGGCGCGTCTCGTCGACCGGGTGCAGGTAGGCCGAGTAGCCCGGGATCTTCAGCTCACCCCGCACGACCGGAGCCGTGGGGTCGCAAAGGTCCACTGTGTACAGAGGATCGGTCTGGCGGAACGTCACGACATAACCGACCGGACCGACGAAGCGGACGGCGTAGATGTGCTCGCCCTTGCCCAGCCCGTCGACCGCGCCGACCTGGACCAGGCGGTCGCCCCTGGTCTCCAGCACGTAGACCCCGGAGTGGGACTGCGGGGCGCCGGAGCCGCCGTCCACGGTCTCGATGGTGGTGGCGACCCGCAGCCGACCGTCCCATTCGGACATCGCGTACTGGTTGATCAGATACCCCGGAACGCTGCCACCGGCCACGAATCGGGGCGGGGTGGTGGTCGTGTCGAAGCGGTAGATCTCGGTCCGCGGCTCGGCGGGGGTCTGGGCGGCCAGGGCGGGCACCAACTGGGTCCACGCCTGGTTGCTCGCCACGTACAGGCTCGTTCCGTTGCTGTACACGGTGTCACCGTCGGCCGCGATGGTCACCGGGCTGCCGTCGCCGAGCGAGTCCCGTGCGACGTCGAAGGTCAGGACGGTCAGCAGGTTGGTGCCGGAGTAACGCGCCGGACGGCTGATCGACTCGCACGGCACCCGGGTCCGTACGGTCTCGTCCCCGGTGGTCACCTCCAGCCGCGGGGCCCACGCGTCGATGTCACTGGCGTCGATCACAGCGCGGTTCGCCGCGAGCCGCTCGTCGTCGCTGCCGGCGGCGGCGCGGAACTCGAGGCGGGGGGTGGAGCGGGTGACGATCCGGACGGTCGAGCCGACCTGGCGAGCGTCCACGATGGACCCGTCGGCCCGGGCCCGCGACAGGATGCGCGGGGTGGTCAGGTCGACGAGGAGGATGCTCGCCCGGCCCACCGGCTGCTCGCCCAACGGCTCGTCGACCGGCGGGTTGACCGCGGGCTTGCCCGGCAGGTCCGGGATCGGCTCCGCGTCCAGGCGCGCCGGGGCCGGGAGGTCGTCGACCACGAACGGGAAGGTGACCTGGTTGGAGAGCACCAGCGCGTGGTCGCCGGCCAGCAGCAGGTTCGCGTCGTAGCCGATGTCCGAGTCGAGCAGGTCCACCACGCCGACCAACCGCCGGCTGACGACATCGACCACGCTCAACCGTCCGTCCGAGACGGTCACGATGCGCCGCCCGTCGGTCTTGACGAGGTCCGGCTCGTCCACGCCGGCCTCGTGCACGTTGGTGCGGGAGTGGTCGGCCGCCTCCTCGGCGGGCGCGTCGGCCGGCGGCGGGACGGCGGCCGGGGCGTCGGCCGCGAACTCGCCGCCCGCCGCGGACCGGTCCACCGCCCCGACGCTGTCCTCGGTCACCAGGACCGGAGGAGCATCGAACGGGATCGACTCCCCGGGGAGACCGTACGGCCCCACCACCTCCTTGGCGGCGGCGCGCAGGTCGGCCAGGGCGTCGGCGCACGAGTCGAAGAAGACCAGTCGGTACGCCCCCAGCGGGGCGGGCTCGTCACTGGTGCAGGCGGCCGCCCCGGTCGCGACCACTCCGGCGAGGGCGAGGCCGGTGGCGAGGCCACGCCAGGGCGACGCGGGACGGCGCGGAGCGGACCGGGCGATCGGCAGGCTGGGGCTCGCGTTCACCATGCCCTCTGTGATGGCGACCACCCGGTCCCCGGTTCCCCGGTCGGTCGACTGATTCCCGGCTGGGGCGCGCGACCGGGAAGTTACCGGCCGGTCGGCCGTCGGCTCAGGCGCAGACGCGCTCGAGGTCCTCCAGGAACTCCCGGATGTCGCGCTCGGCCTGCTGCGGGTTGAGGTTCTGCGGGTTCGTCGTGAGGATCCGGTCGATCGTCTCGACGCCGTCCTCGAGCGTGGCGCGCACGTCGGAGCGGATCGGCCGGCGTGAGAGATCCTCGAGATCGGACTTCCAGTCGGTGGCGATCCGCCGGGCCTCGTTCACGGCGGCCAGGGCACCAGCGTTGTTGCCGGCGTTGGCGGCGGTCTGCGCCTGCTCGAGCTTCTCGGTGATCTCCTCCACCGCGTCGTCCGAGATCGACGTCGCCTCCGCGCAGACCTGCTCGGTCTCGTCGGCCCCGGTGGTCGTGCCGGCCGCGGTGGTCGGGGGGTTGGTCCGGGTCGTGGTCGTGGTCTCCCCCGGCTTCGGGTGGATGTTCTGAGGATCGGCGCACGCCGCCGTGGCAGCGAGGGCAGCGGCGAGCAGGACAGCTACCAACGGCCTACGCATCGGATCGTGCTCCTCGGAATGGACGACAGGACCGTTCCGCAGCCTAGCCGCGCCCGGCAACTCGCCGCTGCCTCGGGTCGGTCCGGTTACGATCGCCCACAACCCGGGCGACCGTGCGGGACACCCGATCGTGGCACTCGGGGACGCCGGGCGTAGGCGCCGGGGCTGTGGGCACCGGGCCGGGGCCGGTGAGCCGGGGGCGCCGACGCGGCGGCGCCCGGGGCGGTGGGAGACGGACGTGGACGAGACGGACCGCGCGATCATTGCGGCGCTCGTGGCCGACGGCCGCGCGTCGTTCGCCGAGATCGGCGCGCGGGTGTCGCTGTCGGCCCCGGCGGTCAAGCGCCGGGTGGATCGGCTGCGGGCGGCCGGTGTGATCAAGGGATTTACGGCGGTGGTCGACCCGGCGGCCGCGGGCGGCACCACCGAGGCGTTCGTCGAGCTGTTCTGCAAGGGCCGGACGACCCCGGCCCAGATCGCCGCGGCGGCCCGTCGTCATCCCGAGATCATCGCCGCGTTCACCGTCACCGGTGAGGCCGACGCCCTGGTGCACCTGCGCGCCACCGACATGCGCCACCTGGAGCAGGCGCTGGAGCGGCTGCGGGCCGAGGGGTTCGTGACCTCGACCCGCAGCATGGTCGTGCTGTCCCGCCTGCTCGACGGCCCGGCGTAGCCGGCGGAGGGCGGGCGATCGCGGGGGACGGCGACCCTCGCCGCGCTCGGCGGCCCCCGGGGCGGGACAGAATGATCCATGGTCGCTGCGCGGTTGGCTCGGGTCGGGATGGCGGTGCTGGCCCTGCTCCACGGCGGGTGGGGGCTGTGGGCTCTCATCGACCCACAACACTTCTTTGACACCTTCCCCGGAGCCGGGCGGCGCTGGACCGCCGCCTACCCGCCCTACAACGAACACCTCGTCATCGATCTCGGTGCGACCTTCGTGACGCTCGCCTTCCTGCTGGCGGCGGGCGCGGCGAGCCGGAGCCGGGGCGTGCGCACGGTGGCTCTGCTCACCGTCACGCTCTTCGGCGCGCTGCACCTGGCGTTCCACTCCGCCGACCACGGCCTGTTGGCCACCGCCGACCTGGTCGCCAGCCTGGTCGCCCTGGCGCTGGGCGTCCTCCTCCCCGTCGCGTTGCTGGTCGTCGACCGCTGGTCGAGCCCCGGCCGGGGCCAGGAGGAGTGACCGCGGCCGCCCGGCCGCGGCGGCGTGACGCGGGCGCGGACCCCGACGGACGGGCGTGCTCGACCCCGACGGAGCGACGCCGGTCGGCGTTCGGCCGGGACGGGATACTGGCGGCGTGACGATCCACTACACCGACCCCTTCGCCACGCCCGAGCCCGCCCGCTCCCCGATCCGACGCCTGCGGGGCCGGACGCCGGCTCCGGTCACGGTGTGGACGGCGTACGGTTCCGACGGACGCCCGGCCGGCCTGACGGTGTCGTCCACAGTGGTCGCCGACGGCGACCCGGGCGCGATCCTCGGTCTGGTGGATGAGGAGTCCGACCTCTACGCCGCGGCGACCGCCTCGGGCCGGTTCCTGGTCATGGTGCTGCGGGAAGGGGAGAACCAGCTCGCCGATCGCTTCGCGGGTCTGCTGCCGGCCCCGGGTGGGCCGTTCGCCGACGGCGGATGGGAGCGCACGGAGTACGGACCCGTACGCGCCGGAGGCCGAACCTGGGCCGGGTGCCGGGTCGTGTCGACGCAGCCGGTGGGCTACGCCCGGCTGATTCAGGCGACAGTGGACAGTGTCCACCTCAGTGACGAGGAGCGTCCGCTGGTGCACTACCGCGGCCGCTACGTTCGGCTGGCGACCTGAGCCGGCCCCGCAGCGACGCGGTCAGCGTCCTAGTGGATATACGGTTCCCGGGGGGCGTACCGTGACACGCCACAGTGGACACCGGGACGGCGGACCGAGCGGCCAGGCAGGTAAGGGAGGGCAGCCAAGTCAGGCGAGACGCTGCCGGAAGTACTCGACCGTACGGCGCAGGCCTTCCTCCGGCGGGACGAGCGGCTGGTAGCCGAGCAGTCGTCGGGCGAGGGTCAGGTCCGGGCGGCGCCGCTCGGGGTCGTCCGGGGCCTTCGCCACGTGCACGATCGGTGACGAGCTGCCGACGAGGGACACGATCGTCTCGGCCAGGGCGCGCATGCTGATCTCGTGCGTGGCGCCGCAGTTGATCGGCCCGGTCTCGTGCGAGTCCAGCAGGGCCAGGATTCCCCGGACCAGGTCGTCGACGTAGCAGATGGACCGGGTCTGCTGCCCGGTGCCCATCACGGTGACCGGCTCGCCGCGCAGCGCCTGCGTGATGAACGTGGGGATGGCGCGACCGTCGCCCAGGGACATGCGCGGACCGTACGTGTTGAAGATCCGCACGATCGCCACGTCGGCGCCGCGCTCGCGGTGGTAGGCCATGGTGGCCGCCTCGGCGAAGCGCTTCGACTCGTCGTAGACGGCCCGTTCGCCGATCGGGTTGACGTTGCCCCAGTACGACTCGGGCTGGGGATGCACGAGCGGGTCGCCGTACGCCTCCGAGGTCGAGGCGAGCAGGAACCGGGCCCCGTCGGCGACGGCCCGCTCGAGCAGGTGCAGCGTGCCGACCCCGTTGACCCGCATGATCTCCAGCGCGTACCGACGGAAGTCCGTCGGGCTGGCCGGGGAGGCGAGGTGCAGGATCGCGTCGAACCGGGCCTCCAACGCCGGGACCCGCGGAAGCGGCTCGGAGACGTCCGCCTCGACGAGCGTGAAGCGGGGGTCACCCTCGTGGTGGGCGATGTTCTCCTTGGCCCCGGTGATGAAGTTGTCGACGACGACGACCGTGGCGCCGCGGTCCAGCAGCCGGTCGACCACATGGGAGGGCACGAAACCGGCGCCGCCGGTGACCAGGATCCGGCTGCCCTCGCCGAACCGTGGCTCGATCGTCACGGTCGGCTCGGTCGAGGGTGGGACACCTGCCACGCCCACCACCCTAGAACGCGCGGTCGCCGGATCGCCCGAAGCCCGCCGTCGCGCGTCGGTCGGGTACCCGCGTCACGACCGGCCGGTGTTGTCGATCGCCCGTACGCTGGGGGAATGGGCACCAATACGCCGGATAACACCGGGTCTGAGCGACGTGATGACTCTCGTCCGAATCGCGCGGTCGGTCGGGCGCGGGTCGTTCCCTCGGCCGGTGACTCTCCGCGTGTCCCCCCGGCCGGTGACCCCAAGCCGTCCGAGCCCCGACTCTCCCGGCCCCGGCCCTACGAGCCGCGGGCCTACCAGAGCCGGGCCTATCGCGGGCTGCCGTACCAGCGGCCCGTGTCCGGACCGACCCCGCGCCGCCTGCGTCCCCGCTGGGGCCGCATTGCCCTGGTCGCGACCCTGCTGCTGGCCCTGATCGCCGGCTGCGGTGCGCTGGCCAGCTGGTTGTGGGTGCGCGGGGTCGACTCCGACATCAAGCGCGAGGACGCCTTCGGTGGCCTGGAGGACCGGCCGCCGAAGCTCATCGAGGGCGCGCTCAACATCCTGTTGCTCGGCACGGACTCGCGGGATCCGGAGGAGAGCGGCGAGGCCGGCGGAGCCTGGCGGACCGACACCATCGTGCTCGCGCACATTCCGGCCAGCCATGACCGGGCCTACCTGGTCTCCATCCCCCGCGATCTCTGGGTGTACATCCCGCCCAGCCCGGACGGTCAGATGGGCGACACCATGGCGAAGATCAACGCCGCCTATGCCTGGGGCGGGATGCCGCTGGCCGTCGAGACGGTGGAACTGTACACCGGTGTCCATATCGACCACGTCGTGCTGGTGGACTTCGCGGGATTCGTGAAGGTCACCGACGCCGTCGGCGGCGTGGACATGTACGTGGAGCAGACGATCACGTCGATCCACCCGCCCTACCGGACCTTCGAGGCCGGCCTGCGCCACTTCAACGGCGAGGAGGCGCTCGACTACGTCCGCCAGCGCTACCAGTTCCCGGACGGGGACTTCAGCCGCATGCGCCACCAGCAGATGTTCCTGAAGGCCCTGATGGACAAGGCGACCAGCCTCGGCACCCTCGCCAACCTGTCCAGCCTGCGCTCCTTCGTGACCTCGGTGGCCGACACGTTGACCGTCGACGAGAATTTCTCGCTTGTCGATCTGGCTTGGCAGTTCCGGGGACTGCGCAGCGACGACCTGGTCTTCATGGTGAGCCCCAACCTGGGCACCGACATGGTCGGCGACCAGAGCGTGGTGGTGTCCGACCGCGAGAAGGCGCTCGCCTTCTACGACGCGATGGCCCGCGATGAGCTCGACGAGTGGGTCAGCGTGCACGGCACCGGCTGGTGAGCGATGGCCAGCGCTGTGTAGTCGCACATCCTGTGGCATCGCTCACCCTGTGTCATCGCCATCCTGGGTCATCGGCGTCTGTGTCATCGACATGCTGAGCCCGCGCCATGGCGTCGATCTCCCGACGTCGCGTGCAGGCCGCCATCCCGGATCTTTCGGGGTGCGTGGGGTATGACCGGGCAGAGTAAGCTGACCGACCGGTGACGAAGTCCGGGGCGGCTGCCCGCGCACGGGGGCTGGCCGGCCACTGCCGGGAGGAGCCGCATGACGAGCTACGTCAAACGGGACCCGAGACGGACCCGCAAGGGCGGTCCGACCCGTCGACCGGCTTCAGCGCGCTCGAATCGGACCGGTGCCAAGCTGCGGGTCGGGGCGACCAAGGGAACGAGGCCCGACAAGTCCCGCAAACCCAAGATCGCGCCACGGTGGGCGAAGCTGTGCGTCATTCTGGGCGCGATCGTGCTGGTGGCCAGCGGCACGATCGGCCTGGGCCCGAAGCTGTTGCTGAGCTTTGCGACCAGCGACATTCCGGTCGTCGACGCGCTGCCGGACCGGCCGACGAGCATCGACGGGCCGGTCAACATCCTGCTGCTCGGCATGGACGCGCGACCGGAGGACGGGGGAGCCAACGGCGCCCGGGCGGACACGATCATCATCGCCCACATCCCGTCCACTCACGACAAGGTCTACCTGGTCTCGCTGCCGCGCGACCTTGAGGTGAGCATTCCGGCGTTCCCGCCCACGAACTACCCCGGGGAGTCGGCCCAGAAGATCAACGCCGCCTTCTTCTTCGGGGCCAGGCAGACGGGCGGCAACCTTTCGGTGTGGGATCGGCCGTTCGACCTGAGCCCGGAGGGTCGCGGGCGGGGCGGGGCGCTGACCGCGATGACCATCGACCAACTGGTGCCGGGCGGGCTGAAGTTCCACGCCATGGTCATTATTGACTTCGATGGATTTCTGAACGTCCTGGAGGTGCTCGGCGGCGTCCACATGTGCGTGGACGAGGCGGTCTACTCGATCCACTACTACCCGGACGGGACGCGGCCGGCCCGCGGCGACCTCGTCGGGGACCGGTACGGGCAGGGCAAGTTCTACCCCGAGGGGTGCTACGACATGCAGGCGTGGGAGGCCCTCGACTTCGCCCGCCAGCGGTACGGGCTCGAGGGATCGGACTACGCCCGGCAGCGTCACCAGCAGCAGCTCATCAAGGCCATGATCGACAAGATGATGAGCCGGGGCATCCTCACCGACCCGGGCAAGCTGCTTCAGCTCCGGCGGGCCGCGGGTGATCTGCTCACCCTGGACCTGGGATCGATCGACATGGAGGATTGGCTGTTCACGTTCGGCCACCTGCGCCCCAGCGACATCGTGATGATCAAGACGAACGGTGGCAAGCTGTACAACGCGGGGGTCGTAGAGAAGGGCAACCAGTCGTTGATGGAGGAGTCGAAGCAGCTGCTGGCCTCGCTCTCGTCCGACACGGTGGCCGACTTCGTCGCCAGTCACCCGGACTGGGTGACCAAGGAGTAGGCCGTGGCGGACAGGTACACGGCCGGGCCCGTCGATCCCCCGCGTCGGCCCCGCCCACGACCCGCGGAGGGGCGCCCGCGCTCGTCGGATCGTTCAGAGCGCGCCGACCGTCGCCGGCCCCGGGACGTACGGCCGGCTCGGCCCCGGGGCCGCGGTGACCAGTCGACGCGGAACCGACCCAAGTCTCCGCTGTGGGCCAAGCTGGTCATCGCGTTCGGGAGCGTGGTGATGGTGCTCAGCGGCCTGACCGTCGCCGTGCCCAAGATCGCCGCCGCCTGGTTGACCAGCGACATCAAGCAGATCGACGCCATCCCGACCGACCTCATGGCCACCTCGATCGACGGGCCGATCAACTTCCTCCTGCTGGGTCTGGACCAGCGTGAGGGCGAGGAGGCGGAGAACCGCATCCGGGCCGACTCGATCGTGCTCGTCCACATTCCGGCCGCGCACGATGTGGTCTACATGATCTCGTTCCCCCGGGACTCGTGGGTGGAGATCCCCGAGTATCCGCCGACCAAGTTCCCGGGCGGCCTGGACAAGATCAACGCCGCCTTCGCCAATGGCGCGGTGACGCCGGACATCTGGGGCGACCGCGACACCAGCCCGGAGGGGTGGGCGCGGGGCGCCGAGCTGACCATGCGGACGATCAGCAACCTGGTGCCGGGCGGCCTCAAGTTCAGCGGCACGGCCATCATCAATTTCGCCGGCTTCGAGAAGGTCGTCGAGGCCTTGGGCGTCATCAAGAACTTCTGCGTGGACGAGGAGGTCTACTCGATCCACTACTACCCGGACGGTCGGCGCGCCTTCCCGGACCTCAACCTGGTCTACGGCGACGACCAGACCGTGGGTAAGCATTACCCGCTCGGGTGCTACGACATGCAGCCGTGGGAGGCGCTCGACTACTCGCGGCAGCGGTACGGGCTCTCCGACGGTGACTATGGACGGCAACGCCACCAGCAGCAGCTGCTGAAGGCCATCGTGCGGCAGGCGATGAGCCCGGACGTGTTCGCGAACCTGTCCACGGTGAACAAGCTGCGGGAGGCCGCCGGGGAACTGTTATGGCTCGACCTGGGCGACTTCGCCATCGAGGACTGGGTGTTGACCCTGTCCTCGTTGCGGCCCGACGACATCGTCATGATCAAGACCAACGGCGGCCGGTTCAACGGAAGGCTGGTCGACGGGACCTACTACGAGTACCTTTCCGATGAGACGCTCGAGTTGCTCCAGCACGTCCAGGCGGGCACCGTGTTCGATTTCCTCGCCCAGCACCCCGACTGGGTCGCCACCGACAGGTAGCCGGTGGACGCGCGTCGGGCATTGGCGCCGCCGGCCGGTACCACGCCCTTGGTCTTCGCCCACCGGGGCAGCTCGGCGGTGCTGCCCGAGCACACCGTCGCCGCGTACGAACGGGCCGTCGTCGAGGGTGTCGATGGTTTTGAATGCGATGTCCGGCTGACCCGGGACCGGCAGCTGGTCTGCATTCACGACGCCTCGATCGCCCGCACCAGCAACGGCCGGGGCCGGGTCACCCGCCTGACGCTCGCCGAGCTCAACCGGCATGACTACTCGAGCTGGCACCACGAGCGGGTGCCGGTCGCGGCCCGCGGGCCGGACGCGGTCCGGGTGGCGACCACCGACGACGGGATCCTGACGCTCGACCGGCTGCTGACCCTGGCCCGGGGCGCCGGTCGGTCGCTGCGGCTGCTGATCGAGACCAAGCACCCGTCGCGGTACGGCGGCGACGTCGAACGGCAGTTGGTCGACCTGTTGGCCCGGCACGGGCTGACCGGGGGCTCGCGGACGGCAGCGGAGCCCGACGTCACGGTCATCGTCATGTCGTTCTCCATCCGCGCGTTGCGGCGCGTCCGGGCCCTCGCCCCGGAGATACCGACGGTCTTCCTCTTCGACATCCCCACGCCCTCGGTCTGGTCGGGCCGGCCGCCGGACGGGGTGGATCTGCTGGGGCCGTCCATCCGGGTGGTTCGCCACTGCCCCGAGGTGGTCCGGCGGGCGCACGGTCGGGGCGTCGGGGTGCTGGTCTGGACCGTGAACGAGCCCGCGGACATCGCGCTGGTTCACGCGCTCGGCGTCGACGGGATCGTCACCGACCGGCCGGCCGACGTCCTCGCGGCGCTGAACCGGCCGGCGCCGACCGACCGTGGCGGTTCCGAGCTCGCCGCGCCGACGCGTACCGACTCGCCGGACCCCCGTGATGGCAGACTCGGGCCATGCCCATCGACTACCGGGGTATCGACTACCGCGGGCTCGTCACCGGGCTGGCTGGGCTGACCAGGCTGATCGGCACGGTGCCCGAGCTGGTGGCCGTGGCCTCGCTGGTGGACACGCTGCGCGAGGCGACCGGGGCGATCGGGGGCACCTTCACCGAGTACAGCGACGGCGGCGGCCGCGTCGTGGTGGCGCAGGGCGCGATGGCCTGGGCCCTGGGCCAGCCGGTGGCGGCCGACCTCGTGCGCCCGGAGGTCATCGACGCGCCGTACTCCGGACTGGTCGAATCCATGCCCGCCGAGGCGGCGGGCCCGCTGCGCGTTCGGGGAGTGGCGGCGGTCGCGGGCCACCCGGTCCGCGCCGGCGGGCGGGTGGCGGGGGCGTTGCACCTGTTCTTCGCGGACGCCCCCCGGGGCGAGGCCGAGTGGACGGCCCTGACGGAGGTGCTCCAGACCGCGGCCGGCTTCGCCGCGAGCTGCTACACCGGTCGCGAGGCGACTCCGGTCCGGACCACGGAAGAGGAGGATGACCGTAGCCTCTTCCTCGCGGTCGCGGGGCACGAGCTCCGCACTCCGGTGACGGTGATCAAGGGGTACGCGAGCCTGCTCGCCGAGCGGTGGGACTCGCTCGATGACGAGCAGCGGCGGTCGGCCGCCCGGGTGTTGACGCAGCGGGCCGACGAGCTGGCGCACCTGGTGGACCGGCTGCTCGGGACCTCCGTCGGCGACCCGCACAGCGGCGCCCTGGTCCGCACCGTGCCGTTCGACCCGCTCACCGCGCTGATGCAAGCGGCGAACACCATGCCGGCCGAGATGCGCCGCAGCGTCCGCCTGGAGTTGCCGAACTGGCTGCCGCCGGCCTCCGGGGATCCCGATGTGATCGGCACCGTGGTCACCGAGCTGGTGACCAACGCGATTCGCGCGAGCGACCGAGCCGAGCCGGAACCGGCCAGCGTGGACGTCACCGCCGGCGCGGACGCCGACACGGTCTACATCCGGGTTCTGGACCGCGGGGTGGGCATCAGCCCGGCCGAGGCCGGGCGGGCGTTCGAGCGGTTCTGGCGCGGTTCGCGGCGGCCGAGCGGTGGCGGCGGGGACGCCGAAGCCCGCGGTGGCGTGGGATTGGGGCTGTACCTCGTCAGACGGCTCGTGGAGCGACAAAACGGATGGGTATCATTGCGTCCGCGCGATGGCGGCGGCACCATCGCCGAGGTTCGGTTGGCCCGGGCCGACGCCCCGCCCCGCCCCGCGACCCCGCAGGCGTAGCGCGACCGGAAGGGCGTATGGCGTGTCGACGACGGTCCAGGGTCGCGCTCACGATGAGTCAGACGGCGCTCGCGGGTGGACCATGGCTGTCCCCCATCACGCGAGCGGTGCCCGGCACGCGCGCCAGCGGCTCGCCGCCGAGCTGGATTCCCTCGTTCCGCCGAGCCTGCGAGCCGATGTCGTCGCGGTCGCGGCCGAGCTGCTCGGCAACGCCGTCCGGCATGCCCAGCCGCTGCCCGGCAACGTGATCAAGCTCGGCTGCCGCGTGCGGACCGACGAGTCCGGCACCGTGGTTGAGCTGCGGGTCAACGACGGTGGATCGACCCGGGTGCCGAAGGAACGGACGCCCGAGCCCGACGCGCTCGACGGCCGTGGCCTGGCGATCGTGTCCGCGCTGGCGCAGGCCTGGGGTGTGGAGCGCAGTCCGAACGGGCAGTGCGTCTGGGCCCAGCTGACCGCTCCGGCGACCGGCCGACCCACCCAGTAGGCCCCGCCCACGCACGGCGGACCTACCTCCCTGCCCTGACCTACCCGTTGCCCTGACCTACCCGTTGCCCGGACCCAGTCCCGTGACCGGCCTGCCCCGGTGACCAGACCCACCCGGTGACCCTCCCGCGCGCGGCTTGCGGGGGAGCCGGCGAGGGGCGCGCACCGGCCGTTAGGCTGCCCCGGTGAGCAAGCGACGCCGGTCTGGATCTGTGAAGGGCGGCGCCCGTCCGCAGGGCACGAAGGCCAAGGGCACCAAGGTCAAGGGTGCCAAGGTTGAGGATGTCTACGTTCCGCGGCCGTTCGCCGGGCTCGCGGACGAACCGGATTGGGTCGCGCTGCGCGAGCTCGTCCCGGCCGCGACCGCGCCCCTGCGGCTGTCGGAGAAGGCGCGGGCGGAGTACGGGGATCGCGAGATCCTGCTCGCCACGGTGCTGCCGCTGGCCTGGCCCGGCCTGGTCAAGCCCGACGGGCGCATCTTCCTCGGCCTGCAGCGCCAGACCCGGTCCGGCGACGTGAGCCGTGACCTGGCGGTGACCCTCGAGGTGGCGTTCGAGGCCGAACCCGGGTCGCCCGTGTCGATCCCGCCGCTGCCCGGCCGCGGTCCCCGGCTGCAGGACCTGCTCAGCAACGACGGCCTGGAGATCACCGTCCGGGACAGCTTCGACTTCTGGCTCGACGAGGAGTCGAGCAGCCCCGAGGTACGGGCGTCGCTGGAGCGGGCGAACTCGTCCATCGTCCCGACCGTGCGGATGACCGCCGCCCCGGCCGCCTACTGGTGCCGGTACCCGGAGAAGGCGCACGTGCGTTGGGTGCTCGGCGACGACGAGAACGTCGCACTGGCGGCCCTGGCCCGGCTGTCCCGGGCCGGGGAGCTCACGCTCGGCCCGCAGACGCGCTTCGCCGGGATGTTCCGGGCGCACGGGTTGCTGGTGCCGGTCTGGGACCTGCCGACCGAGCCGGAGGCCGCCGACTGGGAGGAACCGCTGGCGGCCCTCGCCACCCGGTACGCGGTGGCCCGCGAGGCCGGGGTGGAGCTGACCGCCGAGGAGCGCCGGGCGCGGGAAGGGCTGCTCGCCCGACAGGTTGCGCTGCGCTGACCGTCCGGTCCGGCCGTACGGTCGACGCGCGATTGAGTGAGTCCCATTCACCGAAACTGTCAGGCGCCCGGGCCTGTACAGGCTTTTCGGCGGACACATAACGTGTTTGAGCACTCGCTATCCGTAAGACACGAGGAATCGTCAGATGAATACCCTTCCCACCTCGGCCCGGGCCCCGGAACGCGGAACCATGGGACTGCTCCAGCGATGGCGGTCGAGGCGGGCGGAACGGGAACGGCGCCGGGCTCTCGCGGGACGCCAGCGGGTGGTGCACCGCGTCGAGATGCTCGGCCCGAACTGGCACATCGTCGACTACAACCCCGAGGACCCGGACTTCCTCGCGATCGGCCCGGGCGGCATCTTCCAGGTGACCGTGGCCGACATCGGCCGGTCCACGGTGGAGATCGCCGGGGACGTGGTCCAGATCAACGGCCACCGGCCACCGTACGTCGCCCTGGCCCGGCGGGACGCCGCCCGCATCTCGGAGCAGATGTCGGCCGCGGCGGGCCGGCGGATTCCGGTGGTGCCCGTCGTCGCGTTCCTGGGCCGGGGCAAGGTGATCTACTACGGCCGGCCGCCCGAGGGGTGCATCGTGACGACGTACGGCGACCTCGGCCGGGCGCTCAACGCGCACGGCAACCGGATCCGCGAGTCGACGATCCAGAAGCTGCTGCTCGTCGCGGCTCAGGTGGACCGGGCGACGGTCGGCCAGTACCTCGGGATGTCACCCGGCGCGCGAAGGGATCAGTCCGGCAATCCGGACAGAATACCGTCACAGCGCGAAGCTGCCCGCTGACAAAATCCGAACATCGCGATACCGTCGGCAGGGAACGACCCGGTGGCTCCCCCCGTCGGGTCGCCGACCTTGGGGGAGGCTGCCATGGCACATGTAGACCTGGCACTATCGGACCTGACCGATGCCGGGCGCGTGCTCGGTGTCTCCGGTTCACTGGACCTGTGGGCCTACCCGGTCAGTATGGCCGCCGAGCCCTGCCTGCTCGTCGACGCCGCGGGCGTCCTGGTCGCGGCCTCACCGGGGTGCACGGAGCTGCTCGGCATCGACCCGAACACGGCGGTTGGCCGGCCGTTGATCGGTGGCGTGCTGCACCTGCTCGACTTCGGGGCCATCGTCAGCGACCTGCCGGCGTGGGAGGCCGACAAGATCCCGCCTCGCCTCGCCGCGACGACCGGCGGACTGGCCCGCGGCCTCATGCGGGTGCGCGGACCGGATGGGAGCCCCATCACGGTCGACGCCGTCTCGGTGCCGCTGCGGGACAACACCCAGTCGTCGCCGGTGGTGGGCTCGCTGACCTTCTGCGCCCTCGTGCGCTAGCCCGGCCCGGCCCGCGCGGGCCCCCGACCGCGACCGAGGCTGGCTCCCCCCGGCCGGCGACCGAAGAAACGTGACGAGGGTGGCAGGCCGGGCCGCCCACGTCCACGCGCAGCGTTCGGATAGCCTCAGTTTCGTGCTCGATCTCGTCCTGTTGCCGGACGACTACGCGGTCTGCCGGCTTGACCCGGGCACGCCCCTACCCCCCGGGCTGAACGAGGGCAAGGGTGTCGTCTCGGTGACGTGGACCGAGGACGAGATCTCGATCATCTGCCCGGCCAGCCAGGCACCGACCACCGGTACGGTGAACGCGCCCTGGCGCTGCTTCCAGGTCACCGGCCCGCTGGATCTCGCCCTCACCGGCATCGTGGACGCGCTGGTGACCCCGCTCGCCGACGCCCGGGTGAACGTCTTCGTCTTCTCCACCTACGAGACCGATTACGTGCTGGTGCCCGCCGTTCGGCTCGAGGAGGCCCAGGCGGCGCTCACCGCCGCCGGGCACCGCATCACGGTGCCGACACCGGAAGCGTCGCCGCGCCGGACGGACGGCCCGGGTGGCGGGGGGCCAGCGGCCCCGGTGGTGCCATGAGCCGTCGACCCGCGCCCAGGTACGTCTATCTCGGTCCGGAGGGCACCTTCGCCGAGCAGGCGCTGCGCACCGTGCCGCTGCCGCCGCGGGCCCGGCTCGATCCGGCGCCGAGCGTGCCGGAGGCGCTGGACGCGGTGCGGGCCGGGGAGGCGGAGGCCGCCCTGGTGCCGCTGGAGAACTCGATCGGCGGCGCCGAGGGGGTCACGCTCGACGAGATCGCCAACGGGTCACCGCTGGTGATCATCCGCGAGGTCGTGCTGCCGGTGAACTTCGTGCTCGCCGCTCGGACCGAGCGCGCCCTGGCCGACGTGCGGACGGTCGCGGCGCACCCCAACGCGGCCCGGCAGTGCCGGGGCTGGCTGCGCGACAACGTTCCCCAGGCGACCGTGGTCGAGGTGCTCTCCAACGGTGCGGCCGCGGCGGCCGCGGCCGACGGCACCTACGACGCGGCGATCTGCGCCCCGATCGGGGCGACGCGTAACAAGCTGGCCGTGCTGGCCGAGGAGATCGCCGACCACAAGGACTCGCTGACCCGCTTCGCCCTCGTCGCCCGTCCGCAGAAACCACCCGAGCCGACCGGGGACGACGTCACGTCGCTGGCCGTCTACATCGCGGCGGACCGGGTCGGCGCGCTGCTGTCGGTGCTGACCGAGCTGGCCGTGCGTGGGGTGAACCTGACCCGCATCGAGTCGCGCCCCACGGGCGAGCGCCTGGGCCGGTACGTCTTCTTCCTCGACTGCACCGGGCACGTGGCCCAGGCGCGGATGGGGGAGGCGCTGCAGGGACTGCACCGGGTCTGCGCCGAGGTGAAGTTCCTCGGCTCCTATCCGCGCGCCCGCCATCCCGGCGAGCCGCCGTCGGGGAGCCCGGTGCCCCCACCGCCCCCCGGCACCAGCGACGAGGACTTCGCCGAGTCGGCCGCCTGGCTCGAGCGGCTGCGGGCCGGCGACTTCTGAGCGCCTCGGCGGGAATGCTCGGCCCTCCGTCGGCCCGGCTCAGCCCCAGCCGAGCTCGTGCAGGCGTTCGTCGTCGATGCCGAAGTGGTGGGCGATTTCGTGCACGACCGTGGTCGCGACCTCGTCGATGACCTCTTCCTCGGTCTCGCAGATCCGCAGCGTCGGGTTGCGGTAAATGATGATCCGGTCGGGCAGCACCCCGGAGTAGTCCCAGCCGCGTCGGGTCAGGTCGTAGCCCTCGTAGAGCCCCAGCAGGTCGGGGTCGTCGCCGTCCGGCTCGTCCTCGACGAGGATCACGACGTTGTCCATGAGGTCGAGCAGCTCCGGCGGCACCTGGTCGAGGGCCTCGCTCACCAGCTCCTCGAACCGCTGCCTGCTCATCGACACCGGCACGAGCACCATTGTGCCGGTCTCCGCCCGGCGGGCCACCATTGTGCCGGCCTCCGCCCGGCGGGCCACCCTTATGCCGGTTGGGCCGGACCACCGTTGCGCCGGTAGCGGCCGGACAGGTACCGGGGCGCCGGCCGACGGGATCGCCGGCCGGCGCCGGTGGATGTCAGGCCAGGGTGGCCGAGAGGGTGATCTCCGTGCCCGGGGCGAGCAGGCGGGAGATCGGGCAGCCCGCCTTGGCCTCCTCGGCCATCCTCAGGAAGTCAGCCTCGGCAAGGTTCGGCACGGTGGCCGTGGTGACGAGCTCGATGCGGGTCACGGTCGGCTTGTCGTTGACCCGCTCGAGGTGCACGTTGGCGGTGGTGTCGATCGCGGTGGGCGGGTAGCCGGCCTTGGTGAGC
>Ga0310834_100488_pt1 | contig 43149 bp, 40 predicted proteins | sample SM_ome_2_FD_201314 | JGI IMG/M metagenome (GOLD analysis project Ga0310834, IMG submission 201314) | Sorghum-adapted microbial communities enriched on stacked mutant (SM) sorghum from Joint BioEnergy Institute, Emeryville, California... ...
TGGCCAGGTGGCGGTAGGTGGTGACGGATTCCTCAGCGGCGGTCAGGGCTTCGGTGTGTCGGCCGACCTCACGCAGGGCCAGTGACAGGTTGTGGAGTGATGCGGCGAGGTCGGGTTGGTGGGTGTCGGGGTCTTTCTCGGCCAGGCGGCGGTAGGTGGTGACGGCTTCCTCGGCTGTGGTCAGGGCTTCGGTGTGTCGGCCCACCCTACGCAGGGCCAGTGACAGGTTGGTGAGTGATGTGGTGAGGCCGGGTAGGTGGGTGTCGGAATTTTTCTTGGCCAGGTGGCGGAAGATGGAGGCGGATTCCTCAGCGGCGGTCAGGGCTTCGGCATGCCGGCCCAAATCGGCCAACCGCACCGACAGGTTGTTGAGGTGGCCCGCGTACCGGTGGGCTGCCGCCTTGCTCCACCGGGCACCGGGCCGGGCCGCGGCTACCAGCCGCTGGGAGACGGCGACCGCCACCCTGGTGCGTGTCGTGGCGAACCCCAACCGCTGAAGCAGGTCATCCACCTTATGCACCTGCGCGACGTCCAACCCCTTGCCGTTGCGGCCCTCGACAGCGGCCACGATCTGCGCCTCGTACCCGACCGGGTCGACGACCACCATCGCTGGCACGAAACCGGCCGGGAACCGGTCAACCAGCCCCGCCAACCCATCCCGCACCAGGCTCACACCATCCCGCCACAAACCATCCGGGTCCGGCGTCGACGCACACCGCCGCAACACCGTCGCCGCATGAACCGCCGTCTCGAAGCCGTCACCCCCACACACCGCCGCCAGGTCATCAACCCACTGCCGCAGACTCGACGCCCGCGACGCCAGCTCCAGCAGGTGCACATCCGCCAGCCGGTCCGGCCTGGGCGCCTGCCACACCCGCCGCCGCGACTCATCCGGATACAACCCACACAACGCCCGCACCAACCGCTTCCGCTCCGCCACCCCCAGACCCGCCAGGCCGGGCAACCGCCCCACCACGTCGGCTGCCTCGGCTTCGGTGGCCGGGATCGTCAACGTCACCGCCGCCACCGCCCACGCCTGCCCCACCCGGTCCACATCGAGCCCCTCCGCCCGCAGCCGTGCCGACACCTGACGCTGCTCATGCCGCAACACCCCCACCAACGCATCCCGACCACCCGCATCCCCCACTCCCGACCCGTCGGCGGCGTCCAACACCGCCGTCAACGCGGCCGCGTACAGGTCCAACGTCGTCTCAAACCCCCGCCGCGGAACCTCCACCCGCTGTGGCAGCCCGGCCGGCACCGACAATCCCGCCCGGCGTGCCTGCCGCGCGAACGCCTCCACCGCGCGCCGCCACACCACCTGCAGCCTGTCCGCATCCCAACCCTGAGACAGCGCACCCAACCTCATCGGCTGCGGATGAACCCAGTCATGCCACCGGTGCTCCACCGCAAGCTCGTCAAACCAGCCCACCTCCGAGCGCGCCAGCAGCAGCACCCGCACCCACCCGAACGCGCCGGCCTCGGCGATGGTGTCCAACAGCTTCGCCACCACCGCAGCCGCGTTCTCGGCGTAGTCGACCACCAGCAGCGTCCGCACCCGCAACCTCACCGCCGCCCGCACCCCCGCGGTCAACTCCGCCACCCGCCGCAGGTCCCGCCGCGCCCGTGCACCCTGCACACCACCCCGCGCCACATCCGCCTGGGTCACCGTCTGCCACGCCGGCGAGGGCAGCCCCACCACACCCGCCAACCAGCCCCGATCACGCAGCGTCTGGCACACCTGCCCGGCAAGGTGCGTCTTGCCCTGACCCCCAGCCCCACACACCAACCGCACCACCGGACCCCGCTCGGCCGTACACCAGCGCACCAGCGCCTCCACCTCCGCACGCGGCTCCGGCACCACCACCCCCGCATCCGGACGCAACCACGAACCCACCAACGACAGATCCGGCCCCACCACCGGGTCGAACAACACCCGCTCCAACCCGGCAACCGTGTCCGGAACAGCAACCTCCACCACCGTCTGCTCACGGAGTTGCACCGTCACGGTGCTGCCGTCACCGGTGATCACAACGCCGCTGCCAACAACCGTGCCGGCCGAGCGGCCCCCGTCCACCGTCACCGAATCCGTCTGATCCGACCGTCGCAGACCGGCACGACCCGAAAAGCCCAGCCGCAACCCCGCCAACAGGACAGCCAGCACCACCAGCGCGGCGCCCCACTGCCAGCGCTCGGTGAACACAATCGTCGCCACACCGATGCCCGCCACCACCACCGACGGCACCGTCAGCGCCACCCGCCGCACCCCGCCGCTCCCTCCCCTGGTAACCGAACGCTTCACCTATCAGCAACCATCAAACACCCCGCAAACAAGACCACGTGACGAGCAAGCGACGCGTAAGCCGACATTGGCGGAAATGCCCAAGAGATCAGAATCAGAAACACCGCGGCCGCCGCAGGCGACAATTACATACTCCGTTAACAATCGACAGACAGGAAGGCAAGACACCGATACACCAACCAGCCGGACCTGGATCCACGGATCACTGGGTGTTCAGGAATTCGACAACCCCTGACCCGACGGAATCAGGCAACCTGCGGTCCACCGTGGTCGAGGTCGCGTTGCCGTGCTGAGAGCACGTTCCCAACGTGTGATCGGTCGTGAAAGCACGGGCCGGGACCCCGGATCCGGGCCGGCGTCGGTAACCGCGGTCCCGAGGAGTGCGAGGCCGCCTGGTACGCCGCCACCATCGACCAGCCGGGCCCGTCTGAAGCCGCCCCGGCGCCCGGTGGCGAGCAAACCGTGAGAGCGGAGCAGCCCACGTCCCGCAGGTTCACCACCAACGCAACCTGGCGTGCACCCGCCCTGATCGGCACACCCGATCACCCTTGTCCGCATCCTGCTCTGTCCGGCGAACACGTCTTGGTCGAAGCCGCCGGGCTGCGATGCGGACGCGGTCACCATCCGAACCGCTTTCTCCACTCTCGTTCGCTTACGAACTTTCAGGTTCCTACTTCCGGAAGGGCAGTTACTTCCGGATGGTTGGAAAGGCATCCACGATGCACCGGACGTGCTCCCGCGCGATACGAAAGGCAGACACATGAGCGTGGTCTCCACCTCCCTCCCCGGCGGCACCTGGACGACGGGGGACCTGACCGTCACCCGGTTCGGCTACGGCGCCATGCAGCTCGCCGGGCCCGGGGTCATGGGACCGCCGGCCGACCGTGACGGCGCGCTCGCCCTGCTCCGCGAGGTCGTCGAGCTCGGAATCACCCACATCGACACCTCCGACGCGTACGGACCGCACACCACCAACGAGCTGATCCGCGAGGCACTGCACCCGTACCCCGACTCGCTGCACATCGCGACCAAGGTGGGCGCGTACCGTGACCAGCAGGGCGGCTGGCCCCCGGCCCGCGACCCGCAGAGCCTGCGCCAGCAGGTGCACGAGAACCTCAGGAACCTCGGTCTGGACGTTCTCGACCTGGTTTACCTCCGGCTCGGCAACGCCGAGGGACCCCAGCCCGGCTCGGTCGCCGAGGCGTTCGGGACACTCGTGGAGCTCCAGCAGCAGGGGCTGATCCGCCACCTCGGGTTGAGCAACGCGACCCCGGAACAGGTCGTGGAGGCGCAGTCGATCGCGCCGATCGTGTGCGTGCAGAACCTGTACAACCTCGCGTACCGTCACGACGACGCCCTGATCGACGCGCTCGCCGACCAGGGCGTCGCGTACGTGCCGTTCTTCCCGCTCGGCGGCTTCACCCCGTTGCAGTCCGAAAAGCTGTCGACGGTGGCCGCCCGACTGGACGCCTCGCCCATCTCGGTCGCCCTGGCCTGGCTGCTGCGACGCTCGCCGAACATCCTGCTGATCCCCGGCACCAGGTCCATCACGCACCTGCGGGAGAACGTGGCGGGCGCGGGACTATCCCTCTCGGACGACGACCTCGCCGAGCTGGACACGATCGGCCGGGCCTAGGCGGCCGGCCACGACCTGGCTACCCGATTGGCCCGGCTCCGGGCGCGCCGTGACCACCGAGTCGAGCCACGGAGCCGGGCCCCCGTCACCGTTTTGTGTGGACATTCCGGTTCTCGCTTCCCGAACCAGCCGGCCGGCTGCGGCACCGGCCTGATTCATCCCCCAAGGTGTCGAGGTGGTGCCGTTCGGAGCCTTGCACCATGATGAGAGAGTCACTCTCCATCAGGAAGAGGGCGCTACGAAGTGCGTAGGCAACCCGCCGACAGGGGGGGAGGCTCGGATGACCACGACGACGGCAGCGCAACGGCGAGCGGAGGCCAAGACCCGGTTCGACGCGTTCCTGGCGGCCTGCCCCAGCAGGAAGCTCCTCGACCGGATCTCCGACAAGTGGGTCGTCCTGGTCCTGTGTGCGCTGAGCGGAGGCCCACACCAGGCTGAGGCGGGCAACGGCGGAGGTCCGCACCCCATGCGGTACTCCCAACTGGCCCGCATGCTGGCCGGTGTCAGCCAGAAGATGCTGACCCAGACACTGCGCTCCCTGGAGCGGGACGGCCTGATCACCCGTACCGTGACGCCGACCGTGCCCGTCACGGTCACCTACGAGCTGACCGACCTCGGCCGCTCCCTCCTCGGCCCGGTGCGCGGCCTCAAGAGCTGGGCCGAGACCCACATGTCGACGGTGCTCGCGAACCGCGAGGCCTACGACGCGAGAGCCTGACAGGTGTGGGTGTCGGCGGGGTGGCCGGTGCCGGGCCGGTGGACCGGGGTGGTGACGGGGACGAGCCGGGTCACCGGTTCCACCGCTGCAGCCTGGTGGTGAAGCACAGTTCGGTGCGGTCGCCGGGGAAGACGATGTCGGCGACCTCGACGACCCGGTCGGTGGTGTCGTACGACGTCTTGCGCACGTCCAGGACGGCCACGCCGGGTTCGATGTCGAGCAGTTCCGCCTCGTCCGGCAGCGGTGGCCGGGCCCGGACGACCTCCTCGATGCGGTCCAGCTCGATGCCGACGGTGAACAACTGGTACTGGGTGCCGCCGGGCCAGGGTTCGTGGTCGGCCGACAGCAGTTGCCGGTTGGCCTTCACATAGTCGTAGGGCAGGTAGGAGTACGACAGCGACAGCGGGGCGGACTCGTGCCGGGAACTGGTCCAGTACACCCGCCGCAGCAGCAGGGTGCCGACCGGCAGCTTGAACGCCGCCGCCATCTCCTGGTCCGCCTCGACCTGCGAGTACTCGGCGTGGAACCGCAGGTCGTCGACTCTCAGGCCGGTGTCGTGCTCGGTCCCGCCGGTGCGGCGCCGCTCGGCCTCGTCCAGCAGGACCCGGTCCTTCTCCCACTGGTACCGCTCGGTGTTGCGCCGGCGGATCCGCTGCCGGGGCGCCCGTACGTAGGTGCCCCGGCCCTGCTCGGCCCGGACCAGGCCCCACTCCCGCAACTGGCGGATGGCGTTGCGGACACTGGCGCGCGACAGCCCGGACGACTCGGCCAGCTCCGTCTCGCTGGGCATGGCCGACCCGGGCAGCAGTTCCCCGCGCTCGATACGTTCGCGGAGCTCCTCCGCCAGTTGCAGGTAGCGGGGACGCCGATCACGGAAAGTCACGCCGCATACGCTACTAGTAGCCGAGCGGCCCGCCGGGCCGTCGACCCGAGAACCGACCAGCCACCCGTGCCGCCGGCGTCACCGGTTCGGGTCCTCGCCGGGTGAGCGTGTCAGCGGGGTGCCGCGGCGGGCAGCCGGGTGGCGCGACCCAGGATGTGGGGCGAGGCGGGACCACCCGGTCCGCGTGGCGGGAACCGGAGTCGCCGCAGCTCGTCGATCCGGAAGCCGGCGCCGACGATCGCGGCGGCGGTGTCGCGGCCGGTGTGGCAGCCCGCCAGGAGTCGCGGCCAGATCGTGGCGTCCACGATCCGCTGCGACCACCGCAGCAGGCCGGGTTCCGTGGCGGCCACATGCTCGTAGAACCGCAGCTCGCCCTCCGGGCGCAACACCCGCCGGATCTCCGCCAACGCGGTGGCCTGGTCCGGCACCGAGCACAGCACCAGCGCCACCACGGCCGCGTCGAACTCCCCGTCCTTCGCCGGAAGAGCCTCGGCGACCCCGTCGACCACCCGTACCGGTACGGGTGCCGTCGCCGCGGCGGCGACCGCGCCCGCCCGTAGCCGGGGTTCCGGTTCGACCGCCACCACCTCGTCGACCGTCGCCGGGTAGTGCCGGAACATGCGGCCGTTCCCGGCGCCGATCTCGATGACACGGCCGTGCAGATCCGCGACGAGGGCCTGCCGGTGCGCGGCGACGCCGGCCTGGTCCATCGCCACGCTCGCGCGTTCGTACATCCGGGCGAAGATCGGATGCGACTTTCCCGCCATGATCTCACCCTCCCGCACCGCGGCAACCCCGAAAGACGCCGCCGCCCGGCCGTCACGCCCTCGGTCGTCGGCGTGAGCTGTGCCGGGTGCGCGGGCACGGCCCGAGGGCGCGGTCACGACGAGGCGCCGTCCCGGCGGGCGATGAGGAGCAGCGCGGTCAGGGCGAGCGTTCCCCCGAGCGGCACCCAGTAGGGCTGGCGTTGGGCGACGGTGCCGACGGCGCCGCCGGCGGCGTAGCTGGCGATCGCGAGAAGTCCCAGCAGGGTACCCGTCCTGGCGTGGGCACGGGCGGCGCCCTCACCGACAACCCAGCGTACGGCGCGTTCGCCGGTCTTCGCCGTCGTGCCCGACTGGTAGGTGATGGTGGTGGCGATCCCCGCCGTGCGGCTGAACAGCGTGGTCAGCCCTCCCATGGCGAGCGCGCCGGCCCCGGCCAGGGCGGCCCGGGACACCGGTCCGTGTCGGCCGTACCCGAGCAGCGCGTTGAGGGCCGCCCACAGCACCATGGCGAGTTCGACGGCGACGACACCGACCACCGGGGCCGACCAGCGCCGTGGTGTGCCGCGCAGCCAGGTGAGGCCGCCGGCGCCGGCGGCGAAGGCGACCAGTGAGGCGGCGGCCGACGGCCACTCCGGGTGGCTCCCGGCGGGCCCGATTCCCAGGAAGACGGCGTTGCCGGACTGGTTGGCGACGAAGGCGCCGTAGCGGAGGAAGGCGAAGGCGTCCAGCGCGCCCGCGGTGGCCACGGTCAACACCAGGGCCACCAGGGGGTGGCGGAACTCCCGGTACGAGTCCGCCAGGTCGCCCTGCCCGGTCGACGCCGCGGGACGGCCCAGGGGACTACTCCCGGTGGCGGTGGCGGGCCGCGGTACTCGGTGCGGTGGGGTCTCCCGGGTGGGCACGCGGTGTGGACCGGACCGCCGCGTGGCCTGTGCTCCGCGCCTGGTGCGCCATGTCTGTTCCCCCGTCCGTGTCTGGTCCCCGTCCGTGGCGGGCAGGTGCCGGCCGGCGGTTACCCGCGGGGTCGGGGTGGAAACGCCGCCCGGCGGGCGACGGGGGACGACGCCGGAACCCGGGCCGGCCTGCCCCGGAGGAGCCCGACGATGCCCAAAACCTCACTTGCCGGGCATATCGGGGTATAGGGTGCATATGGTGGGAGCCGGGACGGTACCCGGGGTGTTCGCGGCGTCGGACGTGGCGCGGCCCGAGCACGGTCCACCCGAGCAGGTGTCCGGGCGTCCGGGACACCGGATCCGAGGCCCACCCGCCGACCGGCCACCCACAACCAGCGACAGCCCGCGAAGGACCAGACCGTGCATCTCACACCGAAGGAATTCGACAAGCTGACGATCCACTCGATGGCGATGGTGGCCAACGCCCGGCGGGCGAGAGGGCTCAAGCTCAACCATCCCGAGGCCGTGGCGGTCATCTGCGCCGCGGCTCTGGAGGGAGCCCGGGAGGGGAAGACCGTCGAGGAGGTCATGAACGACGCACGCAACGTGCTCACCACCGACGACGTGATGCCCGGTGTCGCGGACATGATCCCGATGATCCAGGTGGAGGCCGTCTTCACCGACGGGTCGCGGCTGATCACCGTGCACTCGCCGATCCGGTAGCGGCAGGTGCCGCGTCGCCCGAGATCCGACATCGCCTCATCTGACACGGCGGGGGAAACCTGACACAGCGGGGGAGACATGGCGAAGCAACATCCGGGACCGAACTCCAAGCACGTGCGGCCCATCGGTGGCTACAGACTGAGCGACCAGCCGCTGGAGCTGAACGCGGGGCGTCCGGTGACCGAGGTGGTCGTGCACAACACGGGCGACCGGCCCATCCAGGTGGGTTCACACTTCCACTTCTTCGAGGTCAACCGGTTCCTGGAGTTCGACCGACCGGCGGCCTTCGGGAAGCGGCTGAACATTCCCGCCACGACGTCCATCCGGTTCGAACCGGGTGATCGGAAGACCGTACAGCTCGTGCCCTTCGGCGGCCTGCAGCGGGTGTACGGATTCAACGGCCTGGTCCAGGGCTGGACCGGAGACGGCCCCACCCCCGGCTACCGGCCGGACCGGGCCGAGGCGGTTCACAACGCCGAGACGCGCGGCTTCAAGTCCGCCAAACAGCAGTAGCAGCGGCGACGGGCCGCCCTCGCGGCGTGCTCGGCTGATCTGAAGCGAGTAGACGATGAGTCAGATTTCCCGGCAAGAGTACGCGGGGATGTACGGCCCGACGACGGGCGACCAGATCCGGCTGGGCGACACCGACCTCTACATCGAGATCGAGAAGGATCTCCGGGTGCTCGGCGACGAGATCATGTACGGCGGCGGCAAGACCCTGCGGGACGGCATGGGCAGCAGCAGCCAGGCCACCAGCGCCGAGGGCGTGCTGGATCTGGTGATCACCAACGTCACCGTGCTCGACGCGCTGCTCGGCGTGGTCAAGGCGGACGTCGGCATCAAGGACGGCAGGATCGCGGGCATCGGGAAGGCCGGCAACCCGGACATCATGGACGGGGTGACCCCCGGCCTGGTGACCGGGCCGGCGACCGACGCCATCTCCGGCGAGCATCTGATCCTGACGGCGGGCGGCATCGACACCCACGTACACCTGCTCACGCCGGCACAGGTCTACGCGGCACTCAGCAACGGGGTGACCACCCTGTGGGGCGGCGGTACCGGGCCCTCCGACAGCAGCAACGGCGTCACCATCACCCCGGGGCCGTGGAACATCCACAACATGATGCGCGCGGTCGAGAACCTGCCGATCAACATCGGCCTGCTGGGCAAGGGCAACAGCAGCGGGCGCGCGCCGCTCGTCGAGCAGATCATGGCCGGGGTCCCGAGCTTCAAGATCCATGAGGACTGGGGGGCGCCGCCGGCGGTGCTCCGGACGTGCCTGGCGGTCGCCGACGAGTTCGACGTGCAGGTCAGCGTCCACACCGACACCCTCAACGAGAGCGGCTACATCGAGGACAGCATCGCCGCCTTCGAGGGCCGTACCGTGCACACCTTCCACACCGAGGGCGCCGGCGGCGGACACGCGCCGGACATCATCAAGGTCGCCGGCCAGATGAACGTGCTGCCCGCCTCGACCACGCCGACGATTCCCTACGGCATCAACAGCCAGTCCGAGCTGTACGACATGATCATGGTTTGCCACAACTTCAACCCGTCGGTCCCCTCGGACGTCGCCTTCGTCGAGAGCCGGATCCGTACCGAGACCATCGCGGCCGAGGACGTGCTGCTCGACGAGGGTGTCATCTCGATGGTGCAGAGCGACTCGCAGGCCATGGGCCGCATCGGCGAGACCTGGCTGCGCACGATCCAGCTCGCCGGCCAGATGAAGAACGTCCGCGGCAAGCTCCCCGAGGACGCCCCCGGCAACGACAACTTCCGGGTACTGCGCTACGTCGCCAAGATGACCATCAACCCGGCCATCACCCAGGGGGTCTCGCACGTCATCGGGTCGGTCACGCCGGGCAAACTCGCCGACCTCGTGCTCTGGGAGCCCGCCTTCTTCGGCGCGAAGCCGAAGCTGGTGCTCAAGAGCGGGGTGATCGCGTGGTCGATCATGGGTGACCCGAACGCCTCGCTACCCACGCCGCAGCCGGTCTACTACCGGGAGATGTTCGGCGCGTCCGGATCCCAGGTCGCCAAGAACTGTGTGACGTTCGTGTCGAAGGCCGCCCACGAGTGCGGTGTCGCCGAGCAACTGGGTCTGCGACGGCAGGTCATGCCGGTGTACCGGTGCCGCAACCTCACCAAGCGGGACATGGTCCGCAACGACCGCACCCCGAAGCTCGAGGTCGATCCGGAGACCTTCGCGGTGAAGATCGACGGTGTGCACGCAACCGTGCCGGCCGCCAGGAACCTGCCCCTCAGCCAGCTCTACTTCTTCAGCTGATCCGTGGCATCCCTCCCGCGTCGGCACGGCCGCCGGCGGGGCCACGGCGCCAGCCCAGGTGTCGGCAAAGGAGAGAAGATGCTCGTCGAAACGGTGCTCGGCAACGCCCACGAGCAGGGCTGGGCGGAGCGGTTGCGGGATGCCAAGATCGACGAACTCGTCCTCGACCAGTGGGACGCCCAGAAGAGCCGGTTGCGTAAGACGACCAGCCTCGGCACCGAACTGGCGCTGTCGCTGGCCCGGGGCGTACGGCTGCGGGACGGGGACGTCCTCGCCTGGGACGACCGCACCGCCACCGCGGTGGTGGCGCGGATCGACCTCGGCGAGGTGATGGTCGTACACCTCGACACGCTGCCCGGCGAGACCGCGCAGGAGCGAGTCCGGTCGGCTGTCGAACTCGGCCACGCGATCGGCAACCAGCACTGGCCGGCCGTGGTGAAGGGCACCCGGATGTACGTCCCGCTCACCGTCGATCGCAGGGTCATGGACGCGGTGATGCGGACCCACGCGTTCGCCGGCCTCCGTCACGAGTTCGTTCCCGGAACCGAGATCATCGCCTACCTGGCCCCGCACGAGTCTCGGCGGCTGTTCGGCGGTGCGGACTCCACCCCGCACTCGCACCTGCCTGCCGACCTCTCCTGAGGAGGTGCGGCGTGCGCACCATGACCGAGGCGCTGAGACTGTTGCAGTTCGGCGACTCGGTCTTCCCGGTCGGCGCCTTCTCCTTCTCCAACGGCCTGGAGACGGCCGTCCAGCACGGCGTCGTCCACGACCGGGCCACCCTGCAGGAGTTCGTCCGTACGGTCACCCGGGTCGCGGCCACGGGTGACGGCGTCGCGCTGCTCGTCGCGCACCGCGGGGCCGCCGCTGGCGACCTCGACCGGATCCGGCAGGCGGACGAGGCCGTCTACCTGCGCAAGATCAACGAAGAGACGCGGACCATGACGGTCCGGATGGGACGCAGGCTGGCCGAGGCGGCCGCCCGGATCGTCGGCGAGTCGCTGCTGAAGGAGCGCGCGAACCAGGTGGGACACGGCGTCCCGGTGACCTACCCGGTGGCGCTCGGGGTGCTCTTCGCCGAGCTGGGGGTCGGCGAGGAGGCCGCTTTCGCGGCCCACCAGTACGGCGCGGCGTCGATGGTGCTGGGTGCGGCGGTCCGGCTGCTGCGGGTGGACCACCTCGACGCGCAGTCGATCCTCTTCGCGGTCAACGAGAAGGCGGTCGACGACTACCAGGAGGTACGGACCGCGACCCTCGACGACATGCAGGGCTTCGCCCCGCACCTCGACTTCCTGGCCGGTGCGCACCAGCACGCACACGTACGGATGTTCATGAGCTGAGCCGGGGCGCGGCTCGCGGGGGCCGGCTCCCCGTCCCGCCGATCACGGTACGGGCCGACTCTCCTCGGCCACTGTTTCGAAAGGAATCGATCACCAATGAAGTCAGCGAGTCGGATCGGCGTGGGCGGCCCGGTGGGCAGCGGCAAGACCGCCATCATCGAGGCCGTCGTGCCACGCCTGGTGACACAGGGCCTCCGCGTACTCGTGGTCACCAACGACGTGGTCACCACCGAGGACGCCCGGCACGTCCGCCGCGCGTTGACCGGGGTCCTGGTCGAGGAACGGATCGTCGGGGTGGAGACCGGCGCGTGCCCGCACACCGCGGTCCGGGAGGACCCGAGCATGAACCTGGCGGCCGTCGAGGACATGGAGGCCCGGTTTCCCGACAGCGACGTCGTGCTCATCGAGAGCGGGGGCGACAACCTCACGCTGACCTTCAGCCCCGCCCTCGTCGACTACTTCATCTACGTGATCGACGTCGCGGCGGGCGACAAGATCCCGCGCAAGAACGGCCCGGGCATCGCCAAGTCCGACGTCCTCGTGATCAACAAGATCGACCTGGCTCCCCACGTCGACGCCGACCTCGACGTCATGGCGCGCGACGCGGAGCTGGTGCGCGACGGCAGACCGTACGTCTTCACCAACTGCAGGACCGGTGAGGGCATCGACGAGTTGGTCGCGCTGGTGCGCCGCAACGCGCTGTTCGACGCCGAAGTGCTGGCATGACCTCCCTGGGTTCCGTCCGTGGGACCTCCCTGGGTTCCGTCCGTGAGCTGGCCGCCTACCAGGACCAACCGGCCCAGCTGCCGGCCGCGTCGAACGGCAAGGTGGGTGTGCTGCGGCTCGGCTTCCGGCGGCGGGGTGACCGGAGCGTCCTGCACGACGTCCGTTGGCAGTCGCCGCTGCTGGTGCAGCGGGCACTGTACTGGGACGAGGAGATGCCCGGCCTGCCGTGCGTCATGATCCTGACCACCTCCGGGGGTGTGGTGCAGGGTGACCGGCTGCGGATGGACGTCGACCTGGGCCCCGGCGCGCAGGCACACCTGGTCACCCAGGCCGCGACCAAGATCCAGGAGATGGACGCCAACTACGCGACGCAGCGGCAGACGTTCACCCTCGACGAGGACGCCTACCTGGAGTACCTCCCCGAGCCGGTGATCCCGTTCCGGCACAGCCGGTTCGTCTCCGACACCCGGGTACGGCTGCCGTCGAGCGCCACCATGCTCTACGCCGAGGTCCTCCAACCCGGCCGCAAGTACTACCGCGACGGGGAGCTCTTCGCCTACGACCTGTTCTCCGCGACGCTGCGGGCGGAGCGGCCGGACGGGCGCCACCTGTTCGTGGAGAAGTTCGTCGTCACCCCCCACCGGTTCCCGGTCACCCGGATCGGGGTCATGGAACGCTTCCACGTCTACGGCAACGTCGTGCTGCTGACCAGCCCCGAGCGGGCGGCCCGGGTGTACCGGCGGACCGCCACCCCGGTCTGGGACGAGGCGACCCCGCTGGCCACCTCCGTCAGCCGGCTACCCAACGACGCCGGTCTCGTGTGCAAGGTCCTCGGGCAGGAGACGGAACCCGTCCGGGAGGCGGTGCGCGCCTTCTGCGTGGCCGCCCGGGAAGAGGTGACCGGCCGCACCTTCCCGCCGGCCTTCGGTTGGCGCTGAGCGGGGGGAGTTGACGTGGCTGACGTCGTACGCGGCTGGCACGCCCTCGCCGACCGCAACCCGCTGGTGCGGTTCGTCGACGCCTGCCTGCGCGGGGTGGCGCAGGTCCTGCTCCAGGACAACCCGCTGACCGGCCTGCTCATCCTCGCCGCCATCGGCTGGGGCGCGTTCGAGAGCGGACACCCGCGGGTTCTCGGCGGCGCCGTCGTCGGGGTGACCGTGGGCACCGCCACCGCGCTGGTGTTGCGGGTCGACGAGGCCTCCTGGCGGAAGGGGCTGTTCGGGTTCAGCCCGGTGCTGACCGGCATCGCGGTCCCGACCTTCCTGGACGACCGGCCGCTGATGTGGCTCTACCTGGTGCTCGGTGCGGCGGCGACCACCGTGGTCACGCTCGCGCTGAACGCCGTCTTCACGCGCTGGGGACTGACCGCCTACACCTTCCCGTTCGTGCTCACCACCTGGATCCTGCTGATGGCCGCGTACCAGTTCGAGCGGTTCACCGTCATGACGCGGCTGCCGCCGGGGTTCCCCGGTGAGCACGCGCTGACCGGTGCCGCCGTGGACTGGGGTCTCGTGCCGGCGTTCCTGCGCGGCGTCTCGCAGGTCTTTTTGATCGACAGCTGGATCAGCGGCCTGATCATCGTCGTCGCGCTGCTCGTCAACTCGTGGCCGTCGGCCCTCTTCGCGGTTGTCGGCAGCGTCGGCGCGACCCTGCTGGCGCTCTGGTTCGGCGCCGACGGCGCGTCACTGGACAGGGGACTGTTCGGCTTCAACGCGGTTCTGACCGCGGTCGTGGTCGGGGCGGTGGCGCACCGACCCGGGGTGCTGGTGACCGCGTACACGCTGTTCGGCATCGCCCTGACGCTTCTCGTCCAGATGGCGATGACGACCGCGCTCACCCCGGTGGGCATCCCGGTGCTGACCGGGCCGTTCAACGTCGCCACCTGGCTGCTGCTGTTGCCGGACCGGCACTTCGCGTCCGTACCCCACCACGAACGGGTCACCGGGGCCGTCGGCTCCGCCGTGCGGCGACGCGCACCGCGACGCGGCGGGAAGGCAGACGCGAGGAGAAAGGGGTAGTTCGTGTCCGCTCCGAGCACGCCCGACGCGGGCGACACCGCATGGGTGCTGGCCTGCGCCGGTCTCGTCCTGTTCATGACCCCCGGCCTCGCCGCCTTCTACGGTGGCATGGTCCGCGTGCGCAACGTCCTCGCGATGCTGCAGCAGAACATGATCGCGCTGGGCGTGGTGAGCCTGACCTGGGTGCTGGTCGGGTACACGATCGCGTTTGGCGACGACGCCGGCAGTGGACTCTTCGGCAACCTGGAGCTGCTCGGGCTGGCCGGCCTGAAGGTGCCGCCCGCGCCCCACCGTCACGTGGTCGACGGCCGGATCACCATCCCGACGCTGGCCTTCGTCGCGTTCCAGATGATGTTCGCGGTGATCACGCCGGCACTGGTCACCGGCGCCACCGCCGGCCGGCTGCGGTTCTCCGGCTGGGTGCTGTTCCTCGCGATCTGGTCGATCGTGGTCTACGCACCGGTCGCCCACTGGCTGTGGCATCCCGGGGGCTGGTTGGCGACGTTGGGCACCCAGGACTGGGCCGGGGGCCTGGTGGTGCACGCCAACGCGGGGGCGGCGGTGCTGGCCGTGCTGCTGGTCGTCGGCCGCCGCCGGGACTGGCCGCACACCGGGGCGCCGCCCAACTCGATCCCGCTGACCATCCTCGGCGCCGGCATCCTGTGGTTCGGCTGGTTCGGGTTCAACGGCGGCGACGGGCTCCAGGCCAACGGGCTGGCCGCCCAGGCGGTGCTCAACACACACCTCGCCGCGGCGGCCGCCATGCTCGTCTGGCTGGCGCTGGAGCGGATCAGGGACGGGCACAGCACCGTGGTGGGGGGCGTGTCGGGCGCCGTGGCGGGCCTCGCGACGGTCACCCCGACCGCCGGCTACGTCACCGCGCTGTCCGCCGTCGCCATCGGCGCGCTGGCCGGACTGGTCTGTCACCTCGCGCTTCGCCTGAAGTACGCGCTGCGCCTCGACGACGCCCTCGACGTGCTCGCCGTGCACTTCGTCGGTGGTGTGCTCGGCACACTCCTGCTCGGCTTCCTCGGCGACAGCGGCGTCAACCCGCTCGGCAGGAACGGCCTGTTCCTCGGGGGCGGCGCAGGCCTGCTGTGGCGCCAGCTCGTCGGCGTGGTCAGCGTGGTGGCGTTCTCGTTCGTCCTGACCCTGACGATCGCCGCCCTGGTGCAGGCGCTCGTCGGCCTGCGGGTCCCCCTGACGGACCAGGAGCGCCTGGACCGGGCGCAGCAGGGCACGGACGCGTACCACCTGGGGGCCGTGACGGGCGTGGCGGCGCCCGGTGCGCCGCGGCGCCCGCGCGCCTCCGACGGGGCGCGGCCTGCCGAGCCGGCACCGGCCCCGGCGACGCGAACACCGCGGGTCAGGCTGGTCAGCGCGCTGCTGGAACCGACCCGCGTGACGAACAGCGCGGAACTGCGGGACGCCCTGCTGCGCGCCGGCGCGATCTCGATCACGGTCGCCGACGCCGCGGTCGCCGCGGCCGCACCGGAACCCAGGGCACTCCCGCGCGGCTACTGGCAGGAGCAGTCCTTCCTGGCACGACTGCACGTCCACGTGCTGGTTCCCGACGACGCGGTGGGTCACGTCAGGGACGTACTCGATCGTTTCGGCGCCGCGGGCGCGGAGACCTTCGTGCAGGACGCGGAGCGGATCCCGGAGGAAACCGCGTAGCGCACGCACGGCGGTTTCCCCCCGGTCCCGGTGCCGGCGTGGCGAGGGGCCGGGCCGGGCGACCGAGAAAACTCCCTGGCGGCGGGTCGGAGAGGATGTGGGCCGAGACGGTGGCGGCCACCGACCGGCCGCAGATTCTCTTTCTCTGTCTCCACGACCTGTTCTCTTTCTCTGCCTCCACGACCTGCTGGAGGCGGTCGCGTCGAACCCGGTGACGTTCGACCGGGCGGTCGCCCGCGCCGTGGTGGACGGCCCGGCCGACGGCGTGATCAGCGGCTCCAGTCCTGCTTCGCGGCCCGGACCAGCTTGTCCTTCAGCTCCCGGGTGTGCCGGCGGCTGACCGGCAGTTCGGCGTCGTCGACCACCACGACGTAGCCGGAGTTGGTCAGTCGCAGCTCGGTGATGAGCCGGAGCTGCACCAGGTACGACCGGTGGATCCGGACGAACCCGGCGTCGGCCCACCGGTCGGCGAGGGTGGCCAGCGGCACCCGGACCAGGTGGGACCCGTCGGCGGTGTGCAGTCGGGCGTAGTCGCCCTGCGCCTCCACCCAGCGGACCGCGGAGCGGGGCAACATCCGGGTGGTTCCGGCCAGCTCGACCGGGATCGTGGGGTCCGGCTCGGTCCGGGCCAGCGCCGCCGGGTGGGCCGGCACCACCCGGGAGCCGACCACCCGGCGCAGTGACTCGGCGAGCCGTTCGGCCCGTACCGGCTTGCGGACGTAGTCGGTGGCGCCGAGGTCGAAGGCGTCGACGGCCCCGTCGTCGTACGCGGTGACGAAGACGATCGCCGGCGGCCGGGCGAACCGTCGCAGCACCCGGGCCAGTTCCATGCCGTCGAGACCGGGCATCCGGATGTCGAGGAACACCACGTCGACGTCGGCGTCCCGGAGCACCCGCAGCGCCTCGGTGGCGTCGGAGGCGGTGTGCAGCCGGGAGACCCGGGGATCGGCCCGCAGGTGGTACGCCAGCTCGTCGAGGGCCGGCGGTTCGTCGTCGACCGCCAGCACCCGCAGGAATCCACTCATCCGACCGGTCCTCTTTCCTGGTCAACTGCTCGCCGGGCGAGGCCCTGGGCTCGCCCGGACATGACGGTGGAACTTCGGCACCCGCATGCTCACCTTCGTGCCGGAACCGATGCCGGTCTCCACGACCAGGCCGAACTGGTCGCCGAAGACCGACCGCAGCCGCTCATCCACGTTGGACAGACCGACGTGCTGGCCGGAGTCCTCGCCCCCGTCGCCGGGGTCGCCGACCCCGGCGACGAGGACGGCCGGATCCATCCCCACGCCGTCGTCCTCGACCGTGATGTGGCACTCGGCTCCGGCGTCCCGCGCCTCGATGCTCAGCGTGCCGACGCCCGGCTTCCGGGACAGGCCGTGCCGTATCGCGTTCTCCACCAGCGGCTGCAGGCAGAGGAACGGCACGCTGACCGGGAGCACCTCGGGGGCGATCTGCAGCCGTACCTGGAGGCGGTCACCGAACCGGGCCCGCTCGATGGTGAGGTACCGGTCGATGGAGCGCAGCTCCTCGGCCAGGGTGGTGAACTCCCCGTGCGCCCGGAACGAGTACCGGGTGAACTCGGCGAACTCCAGGATCAGCTCGCGGGCCCGTTCCGGGTCGGTCCGGACGAACGAGCCGATCGCGGTCAGCGCGTTGTAGATGAAGTGCGGACTGATCTGCGCGCGCAGCGCGCGCACCTCGGCCCTGGCCAGGCGCTCCCGGGACGAGTCCAGCTCGGCCAGGGCGACCTGGGAGCCGGCCCAGTGCGCGGTCTCCAGGGCGGCCTGTACCAGCCCCGGCGCGGGCTGGTCGTCGGTGACCGCGATCAGCGCCCCGGCCGCCCGGCCGTCCGGCCCGGTCAGCGGCGCGACCACCGCACCCCGGACCGGGCAGTCCACCCGGTCGCAGCGGAGTTCGGCGTCGCCCAGCACCGTCGAGCGGCGGCTCTCGATCGTCTTGACGGCGGCGGAGCGCAACTGGTCGCCGTGGTGCCCACCCTGGCCGTCGAGGGCGAGGATCTGGTCCCGGTCGGCCAGCGCCAACCCCACGGAGCCGACCAGGGCGCGCAGGTGGCGTACCGCCTTGGCGGCGCTCGCCGGGCTCAGTCCCGTCCGTAGCGGTTCGGCGGCGAGCCCGGCGGTGTGCAGAACCTCGTAGGTGGCGCGCTGGGTGGCGGTCACGATGCCCTGTCGGGCCCGCAACCGGACGACGGCGAAGAGCGCGCCGCCCAACGCACTGATCATCACGACCACGGCGATCGCCGCGGACAGGTTCGGCCCCACGGGGTGATCCTTACCGCTACGGACCGGGTTCGCCAAGCCCTCGTCAGGTGCCGGGCGGCCGGCGGGCCGGTGACGACACGCACCGGCGTGCCCGCCCGTCGGCCGCGGCCGGCCGCGGCGTCAGTACGCGCCCTTGCGGGCCAGCACCACCCCGATGGTGCGCCAGAGGATGGCCAGGTCGTACGCCAGCGACCAGTTGTCGACGTAGTAGAGGTCGAGCCGGACCGCCTCGTCCCAGGAGAGGTCCGAACGGCCGGAGACCTGCCAGAGCCCGGTGATGCCGGGGCGGACCAGCAGCCGGCGCCGGACGTCGCCGAGGAAGTCGCCGTCGTCGGCGGGCAGCGGCCGGGGGCCGACCAGGGACATCTCGCCCTTGAGCACGTTGATGAGCTGCGGCAGCTCGTCCAGCGAACTGGCCCGGAGGAACCGCCCCGCGGGGAAGACCCGGGGATCGTTCTTGATCTTGAACAGCAGTCCGTCGGTCTCGTTCTGGTCGATGAGGCTGGCCAGCCGCTGCTCGGCGTCGACGTACATGGTCCGGAACTTCCAGACCTTGAACGTCCGTCCCTCGTGCCCGACCCGCGGCTGCCGGAAGAAGACCGGTCCGGGGTCCGAGATCCGGATCGTGATCGCGATCGCGATGAAGAGAGGGAAGAGCAGGACCAGTCCGACCGCGGCGACGAGCCGGTCGAGCAGGTTCTTCGCCAGCAGCGCCGGCCCGGACAGCGTCGGCTCCTCGACGTGCAGCAGTGGCAGGCCCTCGATCGGCCGGATGTGCACCCGAGGGCCGGCGATGTCGGTGAGCTGGGGCGCCACGATCAGGTCGACGCCGGAGCCCTCCAACTGCCAGGCGAGCCGGCGCAGCTCGCCCGGTTCCGCGCTGGCCGAGCCGCAGACCGCGATGGTGTCGGCGCCGACCTCCCGGACCAGCGACAGGAGGTCGCGCCCGGCGTACACCGGAATCGGGGTCTGGACGCCCCGGGCGGCGGCGTAGCCGTCGGTGAGGTGGATCGCCACCGGGACGAGCCCGGCCGCCGGGCTGCGGCTGACCGCCTTGTAGACCTGCAGCGCCTCGGGCAGCGTGCCGACCAACACCACCCGTTGGGTGGCCTGGCCGCCGTGCCGGCGCAGCATGTGCAGGACCTTCCGGGCCAGGTAGCGGGCGAGCAGGATCAGCAGCATCGCGCCGAGCAGCACGGTGCCGACGGTGAGCCGGGAAAGGGCCGTCTTGGTGGCGAAGGCGAGGAAGGAGACGCTGGCCGCGACCGCCACCGCGGCCCGGGTCACCCGCTTGAACTCGTCGGTGCCCAGCCCCAGGTAGCGCCGGTCGTACGCGCCGTTGGCCCACAGCACGACCAACCAACCCAGCGGGAGGAGCAGGTAGGCGACGGTGTTGAACCAGGTGGCGTCGTCGTCGGTGATGTGGAAGCCGGCCCGCGCCTGCTCGAACCGGGAGATCGAGATCCAGCTCGCCAGGACCGCCGCGCCGAAGTCGAGCAGCAGGAGCAGGGAGATGTACGGGCGGTGCCAGCGGGACGCCCGACGACCAGCCCGTGTCCAGGCAGAACGCGGGACACCGTTGGTCTTCGGCGGGCTCGGCGGCTGGACCTCGAAGCTGTCGACGTGGCGCAGTGAATCCGGTCGGCCCGCGTCGCGTACCGGGCGCTCGAGGCTCGTCGTCACCTCTGCCACGTCCTCCCGCATGACACGTGCCGCCCAATCGCCATGAGGGCTTGGGTCGCCCACCGTCACAGTCTCTCCCATGCAGGCCCCACGGGGACGCCGACCCGAGGGACAGTACGCCGCCCGCTCCGCCGGCAACAACTGCCGGCCGCCTCGGAGTCGCGGACCGGGCCACTATACCGATGAGGAGGAGCGACAGTAGAGCCCAGAGCCGGGCGGTTCATGACCTGCTGGGCGGATTTGCCCGCCAGCAGGCCGTGACTACTCACCGTACAGTCAGGATCGCACAACAACCAGGCGCGGTGCGTCACCACCGGCGGCGTGGTCGGCGCGACCGGCGGCGGTTCAGCGGACCAGCCGGGACAGCCGGCGGTCGGCCAGCGGCCTCCCCCCGGTCTGGCAGGTGGGGCAGTACTGCAGGCTGGAATCCGAGAACCAGACATCACGGATGGTGTCGCCACAGACCGGACAGGGCAGCCCGGTTCGGCCGTGCACCCGCAGCCCGGCGCGCTTCTCGCCCCTGAGCTCCGCCGCCCGCTGCCCCGTCGACCGCGCGACCGCGTCGCCGAGGACCTGCCGGGTCGCGGCGTGCAGCGCCGCCACCTGGTCGTCGGAGAGCCGGTTGGTCAGCGCGAACGGCGACAGCCTCGCCGCGTGCAGGATCTCGTCCGAGTACGCGTTGCCCACCCCGGCCAGCACCTCCTGGTCGGTCAACACCCCCTTGACCTGCCCGCGGCGGCTGCGCAGCCGCTCGCGGAACGTCGCCAGGTCGGCGGCGAGCGCGTCCGGCCCGAGCCGGCCCACCCCGGGCACCAGCGCCGGCTCGGTGACCAGGTACGCGGCGAGTCTCTTCTGCGTACCGGCCTCGGTCAGGTCGAAACCGGACCCGTCGTCGAGGCGTACCCGCAGCGCGACCGGGCCCCTCCCCGGTCGCAGCGGCGCCGCGGAGGCGAACGACTCGCGGTGGTGCAGCCATCCGGCCCGGGCCAGGTGCACCACCAGGTGCAGGGGCTCCCCGGCCGCGTCGTCGGGGCGGTCGAGGCGGACGTCGAGGAACTTGCCGTACCGGCCGGTGTCGGCGACGATCCGGCCGGCCACCGCCGACACCGGCGGGTCGTGGGTCTTCAGGGCGCTGACCGCGGCGATCTCGACCCGGTCCACCCGGCGCCCGACCGCCCGCTCGCGCAGGTAGCCGGCGAGGGCCTCCACCTCCGGTAACTCGGGCACGAGACAAACGGTAGCGTTCCAACCCGCGGGCGCCGCCGACACGTGCCCCGGCGCAGCCGCGGTCAGGCCGCGAGAAAGGACGACCGGCGTGCGGGTGATCGTCGCGCACAACCGTTACCGACAGGCGCAGCCGTCCGGAGAGAACACCATCGTCGACCAGGAGATCGACCAGCTCCGGGCGGCCGGGGTGGAGGTCGCGCCCTTCCTGCGCTCCTCCGACGAGATCGCCCGGTTCTCCGCCGTGGAGAAGGCGCTGCTGCCGCTCTCCCCGATCTACGCACCCCGGGCGCAGCAGGAGCTGAACCGGTTGATCACCGAGTTCCGGCCGGACGTGCTGCACCTGCACAATCCGTACCCGCTGCTCTCCCCGTGGGTGATCCGCACCGCGCACCGGCACGGGGTGCCGGTGGTGCAGACCGTGCACAACTACCGCCAGGTCTGCTCCTCGGGCCTCTACTTCCGCCAGGGGCGGATCTGCCAGGACTGCCGGGGCCGGGTGCTCGGGGTGCCGGCGATCGTCCACCGCTGCTACCGCGGCTCCCGGGCACAGAGCGCGCTGATGGCCACGACGCTCGCCGTCCACCGCCCGACCTGGCGCTCGGTGGACCGCTACATCGCGCTCACCTCGGGAATCGCCAGCCACCTGCGGGACTACGGAATCCCGGCCGACCGGATCGTGGTCAAGCCGAACGCGATACCGGACCCGGGCCCGCCGCCGCCGCTCGGCGAGGGGTTCCTCTTCTTCGGCCGGCTCTCCCCCGAGAAGGGGGTCGGGCTGCTGCTGGACGCCTGGCGTCGGCACCCCGAGGGCGCGCTCGGCCCGCTGCGGATCGCCGGTGACGGCGAGCTGCGGCCGCTGGCCGAGGCGGCCGCAGCCGAGCGGGCCGACGTCGAGTTCCTCGGCCCGCTCGACCGGGCCGGGGTCGCCGCCGCGCTCCGGGCCACCGCGGTGGTGATCGCCGTGCCGACCTGGCACGACGTGCTGCCGACGGTGGTGATCGAGGCGCTCGCCGCCGGGCGACCGGTGCTCGGTACCGCGCTGGGGGGCATCCCGTACCTGATCGGCGCCGACGAACCCGCCGCGTCGTCACCCGCCGCCGGTTGGCTCGTCCCGCCGGACCCGGCCGCCCTGGCCGCGATGCTCCCGACCGCCCGGGACCGCGCCGCGGTCCTCGCCCCGCACGCCCGGGCCCGCTACGAGCGGACCTTCCACCCCGACGTGGTCACCGGCCAGCTTCTGGACATCTACGCCACGATGCGGGCATCGGCGCGGACGTAGGGCAGCCACGCCAGAGGTGACCAGGGGCCCGGCCGGCGTCCGCCGCCGCGCGAGGGCCCCTCGTCGGCGTACCCCCGACCCTCAGCGCAGCGAGGCGCGGGCGGAGAAACCGATGCTGGCCAGCAGGAAACCGCCGTTGACGAAGGTGAAGGCGGCGATCAGCCAGGTGGTCCAGGCCGGCACCACGGTCAGCACCAGCCCGGCCACGAAGATGACCGCGCCGTAGTCCCGGATCAGCTTGACCACGCGCACCGGCAGCGAGGTCGAGGTGACCATGCTGGCCGCGTTCGGTCCGGCCTGCATCACCGAGGTGACCAGGTTGACCATCCAGGTGCCGGCGAACACCGCGACCAGCCAGACCGGCGTCGACGGGCGCTGCGCCAGCGAGGTGGCCGACAGGGCGGTGACCAGCGCGATCTGGGCCGCCACGTCGCAGAGCACGTCGACCCGGGCCCCGGCGGGGCTGCCCTGGCCGGTCACCCGGGCGAGCTGCCCGTCCGCGCAGTCCAGCCCGTACGCCACCTGCCAGCCGACCAGCGCGACGAGTCCCACCGCCCACGCCGGTACGGAACCGGCCGCGACCCGGTCGGCCAGCACCACCACGGTCGCCGAGACCGCCAGCCCGAGCAGCAGGTTCGCGATGGTCAGCGCGGTCGGTGGCAGCCCGGCCCGGTGGGCGGCCAGGGCCAGGCCGGCGCCGAGCCGCTGGCTGAACGCCTCGCTGAAGAGCCCGCCGCCCCGGTTGACGCGGTAGAAGTCTGCGGCGGTGGGCCGGGGGGACCCGGATGCCTCAACCGAGGTGTTCACGGATTGCATCGACGTAGTCTGCCAGCCGTTCACGGATCGCGTCCGGGGTGAGGTCGAGGTGTTCGAGGATCGTGTACCGGTCCGGCCGGGTGGTCGGCGCGTGCCGGACCGCGGCGACGAACCTCTCGTCGTCGAGCCCGAGCTGGGCCGGGACGGTGGGGAGGCCGTGCCGGTGCAGGCAGGTGGCGAGCTGCGCGAACCGGCCCAGGTCACCCCGCAGGTAGGTGCAGAAGAGCGCGCCCAGCCCGACCTGCTCGCCGTGGGAGGCGGTGCCCGGGTAGAGCTGGTCGATGGCGTGGGAGATCTCGTGGCAGCCGCCGCTGACCGGGCGCGTCGACCCGCAGATCGAGCTGGCCAGGCCACCCAGGATCAGCGCCTCGGCGAGAGTGGTGAGAAAGTCGTCGTCGGTGATCTTCCCGGGGTGGTTGACCAGGGCCTCCGCCCCCGAGCGGGCCAGCGTCACCGCCAGCCCGTCGATCGGCTCGCCGCGTACCCGGTGGGCCAGCTCCCAGTCGGCGATCGCGCTGAGGTTGCTGAGCGCGTCACCGATGCCGGCCTGGGTCTGCCGGTCCGGGCCGTTCTCCACGAAGTCGAGGTCGACCACGACGGCGATCGGGATGTGCACGCCGTACGACCCCTTGCCACCCTCGTGGTCCAGCGAGGCGGTGGGGGAGGCGATGCCGTCGTGGGCCAGGCTGGTCGCCACGCTCACCATCGGGATGCCGTACCGGGAGGCGGCGTACTTCGTGGTGTCGATCGTCTTGCCGCCGCCGATGCCCACCACCGCGTCGTAGGAGCGGCGGCGCAGCTGCTCGCCGAGCTGCTGGGCCGCCTCGATCGTGCCGCCGCAGACGGTGAAGACGTCGGCCTTGCCGAGGCCGGGACGGATCAGCTCGGCGATCCGTTCACCCTGGCCCGGTCCGACCACCACGGCCACCTCGCCCCCCGCCGAGATGCGGCGGTCGGCCAGCAGCGGCCCGAGGTCCGCGATCGCCCCCCGGCGTACGTCGATGACCAGCGGGGTGTTGACGGTACGGGCTAGTAGCGGCATGCGATCTCCCGGGCCCGTGCGAGATCGTCGTGGTTGTCGACCTCGACCCAGGAGACGTCGCCGATCGGAGCCGCCCGCACCTCGCCACCCCGGTCGGCGAACTCCTGGTAGCCGTCCTCGTAGTAGAGGCCGGGGTCGCGCCGCCAGGTCGCCTCCAGCGCGTCGGCGAGGTCGGCGGCGACGTGCGGCTCGATCAGGGTCGCGCCGATGTACTCCCCGTACGCCTCGGCGGGGTCCATCTGCTTGGTGATCCGGGTGAGCTGGCCACGGTCGTCGAAGACCGTCTTCATCTCCTCGTCGGCCAACCTCTTGAGGGTGTCGACGGCGAGCAGGACACCGGGTCCACGCTGGGCCAGCAGGGTCTTCTCCACGCTGACCGGGTGCACGGTGTCGCCGTTGACCAGCAGCGCCCCCTCGGCGAAGTGGTCGCGGGCCAACCAGAGCGAGTACGCGTTGTTCCACTCCTCGGCCCGGTCGTTGTGCACCAGGGTCAGCGTCACCCCGTGCCGGTCCTCCAGGGCGGAGCGCCGGGCCCGGACCGCCTCGGCGGCGTACCCGACCACCACGGTGACGCGGGTGAGGCCGACCGCGGCGAGGTTGCGCAGCGCGATGTCGAGGATCGTCGTCTCGCCGTCGACCGGCACGAGCGCCTTGGGCAGGCTGTCCGTGTACGGCCGCAGCCGTCGTCCGGCGCCCGCGGCGAGCACCAAACCGATCATCCGTCGAGCCTCCTCACGACAGCCGCCACCGCAGGGAGGATAGCGCCGCGTCACGGGGGCGCGAATCCCGGACGAACGGCGGGCGGCGCCGGTGTCGACCCCGCACGCACCCGCGGCGGGCGCCGGCCGGGCGCGCTGACCGGTGTCGCCGGTCAGCCGGGCAGCGCGGCCAGGTCCGCGAGGAGCCGGAGCCGCTCCGGCGGGCTGAGCACGGCGTACGGGCGGGCGGCCCGGCGGTCGGTGTCCTGCTCGATGGCGAGCCGTTCCGGCCCGGAGGCCAGCGCGACGACACTGCGCGCGGTGTGCCCGGCCGCCTGCCAGGCCGCCGCGTGGGCGTCGGCCCGGTGGTACCGGAGCGTGCCGAGGCGGTTGAGCAGCAGCACCCCGCAGGGCGTGCCGTCCGGTTCGTACGGCGGTGCCATGGCCCGGAAGGCCCCGTCGCCGCAGGTCGGGTCGTCCAGGGCGGCGTCGAGGAGCCGGCCGAGGGTGCCGACCAGCCGTCGTACCCGCTCGTCGTGTCCGGCCCAGATCTCCGCGGTGACCCGGGCGTGCAGTTCGTACAGCTCGGCCAGGAAGCTCCGCCCCCGCTCGGTGGCGGAGATCCCGCCGTCGTCCCGCCGGTGGATCATGCCGTGTGCGACCTGTTTGTCCAGGACCCGCTGGCACTCCGTGTGGTCGGCGTACCGGGTCAGGGCGGCGAACTGCGCGGCGCTGACGGTGCCGCCCGGCGCGGCGAGCCGGGTCCGGAAGTCGACCAGGAAGCCGATCGCCGACGGACCGCCGTAGCGTTGCCGCAGGCTCGCGCCGGCCCGGCTGGCGGCGGCCATCGCCGCCAGGAAGACCCGGTCGACGGCCGGCCAGACGAGCGCGGCTGCCTGGTGCGGCGCGAGCCGGACGGTGTCGGGTTCCGGCTGGGGTGACCGGGGCGGGACGTCGTCGGGTCCCGGTCGGGACGGCGTCGTCGGGTGACCCGGCTGGTCGGGGATGACGTGTGCGTTCACCGGACGATCAGGGGAAGTGCGCGGATCCCGTCCGTGTCGTCGGCGCGGACGGGCACGGTCGTCTCGACCCGGGCGACGCCGTGGGCGCCGGTGTCGGCGGGCCTGCCGCCCGGGCCGGGTGCCGGTGGGACGCGCCGTCCGGTCACCTCGGCGGCCTCGCGGGTCGGCGCCTCCCCGACGGTGGTGTCCGGTCTCCGGTGGCCGCCGGCGGTGACCCCGGTGTGCGGGTGGGGTCTCCGGTGGGGCGACCGCCGCCGACGATCGATCCGCCCGCCGTCGTCGACGGGCGCTCCGGCGCGGCGCAGGGGGTCGGAATCGGTGGGCACCAGTCGAGACTAGCCAGCGCCGGGCTGCTCAGGATTCGGACATCGCCCTGCCTGCGCCTGGGACCCGGAGAGCGCCCGTACGCTGGGTAGTCATGACTGTTGAGCAGCTGATCTCCTTCGCCCGTGGGGCGCCGTCGCTGGACATCGTCGACATCGACGGGCTCAAGGCTGCCGCCGGACGGGCCTTCGAGACCGACCCGGCCGGCATCACCGGGTACGGCACCTCCGTCGGATACCCGCCCCTGCGGAGGTGGATCGCTGAGAAGCACGGTGTCGAGGTCGACCAGGTCCTGGTCACCAACGGGTCGTTGCAGGCCGACGCCTTCCTGTTCCAGCACCTGCTGCAGCCCGGTGACGACGTGGTGGTGGAGCGGCCGACGTACGACCGGACGCTGCTGAACCTGCAGCGGATGGGGAGCAAGGTGCACGCGGTCACCGTCCAACCGGACGGGATCGACACCGACGAGCTCGCTGGCCTGCTCAGCTCCGGGCTGCGTCCGAAGCTGGCCCACATCATCCCGAACTTCCAGAACCCGGCCGGGGTGACCCTGTCGCTGGAGAAGCGGCGCAGGCTGATCGAACTGGCCGCCGAGTACGGTTTCACGATCTTCGAGGACGACCCGTACGCGGACGTCCGGTTCCGGGGCGAGCCTCTTCCCTCGATGCTGAGCCTGGACGACGGTGCCAACGTGGTCCACGCCTCCAGCTTCACCAAGACGGTCTGTCCGGGGGTACGGGTCGGCTACCTGGTGGGGCCGGCGGACCTGATCGCCGAGATCGCCAAGCAGGCGACGAACCTCTACATCTCGCCCGGCATGGTGGCCCAGGCGATCGTGTACCAGTTCTGCGTCTCCGGTGACATCGACCGCTCGATCCGCACCGTCAGCACCGCGCTCGGTGAGCGGGCCGCCGCGTTGGCCGCCGCGCTCCGCACGCACATTCCCGGGGCGCGGTTCACCGAGCCGAACGGCGGCTACTTCCTGTGGGTCGAGCTGCCGGAGGACGTGGACGTGGAGCGGCTGGTGCCGGCGGCCGCCGAGCGTGGGGTGGCCGTGGTGAAGGGGAGCGACTTCGTGCCCGAGGGGGGTCACCACTCGCTGCGGCTGGCGTACTCGGCGGTGACGGTCGACCAGATCGACGAGGGCGTCCGTCGGCTGGCCGAGGCGATCGAGGCGGTACGCGGCTAGGTGGAGCCACCGGACGCCGACCCCCGGACAACAGTTTGTGTCGGATATCCGACAAAACTGTCCAGTAGCCGTTCCGGGGTTCCCTCGGAGCCGGTAAGCGGCCCACAATGCTGCGAGCACCACTCGCGTCAAGGTCGAGGGCGTTCGGGCGACGGATCCGCCCCGGCCCGTCGATTGGCCGCGACGAGTGCCCACAGACAGAACCCCCGCCCCCAAGGGTGCCGGGTGGGCCGTCCGCACCTCACCCCCCGACGTGGACGGTCCACCCGGCGCCGACCTCGCCGTCCGGCACGGCCCGGCTGACGACGCGTCACCGACGGCGGACGACCCGACGACGAGCCGGCCGACGGCCGTGGGATGAGACCGGGCCTCCCTGCTCCGCACCCCGGCCCGGTGTCCGGGCCGTTCACGGAGTGTCGACGGTTCGCCGCGTCGGCGTACGCTGCAACGCGCAGGGATGTGCGGTCGGAAGGGGGGCGGTGACCATGCCGGACCGGGTCCGTCACGACCACGTGCCAGCCAGCGGGCGCGGCCGGACGAAACCGCGCGCCTGGACCGCACCGGTCCGGGCGGTGAGCCGGATCCTCAGCACCGAGGCGACCCAGCCGCAGCCCCCGGACGTCCGCCGCCCGGGCCACGTCGGCCTGGTCGACTGCGCCCTGTACGTCGACGGCGTGCGGCAGCCCGGAGAGTGGCACCACGCCGAGGCACTGAAGGCCGCCCGGGAGCAGGACGGCGCCTTCGTCTGGGTCGTGCTGCACGAGCCGAGCCTGACCGAGATGGCCACCGTGGCCGAGACGTACGGGCTGCACGAGCTGGCCGTCGAGGACGCGGTCAAGGCGGGACAGCGCCCCAAGCTCGAACAGTTCGGCGACGTCAGCGCCCTGGCGCTGCGCACGGTCCGCTACGTCCGCAACGGCGAGCTGACCGAGAACACCGACGTCATCGAGACCGGTCAGGTGATGCTGTTCATCGGGCCGGACTTCGTGGTGAGCGTGCGGCAGGGGGACGCGTGCGGGCTCGCGGCGGTCCGAGCGGACCTCGAGTCACGCAAGGAACTCCTGTGCCACGGCCCGTGGGCGGTGGCGTACGCGGTCATGGACCGCATCGTCGACATCTACCTGGAGGTGACCGACCGGGTCGGCGACGACCTGGAGGTGCTGGAGGGCGAGGTCTTCGCCCGCCAGGCGCAGGGCCGGATCCAGCGGATCTACCAGATGAAGCGGGAACTCGTCGAGTTCAAGCGGGCCGTCGTCCCGCTGCAGCGTCCGCTGATGACCCTCACCGGGCAGGTGAACCGCGGCGAGGTGCCCACCGAGATGCGACGGTACTTCCGGGACGTCCAGGACCACCTCACCCGGACGGTCGAGCAGCTCAACTCCTACGACGACCTGCTGAACTCCATCCTGCAGGCGCGGCTGGCGCAGGTGACGGTCGACCAGAACAACGACATGCGCAAGATCGCCGCCTGGGCCGCGATCGCCGCGGTCTGGACCGCGATCGCCGGGATCTACGGGATGAACTTCGAGTTCATGCCGGAGACCGGTTGGAAGTACGGCTATCCCGTGGTGCTCGCCCTGATGTTGGCGATCTCCCTCGGTCTCTACCGCTGGTTCCGGCGTAACCGCTGGCTGTGAGACCGTGGCGTGGGGCGTGTGCGTCACCCCACGCCACGACCGTCCCGCGCCGCCGGGGCCGCACTCCCGCGACGGGTGCTCCGCCGGATGCGCGCCGCCGGGTGCCACCGCCCACCCGGTGCGTGCTCCCTCGGTGCCCCGCCGACCGCCGAGGTGGAACCCGGCGACGGCGTGGGTCGGGCGACCGGCCCGTCCGAACGTGGCGGCATCCGCGACTAACTTCCGCCGGCCGGCGCCGCGGCGGTGCCGAGCAGACCGTCCGCCTTCTGTCCGCCCCTGGCGGCGGCCTTCTGGGCGCCGCCGGTCACCGCCGTGCCGTGGGCGGCCCTCTCGCCGCTCGCGCCGCGGTCGGCCGTCTTCTCCATCGGCGGCGACTTCGGGGCGGTCGTCTCACGCGAGCCGCCGGTGGAGTCGCCCACGATCGCGGCGGCGTCCCCGCGTACGGCGTCGAGCGTCGCCGCCGGGTCGTACTCCTCCCACGGGTGCTGGTTGCGCCGGCGCATGGCCACGGCCCCCGCCGCCCCGGCCACCGCCCCGGCGACCAGCAGTCCGGTCAGCATCGGCCAACGCCGACGCATCATCGACTTCTTCTTCCGCATCGTCTTCACTCTCTTCGACCTCGCCTTACGGGCGACCGAGCCGGCTTGGCGGGCGCCCTCCGCGGCGGCCACGGCCAACGGGGCGAGCCTGGTCACCGCCGACTCCCAGCCCGCCGACGCCGTGCGCCGGACCCTGGTCGCCGCGGGCGAGAGGTAGTCCCGGGCGGCGTACGCCCGTGGCCCGACCGCCGCTCCCACCCCCGACGCGACGTGGGTGGCCGCCCGCGCCAGGTGGTCGAGGCTCTCGCCCAGCTCGTTGCGGACGAGCTGTCTGTGCAAGGTGCGCCCCCCGAATCCAAACACCGGTCCCCACCTCCTTGGGTGTTGTTCCCCCGTCATCCTGCACCCTCGGATGCGCCCGCAGTGGCAGAACGGGCACATGGGAGGATCCGCAAGGAACCACCAACCCGGTGCCGGCCCGCACCGCGGGTGCGGCGGCGACGTCCGGCCGGCCGACCGGCCGGTGGGGCGGACACGTCGAACGGATCGACCAAGGAGTATTCGTGGCCCAGGCCATCTACGCGACCCTGCACACCAACGCCGGCCCGATCCGGCTGGAACTGTTCCCGAACCACGCGCCCAAGACCGTCCGCAACTTCGTGGAGCTCGCCGAGGGCACGAAGCCGTACATCGATCCCCGGACCGGCAAGCCCGGCAGCGGGCCGTACTACGACGGCACCATCTCGCACCGCGTCATCAGCGGGTTCATGATCCAGATGGGTGACCCGACCGGGACCGGCCGGGGCGGCCCGGGGTACACCTTCGCCGACGAGTTCCACCCCGACCTGCGCTTCGACCGGCCGTACCTGCTGGCGATGGCGAACGCCGGCCCCGGCACCAACGGGTCGCAGTTCTTCATCACCGTCGCCCCGACGCCGCACCTGAACTTCCGGCACACCATCTTCGGGCAGGTCGCCGACGAGGCGTCCGCGAAGGTGGTCGAGGCGATCTCCAAGACCCCGACCGATTCGAGGGACCGGCCGCTGCAGGACGTCGTCATCGAGCGCGTCGAAATCGAGCGTACGGACGCCTGACGCCGAGCCGGGTACCTTTGCCGGCATGAACGAGCGCAGCGAGCGGATCGGCCGGCACGGGTTCCCGGCCCACGGCGGCACGAGGGCCAGCGGAGCGTCGGCATGAGCGAGTCACCGCCGACGACACCGGCCTGCTACCGCCACCCCTCCCGGGAGACCTACGTCCGGTGCACCCGGTGCGAACGGCCGATCTGCCCGGACTGCATGCGTGAGGCCGCCGTCGGCCACCAGTGCCCGGAGTGCGTGGCGGAAGGACGCCGCACGTCACGACCGGCGCGCACCGCCTTCGGCGGCGGTGCCGCCGGTCCGCGGGGCCACGTCACCAAGACGCTGATCGGGCTCAACCTGGCGCTGATGCTGGTGTCCATCATCTCCGCCCGGAACGCCGACTCGATAGCCGGGGCCGGCCTGGGCGGGCTGCTCGGCGGGTCCACCCCCGTGACGAACTGGGGTGCGGTGCTCGGCCTCTGGGCGCCGTTCGGCCCGTTCGGGCCGCAGGAGGGCATCGCGGCCGGTGAGTACCACCGGCTCGTCACCGCGATGTTCCTCCACTACGGGGTCCTGCACCTCGCGATGAACATGTGGGTTCTCTGGGTGCTGGGCCGGAACCTGGAGGCGCTCCTCGGGCCGCTGCGGTTCCTGGCGCTCTATTTGATCGCCGGGGTGGGAGGCAACGTCGCGGCGTACCTGTTCAGCAGCCCGGTGGTCGAGACCGCCGGTGCCTCCACCGCGATCTTCGGGCTCTTCGCCGCGCTCTTCGTGATCACACGTCGGCTCGGGCGGGACGTCTCGGCGGTGATCCCGGTCCTGGTGGTCAGTCTGGTCTTCACCTTCGCCGTTCCGGGCATCTCCATCGCCGGCCACCTGGGCGGCATGGTCGTCGGTGGCGCGATGTCCCTGGTGTTGGCCTACGCCCCCCGGGACCACCGCACGCTCGTCCAGGTCGGCGGTGGCGTGCTGATCGGGCTGGTGCTGGTCGGGTTGACGGTGCTGCGGACGGCCACCCTGCTGGCCTGACCCGTTCGCCCGGCCGGACCCGCCCGGCGGAGCGCGTCCGACCGTCCCGGCGGGCCCGGCGTTCGTGGCCGGAGGCGGGTCAGCGGGCGGGACCGTCGGACGCGTACGCCGCCTGCAGCCGCCGGAGCACGCCGGCCACCTCCGTGGGCGGGGCGCCGAGGTCGTACTGGCCGAACAGGTGCAGCGACTCTCCGGTGTCGACCTCCAGGGTCTCCGTACGCAGCCCGAGCCGGGGCCGGGTGTCGACGGCGATCCGCTCGACCGCTCCCCACGGCAGGTGCCGCCGGCCGGCGTACCCGCTGACCACCGTGATCCCGGTGTGGTCGGCGGCGAGCCGGACCGGCGCCACGACGTCCCGGACGCCCCACACCAGCAGACCCAGCGCGGCGAGGCTGGCCGTGCCGATCCGGACCCGGTCGCCGTCGGCGAGGAACAGGCCGAGCGCGACGAGCAGGAGCGCCCCGGCCACCTTGACGACCGGTAGCGCCGGCGGGACCCGCCAGTGTGCGTCGGTTCCGTGCATGTCGGCTTTCTGCTCGTTGCGCTGCCCAGGCACGGTCCCAGCATGCCAGGACCGGGTCCGGGGCAGACCGGGCGGCCGTCGACGGCGTACGATCGGAGAAAAGTTACCGGAGAGTAGGGGCACATGGCGGACGCGGTCATCGTCGGTGCGGTACGGACCCCGATCGGACGGCGCGGGGGAGCGCTGGCCGGAGTCCACCCGGTCGATCTGTCGGCGTGGGTCCTGCGGGCCCTCGCCGAACGCGGCGGACTGGACCCGGCCGACGTGGACGACGTGGTCTGGGGGTGCGTCTCCCAGGTCGGCGAGCAGTCCTGGAACGTCGCGCGCAACGCCGTCCTCGCGGCGGGCTGGCCGGAGTCGGTGCCGGGCACCACACTGGACCGGCAGTGCGGATCGAGCCAGCAGGCCCTGCACTTCGCCGCCGCGGCGGTGCTGTCCGGCCAGGCGGACCTGGTGGTCGCCGGCGGCGTGGAGTCGATGAGCCGGGTGCCGATGGGCAGCAGCAGCGGGCCCTCGGCGGCCGGGCCGGCCGCCGCCGGGCTGCCCTACGGCGACCGGGTGCGCGACCGCTACCGTGGCCGGGAGGGCTTCGCCGCCGACGCGACGGTGCCGTTCAACCAGGGCGTCGCGGCCGAGCTCATCGCACGCCGGTGGGGGCAGACCCGGCGCCAGCTCGACGAGTACGCCCTGGCCAGTCACGAGAAGGCCGCCGCCGCCCAGGACGCGGGCGCGTTCGAGCCGGAGATCGTGCCGGTCGACGTGCCGGACGGAACCACGGTCACCGCCGACGAGGGAATCCGCCGCGACACCTCGCTGGCCCGGCTCGCCGAGCTGCCGACCCCGTTCCGGCCCGACGGGATGGTCACCGCCGGCTCCGCCTCGCAGATCTCCGACGGCGCCGCCGCGCTCGCGGTGACCACGTCGGAGTGGGCGCGCCGGCGCGGCCTGCGTCCGCTCGCCCGGATCCACACCGCCGTGGTCGCCGCCGACGACCCCGTGCTGATGCTCACCGCCCCGATCCCGGCCACCGCGAAGGCCCTTCGCCGCGCCGGGCTGCGGCTCAAGGAGATCGGGGTGTACGAGGTCAACGAGGCGTTCGCCCCGGTCCCGCTCGCCTGGCTGGCCGAGACGGGGGCCGATCCGGCGCGGCTCAACCCCCGGGGCGGGGCCATCGCCCTCGGTCATCCGCTCGGCGGCTCCGGCGCACGGATCATGACGACGATGCTGCACCACATGCGGGAGCACGGCATCCGGTACGGCCTGCAGACCATGTGCGAGGGTGGCGGGATGGCGAACGCCACCATCGTGGAACTTCTATAAAGTTATTCTCATCCATGTCCGGCCGCGTCATCCTTCGTGGCGTGTCGTTGGAACGGGCATGGATGAGTTCGTCCGTACGCTCCTGCCGGCCGCTGCCAAGACCGGGCTGACGGGTCCGACCGTGAGCCGGCACCTGCCGATCCTGCGCAACTGTGTGCAGGCCGCAGACGTGACCGTCCTGGTGGCCCGATGTACCCGCCCCGAGCGGTCGGCGGACAACCACCTCCTGCTGCTCACCACCCGACGGCTGGTCGTGACCCGGCAGAGCCGGGTGCTCCAGCGGCTGCGCCTGCACCTCAACACCGAGCTCCGGCACCTCAGCAACGTCACCTGGACGCCCGATCCCCGCGCCTGCGTCCTCGAACTGGCCGTCACCGCGGTCGACGGGGTCCGGGAACGGTTCCTGATCCGGGTCGAGCGGCCCAGCCAGGTGTGGCAGCTCGACGCGCTGTTCAACCAGGTGTTCCGGCTGCGGGCGGCGACGCCGTCCCCGTCCCGGGTCACGCCGGCCGCCGTACCGGTCGGGGCCGTGTCGACCCGCGGCGGTCACGTCGTGCCTCCGGTCCGGACGATTCCCGGCACCGCGGTACGGTCCGCCCGGACGTCGACCCTCACTCCCGCCGCATTCTGACGCCCCGTGCCGTGGGCCCCCACCGTGACCGTCTGCCCGACCCCCGCACGCCGGCCCGGTCCATCCGTTTTTGCCAGTCCGTCCATGTCGTCGCGGCTAGCCCGCGTTGTCCCGACACATACCGACCTGACCGGAACGTGCGCGGACGGAGTGCGACGTCGGCACGGGGGTTCCTCCCCGTGGTCGTGCGTTACGCCAGCGTCGTGGAGGGCGCCGGCCAGGCTAGGCTAGGGCCGATTCGTCGTCAGTACCGTGGAGAACCCCGTGAAGCTCTCGATCCTCATGCCCGTCTACAACGAGGAAGAACGCATCGCGGACGCCCTCAAGCAGGCTCTCGCGGTCGATTACCCGTGCGAGATCGAACTCGTCGTGGTTGACGACGGCAGCCGTGATGGTACCGCAGAGATCCTCGGCCGGGTCGACGACTCCCGGCTGCGGGTGATAACCCATCCGCGCAACGCGGGCAAGGGCGCGGCGATCCGGACCGCGGTCGAGCACGCCGAGGGTGAGTACATGGTCATCCTCGACGCCGACCTGGAGTACGACCCGCAGGACATCCCCAAGCTGCTGGCCCCGGTCCTGGACGGGCGGGCGACCGTGGTCTACGGGAATCGGACATTCGGCAGCCACAGCGCCTACAGCTTCTGGTACGTGATGGGCAACAAGGCGGTCACCACCGTCGCCAACGTCCTGTTCAACTCCTACATCGGCGACCTGGAGACCTGCTTCAAGCTGATGCCGATCGCGCTCTACCGCTCCCTGGACATCCGTTCCCGGGGCTTCGGGATGGAGGCGGAGGTGACCGGCAAGCTGCTCCGCCGCCGGATCCGTCCCTACGAGGTGCCGATCAGCTACCGCGCCCGGAGCCGCGAGGAGGGCAAGAAGATCACCTGGAGGGACGGCGTCGAGGCGCTCTGGATCCTGGGCCGGGAGCGCACCCGCCGGCGGGAGACCCCCGGCCGACGCTGAGCGCCCCCGGTCCCGGCGCGTCGCGGCGCCGCGGCCGTCCCCGCGAGGGCCGACCGGACCCGCGTCAGGCGTCCTCGGCGAGGAAGGCGGCGATCGACCGGCGTAGCCCGGTGGGATCCAGGCCGTGCCACCGGGCGTGGTCGTCCGGGCTGCCGTAGCGGCGCAGGTCGGTGCGGCCGACGCCGAGCGCCAGCAGGCGGTGCGGTACGTCGGTCAGCGCCGCGCCGACCACCGCGGCCGAGGTGCCCGCGAGATACGGTTCGACCAGCACCACCGCCGGGGCGACGAGGCAGGACGCCCCGTGCGGCAGCAGTTCCCGCAGGCCGACGACGTCGAACGGGCGGGGCGTGTGGGTGTACGCCACCGTCACGTCCAGCCCGGCGGTGGCCTGCAGCACCGGGCGCAGCATCGGCCCGACCGCCACGACGACGGGCGCGACGGAGCTGCCCCGGCGCACCACGTCCAGCCGGTCGGCGCCGGGCCGGGGCAGGTCGTTGACCTGGGTGGACAGCCGCAGGTAGACCGATTCGTCGTGCCTGGCGGCGGCCCGGAGCAGCCCGGGTACCTCGCCCGGATGCCCCGGCACGTGCACGGTCCACCCGGTGAGCGTGTCGAGCAACGCCACGTCACCGGGGGACATGTGGGTCCGGCCCATCCGCGCCCCGTCGTACGAGGCGCCGACGCTGACCACGACGGCTCCCACACCCTGGTGGTCCAGGTCGAGCTTGAGCTGCTCGTACGCCCGGTCCACGGCGAAGGCGGCGTACGAGTGCACGATCGGGCGCAGCCCGGTCAGGGCGAGCCCGCCGGCGACCCCGACCATGAGCTGTTCGCGGATCCCGACGTTGAGCACCCGGTCGGGGTGCCGTCGGGCCGCCGGGGCGAAGCTGTCCGCCGAGATGTCGGCGAGGACGAGCGCGGTCCGGGGATCCTCCGCCAGCAGTTCGGTGGCGGCGGTGACGAAGGTTTCCCGCATTCCGGTCACCTCCACTTCGGCTCGACGACGGCGACGACGGCGTGTGGCCGCCCCGGGCGGTGTGCGGTCAGCGCCCGCTCCAGTGCGGCGTGGTCCCGGCCGTCCACCTCGGCGGTGGTCCAGCCGTTGACGGCGAACCGGCTGGCGATCCCGCCCGGCCAGCCGTGGGTGGCGGACTGGTTGTCGACCACGATCGCGGTGAGCGAGTCGAGGCCGGTCGCCCCGGCGTACGCGATCGCCTCGTGGTTCGACCCCTCGTCGAGTTCGGCGTCGCCGAGCAGGACGTACACCCGCGGCGTGGTCAGGCCCTGGGCCCGCAGCCCGAGCGCGGTGCCGACGCCGAGCCCGAGGCCGTGGCCGAGCGAGCCGCTGCCGATCTCGACCCCGGGAACCAACAGCCGGTCGGGGTGATGTCCGAGCCGGCTCTCCGGGCCGGCGAGGTTGTCGAGCCAGTGGTCGGGGATGAAGCCCTTGGCCGCGAGGACCGCGTAGTAGGCGGCCGGCCCGTGCCCCTTGGAGAGCAGGAAGCGGTCTCGCTCCGGGTCGTCGACCGTCTCGGGCGAGACGCGCAGGATCCGGTCGTAGAGCACCCAGAGCACGTCGAGGGTGGAGTGGGCGCTCGGGGCGTGCTTCTCGTCACCGGTCAGCCGGTGCAGCAGCGGCCCGAGCAGATCGCGCGGTGAGGTGGCGGCAAGCGTCATGCGCCTACCCTGCAAGTTGAAGCGCACTTCAACTCAAGTCGCGCGGACCAGGGATCTCACGCTGGTGGAGGTGCTCTGGTGGAGGTGGAGACGACGTGCGTTCCGAGACGTTGACCATCGGCGAGCTGGCGGCCCGGTCCGGGGTGGCGCCCTCGGCGCTGCGCTACTACGAGCGGCTCGGGCTGATCCGGGCCGCGCGGACCGGCGGCAACCAGCGCCGGTTCGACCGGGCCGAGCTGCGCCGGGTGTCGTTCATCCGGATCGCCCAGCAGCTCGGCATCTCGCTTCACGAGATCCGGGCGGCGCTGGAGACGCTGCCGGAGTCCCGCACCCCGACCAAGGCCGACTGGGCGCGGCTGTCCCGGCAGTGGCGGCACCGGCTGGACGAGCAGATCGAGCTGCTCACCCGGCTACGGGACCGACTGACCGACTGCATCGGCTGTGGCTGTCTGTCGCTGCGCGGCTGTGCCATCTACAACCCCGGGGACGAGTTGGCGGCCGAGGGGCCGGGGCCGCGACGCCTGCTTCCCCGGCGGGGGCCGGACCGTGGGTCGCGCGATGCCGACGGCCGCTCCCCGGCGGTCAGTCGAGGGTGAGCAGGACCTTGCCGACGTGGCTCGACTCCATGATCCGGTGGGCCTCCGCGGCCTGCGCCATCGGCAGCCGGCGGTAGACGACCGGCCGGATGCTGCCCGACTCGATCAGCGGCCAGATCTCCTCGCGGACGCCCCGCACGATCGCGGCCTTCTCCGCCGCCGGTCGGGAGCGCAACGCGGTCGCGGAGACCGAAGCCTGTTTGGACAGCAGTTCGGCGATGTTGAGTTCGCCCTTGCGGCCCCCCTGGAGTCCGATCACCACGAGCCGACCACCCCTGGCCAGTGCCGAGACGTTGCGGCCCAGGTACGACCCGCCCACGATGTCGAGGATCACGTCGGCGCCCCGGCCGCCGGTGAGCCGCCTCGTCGCCTCGACGAAGTCCTCGGCCGTGTAGTCGATGGCGTGCGCGGCGCCCAGGTCGCGCAGCTGGTCGTGCTTGTCGGCGCGGGCGGTCACCAGCACGGTCGCCCCGAGCGCGGCGCCGAGCTGGACCGCGAACGTGCCGATCCCGCTGCCGCCACCGTGCACCAGCAGCGTCTCGCCGATGCCGAGCCGGGCCAGTTGCACGACGTTCGACCACACCGTGCAGGCGACCTCGGGCAACGCCGCCGCGTCGGTCAGGTCGACGCCCTTCGGCACCGGGAGCACCTGCCCGGCCGGTACGGCCACCCGTTCGGCGTAGCCCCCGCCGCCGAGCAGCGCGCAGACCGGTTGGCCCACCTCCCAGCCGGTCACGTCCGCGCCGAGCGCGCTGATCACCCCGGCGCACTCCAGCCCCGGGTACGGCGGTGCGCCGGCCGGCGGGGGATAGTGGCCCTGCCGCTGGAGCACGTCGGCCCGGTTGACGCCGGCGGCCCGCACGTCGACCACCACCTCGTCCGGTCCGGGGGTCGGGTCGGGGACGTCCGCCCACACCAGCGCGTCGGGTCCACCGGGTTCGGGGATGGTGATCGCCTTCATCCGTCCAGTCTTACCGGATCGGGCCGGCACGCGGGCGCGACCCCGACGACTACGGCCCGCGGGGTTCGACCCGGTGCTCGTGGCCCCGGTACCACCCGAACCGGCACCACCGCTCGTGCCCGGCGCCGTGCGGCCTTCCCGTGGGGGTTGCGGGCCGCGCCCGGTCCGGCGCCACCCGTGGCCACCGGCCCCGATCGACACGCGCCCGGGCTTGTCCGGCCGGCCCGCCCGCGTGGCAGACTAGACACGGCCCCGACCGCCGTTTCTCGGCGATTGGGTGGTCCGGGAGGGCTCGCCTAGTGGCCGATGGCGCTGGTCTTGAAAACCGGTAGGGCGGCAACGTCCTCGTGGGTTCGAATCCCACGCCCTCCGCTCCCCGAACAGCACAGATGCCCCCTGGCCAGGGCAAACGCCAGCCAGGGGGCATCTCCGTCCGTGCAGGTTCGGTCTAGCTGAATCTCGCTCCGACCGGTCGAGTCTCGCTGGTTGTGTCGCTATCGTGTCGGCGTCTCCGGGCCGGCCGGCCCCAACGCCGCTTCGATCCGCATCCGTGCGGCCTCGTCCTGTCCGTCGATGCACGAGGCGTAGACCGACAGCAGGACGTGCACGCTGTGCCCTGCCCACTGAGCCACCTGCGTTGCGGGCACGCCCGAGTTCAGCCAGAGCGACACAGCGGCGTGCCGCAGGTCATACGGGCGGCGGGCGAGGGGTGACCGTTGTTGCGACGGGGTTAGCGCTCTCGCACGTGCTTGTCTCCAGGCACGTAGATAGGTGCTTTTTGACACCGGGGTCAGACCACGGCCGGCAGCGCTGAACATCCGACCATCCGAGGATCGGCAGTATGTCTGCCGGTGGCGTCGCAGAATGCGGACCAGCTCCGGGCAGGCAGGCACGTCGCGTGTCGCTCTCTTCGCCCGGTGTTTCAGCTCACGGTCCTCCAGCGCCGCGCCGCTGTCGCTCCAGTCCTCGCCAACGTGTTGGGTTGAACCGCTGAGATGCAGCCATCCCCACCCCTCTTCGGGTAGTTCGCATTCGTCGACGCGCAGGTGAATGACCTCCGACGGCCGGAGGGCCGCAAAATACATGCAGGCGAAGAATCCTTCCAGGTGCGGATCTCGATCCCGCACGGCGGCGAGTAGCGACCGTGCTTGTTCGGGGTTGACCACCACCTTTCGGTCAACCTGCTCGACGTTCCTTGGCGCGCGCCACTGGATGAAGTCCATGGGGTGGGCGTCGAGGTATCGCAGCTCTACGGCGTACTTCAGCGCGCTATAAATGACTGCTCGTTTCCTGGCCACGGTGTTCGCGGCTGCTGGGCCACCGTCAAGCCGGGTCGTCAGTCGGTCGAGTGCCTTCCGGATCGTGGCGGGGTGAGCTACCTCGGACAGCGGCAACGTGTTGGCGCTGAGCCACTTCACGACCGGTGCGAGGTCATCCGGCGGCGCACCCGCTTCCCGCCGGGTCTTGTTGAGAACCCATGAGTAGAGGGCACGGCGGATATCCGCCTCGGCCGGCGCGCCGCGTGAGGTCCGAAGCAGAGCAGGTGTGACCGTGGTGAGCGCGTCCGCGATGCTCTTGCGCTGAGTAGCCGCAGCGCTGCTCCACTTCATGTCAACAAACGCTGTGGCGAGGTCGTACCAGCTCCGGCTGTTCAACTCTCGGGCCATTGGCTCTGGCAGGCCGATCTTTTCGTCAAAGGCCACGCCTTCCCGCTGCGCGACGACCAGTTTCGACCGGAAGCTCTCTGCCAGTGCCCGCGTCGCGAACGTCTTCCGGAACGGTTGACCCGCGACCTTCCAACGAACCGTATACGACTTCTTGCTGCCGGATAGCTGGTTAATCAGAATCGCATGAATGCGTACGTCATATGTGCTCAAGCGCTCTCCTCGTGTTCGCTGAGCCAAGATTCGAGGTCTCGGCGGCGGACGTACAGGTTCCCGTTCGGGTACTTGATGGTTCGGGGTGCGCGTCCGGTGGCCTTCCACCGGAAGAAGGTCGATCGGGGTACGCGGAGGGTGTCTAGGACTTCGGCGAGGGTGAGGAGTTGCCCGTTCGAAGCGGGGTTCGGGCGAGTCATGGCTTTCTCCTTCGGGGTGCCGTCGAGGTGCCCGGGGGGTGAGCGCTCGGGTTGGGACAGCGAGGGTGACCCCTATTCCTTGCGGGGCACCGCGCCGCGCGGCCTGATTCGCACGGTGAGCGCCTTTCGGGGCGGTGGGGGCACCTTCTGGGGGGTCAGCGATGTGTCGCCGTAGAGCGGCGTACAACGGCCCGCTCAGGACGCCGTAGAGCCAAGATCTTTGGTGGGTTGGTGTGATTGGATGGGTGAACTTTGCTGTGTGGCTCTCAGCGGGCCGTGTTTCGGGGTGCCGATGGGTCGAGGGCTTGGTGGATGGTGGCCGGGGGAGGGGCGGGAAGTGTTGACACGTTGACAGTTGCCGGCCGGTGCGGTGTTTCCGCAGGTGGTGGCCGGTGTGTGGGTGTCAACGCCGGGCGTTGACAGGCGTTGACACCCGTTGACACCGGGTGGGTGGCCGGTGGGGTTGTCAACGCCTGTCAACGGCTGTCAACGCGGCCCGTTGACAGCTCTGTGGGTGCCCTGGACTGCGGAAACGTTGCTGACAGATGTTGGGTGTCAGCGTGTCAGCGCTTCCGGGGCCTCGCTGGCCGCGCGGGGGTGTAGTTCGTAGCGGCCGTGTGCTTGCCGGACCCATCCGAGGGCGGCCAGCTCGGCGAGCACGGCGGACACATCGTCGGATTTGGGGAGTCGGCGGGAGACGCGGCGGTGCAGTTCCCGGCGGGTGAAGGTGGTCATGCCCTTGGCGGTGAGCACGCTGAGCACGTAGCGGGCGTTCTCTATCGCGGTGTCGGTGCCGATGATGGTGAGCGCGGTCCGGTAGTGCGCGGCGAAGAACTCCGCGAGCCTGACGGCGTCGGCCATCCGGTCGGCGTCGATCGGGCGTCGCCACGCATCGTCGGGGTGGTGGGCGACGTGCAACAGCCCGGCCAGTCGCAGTGTCGCGCCGAAGAGCTTGTTGCCCCATTCCCGCATCTCATAGAGGGTGCCGCCGGGTCGTAGCTGCGCTTCGACTTGTTCGGCGGCGGCGCGGCGTACCCGCTCGGCTTCCGGGGTGAGGGTGACGACGGCGGGGTCGGTCCATTCGGCGTAGGTGGCGGCCAGGTCGTGTACTCGCTGTCGGTAGAGGTCGGCGACCTGTTCGGGTACCGGGTCGGGATCGACGGCCCGCCACCCGGCCAGGGATCGGGGCAGGGCGAACAGGAACCGGGCCGGCAGTCCTCTTCCGGCCAGGTCGGCGTTGCCGCCGAACCGTCGCAGCACGGTCGGTTGCGCCATCACGCACACCGTCAACGCGGGCCGGTCGATCGAGGCGCCCTCGCGTGTCTGTCGTTCGTTGCTCATCGGCTGGCCGGCGTGCCCTTTCAGGTAGGGGTCGAGGTTCGGGGTACCGGAGTAGCGGCCGGCGAGGGTATCGAAGATGCCTCCTTCATCGCTGATGATCGCCATCCGTCCGCCGTTGGCGGCCATCAACCCGATCAGCGCCTCCGGGGTGGCGTCGTCCACGATCAGGCGGGGCAGGGTTGGCACTGTGATCGCTTCGGCGGCGATGGCGGCGGCCACGGCGTCGGCGGATGCCTGATCCCGCTTGTCGGGCTCGGTTGCCTTCGCGGCCAGGGCTTTGGCCTGCTCGGCTTGCCGTTCCGCGATGTCGCGCAACGCGGCAGCTTCGGCGATTTTCGGCCGTATCGCCTCACGCAGAGTCGACTGCGCGGTGAACAGCGGCGCGGTCATGGCCCGGTGTACTGGTGACTTCCGCTCACCAGGTTCGGCGATGACAGCGCAGAACACGTTGACTGGTTCCTGCCACCCGGGTGCCGGGGCGACCTCCAAACGGCCGCCCGCGCACGCGGACAGGACTGCCACGGCGAGGGTGCCGGCCATGGCCGGATCGGTCTGGGTGAACCGGGCCAGCCCGGTCACCATGTCAGCGAGCCAGCGAGGAAACACGTCGACCGGAAACGGCGGCGGTGACGCCGTCGGGGCGGTCAACGGTACTGGAACATCCCAGAGTGGTCCGCCCTGGTCGGGCCGGTCGATGCCGGCGGCGGCATCGGTGACGAGGTGTAGACGCGGCGCGGCGCTCATGCGGCCACCGTCCGGGGACGACGCCGGCCGCCCGCCAGCCCCGATCGCACGGTGCGCGCGGTCTCGACTCGACTGAGTCCGGCGGACACTCCCGCGTGTTCCAGCACACCCACGGCCACGCTCTCATCCAGTACGCCACCGGCTACCAACTGGCCGAGGGCAACCGATGCGATGTAGAGAGACTGGTTGCGCTGCCCCTTCGGCGCGGAGGTGACACGCGTGGTTTCCCGATCAAGCGCTGCCTGAATGTAGGCGGCGCGTCGGCCGCCGCCGAGGTCGACCACCACCGGCCGTCGCGGTGGCGGCGGTGCGGGTCGCAGTAGCTGGGCCAGCCACGCGGGTAGGGGTGCCGGGTCGCCGGGGGCGGCGACGGTGTAGGGCCGGCCGGCTACCGCCGACCCGGCGGCGACGACGTAGCCGCCGTGGGCGCGGGTGTCGACGGCCGGCCCGAGCGCGCGGGCAGTGTTCCGCAACTCCGGCCCGTCTGGGTG
>Ga0310834_100489_pt1 | contig 43091 bp, 32 predicted proteins | sample SM_ome_2_FD_201314 | JGI IMG/M metagenome (GOLD analysis project Ga0310834, IMG submission 201314) | Sorghum-adapted microbial communities enriched on stacked mutant (SM) sorghum from Joint BioEnergy Institute, Emeryville, California... ...
GTTGGCGGTCAGCGCGTCCCCGGCGGCGATGGCCGCGCGGAGGGCGGCGTGCAGGTTGTCGTGCTCCTCGCTGAGCCGGGCCAGCCAGTACACCTGCTCGGCGCGGCGCAGGTGCGGCTCGGCCCGGCCGGCGAGAGCCAGGAAATAAGCCGCGTGCGCGGCGCGGATCTGGTCTGCCTCGCCGGCCTCGGCCAGCCGCTCCAGGCCGTACGCGCGGATGGTCTCCAGCATCCGGAAGCGGGGCGATGGCTCTCCCGGCCCCCTCGCCTCCCCGCCGGCCACCAGCAGCGACTTGTCTGCCAGCGCGGTGAGCAGGTCGAACACGTCGGCCGGGGCGACCGCTCCGCCGGCGCAGACCTGCTCGGCCGCTTCGACGGTGGCGCCGCCGGTGAAGACGGCCAGCCGCCGCAGCAGCGCGCGCTCGGCCTCGTCGAGCAGTTCCCAGCTCCAGTCGACCACGGCACGCAGCGTCTGGTGGCGCGGCAGGGCGGTGCGGCTGCCGCCGGTGAGCAGCCGGAACCGGTCGTTCAGCCGGGTCGCGACCTGCTGCGCGGTCATCGAGCGCAGCCGGGCCGCGGCCAGTTCGATGGCGAGCGGCATGCCGTCAAGGGCACGGCAGATCCGGACCACCGGCCTCACCGTCGTGTCGTCCACGGCGAAGCCCGGCCGCACCGCGGCGGCCCGGTCGGCGAACAGCCGCACCGCCGGGTAGCGGAGGGCCTCGGCCGGCGACGCGTCCTCCGGCGGCATCGGCAGCGGACCGACCGGCCAGAGGCTCTCGCCGGTGATGCGCAGCGGCTCCCGGCTGGTGGCCAGCACCCGTACCCCGGGGCAGGCGCCGAGCAGCCGGTCCACCGTCGCCGCGGCCATCTCGACCAGGTGCTCGCAGTTGTCCAGGACGAGCAGCAGGCGCTTGTCGGCCAGCGCGCCGACCAGGCGGTCCAGCGATTCCGCCACCGCCCAGCCCTTCGGGCCCACCGCCCGCTGCTCGGTCAGCTCGGCGGCGCCGCGCGGCCGGGCCCGGCCCGACAGGACCGCCTGCTCGCGCAGGCCGAGCGCGGCGAGCACGGACCACGGCAGCTCACTGCCGTCGGTGACCGGGGCCAGCTCCACCAGCCAGACGCCGTCGGGCATGTGGCGCAGCCGGGTCCGGGCCGACTCGACGGCCAGCCGGGTCTTACCCGCGCCGCCGGGCCCGATGAGCGTGGTGAGGCGGGACTCGCCGACCATTTCGCCGACCCGGGCCACATCCTCCTCGCGTCCCACGAAGCTGGTCAGCGCGGAGCGCAGGTTGGTGCGCGGCGCCCCGTTGCCTGAAGACGCAGCCGGCGCGGCGGGCGCGGGCTCCACCGGCTCGGCCCGCTCGGCCCGCTCGGCCTGCTCGGCCGGCTCGGTCGGCCCCGCGGTCAGGAGGCCGGAATCTCCGCGCAGGATCGCCACGTGCAGGGCGGCCAGCTCGGGTGACGGATCCATGCCCAGCTGGTCGGCGAGGGCGGCACGGGCCCGCTCGTACGCGGCCAGCGCGTCCGCCGGCCGGCCGGCGGCGTACCGGGCGCGGACCTGCAGCGCGGCCAGCCGCTCGCGCAGCGGGTGCTGGGCCACCAGCTCCTCCAGCTCGGCGAGCACGTCCGCCCCGGCCGCACCCAGCCGCAGCTCCGCCTCGATGCGGTCCTCGACGGCACCCAGCCGCAGCTCGGTCAGGCGGGCCGCCGGGGCCCGGGCGAAATCGGCGTCTGCCACGTCGGCCAGCGCCGGGCCGCGCCACAGGCCGAGCGCCTCGCGCAGCAGGTCGGCGGCGGTGGCCGGGTCGCGCCGCAGCGCGGCCCGGCCGGCGCCGACGAGCCGCTCGAACCGGGCCACGTCCACCTGGTCGGGCGGGATCGCCAGCCGGTACCCCGCCGGGTGCGACTCCACCGGCAACTCGGGGACCGCCCGGCGCAGCCTCGACACGAGGGCCTGCAGCGCATTCGCCGCGCCCACCGGCGGGGCCTCGCCCCACACGCCGTCGATCAGCCACTGGGTGGTCGCCACCCGGCCCGCCTCGAGCGCGAGCAGGATCAGCAGGGTACGCAGGCGCGGGCCGCCCACCTGGACCGGCCGGCCGGCGTCGGTGCGCACCTCGAGCGGTCCCAGCAGCGCGATTCGCACGCGTCCGATTCTGCCCCGCGCGCCCGAACAGGCCGCTACTGCGGCGTGTCGTGCGGCGGGTGGGGATCCTGGCCGGTGCCGCCCGGTTCCCGCCGCCGGCCAGGGTCACGTGGCCGCTCCTGCTCCCTCGGCCCGCGGGACGGGCGGCGGGGATCCGTACCGCCGCGCCTGAGGTCGTCCTCCCACCGGCTGAACAGCTCGTTGTCGCGCCTGGCCCGCTCGACGTCGAGCGAGCGGAGGAACTCCGGGTCGTCGTCCGGGGCCACTATCCGGCGGTTCGGCCTCGACCACTCCCCGCGGCCGGCCCGCAGCACCGGTCGGTGGCCCAGCAACCCGCGGATGGGCGCGCCTTCAGCCTCCGGCACCGGCCGTCCGGCGGAGAACCACGCGATCGCCCCCACCAGCGGGAACAGCAGGATGACGAAGACCCAGCCGACGCGGGGCAGGGTGCGGATCTCCTCGTCCTCGGCGGAGAGGCAGCTGATCAGGGCCAGCGCGACCAGCGCGACCTCCACCAGGAACAGCAGCGGGATGAGCCGACCCATGGGCCAATCATCCTCCGCCGGCCGCCGGCCGCCCGGGTAATACGCCACATGCCGCACTAATGAGGCAGATGGGTCAGGATCAGGATGCCGCCGAGGATCGCGTACCCGGCGCAGACGGCGGCCAGCAGCCGCAGCTTCGCGGCGGCCCCGGCCGGCGAACCGATCACTCCCCAACCCCGGCGATGGCTCACCAGCAGCGCACCCAGCCACAACAGCATCCCCGCCGCGGTGGCCAGCAGGGTAGCGCCGTCGACTCCGTAGTGGAGGGCCAGCCGGATGGTGAGCAGCGCGACCGCGGTCAGCGCGAGCAGCGTGCGCCGCCAGGCCAGCCGGGTCCGCTGCGGGGCCAGCCCTGGCTCGGTCACTTGCTCGGGTTCTGGATGACGACGGTGGCGACCAGCGCCAGGGCGCCCAGGCCGACAATCAGCGCGAGTACCGCGGGGAAGCGGGAGGCGGGCAGGTCCTGGCCCAGCCGCATGGCCCGTTCGCTGCGCACCCACCGGTCCACCGCGCGGACCGAGACCGCCGCGCCGAGCAGCAGCAGGGCGATCGCGAGCGCCTCCCGCAGGTGGCGCAGCGGCAGCGGCGGCAGGAACTGGGCAGCCGCCAGCCCACCGCCGACCAGGGCCAGGCCGGTGCGGATCCAGGCCAGGAAGGTCCGCTCGTTGGCCAGCGAGAACCGGTAGTCAGGCGTGTGTCCGACCTGCCGGGTCTCCGCGGGGTCGAACCACATCCTGATCGTGCTGCGCACAGTTCGATTATGTTGGTGGCCCGCCCCGGCGCGGATGTGATGGGGTGAACGGTGTGACCGACCCGAGCACGCTCCTCGCCGCGTACGACGCCCAGCTGCGCGCCCGCGTGCCCGCGGCGTTGCCGGCCGGGGTGACCGTCGAGCGGGACGGGCCGGTGCTGCGGTTCGTCGGGCTCGACGGCGGGGGCCTGGTCACCTACGCCGACCTCGGCGGGCTCTCCGGCGACGAGCTGGACGCGCTGATCGGCCGGCAGCGGGACTACTTCGCCGGCCGCGGCGAGCAGGTCGAGTGGAAGCTGCACGGCCACGACCAGCCGGCCGACCTGCCGCGGCGGCTGCAGGCGGCCGGGTTCGAGCCGGAGGAGCAGGAGAGTGTTCTGGTCGGGCCGGTGGCGCCGCTGGCGGTCACGATGCCGGTGCTGCCGGAGGGCGTACGCCTGCGGGAGGTCTCGGCCCGCGCGGACCTCGACCGGATCGCCCGGATGGAGGAGGCGGTCTGGGGCGGCTCGCGCGCCGGAATCGCGGACTCGTTGGAGAAGGAGATCGCGGCGGATCCGCAGGGGGTGACGGTGCTGGTGGCCGAGGCGGCCGGGGCCGGGCAGCAGGCGGTCCCGGCCAGCGACGGGGTGGTCAGCGCCGGCTGGGTGCGGTACGTGCCCGGGACCGCCTTCGCCACGCTGTGGGGCGGCTCCACGCTGCCCGACTGGCGCTGCCGCGGCCTCTACAAGGCTCTGGTCGTGCACCGCGCCCGGATGGCCGACCAGCGCGGCTACGCGTACCTGCAGGTGGACGCGTCGGGCGACAGCCGGCCGATCCTGGAGCGGATGGGCTTCGTCCCGGTCACCACCACCACGCCGTACGTCTTCCGACCTGCGCGGCGGACGTGACGTGCCCGGAGAATGGTGGGCATGGCCGAGCCGCTGACCGAGGAGGAGAAGCAGGCGCTCAAGGCTGCCGCGTTCGGGGCGGTCTACCTGGTCTCCAACGCCGACCACCGGGGCGTGGTCAACGTGCTGCGCGAGAGCTTCGCCGCCACCGCCGCGCTGGCCGGATCCTCCGGCCTGGTCAGGGAGGTGCTGACCAGCGGCCCGCCGCCCAAGCTGCCCAAGCCGCCGCCGGCCGAGGAGGCGTCCGTGCTGCTTGCCGCGCTGCGGCGGGCGGTGGCGATCCTGGCCGCGAAGGCGCCGCAGGAGCTGGACCGCTACCGATCGACCGTGGTCGACGCGGTGAACCGGGTGGCCGGCACCGCCCAGGGGGTCAGCGAGCCGGAGGCCGACATGATCGACCGGGTGCGGCAGGCGCTGGCCGGGTGAGCTGTCTCACCACCACCGCTGGTCCGCCGCTACCTACTCGCACGTAACATCGTGGTACGCGCCGAGGACGCCCGCCGGCACCGGCGCGGCCAGCACTTTCGGTGTGGTGAGGAGCAGCGCGAGTGAACATCGTGGTTCTCGTCAAGCAGGTGCCGGACTCCGGTGCCGAACGCAACCTGCGATCTGACGACAACACCGTCGACCGGGAGTCGGCGACCAACGTCATCAACGAGATGGACGAGTACGCCATAGAAGAGGCGTTGCGGATCCAGGAAGCGCACGGCGGCGAGGTGACCGTGCTGACCATGGGTCCGGAGCGGGCCGGCGAGTCCATCCGCAAGGCGCTGTCGATGGGCCCGGACAAGGCCGTGCACGTGGTGGACGACGCGCTGCACGGATCGGACGCGCTGGCCACGTCGAAGGTGCTCGCCGCCGCGCTGGGCACGGTGAACCCGGACCTGATCCTCTGCGGTGCCGAGTCCACCGACGGGCGGGTGCAGGTGATGCCGCACATGCTCGCCGAGCGGATGGGCATCGCCGCGTTGACCGGGGCCCGGAAGCTGACCGTGGACACCGACGGAGCGGGCGGAGCCACCCTGACGATCGAGCGGCAGACGGAGGAGGGGTACGAGGTGGTGACCGCCTCGACCCCGGCGGTGGTGAGCGTGTGGGACACCATCAACGAGCCGCGGTACCCGTCGTTCAAGGGGATCATGGCGGCGAAGAAGAAGCCGGTGACCACGCTGTCCCTGGCCGATTTGGGCATCCCGGCCGCCGAGGTCGGGCTGGCCGGGGCGTACTCGGCGGTGGTGGAGCACGCGAAGCGGCCGCCGCGGCAGGGTGGCACCAAGGTGGTCGACGAGGGTGACGGCGGGGTCAAGCTGGTGGAGTTCCTCGCGTCCGAGAAGTTCGTCTGAGGCGGGTTGGGGATTTGCAGATGGCTGAGGTTCTGGTAGTCGTCGAGCAGGCGGGTGGCGCGGTCAAGAAGGTCACCCTGGAGATGCTCACCCTGGCCCGTGAGCTGGGCACGCCGGCCGCGGTGGTGCTGGGCGCACCGGGCGCGGCGGCCGCGGTCGTCGACAAGCTGGCCGAGTATGGCGCGGCGACGGTGTACGCGGCCGAGCACGAGGATCTGGACGGGTACCTGGTGGCGCCGAAGGCGGCGGCGCTGGCCGACCTGGTGCGGCAGGTGTCGCCGGCGGCGGTGCTGCTGGGCTCGACGCAGGAGGGCAAGGAGATCGCCGGGCGGCTGGCGGTGAGGCTGGACAACGGCCTGCTCACCGACGTCACCGGGCTGGCCGCGGACGGCACCGCCACCCAGGCGATCTTCGCCGGCTCGACCATCGTCACCTCCCGGGTGACCCGGGGCCTGCCGCTGGTGACCGTGCGGCCGAACTCGCTCACCCCGACACCGGCGCCGGCCGAGGCGAAGGTGTCGGCGGTGGAGGTGGCCGTGGACGGGTCGGCGAAGCTGGCCCGCATCGTGGAGCGGGTCGCCGAGGCCAAGGGCGCCCGGCCGGAGCTGACCGAGGCGTCGGTCGTGGTCTCCGGTGGCCGGGGCGTGGGCTCGGCGGAGAACTTCAAGCAGGTGGAGGAGCTGGCCGACCTGCTCGGCGGCGCGGTCGGCGCGTCCCGCGCGGCGGTCGACTCCGGCTTCTACCCGCACCAGTTCCAGGTCGGGCAGACCGGTAAGACCGTCTCCCCCCAGCTGTACATCGCGCTGGGCATCTCCGGCGCGATCCAGCACCGGGCCGGCATGCAGACCTCCAAGGTGATCGTCGCGGTCAACAAGGACCCCGAGGCCCCCATCTTCGAGCTGGCCGACTTCGGTGTCGTCGGCGACCTGCACAAGGTCGTTCCGCAGGCGGCCGAGGAGATCCGCAAGCGCAGGTGACATCCCCGACCGACTCGCCCCCGTTGATCAGGACCAGCAGCGACAAAACAAGCATTTGGCGCAGCTAACCTCATGATCAACGGGTGAGGGGTCGGGGATTCACTAGGCTGTTGTGCGATGGCCTATCTGGATCACGCCGCCACGACGCCGATGCTGCCCGAGGCGATCGAGGCGTACGCGGCTACCGCGCACGAGGTTGGCAACGCGTCATCGCTGCACGCGCCCGGCCGGCAGGCCCGACGGCGGGTGGAGGAGGCGCGCGAACGGATCGCCGCCGCGCTCGGTGCCCGGCCGTCCGAAGTGATCTTCACGTCGGGCGGCACGGAGAGCGACAACCTCGCGGTGAAGGGGATCTTCTGGGCCCGGCGGGCCGCGGAGCCACGCCGCACCCGGGTGGTGGCCGGGGCGGTCGAGCACCACGCGGTGCTGGACTCGGTCGAGTGGCTGGCCCGGCAGGAGGGCGCCCAGGTCGACTGGCTGCCGGTGGACGAGGTCGGCCGGATCCGGGTGGACGCGCTGCGCGAAACGCTGGCGGAGCACGCCGACGAGGTCGCCGTGGTCTCGACGATGTGGGCGAACAACGAGGTCGGCACGGTGCAGCCGGTGCCGGAGCTGGCCGCGCTGGCGGCGGAGTACGGGGTGCCGCTGCACACCGACGCGGTGCAGGCGGTCGGCCAGATCCCGGTGGACTTCGCCGGCAGCGGCGCGGCCGCGCTCACCGTCACCGGGCACAAGCTGGGCGGGCCGATCGGTGTCGGCGCGCTGCTGCTCGCCCGCGACGCGCCGTGCACGCCCGTGCTGCACGGCGGGGGCCAGGAGCGCGACGTGCGCTCGGGGACGCTGGACGTGCCCGGCATCGTGGCCTTCGCGGTGGCGGTGGAGGCGGCGGTCAAGGGTCAGCAGGAGTTCGCGGCCCGGGTCGGCGCGCTGCGCGACGAGCTGGTCCAGCGCGTACGCGAGGTGGTGCCGGACGCCGTCTACAACGGTGACCCGGCGGACCGGCTGCCCGGCAACGCGCACTTCTCCTTCCCCGGCTGCGAGGGTGACGCGCTGCTGCTCCTGCTGGACGCCCAGGGGATCGCCTGCTCGACCGGATCGGCGTGTTCGGCGGGCGTCGCGCAGCCGTCGCACGTGCTGCTCGCGATGGGCGCCGACGAGGGCCGGGCTCGTTCGTCGCTGCGGTTCACACTCGGCCACACCTCCACGGCCGAGGAGGTCGATGCGCTGGTCGCCGCGCTGCCGGGCGCGGTGGACCGGGCCCGCCGGGCAGGCGCGGTCCGCAAGCCGGCCGCCGGCAGGCCCACGGCCGGCAGGTCCGCCGCCGGTGAGGCGGCCCCACCGCATTGACCGGCCGGGGGCCGGGCGCCGCGCCGGATAGGCTGGCACGGTGAGAGTGCTCGCGGCGATGTCCGGGGGTGTGGACTCCGCGGTGGCGGCGGCCCGCGCGGTCGATGCCGGGCACGACGTCACCGGGGTGCACCTGGCCCTGGCGCGCAACCCCCAGTCTGGTTCGGCGTCCGCCTTCGCGACCCGCCCGCACCGGTCCGTTGCGCGCGGCTGCTGCACGCCGGAGGATGCCCGGGACGCCCGACGCGCCGCCGACGTGATCGGCATCCCGTTCTACGTCTGGGATCTGGCCGCCCAGTTCCACGCCGACGTCATCGAGGATTTCGTGGCCGAGTACGCCGCCGGGCGTACCCCGAACCCCTGCCTGCGCTGCAACGAGAAGATCAAGTTCGCCGCGGTGCTGGACCGCGCGCTGGCCCTGGGCTTCGACGCGGTGGTGACCGGGCACCACGCCCGGCTGGGCCCGGACGGCCGGCTGCGCCGCTCGGTCGACCTGGCCAAGGACCAGTCGTACGTCCTGGCCGTGCTGACCCGCGAGCAGCTGGCCCATTCGATGTTTCCGCTGGGCGACTCCACCAAGGCGCAGGTGCGGGCGGAGGCGGCCCGGCGCGGGCTGGCGGTTGCGGACAAGCCCGACTCCCACGACATCTGCTTCATCGCCGACGGCGACACCCGCCGCTTCCTCGCCGAGCGGCTCGGCGAGGCGCCCGGCGAGGTGGTCGACGCGCAGACCGGCGAGGTGCTCGGCACGCACCAGGGCGCGTACGCGTACACCGTGGGCCAGCGGCGCGGGCTGCGGCTGACCCGGCCGGCGCCGGACGGCCGCCCGCGGTACGTGCTGTCTGTCACCCCGGTGACGCGGACCGTCACCGTCGGTCCGGCCGAGGCACTGGATGTGTCTACCGTGTACGGTGACCATCCGGTGTGGACCTGCGGTGAGCCGACCACGGTGGAGTGCGAGGTGCAGATGCGGGCGCATGGCGAGACGGTCCCGGCGACGGTCACGCTGGCCGGCGGGCGGCTCACTGCTCATCTGCACCGGCCGGTCCGGGGCGTCGCGCCGGGTCAGGCCATCGTGGCGTACCGCCCGGATCCCGCCGGTGACGTGGTGATCGGCTCGGCCACCATCAGCCAGGCGCTGCCGGAGACCGGGCGGGGCGTGCCGGTAGGGGCGGCATGACCGGGACGCCGTGGCCGTGGCCGCGGGGCGCGGCGACCGGGGTCGGTTCGCTGCCCGGGACCGACATCGCGGAGGCGCAGCGGGTGGTGCTCGGCGAGCTGCCCGACCTGCCGCACCTGCCCGAGCTGCCGGCCCGCGGGCCGGGCGCGGACATGATCGGCCGCGGCGCGGCGCTGCTGGTCGACCTGCCGGTGGAGCTGTACGCGGCGCGCTGGCGGGCGGCCTCCCGGCCCGGTGTCGACCTGCGCCGGGCGCTGGACCTGTGGGAGCGCGACCTGGACCAGATGACCGAGCAGGCGGACGGCTACCAGGGTCCGTTCAAGGTTCAGGTGGCCGGGCCGTGGACCCTCGCCGCCGGGATCGACCTGCCCATCGGCGGGCGGATGCTGCGCGATCCGGGGGCGGTGCGGGACCTGACCGCCTCGCTCGCCGAGGGCCTGGCCGGGCACGTGGCGGAGGTGCGCAACCGGATCCCGGCCGCCTCGGTGCTCCTGCAGCTCGACGAGCCGTCCCTGCCGGCGGTGCTCGCCGGCCGGGTGCCCACCGAGAGCGGGTTCTCCATGCTGCCCGCCGTGGAGACAGAGACGGCCGAGGCCGCGCTGCGGGCGGTCATCGAGAAGGCGGGCGTACCGGTGGTGGTGCATTGCTGCGCGCCCCGCGTGCCGGTCGACCTGATCCGGTCGGCGGGCGCGGCCGCGGTCGGGCTGGACCTCGCGCTGGTCGAGGACCTCGACCCGCTCGGTGAGGCGCTCGACGCCGGGCTCGGCCTGTTCGCCGGCGCCGTCGCGGCAACGGCCCCCCAGGACGCCCGGCCGCCGTCGTCGGCGGAGGTCGCCGACCGGGTACGCGGGCTGTGGAGCCGCCTCGGCTTCCCGCCGTCCACTGTGGCCGACCAGGTGGTGGTGACGCCCGCATGTGGCCTCGCCGGGGCCACCCCGGAGTACGCGCGGGCAGCCCTGCGGGCCTGCCGGGAGGCGGGCCAGCGGCTGTCCGACGTGGACTAAGCCCAGCCCGCCTCCAGTTCGGCGAGCGACCGGTCGATCAGCTCGGCGATGTCTTCGGTGCGGTCGGTGTCCATCCACTCGAAGAGCGCGGTAAGCATCGCGCCGATGCAGGCGCCGGCGAAGGTGCGCAGGCGGAAGTCGGTCGCGGGCAGGCCGGTCCGCTTCGCCGCTGCGGACGCCAGCAGCTCGGTGGCGCCGATCAGGTTGTCCACCAGCCGCATCCGCAGTGCCGGCACGGCCATCATCAGGTCGGTGCGTTGCAGCATCTTCTCCCGCTCCTCGCCGACCAGCCCGGCGAGCCCTTTCCGGACCGCGTGCCGGAGCGCAGGGATCAGCGCCAGGTCCTCCGGCGCCGAGATGAACAGCTTCTCCAGCACCGGGTCGTACTCGTCCTGCAGTACGACGTCCTCCTTTGTCTTGAAGTAACGGAAGAACGTGCTGGGCGAGACCTCGGCTGCGGCGGCGATCTGGTCCACTGTGGTCTGGTCGTACCCCTGCTCGCGGAACAGCCGCAGCGCATGCTCCTGGATCGACCAGCGGGTCTTCTGCTTCTTGCGCTCACGCAGGCCGGGCGAGCTCATGCCGTGATTGTTCCTCGGTCGCCCGGTGCGGCCCACGGCCGGGTAGCAGTGCCGCGGTCAGCACGGCCCCGGCGGCGGCGACCACCGCGCAGACGACCAGCACCGCGGACATCGCGTCCAGGTATGCCTGCCGGGCGGCGGTGAGCAGGACCGGGTCGCCCAGCCGGGCGGCGGCCGCCACCGCGCCGGCCACCGAGTCGCGGGCAGCCTGAGGCGTGCCGGCGGGGAGGTGGGCGTGGTAGGCGCCGGCGAGCACGCTGCCCAGGACGGCCACCCCGAGTGCGCCGCCGACCTGGCGCAGCGTCTGGGACAGGCCGGTGCCGACTCCGGCCCGTTCCGGCGGCAGGGCGCTGAGCATCGCGTCCACCGCCGCGGTCAGGGACAGGCCGGTGCCGAAGCCGATCACAGTCAGCCAGCTCGCCACCGTGCCGTAGCCCGTGCCGGCCTCGGTGGTGGCGCCCCAACCGAGCCCGGCCGCGATCACCACCAGCCCGCCCGCGGCCGGCATCGTGCTGCCCAGCCTGCCGACGACCTGCTCGCTGGCCCGGGCGGCGACGATCAGCCCGGCCATCATCGGCAGCAGCCGCAGCCCGGTGCCGAACGCGTCCGCCCCGCGCACCTCCTGCAGGTACTGGGGGAGCACGAAGAACAATCCGAACAGCGCGAAGCTGCCCACCGTTGCGGCGAATGAACCCCAGAGGAAGCTCCTGTTGCCGAGCAGTCCCAGGTCGACCATCGGGTGCCGGGCGCGGGCCTGCCAGGCCACGAAGCCGACCAGAATGACGCCACCCGCCAGGAGGGACGACAGGGTGACGCCGTCGGCCCAGCCGCGCGAGGGCACCTCGATGATCCCGTAGACGACGGCGACCAGGCCCAGGGTGGACAGCACCGCACCCGGCAGGTCGATCGGCCGCGCGCTCGGATCCCGCGACTCGGGGATCAGCACCGCCGCGGCGACCAGGGCGACAACCGCGATCGGCACGTTGACCAGGAACACCGAGCCCCACCAGAAGTGATCCAGCAGGTACCCGCCGACCAACGGGCCGAGCGGGATGCCGAGCCCGGCCGCCGCGGTGACCGCGGCGAGCGCCTTGCGCCGGTCGGCGTCGGCGGGGAACAGGACCGGCAGTACGGACAGCGTCACCGGCGTGAGGATCGCGGCGCCGATGCCCATCACCGACCGGATCGCGATCAGCTGGGTCGGGTCTTTGGTGTACGTGGCCACCGCCGACGCGATTCCGAACAGGCCGAGGCCGATCACGATGAGCCGCCGCCGCCCGTACCGGTCGCCGACCGCTCCGGCGGGGAGCAGGAGACCGGCGAAGACCAGGACGTACGCGTCCACGATCCACTGCAGCTCGCTGGTGCTGGCGTGGATGTCCGCGGCGAGGGTGGGCAGCGCGACGTTGAGGATCGTCACGTCGAAGCCGATGGTCAGCGCGGCGAGCACCATCGCGGCGAGGGCCCACCAGCGGCGGTCCTTCATGACAGTTACCTCCAATTGAGAGTCACTGTCAGATTAATCGCGAAGCATGCCGCAGGGGAGGCCACGGTGGCGGAACTGTGACGAAGGAGGCACAAGCGTCCCGGGCCATGCGCCGCGGTGCCCGGGGTGCCCGGCAGCCCGGCCAGCGGGTCGGCTCGACGATAGGCACGGGCTCGTGGTGACCCGTCTTCTACCGGGTGCTCAGCCAAACACCCTGCAGGACGCCCGGGCGGCGGTGTTCGGCGTGTTGCCGTGCGCGGGTGGGGTCATGACTCACCTTCTCCGACGTTGGCCGGTCCGGCGCGCCGGACCGGCCAACGTCGGAGAACGCGCCGGACCGGCCCGACTTCAGAGAAGGTGTGACGACGTCGGCGTCACGCGGGGACCTGCGGCAGCGCGCCCACCGCCTGCGCGACCTCATCGTCGGCCAGCTCGTGGTCGGCGAGGTCGCCGGCCAGGTACGCCCCGTACGCGGCCAGGTCCAGGTGGCCGTGCCCGCACAGCGCGGTCAGGATCACCTTCTGCTCGCCGGTCTCCTTGCAGCGCAGCGCCTCCTCGACGCAGGCCGCCAGCGCGTGCGTCGGCTCCGGTGCGGGCACGATCCCTTCGGTACGGGCGAACCGCACGCCCGCCTCGAAGCACTCCCGCTGGGTCTTCGCCACCGCCTCGATCAGTCCCAGCTCGTACAGGTGCGACACCAGCGGGGACATGCCGTGGTAGCGCAGGCCGCCGGCGTGGATCGGGTCCGGCACGAAGTCGTGGCCCAGCGTGTGCATCTTCATCAGCGGCGTCATGCCGGCGGTGTCGCCGAAGTCGTACGCGTAGACGCCCTTCGTCAGCGACGGGCAGCTGGCCGGCTCGACCGCGCGGATGGTGACGTCCATCCGCCCGGCCAGCCTCTCCCGCAGGAACGGGAAGGCGAGCCCGGCGAAGTTGGATCCGCCGCCGGTGCAGCCGACGATCAGGTCCGGTGTCAGCCCCACCTTCGCGAACTGGGCCAGCGCCTCCTCGCCGATCACGGTCTGGTGCAGCAGGACGTGGTTGAGCACGCTGCCCAGTGCGTAGTTCGTGTCCGCGTGCTGCGCCGCGACCTCGACCGCCTCGGAGATGGCGATGCCCAGCGAGCCGGGGGAGTCCGGGTGCTCGGCGAGCACCTTGCGCCCCGCCTCGGTCAGCGGGGAAGGGGACGGATGGATCACCCCGCCGAACGTCTCGATCATGATCTTCCGGTACGGCTTCTGGTCGTACGAGGCGCGCACCTGCCACACCTCGCAGTCCAGGCCGAACTGGGCGCAGGCGAAGGCGAGGGCAGTGCCCCACTGGCCGGCCCCGGTCTCGGTGGTCAGCCGGCGCACCCCGGCGGCCGCGTTGAAGTAGGCCTGGGCGACCGCGGTGTTCGGCTTGTGCGACCCGGCGGGCGAGACTCCTTCGTACTTGTAGAAGATCTTGGCTGGGGTGTCGAGCGCCCGCTCCAGCCGGCGCGCCCGGTACAGCGGCGACGGCCGCCACAGCCGGTAGACGTCGAGCACGTCATCCGGGATGTCCACGTACCGCTCGGTCGCCACCTCCTGCAGGATCAGCTCCATCGGGAACAGCGGCGCCAGGTCGTCGGGCCCGACCGGCTGCAGGGTGCCGGGGTGCAGTACCGGCGGCGGGGGGCTGGGCAGGTCGGCGAGGATGTTGTACCAGCGGCGGGGAAGTTCGGACTCGTCCAGCGTGATCTTCGTGGCGGTTGCGGGGTCGGCCATGCCGCGACGGTAACCCGCGCCGCAGGACTCCGGATACCCCCGATGCGCCCAGCGTCAGGTCGCCAGTTGCCCACGGAGGGTCGCGATCCGTGCGGCCGGGAGGGCGGCTACGCCCAGCGCAGCGCGAGTCACCTCGCGATGGAAATGATCGACAGGAGTCGGTGTCACGCCGCCGATCGCAGCTGCGGATACCGCTCTTCCCAGGCTCGGCGGACCCCCTTGGGCAGGTTCAGTTCGGGCCAGGCGCCCTGCATGTGGCCAGGCTACGGGGTCCTCGTCCCGAGGCCGGGTGAGCTGGACGTCGTACCTCCTGGTTACGGTGCCTGTAGCAGTGTGGCAGGGAGGTAACGGGGTGTCCGAGGAAGCACGCGCGGCGAGCGGGCCGACCGAGCCGGAGTTCCAGCCGGGGCAGGTGACCGCCGAGCAGGAGGCGGCGGCGGGTGCGGAGCCGCCGGCCGAGGCGCGGGAGCGGCACTTCGCGCTCTCCGAGGAGGTCGACCAGCACCAGTACCGGTACCACGTGCTGGACGCGCCGGTCATCTCGGACGCCCAGTACGACGCGCTGTTCCGCGAGCTGCAGGCGCTGGAGGAGCAGTACCCGTCGCTGCGCACGCCCAACTCGCCCACCCAGCGGGTCGGCTACACCTACGCCACGCTGTTCAGCCCGGTCGAGCACGCCGAGCGGATGATGTCGCTGGACAACGCGTTCACCGAGGAGGAGCTGGCCGCCTGGGCGGACCGGGTGGCCCGGGACGCGGGCGCCGAGCCGGCGTACCTGTGCGAGCTGAAGGTGGACGGGCTGGCGGTCAACCTCACCTACGAAAAGGGCCGGCTGGTGCGGGCGGCGACCCGCGGGGACGGGCGGACCGGCGAGGACATCACGCCGAACGTGCGGACCATCCGGGACGTCCCGGAGCGGCTCGCCGGCGACCGGCTGCCCGACCTGATCGAGGTGCGCGGGGAGGTCTACTTCCCGGTGGCCGCCTTCGCCGACCTCAACGCCAGCCTGGTCGAGCAGGGCAAGGCGCCGTTCGCCAACCCGCGCAACGCGGCCGCGGGCAGCCTGCGGCAGAAGGACCCGCGGATCACCGCGTCCCGCGGGCTGCGCATGGTGGTGCACGGCATCGGCGCCCGCCGGGGGTTCGAGATGACCGCCCAGTCCCAGGCGTACGAGGTGCTCAAGGGTTGGGGGCTGCCGGTCAGCGACCGCTGGCGGGTGGTGCCCGACCTGGCCGGGGTGCGGGAGTACATCGCCTACTACGCCGAGCACCGGCACGACGTCGAGCACGAGATCGACGGCGTGGTGGTGAAGGTGGACGACGTGGCGATCCAGCGCCGGCTGGGGGCGACCAGCCGGGCGCCGCGGTGGGCGATCGCGTTCAAGTACCCGCCCGAGGAGGTGAACACCAAGCTCCTCGACATCCTGGTCAACGTGGGCCGGACCGGCCGGGTCACCCCGTACGCGGCGCTGGAGCCGGTGAAGGTGGCCGGCTCGACGGTCGCCTTCGCCACCCTGCACAACGAGCAGGAGGTCAGGCGCAAGGGGGTGCTGATCGGGGACACCGTCGTGGTGCGCAAGGCGGGTGACGTCATCCCGGAGATCCTCGGCCCGGTGGTGGAGCTGCGCACCGGTGACGAGCGCGAGTTCACCATGCCGACACACTGCCCGGAGTGCGGGACCGAGCTGGGGCCGGAGAAGGAGGCGGACGTCGACATCCGCTGCCCCAACCACCGCAGCTGCCCGGCCCAGCTGCGCGAACGGATCTTCCACCTGGCCGGGCGGGGGGCGCTGGACATCGAGGTGCTGGGCTACAAGGCCGGCATCGCGCTGCTGGAGTCCGGTGTGATCACCGACGAGGGGGACCTGTTCGACATCGATGCGGAGAAGCTGTCCCGCGTCGACTTCTTCGTCAACGCGGACGGGTCGCTGTCCACCAACGCCACCAAGCTGCTGGCCAATCTGGAGGAGGCCAAGCATCGGCCACTGTGGCGGGTGCTGGTCGCGCTGTCCATCCGCCACGTGGGGCCGACCGCGGCCCAGGCGCTCGCCCGGCACTTCGGGTCGATCGACGCGATCGCCGCGGCCAGCGTGGCCGAGCTGTCCGGCGTGGACGGCGTGGGGCCGACCATCGCGGAGAGCGTCGTCGAGTGGTTCGGCGTGGACTGGCACCGCGAGGTGGTGGAGAAGTGGCGCCGCGCGGGCGTCCGGATGGCCGAGGAGCGGGCGCAGGCCGGCCCCGGCCCGCTCGCCGGGTTGACCGTGGTGGTGACCGGCTCGCTGGCCCGGTACTCCCGGGACGAGGCGACCGAGGCGGTGGCGACCCGCGGTGGCAAGGTGAGCGGGTCGGTGTCGAAGAAGACCGGCTTCGTCGTGGTGGGGGACAACCCCGGCTCGAAGTACGACAAGGCGGTCCAGCTCAAGGTGCCGGTGCTCGACGAGGCGGGCTTCGAGGTGCTGCTGGAGCGGGGTCCGGAGGAGGCCCGGAAAGTGGCGCAGGTTCCCGGCGAGTAGTCGTTGAGCGGGCGGGTACCCGGGCGTACCGTCAGGCAGGCACTCGGGCACCGGAAAGCTACCTGGGGAGGTGGAGATGGAGACGGCTGCCGTGCGCCCCTCCACCACCCCCGGCGATCCCGCGCCCGGACGCGCCGGCGGCTACCTGGCGTACGCCGCCAGCGTCGTCGTCGCCGGTGCCGTCGCCACGGTGCTGGCCACGCAGCTGTCCCGGCTGCCCACCGCGTTCTGGATGGTCGCCGCCCTGGCCCTGGTCGGCGCCGTGCCCCGCGCGCCGAGAGCGGTTGCCGGGGGCGCCGCCGGGCACTGCCCGCACCGGCCGGTGCCGGTCGAGCTGTGCACCATGGCGATCATGCTCGGCTGGGGGCTCGGCCCCGCGGTCGCCGTGCGCGCCGTCGCCGGGCTGGTCACCGCCTGGCCGCTCATCCGGGCCCGGCTGGCCCGCCGGAGCGGCGGCCGGCCCTGGTCGCGCTGGCCGGCCCGCCTCGCCCAACCGATCCTGGCGCTCGCCTCGGCGTACGCGGTGGTCCACACCTTCCCCGGCGCGGACCTGGCGCCCGGCCGGGTCGCCGGGCTGGCCGACGCCGCGGCCGTGGTGACCGCCGCGGCCGCCTGGTGCCTGGTGCAGGCCGGGACGGCGGCGCTCGCGCACCGGCTGGTGGGTGGCCGGGACGGGTGGGCCGCCTTCGGCCGCGCCCTGGGTGCCGAGTCGCTGACCGGGGGTGCCCTGCTGCTCAGCCCGGTCGTGGTGCTCGCCGCGCAGGTCACCTGGGCGATGGTGCCGCTGGTCGCGATCCCGCTCTACGCCATCGACCGGATGGCCCGGCAGCTGACCGAGCAGGAGCGGCTGGCCCGGCTGGACCCGTTGACCGGCCTGGTCAACCGCAAGGCGCTGGTGACGGAGGTGGCCGGCCAGGCCGCCGCGCACAGCCAGCGGGCCGCGACCGGCGTGGCGAACCGGCGGTTCGCCCTGCTCCTGCTTGACCTGGACCGGTTCAAGCACGTCAACGACACGCTCGGGCACGCCGTGGGCGACCGGCTGCTGGTCGAGGTGGGCCGGCGGCTGACCCGGACGGTACGCCCCGGCGACCTGGTCGCCCGCCTGGGCGGGGACGAGTTCGCCATCCTCGCGCCCGGGCTGGTCGACGCCGAGCAGGCGCGGGCGCTGGCCCGGCGGGTGGCCAGCGCGCTGACCGAGCCGGTGTGGCTGGACGGGCTGCCGCTGGACGTGAGCGGCTCGATCGGCATCGCGCTCTACCCCGACCACGGCATCGACTTCGCCACCCTGATGCGCCGGGCCGACGTGGCGATGTACGAGGCGAAGCACCGCGGGGACGCGGTGGCGGTCTACGCCGCGGAGGCCGACCCCAACTCCGCCGACCGGCTGAGCCTCCTCGGCGACCTGCGCCGGGCGCTCCAGTCGTCCCCCTCCGGGGCGGCCCGCGACGCGGGCCAGGGCGTGTTCGGCGACCAGATCTCGATGTACTACCAGCCGCAGGTGGAGATCGCGACCGGCGAGGTGGTCGGGGTCGAGGCACTGCTGCGCTGGCACCACCCGCGGCGCGGGCTGGTCAACCCGGAAGAGCTGACCAAGGTGGCCGAGCACAGCGGGGTGATGCGGCTGCTCACCCGGCGTGTGATCGAGGACGTGGTCGACCAGCTGGCCCGGTGGGCGGCGGCCGGCCTGCACCTGCGTGCGGCGGTGAACGTCAGCGTCCGCGACCTGCACACGCCGGAGATCGTCGACTGGATCGCCGGGCGGATCCGCCGGCACGGGCTGTCCCCGGCCTGCCTCCAGCTGGAGATCACCGAGGGCGCGTTGATGGCCGACCCCGGCCGGGTGCTGGCCACCATCGGCCGGCTGGACCGGCTCGGCGTGGCGATCGCGCTGGACGACTTCGGCACCGGCTACTCCTCCATGCAGCACCTGCGCCGGCTGCCGCTGGCCGAGGTGAAGGTGGACCGCTCGTTCGTGCTGGGCATGGCCGGTGACGCCGACGACGCGGCGATCGTGCGGTCGGTGATCGAGCTGGCGAACGCCCTGGGCCTGCGGGTGGTGGCCGAGGGGGTGGAGGACGAGCACACCTGGCGGCTGCTGCACGCCGCCGGCTGCCACGTCGCGCAGGGCTGGTTCTTCGCCCAGCCGCTGCCCGCCGGGCAGGTTGCCGACTGGGTGCAGCGGTACCGCCCGCTGCGGCCGGCCGCGCCACCGGTGCAGCCGGTCGCCTGGCCCAGCCGCCGGTCACCGGCCGGGCTCAAATAGACTCGCCAGGTTGGTGTCGAGTACACAGGGGGCGTGATGGCTGCCATTTCCCGCGAGGAGGTCGCGCATCTGGCGCGCCTGTCGCGGCTGGCCGTGACCGAGGACGAGTTGGACACGTTCGCCGGCCAGCTGGACGTGATCCTGCAGGCGGTCGCGCGGGTCGGGGAGGTGGCCGCCGCGGATATTCCCCCCACCTCGCACTCGGTGCCGCTGACCAACGTGATGCGGGAGGACGTGGTGACCCCGTGCCTGCCCCGCGAGGAGGCGCTGGCCGCCGCCCCGGACCCGGAACAGGGCCGGTTCCGGGTGCCACGCATCCTCGACGAGGAGCTGCCCGACCTGGCCGAGGAGGGCTGAGCGGTGAGCGACCTGACCAGGAAGGGCGCGGCGGAGATCGGGCGGGCCATCGCCGACGGCGAGGTGTCCGCGGTCGAGGTGACCCAGGCGCACCTGGACCGGATCGCGGCTGTCGACGACCGGGTGCACGCCTTCCTGCACGTCGACTCCGACGGCGCGCTCGCCGCCGCCCGCGCGGTGGACCAGCGGCGGGCGGCCGGGGAGCCGCTCGGCCCGCTGGCCGGGGTTCCGATCGCGATCAAGGACGTGATCGCCACCAAGGGGGTGCCGACGACCTGCGGGTCGCGGATTCTTGAGGGCTGGATCCCGCCGTACGACGCGACGATCGTGACCAGGCTGCGCCAGGCCGGCCTGGTCATGCTGGGCAAGACCAACATGGACGAGTTCGCCATGGGGTCGTCCACTGAGTACTCCGCGTTCGGCCCGACCTACAACCCGTGGGACCTGACCCGCATCCCGGGCGGGTCCGGTGGCGGCTCGGCCGCGTCGCTGGTCGCGTACGAGGCGCCGCTGGCGATCGGCACGGACACCGGTGGTTCGATCCGCCAGCCCGGCGCGGTCACCGGCACGGTGGGCAGCAAGCCGACCTACGGCGGGACGTCCCGGTACGGCCTGGTCGCGTTCTCCTCCTCATTGGACACCCCGGGCCCGTGCGCGCGCAGCGTGCTCGACGCCGCGCTGCTGCACCAGGTGATCGCCGGCCACGACCCGATGGACTCGACCAGCATCCCGCAGCCGGTGCCGGACGTGGTCGGTGCGGCCCGGCAGGGCGCCAGTGGTGAGTTGACCGGGGTGCGGATCGGCCTGGTAAGGGAGCTCGCCGGGGAGGGTGCCGAGCCGGGCGTGGTGGCCGTGTTCCGGGACGCGGTGGACGCGCTGGCCAAGCTGGGCGCCGAGGTGGTCGAGGTGTCCTGCCCGCACTTCGAGTACGCGCTGCCGGCGTACTACCTCATCGCGCCGAGCGAGTGCTCCTCGAACCTGGCCCGCTTCGACGGCGTGCGGTACGGGCTGCGGGTCGGCGACGACGGCACGCGCTCGCTGGAGGAGGTCATGTCGCTGACCCGGGAGGCCGGCTTCGGCCCGGAGGTCAAGCGGCGCATCATGCTCGGCACGTTCGCGCTGTCGTCCGGCTACTACGACGCCTACTACGGGCAGGCGCAGAAGGTGCGCACGCTGATCACCCGGGACTTCACCGCCGCCTTCGAGCAGGTGGACGTGCTGGTCTCGCCGACCACCCCGTTCGTGGCCTTCCCGCTCGGCGCACGCACCGCCGACCCGTACCAGATGTACCTGGCCGACCTCTACACCATCCCGAGCAACCTGTACGGCGGCCCGGCCATTTCGGTCCCCTGTGGACTCTCCGAGGGGCTGCCGGTGGGCCTGCAGGTGATGGCGCCGACCATGGCCGACGACCGGATGTACCGGGTGGCCGCCGCACTGGAGTCGGCGGTCGGCACGCTGACCCCACCTGACCTTTAGGATCGTCGAATGCTCACCCGCATCGAGATCGACGGATTCAAGACGTTCCGCGACTTCGCGCTGGATATTCCGCCGTTCCTCGTCGTCTTGGGTAAGAATGCAGCGGGCAAGTCGAATCTTTTCGATGCACTTCAATTTATTCGACTTATGGCCGATGAGTCGCTGCTCGAGGCGGCTCAACACACACGGGGTGACGTAATCGAACTCTTCCATCGGCGTACCGATGGGAGCCGAATGACCGAAATGAGGTTCGCTGCCGAGGTACTCTTGGATCGCACCGTGACTGACGCGTTCGGCGATACGGCCGAGGTCAGCCATTCTCGCCTACGCTATGAGGTCAGCGTGGAGTTGCGGTCCTCCACCCGGGGGCTTCGGCCTTACGTGGCTCGCGAGTTCGCCAAACTTATACGGCGGGCTGACGACCGATGGATGACTCGATTTCCGCCCAACATGCGCAGACAACTCGCGGTGTATAGTTCCCGGTCGGCAGATCTGCTGGAAACCGATACTAGCGACGCGACCAGGCCGCGCTTCATGATTAGGCAACAGGGCTCTGCCGGGCGGGCCAGGGAGCTGCCGGCCAGCGAGGCGACAGCAACGGTACTATCCAGCCTTACCACGGCCAACGACTTCCCCTTGCTTTACGCGCTAAAGCGGGAATTCCAGTCGTGGCGGCTTCTTCATCTCGATCCCACGGCCCTACGAGCACCTGATTCCTATGATGATCCGGATGTTCTCGGCTCCAACGGTGCCCACCTAGCGAACACTCTGCGCAGGATAGCTCAGGAGACAGCGACAGACGACCGGCCGGAAGGGGTGCTGAATGACCTATCAGCCGACCTCGCCGCAGTCATTCCTGAGGTAGTCGGCGTCGGATTGAACGAGGACGAAACCAGGCGTCAGCGCCAAGTGGAGGTGCTCAGCCGCGATGAGGCCCCGTTCTCGGCCCGTGTGGCCTCAGACGGCACGCTGCGGGCGATAGCGTTGCTAGCCGCGCTCTACGACCCGCGAGGCGCTGGCCTTATCTGCTTTGAAGAGCCGGAGAACGGCATATTCCCCCAGCGGCTGGCGCAGTTTGTCCGTCACCTTCGAAACCTGGTCGCTCGGGCACAAGAGAATCGGGCGAGCGGCGGTAGCCCTGCACTGACTCAGCTTATTCTCAGCAGCCACTCGCCCGCTATCCTCCGAGCGCTTCGATCACATTACGACACGCACCTGCGTGATGATGTTGTTTTTATTGATACTGCCGCTAAGGTATCTCCTGGCAGCCCGAAGAGTCGTGTGACCCGAGTGCGTCGGATCAACTCAGCGATGCAGCCCTCGCTCCTAGAGGGAGATCCCAGCACGGTCGTTAGCCCCGCCGAAGTCGCTGATTTCGAAGTCAGCGAGGCACTGGGGGTCTGATGCGTTATCTTACGTCGGCTCTCGTCACAGAAGGCAACACTGATGATCGCCTCTTGCCCGGCCTTCTCGGCCGGGCACTCGATGATATTTGCGCTACGGATTTCAACGAATCGGTTGAGATTCCCGAAATTGTCGTCCTGCGCCATCATTCCGGCCCGCCCAGTGTCCAGCAGATTATTGACACTGTGGAGAAGAACGAAGGGCTCTTCTCACTCGTCTTCGTGCATCGTGATCATGGGGCGAGTCGCGATAGGCTCGAGCGTGAGTGGATCGGGCCGCTTTCCCTGAAGTGGGGCTCGCGAGCCGAGCGACTCGTGATGGTTGTGCCGGTCCGGGAAACCGAGGCTTGGGTACTGGCAGATGGTAATGCATTGCGGCGGGCGTTGGGGGTAACCTGGCAGGACGCGGATCTTGGAGTCCCGAGAAGGCCCCGGGATGTCGAAAAGATTCCAGATCCAAAGGTACCTCTAAACCAGATTGGTGTCCGCATAGGACGGCCCGTAGAGAACTACTTTGAACGTCTGTCCGAGCTTGTGTCTCTTACGGTGCTGCGGCGGGTCCCTTCGTTTATGGCCTGGCGGGAGCGGACTATGGATGCGCTGAGCGAACTCGGTTACCGGAGGAAGCTTGATTGAATGCCGTCGGACTGTGTGACACGTGTGTGGCGAAGTGATCACTAACAATTAGATACCACTTCTCATTTTTAGTCTTGGAGCAGGTTATGACCGTGACGGCAATCCGGTACGAACCGGTTATCGGCCTGGAGGTGCACGTCGAACTGGGCACCCGGACCAAGATGTTCTGCGGCTGCCCGACCACCTTCGGCGCCGAGCCGAACACCCAGGTCTGCCCGGTCTGCCTCGGCCTGCCCGGCTCGCTGCCGGTGCCGAACCAGGCGGCGATCGAGGCGACCATCCGCATCGGGCTCGCGCTCAACTGCCAGATCGCCTCCTGGTGCCGGTTCGCGCGCAAGAACTACTTCTACCCGGACATGCCGAAGAACTTCCAGATCAGCCAGTACGACGAGCCACTGTGCACGGACGGCTGGCTGGATGTCGAAGTGGACGGTGAGACGGTCCGGGTGGGCATCGAGCGGGTGCACCTGGAGGAGGACACCGGCAAGACGCTGCATGTCGGTGGCACCACCGGGCGGATCCACGGGGCCACGGAGTCTCTTGTGGACTACAACCGGGCAGGCATCCCGCTGGTGGAGATCGTCACCAAGCCGGTGGCGGGCACCGGCGACCGGGCGCCGGCGGTGGCCCGGGCGTACGTGACCGAGCTGCGCGACGTGATCCGCGCGCTGGGCGTCTCCGACGTGCGGATGGAGGAGGGGTCGCTGCGCTGCGACGTGAACACCTCCCTGAACCGGCCGGGCGAGCCGTGGGGCACCCGGACCGAGACCAAGAACGTCAACTCGTTGCGCAGCGTGGAGCGGGCGGTCCGGGCCGAGATGCGCCGCCAGGCCGCGGTGCTGGACGCCGGCGGCAGGGTGATCCAGGAGACCCGGCACTTCCACGAGGACACCGGGGAGACCACGGCCGGGCGCTCCAAGGAGACCGCGACCGACTACCGGTACTTCCCGGAGCCGGACCTGGTACCGCTGGCGCCCGCGCCCGACTGGGTGGCCGAGCTGCGGGCAAGCCTGCCCGAGCTGCCCCGGTTGCGCCGCCGCCGGCTGCAGAAGGAGTGGGGACTGTCCGATCTGGACATGCAGGCGGTGGTGAACGCCGGCGCGGTGGACCTGATCGAGCAGACCGTGGCGGCCGGCGCCACCCCGGACGGCGCCCGCAAGTGGTGGCTGGGCGAGCTGGCCCGGCGGGCGAACGAGCAGGGGGTCGAGCTGGCCGCGGTGGGCGCGACGCCGGCGGACGTGGCGCAGCTGCAGGCGCTGGTCGACGAGGGCAAGCTCAACGACAAGCTGGCCCGCACCGTGCTGGAGGGGGTCGTCGCGGGCGAGGGCTCGCCGGCCGAGGTGATGGCCGCCCGCGGCCTGGCCATCGTCTCCGACACCGGCGCGCTCGGCGCGGCCGTGGACGAGGCGATCGCGGCCAACCCGGACGCGGCCGACAAGGTCCGCGGCGGCAAGGTAGCTGCGGCGGGCGTCCTGGTCGGCGCGGTCATGAAAGCCACCCGCGGCCAGGCCGACGCGAAGACCGTGCGTGAGCTGATCCTCTCCCGGCTCGGCCAGGCCTAGGCCCGGCCCGCACCACCCGGACAGCGGCATCGGTCATCCGGTCCCGCCGGCGCAGATGCCGGATCTGTCGGCACTAGCCCTTGGTCATCGAGCCGGGGTGGGCCTGGGGGAGGCGGGTTCGCTGGGCGAGGCGGGCCCGCTGGGCGAGGTGGGTGATCCGCTGGGGGAAGCGGGCGCGCCGTTCTGCCCCGGCGGCTGGTAGATGTGCCGTTCCAGGGAGACCTCGCTCAGGCCGGTCCCGCCGACCGTGATGTCGTCGTACGCCTGCAGCTTGTGGTCGGTGTCGTCGAAGTAGAGCACCGACATCTCCAGCGGCAGCGGCTCCTTGTCCTCCAGCCCGCGCAGGCCCGCGCCGCCCGTGGAGCCCTCCACCATCAGCGTTGTCTGCGGGGCGTCGGCCGGCGCGTCGGCCGGGCGGGGCAGCGTGCTGATCTCCCGCTGGTGCTCGTGACCGGCGAGGACCAGCGGCGTGGTGGTGGCGAGCGGGTCGGCGGACGCCGGGTCATGAACCAGCGCGATGTCCACCGGGCCGTCGTGGTCACGGATCGTGCCGGCGAGCAGCTCGCCGGAGGCGATCACCTGCTCCTTGGTCTCCTGGCTCTCGCCGGACCCAGGTGGCGAGGTCTCCTTGTCCGGCGTGAAGCGCGGGTCACCGATGCCGGCGATGGTCAGCCCGCCCACCGTCCGCACGCTGTCCTCCAGCACGATCGCGTTGCGGTTCCTGGCCACCGCCTCCGCGGTGGCGGCGGAGTCGTGGTTGCCGCGGATGAACACGTACGGCACGCCGAGCGTGCTGATTGAGCTCATGTACTGCGCCTCGGCAGTGCTGCCCCAGTCCACGATGTCCCCGGTGTCGATGACCAGGTCGATGTCGAACTGGTTGACCACCGTCTGCACGACCGACCACGCCGCGGGGTTCAGGTGCATGTCCGAGATGTGCAGCACCTTGATCGTGCTCGGGTCCGGCTGGAACACGGGCACCGACGAGACGGTGGCGTAGAGCCGCGTCACGTTCGTCACCAGGCGCTGCAGCTGGGCGGTGTACTCCTCGTACCGGTTGGCGATGCGCCGCGCGTCACCCACCACCGCCGGCGCGTTGACCAGCAACCCTTCGTACCGTGGCTCCTCGATCGCCTGGGGCTCGAAGGTGGCCGCGCCGGCGCCGAGGCTGGCCACGGTCACGACCAGGGACAGCCCGCCGGCCCAGGCCACCCGCCGCGCGTTCCGGAAGACCAGTCCGGCCAGCACGAGCGATCCGAGCACCGTCACGCCGAGCGTGCGCAGGCCCAGCCGGATCGCGTCCTCTTTCAGGTCGTGCACCGCGTCCTGGCTGGCCAGGGTGAACCCGTTCGGGCTGGTGATGATCGCCTCGGCGCGGGACTGGTCCAGTGCGCCGACCCGGATCGACAGGTGCGCCGGCCCGTCGTGGCTGTCCAGGCTCAGCGCCCCGAGCGGCGGGATGAAGACCTTGGTGTCTCCGGTGAGCGATGGGGTGATCGCCAGTTCGGCCCGGAAGGGGCCGACCTCCGCGGCGAGCCTGCCGCCGAGCAGCAGGCCGGCGACGGTCCCGACCAGGCTGACGACGAGGACCGCGAAGGCGACGGCGGCGCGGCGAGCCGCGCGGCTGGCCACCAGCCGCCGCCAGGTCCCCACCACACCCGTCCGGGTGCCGCGCAAGCCGGAACGCACGGCAGCCTGGCCGCCCTGCAGGGCCGAGCGTGCGGCAGCCGGGCCGTTCTGGACGGCGGAACGCGCGGCAGCCTGGCCGCCCTGCAGGGCCGAGCGCGCGGCAGCCCGGCCGCGCTGCAGGGCCGAGCGCGCTCCAGCCCGGATCCGTGACCGGGCGACCTGTACTCCTGCCCAGGCCGCCCGCGCGCCGGACCGGGCGAAACCTGCGACGGACCGTGGTCTGCCGCTGCCACTCATGATCTTGCTGTACCTGGATGGATGTTTCGTGGAACTCAGCTCTTTCCGGCCCCGCCCGAACTGGAGAAGACGAGCCGCACGATGCGGTCGTCGTCGGCTTGCGGTGTGCCCCGGCCGTCCCGGTTGGACGTGCTGACCCACAGCGAACCGTCCGGCGCCGCGACCGCGGCGCGCAGCCGCCCGTACTCACCCACCAGGAACGCCCGCGGCTGGCCGAGCATGGTGCCCTGCGCGGTGAGCTCCATCAGGTAGACGCGCTCCCCCTGCAGGCACGCTACGGCCAGGATCCGGTCGACCACTGCCGCGCCCGAGCAGGACGCCTCGCTGGTCGGCCACGTCACCAGCGGGTTGGCGTACCGGGTGTCGGTGCCCTTGCCCTCGACCCGGGGCCACCCGTAGTTCTTCCCCCGCTCGATCATGTTGATCTCGTCCCAGGTGTTCTGGCCGAACTCCGTGGCGTAGGCGTGCTTGCTCGCGTCCCAGGCGATGCCCTGGACGTTGCGGTGGCCCCAGCTGAACACCAGCGACTTCGGGTCGGGGTTGCCGGGGGCGGGCTTGCCGTCCGCGGTCATCCGCAGGATCTTGCCGGCCAGGCTGGCCCGGTCCTGGGCCTGCGCGCTCTGGCCGGCGTCGCCGGTCGTGGCGTACAGGAAGCCGTCGGGGCCGAACGCGAGCTGCCCGCCGTTGTGGTTGCTGTTGCGGGGGATGCCGGTCACGATCGGCTGCGGAGCGCTGGCCTTGCCCGTGCTGAGGTCCAGCTTCGCGATCCGGTTGTCGATCGCCGTCGTGTAGTACACGAAGACCGTTTTGTCGGTTTCGTACTTGGGTGACACGGCGATGCCCAGCAGCCCGCCCTCACCCTGCGGCACGGCCTGGTCGATGGTGCCCAGCTCGGTGACGGTGAGCCCGTCCGGGGTGGTGGACGGCCCGAGCTTGAGCAGGCGCTTGCTGTCGCGCTCGGTGACCAGGGCGCCGCCGTCGGGGAGGAACGCGATGCCCCAGGGCACCGACAGGCCCTTGGCGATGACCGTGGCCACCACCGACGCGCTGTCGTCGCCGGCGCGGCTCGGCGAGGTGGACGGGGTCGGCAGCCGGGGTGGAGCGCCCCGCTCGTCCGCGGACGGCGGCCCGAAGCTGCAGGCCGCGGTGGTCAGCACCGCGAGCGCCGCCACGAAGGCGCCTGCGGCCTTGATGCCTGACGCGCAGGACCGGGCTCCGGCGCCGACGCGACGGAGCCTGGGCGGGCGGCGGCGCGGCCGGAGTTTGCTCGGGGCGCTCACCCGGCCAAGCCTAGCCACGCCGGCTGTGAACCAGTCGGCTCACGCTACTCAGCGTGCCCGGGCGTGGCCTGGTTGCCGCTCGCCTCGACCAGCCGCGGCAGGTCGGTCGCGGTCACCGCAGGGAGGGAGACCGCGGCGCCGTTGGCGAGCCTGACGTACGCCCGGCCGCGTGCGTCGGCGCCGAGCTCGGCCACCGACGGCCAGGGGATGCGCCGGCGGCCCAGAAGCGCCCGGACCACGAGCCCGTCCGGGCCGACGTCGGTGCCGGCCAGCCAGGCCCAGACCGTCACCGCCAGCGGCACCAGCAGGATCGGCAGCAGGAACCAGGCGGCGGTGGCGACCGGTATCGCGCCGATGAGGGTGATCAACCCGGCCACGGCGATCGCCGCGTGGTAGCGGAACTTGGTCGTCCTGGTGCCCGTCACCGTCCCATCGTCCCACCAGCCGGTCCCGCCACCCACCGCCGGGCCGCCCGGTCGGGCTACCCGCCGGCCATCGCCCCCAGGATGATGAACGGCTCCTGGCCGGCGACGACCCGCTCCGGCAGCGGCGCGTCCGGCGGCTCGTTGGACAGGTCCTCCTCGCAGGCGTAGAAGCGGACGAACGCTCGACGCTGGCCGCTGTGCCGGTCCCGGATGGTGCCGAGCAGCATCGGGTACTGCGCCTCCAGGACATCCAACACCCGGCGCTGGGTGACCGGCCCAGGATCCTGGTCCGGGCCGGCCACCTCGAGCTGTACCTCGCCCTGGACGTGCGCCAGGTTTTTCAGGTGAGCCGGGAGGATGACCCGGATCACGGCAGCACCTGGACTTCCACGGAGAGCACCGCCGGCAGGTCCCGGACGATCGGCGCCCAGCTGTCGCCTCCGTCCGCCGAGTGGTAGACCTGGCCGCCGGTGGTGCCGAAGTAGATCCCGCACGGGTCGAGCGTGTCCACCGCCATCGCGTCGCGTAACACGTTGACGTAGCAGTTGGACTGGGGCAGGCCATTGGTCAGCGGCTCCCACTCCTCGCCACCGGTCCGGCTGCGGTAGACACGGAGCCTGCCCTCCGGCGGGAAGTGCTCGGAGTCGCTCTTGATCGGCACGACGTAGATGGTCTCCGGCTCGTGTGCGTGGACGGCGATCGGGAACCCGAAGTCCGAGGGCAGGTTGCCGCTCACCTCGCGCCAGCTCGCGCCGGCGTCGTCGCTGCGCATGACATCCCAGTGCTTCTGCATGAACAGCGTGTCCGGCCGCGCCGGGTGCTGGGTGATGCGGTGCACGCAGTGACCGACCTCCGCGTCCTGGTCGGGGATCTCCCCGGAGCGCAGGCCCTTGTTGATCGGCAACCAGCTGGCTCCGCCGTCGTCGCTGCGGAACGCGCCGGCTGCCGAGATGGCCACGTAGATCCGGTCCTTGTTGGCCGGATCCAGGATGATCGTGTGCAGGCACAGCCCGCCGGCGCCGGGCTGCCAGGTCGGCCCGGTCGGGTGGGTCCGGAGGGCGGTCAGCTCGGTCCACTTCTGGCCGCCGTCGGTGGACACGTACAGGGCCGCGTCCTCCGCCCCCGCATACACCGTGTCGGGGTCGTCGCGCGTCGGCTCGAGGTGCCAGATGCGCTTGAACTCCCACGGGCGGGGCGTGCCGTCGTACCACAGGTGCTCGCCCGCGCCGCCGGCGTAGGTGAAGTCGTTGCCCACCGTGGTCCAGGTCTTGCCGCCGTCGTCGGAGCGCTGGATCAGCTGCCCGAACCAGCCACCCGACTGGGACGCGTAGAGCCGGTCTGGATCCGCGGGTGACCCGTTGAGGTGGTAGACCTCCCAGCCGCCGAAGTGGGGTCCGTCGATCGTCCAGTCGTTGCGGCTGCCGTCCGATGTGAGTATGAACGCGCCCTTGCGCGTGCCTACCAGTACCCGTACGCCGCTCATCGGTTTCGTCCTCCGTCCGGTCTCACAGTGCACCTCAGGGGTAGGACCGCCCGGGGCGCCGAAACTCATCGGTCGGCACAGTGTTACTGCCGGGTGTGACAAAATCCACGCCGCGGCGAACCGGGGCACCAGACGGATCGGGCCGCGCCGGTCAGGGCTGGGGGGCCCAGCCGGGCATCGGATAGCCGGAAAGCAGCTCGCGCACCTCGCCGGCGACCCGGTCCAGCACCGCCTCGTCCTCCTTGACCGCCGCGCTCACCACCTCGTCGATCCACGCGGCGATCTGCGGCATCTGCGCCTCGGTCAGCCCGCGCGTGGTCAGCGCCGGCGTGCCCAGGCGGATGCCGGACGGGTCGAACGGCTTGCGGGTGTCGTAGGGCACGGTGTTGTAGTTCGTCTCGATCCCCGCCCGGTCCAGCGCCTTCGCCGCCGGCTTGCCGCCGATGCCCTTGCTGGTGAGGTCGATCAGGATCAGGTGGTTGTCGGTGCCCCCGGAGACCAGGTCGAAGCCGCGCTCGATCAGCGCCGCGGCCAGCGCCTTGGCGTTCGCCACGACCTGGTGGGCGTACGCCCGGAAGCTGTCCGTGCCGGCCTCGTGGAGGGCGACCGCGATGCCGGCGGTGGTGTGGTTGTGCGGGCCGCCCTGCAGGCCGGGGAAGACGGCCTTGTCGATGGCGGCGGCGTGCTCCGCGGTGCTCATCAGCATCGCGCCGCGCGGCCCGCGGAGCGTCTTGTGCGTCGTGGTGGAGATGACGTCCGCGTGGCCCACCGGGGAGGGGTGCGCCCCGCCGGCGATCAGCCCGGCGATGTGCGCGATGTCGGCGACCAGGATGGCGTTCACCTCGCGGGCGATCTCGGCGAAGGCCGGGAAGTCGATGGTGCGCGGGATGGCCGTGCCGCCGCAGAAGATCACCTTCGGCCGCTCCCGCCGGGCCAGGTCGCGCACCTGGTCCAGGTCGACCCGGCCGGTCTCGCGGCGCACGTCGTAGCGCACCGGGCGGAACCATTTGCCGGTCACGGAGACCGACCAGCCGTGGGTGAGGTGGCCGCCCATCGGCAGCGACATGCCCATCACCGGGTCGCCCGGCTGGGCGAAGGCGAGGTAGACGGCGAGGTTGGCCGGCGAGCCGGAGTACGGCTGGACGTTGGCGTGCTCCACCCCGAACAGCGCCTTGGCCCGTTCGATGGCGAGCAGCTCGATCGGGTCCACCAGCTGCTGGCCCTCGTAGTAGCGGCGACCGGCGTAGCCCTCGGAGTACTTGTTGGTCAGCACCGAGCCGGTGGCCTCCAGCACCGCGGTGGACACGTAGTTCTCGGAGGGGATCATCCGCAGCTTGTCGTGCTGGCGCTGGGCCTCCCGCTGGATCAGCTCGGCGAGCTGCCAGTCGGTCTGGGTCAGGCTGTGGATCGGCGGTACGTGCATGACTCCTCCTGAGCAGGGCATGACCGCCGCACCCAGGCGCGCGGCGCGCGGTCCGTTGGCTCCCTGGTGGTCAGTTCCACCTGATGCACAGCGCCAGTCGCGTAACGCCGTGAGTCTAGCGTCCGGCGCGGGGTGGCGCAGTGCTTCCGCGCGGTGCGAGCCGCGCCGCCTCCGCCTTGATGCTGGGTACCTGCTCGCCTGCGATGACCGCGAGCAGCTGGCGTGCGGCGTGCCCCCCGTAGGTGGGGATGTCCCAGGTGAGTGCGGTCAGCTGCGGGTGCACCAGCTGGCACAGCGGGGAGTCGTCCCAGGCGACCAGGGACAGGTCGCCCGGCACGGTCAGGCCCATCTCCTGGGCCACCGCCAAACCGGCGATGGCCATCACGTCGTTGTCGTAGATGATCGCGGTGGGGCGCTGGGCGGCGCTGAGCAGGCGGCGGGTGGCCCGGGCGCCCTCCTCGCCGGTGTAGTCGGCGGTGACGGTGACCGCCTGCTCCAGGCCGAGCCGCTGGCTGACCTTGCCGAACGCCTCGGTGCGGACGGCGGTGTGCAGCAGGTCGGGCAGGCCGGCCACCCGGGCCACCCGCCGGTGCCCGAGCGCCGCCAGATACTCCATCGTCTCGACCAGCGCCGCCGCATCGTCATGCCAGACGCTAACCAGCCGGCCCACGCCGTCCGGGCCGCCGATCACCACGGCGGGCAGCTGCAGCTCCTCCAGCACCGGCACCCGGTGGTCGTTGACCCGCAGGTCGCAGACGAGCACGCCGTCCACCCGCCGCTCGCCCCACCACCGCCGGTAGACCGCCACCTCCGCGTCCGGCTCCGACACCAGCTGCAGGGTCAGCGCGTACGACCGGGCCGACAGCTCGGCCTGCACGCCGCTGATCAGCTCCATGTAGAACGGCTCGATGCCGAGAATGCGCGCCGGGCGGCACAGCGCCAGGCCGATCGCATTGGCGGTCGCGCCGGACAGCGCCCGGGCGGCGCTGTTCGGGTTCCAGCCGATCTCCTCGGCGATGGCGAGAATGCGCCGGCGGGTCGCCTCGGAGACGCCGGGCTGGCCATTGAGCGCGTACGACACGGCGCCCTTGGACACGCCCGCCCGCCGGGCGATGTCAGCGATCGTCGGGCGCTTCACGGGCTCCGCTCCTTACGGCCTCAAACGGTTGCGGTCACCGTACTCCCAGTACCGTCCGGTGTGGTGGCGTCGATGGTGCCGCAGATCAACTTGTTCGGTTAAGTATGCCCGCTTGACCGAGGATCCGGCCGGGCTACCTGGGGTAGTGTCATGAGCTGCGGCGGGGCTGAACCGCGTATTGACAGCGCTGGAAGCCGAACCGTACGGTGTGGGAACTGATCCGGTTCAGTACCCGCGCCGGAAGAGACTGGGGCTCGCTGACCGGCGAGCGAGGGCCACCCGATCGGAGGCAACTTGCAGCCGACCTCGTACCGCGCCCTGCACGAGGGATGGACCGTCGCCCCGGCCACTGCGGCGGAGGTGCCGGCAGAGGTCTCCGCCCGGCCGGTGCCTGCGAGCGTACCCGGTTGCGTGCACACCGACCTGCTCGCCGCCGGCCTGATCCCCGACCCGTACCTCGACGACAACGAATCGCGGCTGGGCTGGATCGGCCGCACCGACTGGGTCTACGAGACGACGTTCTCCTGGACCGACCGCGGCGAGCCCGAGGTCGACCTGGTCTGCGCCGGGCTGGACACCGTGGCCACGCTGAGCCTCAACGGTGTCCAGCTTGGACAGACGGAGAACATGCACCGGTCCTACGCCTTCCCGGTCCGGCACCTGCTGGTCGACGGGGAGAACCGGTTGCGGGTGAGCTTCGAGTCCGCCTACCGGTACGCGCAGCGGCTCGCCGACCGGCTCGGGGCGCGGCCCAGCGCGTACCCGGAGCCGTTCAACTTCATCCGCAAGATGGCCTGCAACTTCGGCTGGGACTGGGGCCCGAACCTGGTCACCGCCGGCATCTGGCGTCCGATCGGGCTGCGGGGCTGGCGGACCGCCCGGTTCGGCCAGGTCCGGGCACTCACCACAATGGACAGCGTGGCCGTGCACGTCGAGCTGGAGCGCGCCGCCTCGGCTCCGGACGCACCGGTGACGGTGAGCGCGGCCGTGGCCGGAGCGCGGACGGAGGTCACGCTGGCACCGGACGCGCGCTCGGCCGTCCTGGACCTCTCCGTGCCCGGCGTGGAGCCGTGGTGGCCGCGCGGGTACGGCGAGCCCCACCGGCACCTGCTGGACGTGACCCTGCGCGCCGCAGACGGCACGGTGCTCGACACCTGGCAGCGGATGATCGGCTTCCGTTCGGTCCGGCTGGACACCACGCCGGATGCGGACGGCACACCATTCAGGCTCGTCGTCAACGAGGTGCCGGTCTTCGTCCGCGGTGCCAACTGGATCCCCGACGACGCCTTCCCCCACCGCGTCGACCGCAAGCGGTACGCCCGGCGGCTGGCCCAGGCGTGCGAGGCCAACGTCAACCTGCTGCGGGTGTGGGGTGGCGGCATCTACGAGGCGGACGACTTCTACGACCTGGCCGACGAGTACGGCCTGATGGTGACGCAGGACTTCCTCTTCGCCTGCGCCGCCTACCCGGAGGAGGAGCCGCTGGCCGAACAGGTGGCGGCCGAGGCCCGGGAGAACGTGGGCCGGCTGGCCAGCCATCCCAGCCTGGTGCTGTGGGTCGGCAACAACGAGAACGTGTGGGGCCATGTCGACTGGGATTGGGGTCCCCAGTTGCAAGGGCGCACCTGGGGCGCCGGCTACTACTTCGACCTGCTGCCCCGGATAGTGTCCGAAGTAGACCCTTCCCGGCCGTACTGGCCCGGGAGCCCGTACTCGGGCAGTCGTGACCGGCACCCCAACGACCCGGCACACGGCACGATGCACATCTGGACCGTGTGGAACGACCTGGACTACACCCACTACCGCGACTACCGGCCGCGGTTCGTCGCCGAGTTCGGCTACCAGGGGCCGCCCGCGTACGCGACGCTGCGGCGGGCGTTGCGGGACGACCCGCTGGCCCCCCAGTCGCCCGGCATGGTGCACCACCAGAAGGCCATCGACGGGCATCTCAAGCTGGAACGAGGGCTGATGGCGCACCTGCCGCGCCCGCGCGACTTCGACGACTGGCACTACCTGACCCAGGTGAACCAGGCCCGGGCGGTCGGCCTCGGCGTCGAGCACTTCCGCGCTCTCCGGCCGTTGTGTACGGGCTGCGTCGTGTGGCAGCTCAACGACTGCTGGCCGGTCACTTCATGGTCCGCAGTGGACGGCGACGGCCGCCGCAAGCCGCTGTGGTACACGCTACGCCGGTCGTACGCCGACCACCTGCTCACCATCCAGCCGCGAGGCGACACTCTGGTGCTGGTCGCCGTCAACGACGGGCCGGTCGCCTGGTTCCCGGAGGTGTCCGTGGCGCGCCTGACGCTGGACGGGCGACCGAGGGCGAAGAATGTCACCACGGTGGAGGTCCCGCCTGGCGCGGCCGCGACCGTGCCGTTGCCGGCCGATGTGGCCGTCCCGGAGGATCCGCGGGCGGAGCTGCTGCTCGCCGAGGCGACCGGTGACCGGGCGTGGTGGTTTTTCGCGGAGGACCGCGACCTGGCGTACCCGAAGGCGGAGTACGACGCCCGGGCGGAGGCGGCGCCGGACGGCGCGCTGGTGACGGTGACCGCCCGGACCCTCCTGCGTGATCTGGCTCTGTTCCCCGACCGCCTGGACCCTTCAGCCACAGTGGACGACGCGCTGGTGACGCTGCTGCCCGGCGAGTCGGTCACCTTCACGGTCCGGGCCAGCACGCCGCTCGACCCGGCTCTGCTCACCTCCCCACCGGTCCTGCGCTGCGTCAACGACATCGGCCAGGGGCCTGCCTGAGACGAACATCGGGCATGGCCGCCCGATACCAACCTCGGGCAGGGCCGCCGGAGAGGATTGGTCGTCGCCGGTGGCCGTCAGTAGGGCTCGGGCAGCACGGGAATTTCGAGCAGCAGAGGGTCCGGACGGTCGGCCAGGGTGGGCAGCGTCTCGTCGAAGAGCTCGACGAGGTGGGCGTAGTCGTGGACGCGCAGCGCCGGGCAGCCCATCGAGCGGGCCAGGCCGACGAAGTCGATCTCCGTGAACGGCGGCCAGGGCACCTTGCCGCCGGCCCGCTCGGCCAGGCTGTCCATCACGGCGTACCGGCCGTTCGCCATCACCAGCAGCAGCGCGCCGATCCGGTAGTGCGCGGCGCTCCAGAGCGCCTGGATCCCGCACAGCGACGCCCCGTCGCCGAGCACCGCGACGACCGGCCGATCGGGACGGGCCATGCGGATGCCCAGCGCGGCGGGCAGGCCGAAGCCGAGACCACCCATAGCCGCGCTGACGAACCCCATCGGTTGCCGGGCCGGGACCAGCTCCTGCAACGCCGGCCTGCTCGACGGGGACTCCTCGACCACGACCGCGTCCCGGGGCAGCCTTGCGGCCAGGGCCGCGAAGACCTGGGCCGCGCGCATCGGCTGGCCCTCGCTCGGCGGCGACGGCAGCGTTACCGTCCGCAGTGGAGTGCTGGGCATCGGGCGCCGGCGGACCGCGGACGCCAGCAACCGGCAGGCGGGGGCGATCGGCCCGCACACGGCGACCTCCACCGGGCTGCGGAAAGCCTCCGCGAAGTCGTCGGTGACCAGTGCCAGCCGGGTGCCGGGCTCGACCAGCGGTCCCGGCTCGTACAGGTACTGCCGGAAGGCCGGGGCCCCCACCGCGAGCACGGCGTCGTGGCCGGCCAGCGTCTGCCGCAGCCGCGAGCGGGCCGGCGGCAGGTGCCCGGCGAACAGGGGATGGTCCTGCGGGAACCCGGCTCGCGCGCTGAACGCCTCCTGCCACACCGGCGCGCCGAGCCGTTCCGCCAGTTCCACCAGGGTGGCCCAGCCCTCAGCCGAGTCGGCGCCGGCACCGGCGACCAGCGCGGGCGAGCGGGCCTGGTCGAGAAGTGCGGTGATCTCCCGTACGGCCGAGGAGTCGACGGCCGTGCCCGGACGGACCGTGGCCGCCGCGGCGAGCTCCGCCACCCCGTCCATCGTGGCTGACCAGTCGTCGGACGGGACGATGACCAGCGCCGGCCCGCGCCCGGCGCGGGCCTCGTGCACCGCGCGGGCGACCGCGGCCGGCACGTCCTGCGCGCGGACCGGTTCATCGGTCCACACCGGATACTCCCCGGCCAGGCCGCGCAACCGTCCGGCGAGGAACGGTTCCTGGGCCAGGTGCCGGCGGTCCTGCTGGCCGACCACGACCACCAGGGGTGCGCGGTTGACCCGGGCGGTGGCCAGAGCGCCGACCGCGTTGCCCAGGCCCGCGGTGGTGTGCAGGTTGACCAGCGCGGGCTGGTCGCGGCCGATCGCCCAGCCGGTCGCCAGGCCGACCACCGGGCCCTCGTGCAGGCCGAGGATGAACCGGAAGTCGTCCGGCATGGCGGTCAGGAAGGGGATCTCTGTCGATCCCGGGTTGGCGAAGAGCGTGGTGAGCCCGTGCTGGCGCAGGATGTCGTAGGTGGTCTGCCGAACCGTAGGCATGCCACGCAGACTACGACGCGCAACGGCCAGCCGGCCCCGGCGGCGAGCGCGGGCTGCGCTGCCCGGGCTACTCGGGGACGCGGCGGTACGCGCCGTCGCTGGCGCTGGTCGCCATCGACGCGTACGCCCGCAGCGCCGCCGAGACGGGCCGGTCACGGCCGACCGGGGTGTACGGTCGGTCCCGCTTCTCCTGCGCCACGCGCCGGTTGTGCAGCTCGTCCTCGGGCACGTCCAGCCGGATCGACCGGGCCGGGATGTCGATCTCAATCATGTCGCCGTCCTCGACCAGCGCGATCAGCCCGCCGCTGGCCGCCTCCGGGGAGACGTGGCCGATCGACAGGCCCGAGGTGCCGCCGGAGAACCGGCCGTCGGTGACCAGCGCACAGGCCCGGCCGAGGCCGCGGCCCTTGAGGAACGAGGTGGGGTACAGCATCTCCTGCATGCCCGGGCCCCCCTTCGGCCCCTCGTACCGGACCACCACCACATCGCCGGCGACGACCTCGCCGGAGAGGATGGCCGAGACCGTGGCCTCCTGCGACTCGAAGACCCGCGCCGGGCCGCGGAAGGTGAGATTCTCCGCGGGCACGCCCGCGGTCTTCACCACGCAGCCGTCCGGGGCGAGGTTGCCGAACAGGATCGCCAGCCCACCGTCGGCGGTGTACGCGTGCGCGACGTCCCGGACGCACCCGTTGACCGGGTCGGTGTCCAGTGTGGACCAGCGGTTCTCGGTGGAGAACGGCTCGGTCGTGCGCACCCCGCCCGGTGCCGCGTGGAACAGCTCGATCGCCTCCGGGGTGGGCGATCCACCGCGGATGTCCCAGTCGGCAAGCCAGGCGGAGAGCGAGGGCGAGTGCACCGCGTGCACGTCGCGGCGCAGCAGGCCGGCGCGGTCCAGCTCGCCGAGGATGGCCGGGATGCCGCCGGCCCGGTGCACGTCCTCCATGTGGTACTGGGGCGTGTTGGGGGCGACCTTGCACAGGCAGGGCACCCGGCGGGAGATCGCGTCGATGTCGGCGACCCCGAAGTCCACCTCCGCCTCGCGGGCCGCGGCGAGCAGGTGCAGCACGGTGTTGGTGGAGCCGCCCATCGCCACGTCGAGGGCGACCGCGTTCTCGAACGCCGCCCGGGAGGCGATGGAGCGGGGCAGCACCGAGGCGTCGTCCGAGCCGTACCACCGGTTGGCCAGCTCCACCACGAGCCGCCCGGCGCGCTGGAAGAGCGACCGGCGGGCGGCGTGGGTGGCCAGCGTGGAGCCGTTGCCGGGCAGCGCCAGCCCGATCGCCTCGGTGAGGCAGTTCATCGAGTTGGCGGTGAACATGCCCGAGCAGGAGCCGCAGGTGGGGCAGGCGGATCGCTCGATCTCGCCGAGCTGAGCCTCGGTGACCGCCGCGTTGGACGACGCGATCATGGCGTCGATCAGGTCGATCTTGGAGTGGACCACGCCCTCGACCGCCACCGTCTTGCCGGCCTCCATCGGGCCCCCGGAGACGAAGACGGTGGGGATGTTCAGCCGCAGCGCGGCCAGCAGCATGCCCGGGGTGATCTTGTCGCAGTTGGAGATGCAGACCAGCGCGTCCGCGCAGTGCGCGTTGACCATGTACTCCACGGCGTCCGCGATCAGCTCCCGGCTGGGCAGCGAGTAGAGCATGCCGCCGTGGCCCATGGCGATGCCGTCGTCCACCGCGATCGTGTTGAACTCACGGCCCACGCCGCCGGCTTCGGCCACCGCCTCGGCCACCAGGCCGCCCAGGTCCTTCAGGTGGACATGTCCGGGTACGAACTGGGTGAAACTATTCGCAATTGCCACAATCGGCTTACCGAAGTCGTTCTCGGTCATCCCGGTGGCCCGCCACAGCGCGCGGGCACCGGCCATGGTCCGGCCGTGCGTGGAGGTCCTCGACCGCAGCTCAGGCATGTCGCCAGTGTGGCACCGGCGCGGGCGGTCCGCCGCCCGCCCGGCCATCCCCGTCCATTCCGCGGGACGACCCGGCAGGCTCCCAGGTCACGCCGCCCCACCCGCCCAGCATGTGAGATCAGTTGACTCATCGCATGAGATGCGTCAGGCTTACCCTCATGTCGCAGTGGTCTCCGCGAGTACTTACCTGAGCGCACTCTCTGCCGCAGAGAGTGCGCTAGCCCCGTGCGTCCCGGCACGAGGGCTTTTTTGTTGGCCACAAAAGGCGGCTGATGCCGGAAATCTGACTATTGACCCAGCCCCGCTCTCGACCATCAGGAAGCGCCATGAGCAGACCAACTCCAGAAACCCTCGCCCAGCGCGCGCACGCGGTGGTCTCCGCCGTGCCCGCGCCCGCCCCGGCCGCCCGGCCGGCGGCGGTAGCGGCGGTGACCGAGCCGGTCACCGGCGCCGCCGCACTGGTCAAGTCACTGGAGGCGCTCGGGGTCGAGGTCGCCTTCGGTATCCCGGGCGGGGCGGTCCTGCCCGCGTACGACCCGCTCTACGACTCCAGCGTGCGGCACATCCTGGTCCGGCACGAGCAGGGCGCGGGCCACGCGGCCACCGGGTACGCCCAGGCCACCGGCAAGGTGGGCGTCTGCATCGCCACCTCCGGCCCGGGCGCCACCAACCTGGTCACGCCGATCGCCGACGCGTACATGGACTCAGTGCCGATCGTGGCGATCACCGGGCAGGTCCCGCGCGGGGCGATCGGCTCCGACGCCTTCCAGGAGGCCGACATCCAGGGGATCACGCTGCCCATCACCAAGCACAACTTCCTGGTGCAGCGCCCGGACGAGATCCCGCGCATCATCGCCGAGGCGTTCCACCTCGCGTCGACCGGCCGGCCCGGCCCGGTGCTGGTGGACATCCCCAAGGATGTGCTGCAGGCGGCCACCACCTTCTCCTGGCCGCCCACCCTGGAACTGCCCGGGTACCGGCCGACCCTGCACCCGCACGGCAAGCAGATCCGCGAGGCGGCGCGGCTGATGACCTCCGCCGCCCGCCCGGTGCTCTACGTCGGCGGCGGCGTGCTCAAGGCCCGCGCCACCGCGGGGCTGCGCCGGCTGGCCGAGCTGACCAACATCCCGGTGGTGACCACGCTGATGGCCCGCGGCGCGTTCCCCGACTCGCACCGCCAGCACCTCGGGATGCCGGGCATGCACGGCACGGTCAGCGCGGTGTACGCGCTGCAGAAGGCGGACCTGATCGTGGCGCTGGGCGCGCGGTTCGACGACCGGGTGACCGGCCGGCTCGACTCGTTCGCCCCGGGGGCCACGGTGGTGCACGCGGACATCGACCCGGCCGAGATCGGCAAGAACCGCACCGCCGACGTCCCGATCGTCGGTGACGCCCGGTACGTCATCGACGAGCTCATCGCCGCGATCGAGGCCGAGTACGCCGGCCGCGGCGGCGCGACCGGCGCCGGCCGCCGGGCCGACCTGTCCGGCTGGTGGGAGCAGCTGGACGACATCCGCCGGCGCTACCCGCTGGGCTGGGACGAGCCGTCCGACGGCACGCTCGCCCCGCAGTTCGTGATCAAGCGGCTGGGCGAGATCGCCGGTCCGGACACGATCTACGTGGCCGGCGTGGGCCAGCACCAGATGTGGGCCTCCCAGTTCATCTCGTACGAGAAGCCCTACACCTGGCTCAACTCGGGCGGCGCCGGGACGATGGGGTACGCGGTGCCGGCCGCGATGGGCGCCAAGGTGGGCAAGCCGGATACCACGGTCTGGGCGATCGACGGTGACGGCTGCTTCCAGATGACCAACCAGGAGCTGGCCACCTGCGCGCTGGAGGGCATCCCGATCAAGGTGGCCGTGATCAACAACGGCAACCTGGGCATGGTCCGGCAGTGGCAGACCCTGTTCTACGACGAGCGCTACTCCAACACCGACCTGGGCACCCACAAGCACCGCATCCCGGACTTCGTCAAGCTCGCCGAGGCGCTGGGCTGCATCGGCCTGCGCTGCGAGACGGCGGCGGAGGTGGACAAGACCATCCAGGCCGCGATGGAGATCAACGACGCGCCGGTGGTGGTGGACTTCGTGGTCGGCAAGGACGCGATGGTCTGGCCGATGGTCGCCGCCGGCACCAGCAACGATGAGATCATGTTCGCTCGCGGGGTGCGCCCCATGTTCGACGAGGACGAGCTCTAGCGAGAACCCAGGCGCGTTGAGCAGAGGCGAGTAGCGGCAGCTGGGACACCGTGCGCCGCCAGCCTCGTGATCAACCGGAAAGGATAGGCATGAGCAGGCACACGCTGTCCGTGCTGGTGGAGAACAAGCCGGGCGTGCTGGCCCGGGTCTCCGGGCTGTTCTCCCGGCGCGGGTTCAACATCGACTCCCTGGCGGTCGGGGAGACCGAGAACCCCGAGGTGTCCCGGATCACGATCGTGGTCAACGCCGAAGAGTCGCCGCTGGAGCAGGTCACCAAGCAGCTCAACAAGCTGGTGAACGTGCTGAAGATCGTGGAGCTCGACCCCGCCGTGTCGGTGCAGCGGGAGCTGCTGCTGGTGAAGGTGCGCGCGGAGCGGGCGGTCCGGTCCCAGGTCCTGGAGACGGTGTCGCTGTTCCGCGCCCGGGTCGTCGACGTCGCGCCGGACACCCTGACCATCGAGGCGACCGGGACCACTGACAAGTTGGACGCGCTCCTGCGCGACCTCGAACCGTACGGCATCAAGGAGATGGTGCAGTCCGGCCTGGTGGCGATCGGTCGTGGCTCACGGTCGATCACCGCGCCGGCACTGCGCGCCGCCGCGTGAGAACAAGAAAGGGCAACGCATTGACTGTCGAGGTGTTCTACGACGACGACGCCGACCTGTCGCTGGTCGCCGGGCGCAAGGTGGCCGTGCTCGGCTACGGCAGCCAGGGCCACGCGCACGCGCTGTCGCTGCGCGACTCCGGCGTCGACGTGCGGGTGGGCCTGCCGGAGGGGTCCCGCAGCCGGCCCAAGGCGCAGGAGCAGGGGCTGCGGGTGGTCACCCCGGCGCAGGCCAGCGCCGAGGCCGATCTGATCATGGTGCTGGCGCCGGACACCGTCCAGCGGTCCCTCTACGCGGAGTCCATCGCCCCGTCCCTCACCGAGGGCAAGGCGCTGTTCTTCGGGCACGGCCTCAACATCCGGTACGGGCTGATCAAGCCGCCCGCCGGCGTGGACGTGGCGATGGTCGCGCCGAAGGGTCCGGGGCACCTGGTCCGTCGCCAGTACGTGGACGGCAAGGGCGTGCCCTGCCTGGTCGCGGTGGAGCAGGACGCCACCGGGTCGGCGCTGCCGCTGGCCCTGTCGTACGCCAAGGCCATCGGCGGGACCCGGGCCGGTGTGATCAAGACGACCTTCACCGAGGAGACCGAGACCGACCTCTTCGGCGAGCAGGTGGTCCTCTGCGGCGGCGTCTCCGAGCTGGTCAAGGCGGGCTTCGAGGTGCTGACCGAGGCCGGGTACGCCCCGGAGGTGGCCTACTTCGAGTGCCTGCACGAGCTGAAGCTGATCGTGGACCTGATGTACGAGGGCGGGATCTCCCGGATGTTCTACAGCGTCTCGGACACCGCCGAGTACGGCGGCATGACCCGCGGCGCCCGGGTGATCGACGGCCACGCCCGCGAGGAGATGCGGCGCATCCTCGCCGAGATCAAGGACGGCTCCTTCGCCCGGGAGTGGATCGGCGAGGACGACGCCGGCCGGCCCAACTTCGCCAAGGACCGGCAGGCGCTGGCCCAGCACCCGATCGAGGAGGTCGGCGCAAAGCTGCGGGCGATGATGAGCTGGGTGGACCGGCCCATCACCGAAACCGCGTGATCTTTCCCACCCCGGTCCCCCTATGCGTGCTCGCCCACGCATAGGGGGATCCGGCCATCCGGCTCGCACAGGAGATCGCTCTGTTGCCGGAGGATTGCGATCGGGAGTCGAATCCGGCCGCGGATCCTATCGGCGCAAGGCGAGATTCGGGCGATGTAGCGTGCCTGGGAGGATCGCCGGGTAATGTTCGCGCATGCGTCTGGAGCATCCGCATCGAACCGAACGCTTTGGTGCCGTCCGGATACACGAGCTCCAGCGCGTGGTGGAGCTAGACTCCGGGGCCGAGCGCGCTGAAGATCTCTCGGACGACCATCCGCGCTCCAGCCAGATCGTCTCTCAAGAGGCGATTCGGGCCATCGAACGGGAAATGGTCATTGTCGTCCCCTGCATGAACGAAACACGCAGGGTAATCGAGGGCGTGCTTTCTGGAATTCCGCACCACTGCCTCATCGTGCTGGTCTCGAACAGCGCCAGACAGCCGGTCGATCGGTACGAGATTGAGGTGCAGACCGTCGAACAGTTCTGCCGGTTCGCGGAGCGCCCGGCACTCACCGTCCACCAGCGCGATCCGGGCCTGGCCGCGGCGATCAAGGCGGCCGGTATGCCGGAGCTGATCGACGAGGACGGCCTGGTCCGCAGCGGCAAGGGCGAGGCGATGATCGTGGGCATGGCGCTGGCCGCCATGTCCGGGCGCCGCTACGTCGGCTACGTGGACGCGGACAACTACGTGCCGGGCGCCGTCCACGAGTACTGCAAGGCGTACGCGGCCGGCCTGCACCTGGCCAACAGCCCGTACGCGATGGTCCGCATCTCCTGGCACTCCAAGCCGAAGCTGCAGGACGGCCGGCTGTTCTTCAGCCGCCGGGGGCGCACCTCGGAGGTGACCAACCACTTCCTGAACCGGCTGATCGGGGAGTATTCGGGCTTCGGCACCGACACGGTGGCCACCGGCAACGCCGGGGAGCACGCGCTCAGCCTGGAGCTGGGCCTGCGGCTGCGCCTGGCCGGCGGGTTCGCCATCGAGCCGCACGAGT
>Ga0310834_100490_pt1 | contig 43063 bp, 36 predicted proteins | sample SM_ome_2_FD_201314 | JGI IMG/M metagenome (GOLD analysis project Ga0310834, IMG submission 201314) | Sorghum-adapted microbial communities enriched on stacked mutant (SM) sorghum from Joint BioEnergy Institute, Emeryville, California... ...
CCAAAGCCCTTGGGGTCCATTTCGGACAAGGCTACTTGCTGGGCGAGCCGGTGTTGTTAAAAGAAATTTACGTTTGAACAAAAACGTTGGGCGAGCCGCCGAATTCCATACATAGGCACATCGCCGTGCGTCCTGGATTCCATCAATTTTGATGAAATCCTTTTTTTATGATTTAAAGAGATTGTGAACATTTTGTTGCAATATTTCAAAGTTTTTGTGAAAATATGAGTATCAGATTTTACAAGGGGGAGACGCAATGGGTGAAAACGGTTTAAAGCTGCTGGCGATTGGCGTTTATATGGTCGTCATGCTGATCATCGGCTGGTACGGCTACCGGAGGACGAAGGATTTGAGCGACTATATGCTCGGCGGACGTTCGTTGGGACCGGCCGTATCCGCATTGAGCGCGGGGGCGGCCGACATGAGCGGCTGGCTGATGATGGGCTTTCCGGGGGCGGTATACGGCGCGGGCCTGTCCCAGGTTTGGATCGCCATCGGCTTGACGGTCGGCGCCTATTTGAACTGGCTGTTGGTGGCGCCCAGGCTCCGGGTTTATACGGAAGTGGCCAACAACTCGATTACGATCCCGTCCTTTTTCGAAAACCGCTTCAAAGATTCCACCTTGCTGCTTAGAATCGTGTCTTCATTGGTTATTTTAGTGTTTTTTACCTTTTACGTTTCTTCCGGAATTGTGGCCGGCGCGGTGTTTTTCAACAGCACCTTCGATCTGAGCTACCACGCGGGCCTCGTCATCCTCACTTCCGTCGTTTTGCTCTATACGCTGGCGGGGGGATTTTTGGCCGTGAGCTGGACGGATTTCGTCCAGGGACTGATCATGCTGTCCGCGCTGCTTTTGATCCCCTTGATCGCCTTTTTCCATACGGGAGGTGTCCAGGAGACCTTCGACACCATTGAAAAAATCGATCCGGCACTGCTGAGCCTGTTCGGCGGAACGACGGCCGTCGGGATTGTTTCGTCATTGGCCTGGGGATTGGGCTATGTCGGCCAGCCGCATATTATCGTCCGCTTTATGGCGATCCAATCGGCGAAGGAAGTGAAAATCGCCCGGAGGATCGGGATCGGCTGGATGATTTTATGCCTCCTGGGCGCGACCTTTACCGCTCTGGCGGGAATCGCCTTTTATGAAAAAACCGGCTATGAGCTGTCAAACCCTGAAGCGGTTTTCATTGATCTTGGCCAAATTTTGTTCCACCCGTTCATCGCCGGTTTGGTCTTATCCGCCGTCCTGGCGGCGATCATGAGCACGATCTCGTCCCAGCTGATCGTCACCTCCAGCGCGTTGACGGAGGATTTGTTTCGGCTTGTGAAACGCAATGTGACGGACAAGGAACTGGTCTTCCTCGGCCGTTTGTCCGTATTGATTGTCACGGTGGTCGCCGCGGCGATGACATGGGTGCAAAGCGACACGATCTTGGCCCTTGTGGCCCATGCCTGGGCGGGATTCGGCGCCTCCTTCGGCCCGGTTGTCTTCCTCGGGCTGTTCTGGAAGAAGATGACGAACTGGGGGGCGATCGCCGGGATGGCCGCCGGGGCAATTACCGTCCTCGTTTGGCCGAACATTGATTTTCAATCATGGCTGGATGATTTGTATGAAATGGTCCCCGGGTTTTTGCTGAACTTGGTCTTTATTTATATCGTCTCTTTATTGACGTATAAGCCGAATGAACAAATTGAAAGCGAGTTTAAGGAAAGCCTCCGCCGCCTTCATGAATCGAAAGGGAATTGAGCCCGGGGAAACGAACCGATAGGGGGAGCATCATGAAAAAATGCTGCCTGAAAGGACGCCGTTCGCATATCGGTGAAATCCTTCCGGGCAGCATTTTTTCTGTGGGGGAACGGGACCGCGATTATTTTAAAAGGAAAACATCCGGGCGCTTTCGTTTTCCCGCAAACCTTTCACGGATCACAGGACAGGGGAAAACAGCCCGGGGCCGGTCCGGCGCCATGGGAAAAAGCGTGTTCTCGCGGATCGCCGCGGAGTTGCTCCAACGGTCATGGGATTAAGCATGGGCGGGGAAACCGGGACGGAAGTCCGGCGCCGGACTGCCGCCCCGCATGGATCGATGATCAGCGGACATCGGACCGGCATCGGACCGCCGGCGGACCGCCGTCCTGGCTTCGTCTCCGAATTTCCCCGTCCATCCATGTTTATTGATCGGTAGGAAAGTGGGATTCGCGGAACGACATGGTCGTTCCAAAATTCCATCCATGTTTATTGATCGGTATGAAAGGGTTGTCCGAAGGAACCTTCAAAAACCGACTCTTTCAACGGCCGGCGTCCTTTCGGAAACTCCCTTTCCTGCAAGTGTTCCGGGAGGTCTTCCTTCTTTCCCTGATATCCGATGGCAACCAATGCCTGGATGGCATATTCTTCGGGGATGTTCAACACTTCCCGCGCCTTTGCAAAATCGAAACCGGTCATCGGATGGGTGATCAACCCGTGTTTCATCGCCTGGATGGACAGATATCCCCAGGCCGCACCCGTATCGAAGGCGTGGGATACGATGTTTTTCCCATCTTCTTTCGTCTTGGATAATATGAGCACGAGAACCGGGGCTTTTTTGCACCAAAGCAAATTGAAGTCGCTGATGAAGGTATGAAATTTTTCCCGGTCTTCCTTCGTCCTGGCGATGATGAAGCGCCACGGCTGGCTGTTGTAAGCCGAGGGAGCCCAGCGGGCGGCTTCAAATAGGCTGAAGAGCAAATCTTCCGGGACTTCCTTTTCTTGAAAGGCCCGGGGCGACCATCTTTTGATAAATACTTCATCCACTTCGAATTCCGGGACACGATGTTCCAAAATGTTTGCCATGATGCCAACCTCCTTGTAAAATGGCTGTCGTAATTATGATTTTAAATTTTAAATAGGAAAATGACAAAAAAATTGCATTTTAATGAAGAAATTTGTCCGATTCATTCGTACTGTATGGGGAAGGCGTAACCGGATCAGCCGGTTTTCGACAGGAATTGTCCGGATTCGCTTGTTTCCGTGACGGTCGGGGTTTTCGTCGCTTCGTCCCGATTGATGGAAAAAAAAGCGGCAAGTTTTGCGGAAAAAGGGAGAAAACCGTTCCTCCTGGAAGATCCGTCCCAAACGGCGGACAGGAATTCCTCTTCATAAAATTTTCCCGTTTCCGCATGTTTGTGAACCACTAGGATAGAAAGGAAGAAAAGTATGGAAGCACAGCTCCCGGAACCTGGAAGACAGATTTCCAAAGATGCCGTAAAAGTTTGGATGATTTCTTCTTTTATCGGGAATTGCGTCGGGCTTCTCCTGCTCGGCGGCCTCATTTGGGCGGCCGGGCGTTACGGCTGGTATCCGTGGATCGGGCTTGTTTTCAAAATGATCTTCGTATTTTTGGTTCTTTATTTGCCTTACGACGTCTGGATCGAACCGATTTACCGGCAAAAGACGTGGCGCTATGAGATCCATGATCAATTCATTCAATTGAAATATGGCGTGCTGGAAAAAAACCATTTCCTGATCCCGATGACGAAAATCCAATATGTGAACTTAAAACAGGGGCTGCTATTGCGGAAATACGGGCTGGCTGACATCACCGTCAAGACGATGGCCTCCGAACATGAAATCCCCGGGCTTCCCTTGGAGGAGGCCAAACAGCTGCGGATGCAGATCGCAAAACTTGCCGCCATCGCCGAGGAGGAAGAGGCGCTGGGAATTGACGGAAAAAGGCCGGTGGATGAAATCGCCGCGGCGGAAAACGGCGAAGGGGAGGCCGTCCCCGCCGCTTTCCAAAAGCCGGCGGAAGAAACGGCCGCACCGGAAAGGAAGGACAAGGAAATGACGGAAGGGGACACGGATGCGGCGGATTCTGCCCTTCCTTCCGGAGGAGGGGATGCTGAAGATGTCCGTCATGGATGAGCGCATCGCAGGGGCTCCCGGCTGGAAACGGCTTTCCCCCGCCTGGCTGTTTTTTTCCTTGGCAAATTTGGTGAAGGAATGGCTCATCCCCATCATCCTGTTCGTGATTAACAACTCGGACGGGTGGTGGATCAAAGCCATCAAGATTCTTTGTGTCCCCTTTTTCTTTATCCAGCTTATAGGCATTTTCCTGCAATGGAAAAATTACAAATACCGGGTCACGGAAAAGGAGATCCGCATCATCAAGGGGAGTTTCGTCAAAGAGGAGAAGATCATTCCGGTCAAAAGGATCCAAAGCGTGGAGAAGGAAACCTCCTTCATCCACCGCTGGTTTTCGTTGACGTCGCTGAAAATTCACTTGGCAACCGGCGAAGAGGAGGTCTTCTCCCTGGAAGCGATCAAGGAAAAGGAAGCGGACGAAATCCTGAACCGGATCCGGGGAGACGGAAAAGGCACGGCGGATCCGGCGGCGGAAGCGGGCGGGAAGGGAATGCAGGGCGTTCCCGGTGCGAAAACGATTTTTGCCATGGCGCCGAAGGACATTTTCATCGCTTCCTTTACATCCTTCAGTTTTTTGGCTTTCGGCCCTTTCCTTGTTTCCCTGTATTTGAACATCGATGAATATTTTCATTTGAGCGATCTGTTGGGCGATCTGCCGGTCCGGGTATGGGAATCGCTTGCCCGGTCCGTTCCGTTGCTCTTGCTGGGGGGCGCGGCCCTGATTGCGGTTTCCCTCCTTTTCGGCATCATCGTCACCTTTCTGCGCTACGGGAATTACCGGGTGGAATCGGACGGTAAGCGGATCGTCATCAAGAAAGGCCTTTTTAACGTGAGCGAACTGGCCGTTCCCGTTGAAAAAATCCGGGCGATAAAATGGAAGAAATATTTCCTGCGCAGTTTTTTGGGCATCACCGAAGTGAAGCTGGTGGCCATGGCGGGAAACGGGGAGGATTCGGAGACGAAATCCGCCGTCCTTTTCCCCTTTTTGCAGGAAAACCGGGCAAAGGAGCTTGTCCGGGAAATGTTCGGGATTCGGCTTTCGGAACCGATGGAAAAGCTGCCGGCGCGGGCCCTTGCCGTAAAGCTGCTGCGCCCGAACTATTTGTGGATCATTGCCGCCGTCGTGAATTTTTACCAATGGCCCGAATATTGGTACGCATCCGTCATCTTGCTGGTTTATATTCTCGTTCACCGGATTTTGTCCTTTTTCCGCTGCAGGTACAGATTGGAGGAAAACCACCTCCAGCAGCAAGGCGGGGTGTGGACGGCGGAACTGATCTATCTGCCGGAACATCATATGGATGAAATGGTTTTAAAGACATCCTGGCTGCAGCGGCGATTCGGCCTCGCCACCGTGGAAATCCATATTCGCGCCAATCCTTCCGAAACGCTTTTGATCGAGGACCTTCCGTGGGAAAAGGGAGCGGAGATTTTCCGCTGGTTCATGGAAAAAAGAAAAAGGCCGGCGGCTTGAAAAGGGGAGCGGCTGAATCCTAATGCCGGTGGACCCACCCAATGCCGCGGGCCTTATCCGGGGGATTTGATGCCGTTTTACGGGAAATGGCGGAAGGGGACCGGAGGGGGCAGGGCTTTGCCTTTTCCGGAAACCGTCCGCCGGCCGGTCACCGGACGGGCTTGCGGATCGAAGACTCGCATGGATCGGATCGTTTTCGCGTTTTCTGCACTAGGGCGGCCACGGCGAGAAGCTGATTTTCGCCCGTTTCTTTTTTATGCCAATAAAAAAGGGCCCCGGTCAGCCGTCGGCTTGGCTTGCGAGGGCCTCCTTTTAAAATTCAATGGCGGGACGTAAGTTTTGCGGTCTGAAGATCCGAATTTTTCCGGCAGGCGGCGGGGAGAATCCCCGTTGCGGCACCTTGGCCACCCCCCAAATTTCTTCTCAGAGCAGCCTTTCATATTCTTTGTAAAATTTCCCCAGTTCCCCTTTATACTTTTCCTGCCACGGCTTTTCCTTTCCGCAAAAATGGATGAACACGGTGTTTTTTTTCATCCAGTCCAGGTCGTATTTGAATTTCGGCAACAGTTTTCCCAGTTCGTAATATCTCGCGTCGTAATTGTAACGGTACGCGTCCACCGGCTTGATTTTGTCCCAGAAAAGGGCGTTCAGCACGTCCTGGTCCGGCAGGAACAAGAGGAGTTTGTTTTCCTCAATGAACCGGTAGATTTTTTGCATGTCCACGTTTTTCCGGATTTCCTGCAAATTCATCAGCAGCACGCCCGTGTTGAAATAGCCCTTCGCGTTCGGCGTCCCGAGCCGCAGCTTGTTGAAGGGCCTGGCCACTTTCGTCGTATGTTCGTGCTCGGCGGCGATGAAAAGGCAGCCGTCGAAATCCATTTCGTACAGTTCCTTGATCGGATTGATGACGACGATGTCGGGATCCAAATAGAGGATGCGGTCGATCTCCTCCGGCAAATAAAGGTGGGCGGCCAGCCGGTAATACATTTCCACGGTGTAATGGCGGAAGACCGGGGCGTCTTCGAATTGTTTCGGATCGACGGCGATCGGGTGCAGCCGCTGCCCTTTTCCTTCCACGAAATCCAGCAAATCTTTGATTTCTTCATCTTTAATATTGGAATACAGCAAATAAATCGCGAATCGTTCCTGGCGGTTGTTTAAAAACAGGGAGTTGAGCATGACTTTCAAGGGGGGGATGTAGTTGGAATTTACGGTCACCAATATGTTCAACATAGGAAACACCCTTAAATTTCCGGATATGAATCTGTCATTTTAATATTAATGATTAATTTTTTTTCCTGCAAGAGCGGGAAAAAAGGGGGTTTTCGGCTTCCGGACCTCCGCTGGTTCCCCTGACCGTTTGTCGCCTGTTTTCCGCAAATCTCTTCCTCCCGCAAAAAGGGGGCGGACTCCTTTCGGGCTGCATGGCCGGCGGGCCGTCCCCCGGATCCCTTATGACGGGCCCTTCGGCATCAGGGGACCATCCCCGGCGGCCTTGGCTCACGGCAAAAATTTTTCCCGCAACGAGATCCCTGTTCATGCCGCCCTTCTCCCGGCCCGGGGACGAGGGCGCCGGGCCGCCGCCGCCCCGGGAAGCCGCGGGCAGAACCGCCCGGCAAATCTTGTCCGTAACATGTTAATCCGTCAAAAAGGATAAAATTCCGTTCCTTTCTTCCTTAAATCCTTTACGCCCTTGCCGATATTAATAATAAAATCAGTCTCTTTTCAGGGGGAAGTCCAAATGATTAACCGGGTGAGTTCGTCCTATTCGCTGGCTGCCCATAATCGCCCGCATCATTTTCAAAACGGGGTTGAAATAAAAGTCACTGGCACTCGGGAACGGAATGAGGAAAACTTGACGGGCGATGTTTTGCCGAAGACGGAGCCGGCCGAATTGGTGGACAATCTGAACCGATTCCTGCGGCCGACCTACGTCTCCATCCAATTCGAATTGCATGAGAAACTGAACGAATATTATGTGAAGATCGTGGATTCGGAAACGGGGGAAGTCATTAAAGAAATCCCTCCGAAAAAACTGCTGGACATTTACGCGGCGCTTGTCGAACAGCTCGGTTTGATCATCGATGAAAAAATTTAATGCGGGGTGATGGATGTGAACATGCGCATCAGCGGCCTTGTCAGCGGAATCGACGTCGACCAGATGGTCAAGGATCTGATGAAAGCCGAACGGATTCCGTTGAATAAACTCTATCAGCAAAAGCAATACCTGGAATGGCAGCGGGACGCTTACAGGGAAGTCAATTCCCTTCTCTTGTCGTTGAGGGATGCGGCCCTCAACCTGCGTTTGTCGCAGACGTTCAAGGGGAGGAAGGTCACCTCATCCAACGAAAACCTGGTTACCGCCACCGCCGCCGCAGGGGCGTCGAGCATTTCCTATACGATTCAAAAGGTCAGCCAATTGGCGTCGGCCGCCTATAAAATCAGCGCCGGTTCCCTTTCCAAATCCGCTTCGCAAAAGATTGATCCGTCCAAAAGCCTTTACGCCCAACTGGATTTGCTGGCCAATGGCGACAAAATCGATTGGAAGATGGGCGGATATGTAAAAGATACCATTTCCTTGGCGTCGCCGGCAAATACGGTGGAACTTTCCCAGTTGGCCGGGAATGTCAAGTGGGATGCGGAATCCATTGCAAATATGGAAATTGTCGTAAACGGGAAAACGTACCAAGTGGTGACCGACCCGGGGCAATTGAGCGATCAGACGGTGTATCTTGATTTGAGCGGGGAAAAGGCGAAGCTGCAATTTAACACCGAGATCCAAGGTTCCGTCCAGGCCGGATACTTTGTCAACGAGCTGAAGAAGGAGTTTACCGTCCCCCAAGGGGGAGGTTCCGTCTTTAGCCTGTCCCCCTATACGGAGCTGACGGGAAACGTCATAACGGTTCGCGACAAGGACGGCAACGAAAAGACCTTCACCGTTGTCACGGGCAAAGACGCTCCGGATGCGGGCGAGGTATTGTTCGATTCCGCAACCGGAAGATTGACCTTTTCCGAGTCTTTGGCGGAAGGTTCCGTCTTTTCCGTCGGCTATCAAACCCGCTATTTTTCCTTCGGCATCCAGACTTACAACGAGCAGGGGGAAGCGGTCAAGGACATCATCACCGTTGACGCCTCCTACAGTTTGAATGCCGTCATGGCCGAAATCAGCAAGTCGAAGGCGGGCGTTATCCTCGTTTACGATTCTTTCACGGATAAACTTACGCTGACGAGGGCCAAAACGGGGAACTTTAACAACAATCCGGCCGAATACGGCGGCCAGGAAATCGTCACCATCGGCGCCTTTTTGAATGATGTGCTGCAGTTCGGCGGGGTTCCCGAATACGGCGGGGAAAACGCCAAGTTTATGATCAACGGGTTGGAAACGGAAAGATTCGCCAACAGTTTTACCATCGACGGGGTCACCTTCACGCTGAAAGGGACCTTCGATGCCACCCAGACCGGATCGCCGGTTACGATCAGCGTGACGACCGATGTGGACGCCGTTTACGAAAATATTAAAGCCTTCGTGGACAAGTACAATGAAACCATCACCAAGATCAACGCAAAATTGCTGGAAAAGCGTTACCGGGATTTCCCGCCCCTGACCGATGAGCAAAAGAAGGAAATGACGGAGCAGGAGATTCAACTTTGGGAGGAAAAGGCGAAGAGCGGCTTATTGCGCAGCGATCCCATTCTGTCGGGCGCTTTGAACAGCTTCCGCCTCGCGCTGTACGGGAAGGTGGAAAATGCCTCCGTCCCCGAAGAATACAAGTTTTTGTTTAACATTGGCATTACGACGTCGACGGATTATTCGGAACGGGGAATTTTGGTGATCGACGAGAAAAAATTGAAGGAGGCGATTGAGAAAAATCCCGATGCGGTTTACGATCTATTTGCCGCGACGGGACAAACCGATTCGGAAAAGGGAATCGCCCAGCGGTTGACCGATTCCGTCGACAGGGCGATGAACGCGATTTACGAAAAGGCCGGCAAGGCTTATTGGACGGAAGACCAGTATTCGATCGGAAGGATTTTGGATGATTTGAACGACAGGATCGACCGCTTCGAAGACCGGTTGATGGAAATCGAAGCCCGTTATTACCGGCAATTTACGGCGATGGAACAGGCGATTTTGCGGTCCAACCAACAGTCCATGTATCTGATGCAGATGTTCGGCGGGTATTCCGCACAATGAAGACAGGCCGGTTTTCCCGTCCGGGCAAGCCGGCCGGACCGGAGACCGCAAATTAATTGATGTTGGAGGAGAAAGGCATTGTCAATCCAAAATCCGTATCAGGCGTACCAGGATAACGCGGTGACGACGGCTTCACCTGGCGAATTGACGTTGATGTTGTACAACGGCTGCTTGAAATTTATCGCCGCCGCCAAAGAGGCGACGAAAAAGAAGGATTATGCCGGGAAAAACACCAACCTGCAAAAGGCCCAGAACATCATCCGGGAGCTGATGGTCACCCTAAAGCCGGAATACGAGGTTTCCAAAAACATGATGGCCATGTACGACTATATTTACCGCCGGCTCTTGGAGGCCAACTTGAAAAACGATTTGGCCATCCTCGAGGAATGTGAGGGTTTCGTCACAGAATTCCGCGACGTCTGGAAGCAGGTCATCCAAATTAACCGGAAACAACAATATAAAGAAGGCGGACAAATCTGAATGGAACCGTTAAAACAGTTTTATTCCCTGACGGAGGCGTTCGTCGCGTTTTTGGAAAAACAAGGAAAAGAGGAACGCGATGTTACGATCGAACGGATCAACCGTTTTTTGGAGGAGCGGGAGGAACTGTTAAAAAGGATCGGCCCGCCCTTTACCGATGAGGATCGGGCGCTGGCGGAAAAAATACAGGCCCTGAATGAAAAATTAAACGATCTGCTGGTACGGGAAAAGGCCGCCATCCAGGAACAGCTGGACCAATTGAAGCGGCAAAAGGAATACCGGAAAAAATACCGGAACCCGTACCGTTCCCCCACGGCAGGGGGCGTGTTTTACGATAAGAAAAATTAAAGCGTTGCGGGAGAACCGCCGCCAAAGGAACGGCCGGCGGTTTTTCCGTGCCCGTGAAAGCCCCTTCGGGTCTTCCGGTGCCTGAAAACGGACGGAATATGTCTTGCGGATTAAATTTTAAAAATAAATTTGTAACCATTATTTTCATTTCCCGGAAAAAACGTATAATGAATAATAAACACGGAATAAACACAGGAAGCGGCCGCGCGGGAATTTCTCGGGGGACGGGCACCGGAGTTTAAAGATCCGGCAAATTTTGCCGCAAAAAGCGAAAGGATTCCCGAGAAATTTGTCGAATGATTTAAATAGAGTCTATTTAAGGAGGAACGTCTATGAATTATAACATTCGCGGCGAAAATATCGAAGTGACTCCGGCTTTGCGGGACTACGCGGAAAAAAAGATTTCCAAATTGGAGCGTTATTTTACGGAAGTCCCGGATACGAACGTGTACGTAAATTTGAAGGTGTACAATGACAAATCGACGAAAGTGGAAGTAACGATCCCCCTTCCCAATCTCGTGCTGCGGGCGGAAGAAGTCAACGAGGATATGTATGCGGGGATTGATTTGATCGCAGATAAATTGGAACGGCAAATCCGCAAGCATAAAACGAAAGTGAACCGCAAGCTCCGCGAAAAGGGCAGCGCGAAGGAAATGTTCGTAAACGTGTCTTCCGGGCCGAAGGAAGAAGAAAGCGAAATCGAAATCGTGCGAACGAAACGGTTCGACCTGAAACCGATGGACAGCGAAGAAGCGATTTTGCAAATGAATTTGCTCGGCCATAACTTCTTCGTCTTCACCGATGTCGAAACGAACAAACCGGCGGTCGTATACCGGAGAAAGGACGGAAAATACGGGTTGATTGAAACCAATTGAGGACGGTCCGGATTCGGCGGCTGGTTGCGCCCCGCATCCCTTCATCCCTTTCGGCGGACGGCTGCCGCCGGAGGAGGGTGAAACGTCCGGAACAAGAAAAACGGATAGTGCCATAGGCAGGTTCAAGCTGTTTCCCGTGCCGCTCGATGCCGGGAAACAGTTTTTTTCAATCCGGATGTCCTGCATCAGGGTCTTGATTTTCTATACATAAAAATTCCATCGTTTGCCCGGCACGGCCTTGTGCCGGAGCCTGCGGCGGGCCGGGAAACCGGGAATCCGGCCGCGTCCGGTTGCAGCGGAAGGGAAACCCCCGGAAGCGCTTGGCCGGGTCGCTGTTTCCGGAAGCTCAAGATTTCCGGACGCCCCTTTCCGGGTTCGACCGGCACGGTTTCGTTCCGAAGGCCGCGGGCTGGAATTTCTTGCGGTTTCACGGGCCTCGCCGCCCCCATTTGAAAAAACGGATTCCGTCCGGCCGCTTCAACGGTGGATCGGCCGGCCGGAAAAATTGGAAAGGGAGATGGTGGATGTAATGGATTTCTTGCACTATCCTCACCCGTCCCGGAGAATGGCGGTGTTTGCGAAAAAAGGGATGGTCGCCGCTTCCCAGCCGCTGGCGGCTCAGGCGGGACTGGAGATTTTGAAAAAGGGAGGGAACGCCGTCGATGCGGCCATCGCCTCTGCAGCGGCCCTGACCGTCGTCGAACCGGCATCCAACGGCATCGGCGGGGACGCCTTTGCCATCCTCTGGTACAAAGGGAAGCTGTACGGACTGAACGGCAGCGGCCCCTCTCCGAAGTCCATTTCCGTTGAAGCCGTCAAGGAACGGGGACATGAAAAAATGCCCGCCTTCGGGATCATCCCGGTTACGGTCCCCGGCGTGCCGAGATCCTGGGCGGCATTGTCGAAGCGGTTCGGCCGGCTTTCCCTTTCCGAAGTTTTGCAGCCGGCGATCCGATATGCGAGGGAAGGTTACCCGGTGAGCCCGGTATTGGCGAAAAATTGGCAGGCGGCCTATCGCCGTTACAGCTCTTTAAAAGGGCCGGAGTTTCAGCCCTGGTTCGACACCTTCACCCTTTCCGGGAAGCCGCCGCAGCCGGGGGAAGTCTGGGCCTCGCCGGATCACGCCCGGACGCTGGAACTCATCGGGAAAACGGAAGGGGAAAGTTTTTACCGGGGGGAATTGGCGGAAAAAATCGACCAATTTTTCCGCAAACACGGGGGATTTTTATCCGGAGAAGATCTGGCGGATTTTTCGCCGGAATGGGTGGAACCGGTCAGCATCCCCTACCGGGGGTATCACATCTGGGAACTGCCCCCGAACGGCCAAGGGCTGGTCGCCCTCATGGCTTTAAATATCGTAAAGCAGTTCCCCTTGGAACGGATGGATGAAACGGAATGGTTCCACCACCAAATCGAAGCGCTGAAGCTTGCCTTCGCCGACGGGAAGGCCCAGATCACCGACCCGGCCTTTATGAAGACGGAAATCTCCCGTTGGCTGTCCGAGGAATATGCGAAAAAACGGGCGGCGGAAGTCACCTCCTTCGCTTCCGAACCCGGGCCCGTTTCCGTACCGAAGGGCGGCACCGTCTATTTGGCAACCGCCGATGAAGAAGGGAATATGGTTTCCTATATCCAAAGCAATTACATGGGATTCGGATCCGGGATCGTAATCCCGGGCACCGGCATCGCCATGCAGAACCGCGGGGCCGATTTTTCCCTCGACGAAGGGCATCCCAACGTCCTGATGCCGGGGAAGCGCACCTATCACACGATCATTCCCGGATTTTTGACAAAGGGAAAGGAGGCGGTCGGCCCCTTCGGGGTCATGGGCGGTTATATGCAGCCCCAAGGCCATATGCAGGTGGTCATGAATTTGCTGGATAAGCATCTCAATCCCCAGGCCGCGTTGGACGCCCCCCGCTGGCAGTGGCTGGAGGGGAAAAAGGTGGCGGTGGAACACGGTTTCCCGGAACATCTGGCGAAGGCGCTGGCCCGCAAGGGGCACCAGATCCAGGTTTTCCTCGAGTCCGATTCCTTCGGCCGCGGCCAGATCATCATCCGGAATCCGGAAACCGGCGTTTATGCGGGAGGAACCGAACCGAGGACGGACGGCATGATCGCCGTCTGGTAAGGCCGGAAGGGCCGGAGCGGAGCCAGCTGGCCGGTCCGGCCGTTCCCATGGGGATAGGGTTATTTTTTTCGGTGGGCAGGTGTTTTTCATTGAAGTATGTTCAAATTTTCATGGCCTTTTTCCGTTCGGGGATCCTGGGCTTCGGAGGGGGACCGAGCGCCATCCCCCTCGTTTATAAAGAAGTGGTGGAAAAATACCGCTGGATGAAGGATGAGGAATTTTCCGACGTGGTCGCCCTGGGGAACACGCTGCCCGGTCCGATCAACACAAAAATCGCCGGTTATATCGGTTACCGGGTGGGGGGATGGCCCGGGATGCTGATCGCCCTGTTCGCCTCCGTCGTCCCCACGGTCCTGCTGCTCATTATATTTTTAAAGGGATTGGGCGCGTCGAAGGATAAACCGTGGGTGCAGGGGATGTCCGCGGCGGTGCTCCCGGTTGTTGCCGCCATGATGGCGGCTCTCGCCCTGGATTTTATGAAACAGGCGAAGTCCGCCATGACCTGGAAGGGCCTCATCCTGTTTACCGGGGGATCTTTCCTCGTTCTCCAGGTTTTCCGCTGGCATCCGGCGATATGGATCGCCGCGTTGCTGGCCTTTGCTTTCTTTTCCGGAACGGCGCGGGAACAGGAACAAGAAAAAGAACGGTAAAAGGTGAAAAGCATGATCTACTGGCAAATTTTCCTCGCATTTTTTATTCCCGGCATCTTCGGCTACGGGGGAGGACCATCGTCGATTCCGCTCGTGGAAGCGGAAGTGGTCGACCGTTATCATTGGATGACGAGCAGGGAATTCAGCGAAATGCTGGCGATCGCCAACGCTTTGCCCGGTCCGATCGCGACGAAAATGGCCGGGTATATCGGCTACATGCAGGGGGGCATCCTCGGCTTATTGGTCGCCTTGTTTGCCACCATCGCTCCGTCGCTCCTGCTGATGATCGCTCTGTTAAGCCTGCTTTTAAGGCATAAGGATTCGCCCCGGGTGAAAAAGATGAGCGTCTTCGTCCGCCCGGCCATTGCCGTTTTGATCGGAATCTTGGCTTTCGAATTCGCCTTTGAGTCCGCGGAAAAAATCGGCGGCTGGAAAACTTTCGTCCTCGCCGCTGTCAGTTTTTATTTGCTGGAAAAGAAAAAAATCCACCCGCTGTATGTCATCGCGGGCGCATTGCTTTACGGGGCCTTCTTCCTGTCCTGAGGGAAATGATTTTGCCGGCGGCAGCCGAAAGCCTGTCCGATTTTTGCGCGAATTTTCCGTCGGCCGCAAAGTCCCGCCCGCCGGGCGTAAAATTCCCGGAAAATCGGCGGATCGAAGGGCCGCCGTTTATTCTTCCGGCGGTCTTCGGGGCCGGGCCCGCGCCTTGCAAGTTGTCAGCATGGTTTGATAGTGTTAAGATTGATAAATGAAGAGTGAAGCCATTGGAAGGAATCTTTTGATTGGCCGAAGGGTTGCAATCAAAAGATGCCGACAAAGGAGCGTTGAGAAATGGCAGGCATTTTAACTAAACTATTCGACCTGAACAAACGGGAACTGAAAAGATTGGAAAAGATCGCCGATCAGATCGACGCCCTTTCCGGCGAGATGAAACGGCTGCCGGATTCGGCGTTGAAGGCGAAAACGGACGAGTTCAAAAACCGGCTCGCCAAGGGCGAAACCCTTGATGACCTGTTGGTGGAAGCCTACGCCGTCGTCCGGGAAGCTTCCCGGCGCGTTCTTGGATTATATCCCTTTAAAGTGCAATTGATGGGCGCCGTTGTTTTGCACGAAGGAAACATCGCCGAGATGAAAACCGGGGAAGGGAAGACCCTGACCTCCACCATGCCGGTCTATTTGAACGCCTTGACGGGCGAGGGCGTCCATGTGGTGACGGTCAACGACTATCTGGCGAAACGGGACGCGGCGGAAATGGGGAAGATTTACGAATTCCTCGGCCTTTCCGTCGGTTTAAATTTGCCGGAAATGAGCCGGGAAGAAAAACAAAAAGCCTATCAGGCGGACGTCACCTACGGTACGAACAATGAGTTCGGCTTCGACTATCTCCGCGACAACATGGTCTTGTACAAAGAACATATGGTGCAGCGGCCGCTGAATTACGCGATCATCGACGAAGTCGACTCGATCTTGATCGACGAAGCCCGCACCCCGCTGATCATTTCCGGTTCGGCGAAAAAATCGAACGAATTGTACATTCAGGCCAACGCCTTCGTCCGCACGTTGAAAAAAGACGTGGACTTCACCTTGGACGAAAAAACGAAAACCGTCCAGCTGACGGAAGAAGGAATCAACAAGGCAGAACGGGCCTTCGGCATCGACAACCTTTTCGACATCAATCACGTCACCCTGAACCATCATATCAATCAGGCGCTGAGGGCCAATTACATCATGCAAAGGGACGTCGATTATGTGGTTCAAGACGGCGAGATCATCATCGTCGATCCCTTCACCGGGCGCCTGATGAAAGGGCGGAGATACAGCGACGGCCTCCATCAGGCGATCGAGGCGAAGGAAGGGGTCCCGATCCAAAACGAAAGCATGACCTTGGCGACGATCACCTTCCAAAACTATTTCCGGATGTATAAAAAGCTGGCGGGGATGACCGGTACGGCCAAAACGGAAGAGGAAGAATTCCGGAACATTTACAATATGAACGTCGTCGTCATCCCGACGAACAAGCCGGTCATCCGGGAAGACCGCCCGGATTTGATCTACGCCACGATGGAAGGGAAATTTAAGGCGGTCGTGGAAGACATCGCCCGCCGCCATGCCAAAGGGCAGCCCGTCCTCGTCGGCACCGTCGCCATCGAGACTTCGGAATTGCTTTCGAAGATGCTGACGAAACGCGGGATCAAGCACAATGTTTTGAATGCGAAAAACCATGCCCGGGAAGCGGAAATCATCGCCCAGGCCGGACAAAAAGGGGCGGTGACGATCGCCACGAACATGGCCGGCCGCGGTACGGACATCAAGCTGGGCGAAGGCGTGAAAGAATTGGGCGGATTGGCGGTCATCGGGACGGAACGCCATGAAAGCCGCCGGATCGACAATCAGCTCCGCGGCCGTTCCGGCCGTCAGGGGGATCCCGGCGTCACCCAATTTTACCTGTCTTTGGAAGACGAGCTGATGCGCCGCTTCGGTTCCGACAGCATCAAAGGAATGATGCAGCGCTTCGGCATGGACGACAGCCAGCCGATCCAAAGCAAGATGGTGTCCAAGGCCGTCGAATCCGCGCAAAAACGGGTGGAAGGCAACAACTTCGACGCCCGGAAGCAGCTGCTGCAATATGACGATGTCATCCGCCAGCAGCGGGAAATCATTTACAAACAGCGGTATGAAGTGATCACTTCCGACAATTTGCGGGATATTATCGAAGAGATGATCCTGACGGTCATTAAGCGCCACGTGCAGGATTTCGCCAACGAAAACGCCGATCCGGAAGATTGGAATCTGGAAGGCCTGGTCGATTACGTCAGCGCCAATCTCCTTCCGGAAAACGACGTGACCGTGGATGACTTAAAAGGCAAAGAACCGGAAGAAATGGTCCGATTCATTTTCGACAAGGTCAAGATGCGCTACGATGAAAAGGAACAGCAATTGGGACCGGAAAAAATGCGGGAATTTGAAAAAGTCATCACCTTGCGGGCCGTCGACTCCAAATGGATGGACCATATCGACGCGATGGATCAGCTGCGCCAGGGCATCCATCTGCGGGCGTACGGGCAAATCGACCCGCTGAGGGAGTATCAACAGGAAGGTTTCCAAATGTTTGAAAGCATGATCGAGGCCATCGAGGAAGACGTGGCGAAATATATCATGAAAGCGGAGATCGTCAGCAACCTGAAGCGGGAAGAAGTGGCGAAAGGCCAGGCGGTCATCCCGAAATCCGACGGGAAAAAGCCGAAGCAAAAACCGATACGGAAAACGGTGCACATCGGCCGCAACGACCCGTGTTTTTGCGGAAGCGGGAAAAAATATAAGCATTGCCACGGAAAGACGGTTTGATCGGAAGGGGGCTTCGTTTGCCGGGCCGTTCGGCGGGCCGTACCGCCGCGAAGGGCCGGTTTGATCGGAAGGATCGCCTCTCCATAGGAATGGAGGGGCTTTTTTTCCGGGAACACGGACCGGGCTTCCCGGACGGCCGCCCGCGGATTTTCCGGCGCTTTCCGCCGGGACGGGTCTTTCCCTTTTGGCTGCGTTTCGCCCCTTCCTCGCGCAACGGATCGTTTTCGGATGATCGCCGGCCTGATTTTGCCGGGATGGGGGAGCCATGCAAACGCGGGCCTTGTGCCTGAACCTTTGCCCGTCTGCAACGGTTTCCCCGCAGGACGCCTTCGGCCCGGTTCAACGCCGCCCCCGGCTATTGGCAAAAAGGGCCGTCAGGTTCTGTGGGAACCCTTGCTTTTCCCGGGCTTCCGGATTTGGGACGGACCGATCGCTCAAAGATGAAAAAATTGCCCGGGCCGCATCGGACGGCCCGGCATTTTCATTCTTTGCATAAGGGATGTTCGACTTGGAGAAAAATTTTTACAGCAGAAAAGAAATGAACCGTCCGGAAAAACGCCCGGCACCGCAGAAAGCCGGCCGCCATCGCATCCGGCGGAGGCATCCGGCGGAGGCTGCCGAAATCTTGGCCTGGCCATCCGATGAAAAAGCCTTGAACTTGACGGATAAATCCATATACTAGGATAATGGGATAAAGATGGCCCCGCGGAGAGGGTTCGTCCGTCTTTTTTTGGGAAAACGACTCCTTCAATTCCGCGGATTTTGTCCGGTTATTTCCCGGAAAATATTTCTTCCTGCGACAAGTGCCGACAAAGGGCCCTTCCGGACCCGGAAATCGGTCGGGTTTCATCCGGAAGGAAAGGGGATTTTTTGCAAAACCTATTCCAAAATGAGGTGAAGAAGATGGAACTGTTTGAAATCAGGCAGGAATTGGAAAAAACCGCTAAGCGATTAGCGGATTTCAGGGGGTCTCTTTGACTTACAGGGCAAAGAAGCGAAGATCGCCCAACTGGAAGAAAAAATGCTGGCCCCCGGATTTTGGGATGACCAGAGGAAGGCCCAGGAAGTCATCAATGAATTGAACGGGTTAAAGGACCAAGTCCAGACTTTCACTTCCTTGGAAAAGGCCTACGAAGATCTGGAGCTCGCCTACGAGCTCGTCAAGGAAGAGGAAGACAAGGAATTGAAGGAAGAGCTGGAAGCGGATCTCAAACAGTTGAAAACGAAATTAAACGAATTCGAATTGCAATTGCTTTTGAGCGGGCCTTACGACAAAAACAACGCCATATTGGAACTCCACCCCGGCGCCGGGGGAACCGAATCCCAAGACTGGGGCGCGATGCTTTTGCGGATGTATACGCGCTGGGCGGAAAAGAAAGGCTTCAAAGTCGAGACCCTGGATTATCTGCCCGGCGACGAAGCGGGGATCAAAAGCGTCACCTTGTTGATCAAAGGGCGCAACGCTTACGGCTATTTGAAAGCGGAAAAAGGCGTCCACCGGCTCGTCCGCATCTCGCCTTTCGACGCCTCCGGACGGCGGCACACCTCCTTTGTTTCCTGCGAAGTCATGCCGGAATTCGATGAGGACATTCAAATCGAAATCCGTCCGGAAGAGCTGAAGATCGATACGTACCGTTCCAGCGGGGCCGGCGGGCAGCACGTGAACACCACCGATTCGGCGGTGCGCATCACCCACCTGCCGACGGGCATCGTCGTCACCTGCCAGTCGGAACGTTCGCAGATCCAAAACCGGGAAAAGGCGTTGAACATGTTGAAAGGGAAGCTCTATCAGCGGAAATTGGAAGAGCAAGAAAGGCAGCTGAATGAACTGCGGGGAGAACAGAAGGAAATCGGATGGGGGAACCAAATCCGTTCCTATGTTTTCCATCCTTATTCCCTTGTGAAAGATCACCGCACCAACGTGGAAACGGGGAACATCCAAAGCGTTATGGACGGTGAAATCGATCTGTTCATTGACGCCTACCTGCGTTCGCAGCTCGGCTAAAATCTTCAAGATTTCGGAAACAGGGGAAATTTTTCCCCTTTTTTCTTTTCCGGACCTGTTTTCAATTTTGGTTAAGGGGTTTTCGCCATGAAGGGAAAGAAAAGGAGAAGAGAGGAAAATTCCCGGAAGGGGAAGTGGATGGGCTGGGCCGACGTCCTGATCGGTTCGGCGATTATCGCCGTGGCTTTCAACGTATTTTTTCTCCCGAATGAAATCGCCGCCGGGGGGGTGAGCGGCATCAGCACCATCCTGAACGGATTGTTCCGCTGGGAACCGGCCTATGTCCAATGGGCCTTGAACATTCCCCTTTTCCTTGCCGGCGTTGTCGTTTTAGGGGTGCGCTTCGGGGTGAAAACCTTGGTCGGGACCTTGTTTTTGCCCTTTGCCGTCTATCTGACGCGGGACTGGGGGCCCTGGACGGACAATCCCCTGCTTGCCGCCGTCTTCGGCGGAATCGGCGTCGGGCTCGGGCTCGGCATCGTTTTTCGCGGAAACGCGTCGACCGGAGGAACGGATTTGGCCGCCCAAATATTGGCAAAATATACGGGCCTTTCCTTGGGAAACTGCGTCGCATTGATCGACGGCCTCATCGTCCTTACCGCCGCCCTTGTTTTCAACATCGAAAAAGGCCTCCTTGCCCTCATCGGATTATATATAACGAGCAAGACGATCGATGCTGTGCAAGTGGGGTTCAGCCGTTCCAAAATGGCCATCATTATCACGGACAAGGCGGAGGCCGTAAAGGAAAAGATCTTGCATAATCTCGACCGGGGGCTGACCATACTAAAGGCGTACGGGGGATTTACCGAAGAAGAGCGCAATATTTTGCTCGTCGTCTTCGATCAGACAGAATTCACAAATTTGAAACAAATGGTAAAAACCGTTGATACGTCTGCCTTTGTCGTCGTTTTGGACGCTTCCGAGGTCCTGGGAAAGGGTTTCAAAACCGTATAGCATTGCTATAATATTGATAGAGATGCACATTTTTCCAGTTAGGGGGGACACGCCAATGAAAAAGAGGCTTTTGTCGATCGCCGTCGGATTGTTTCTCCTGTTCGGGTTGGCGGCTTGCGGCGGGTCGAAGGATAACGGCGGCGGAAATGAATCCGGAGGAGACGGCGGCACGGCCACGGCCAGCGCCGAAAAGCTTTTCGAACAAAAATGTTCGTCCTGCCACGGCGGGGATTTGAAGAGCGGTTATGCTCCCGACTTGGACAAAATCGGTTCCAAATATTCCAAAGAGGAAATTGAAAAGATCATTGAGGAAGGGCGCGGACAAATGCCGAAAGGATTGCTTCAAGGCGACGATGCGTCGAAAGTGGCCGAATGGCTGGCGCAAAAGAAATAGCGGAATGACAAAAATCCCCAATCTTTTTATTGGGGATTTTTCCCATAGATACGGTAATTAACTTGAAGAGGGCGGAAAGGTTTTCCGGCCTTGTTTTGCCGAAGGCGATGTGCGGGAAGGGCATATCGCGATCAAAGGGGAAGTCAATTATTCTTTTTTTCCGAGGCGACGTGCGGGAAGGCCGGGAAAACGGCGGAGGATCCTTTGTCCGGATCCTCTTTTATTTTTTTGACGCGGCGGGAAAGGCGGATGATGAAGGGCCGGTTCAAAATTTACCAATTCCCCATGGAATTTTTTCGGCGAAACGTATTTAAGTTTTTCCATATTTCCGTATAATATAAAGCAAAGCAAAATCGGACAAAAACCTTTATAATCTCCCATTTTTTGCCGATTTCTATCAATAGCAGGACCTTGAAATGAAAATGTAAATTTTTTTAATCAAAAATTGACATAATATGATGATATAATGATAGCGACGCAAGAAACGGCAAGGAAAACGAAGATCGGCCCGAAATGGAAAAAACAGTCGGAGTTGTTTGCTGAATATTCGTTCCATTTGTCGCAAAGAAAGGCGAATCTCGTTTGCAAACATCAAGAAAAGGGAAAACAAGGTGAATGAACGATGATCATCATGAAAAATGTATATAAAAAATATCCGAATGGGGTCGTCGCCGTAAACGGAATCGACGTGACCATCAGCCAAGGCGAATTCGTTTACGTAGTCGGCGCCAGCGGAGCGGGGAAATCTACCTTTATTAAATTGATGTACCGGGAAGAGAAGCCGACCAAGGGCACGATCATTGTCAACGGGCTGGACATCACGAAAATGAGAAGCAGCAAAATTCCGCTCTTGCGCCGGAATATCGGCGTCGTCTTCCAGGATTTCAAACTGCTTCCGAAACTGACGGTCTATGAAAATATCGCCTTTGCCCTGGAAGTCATCGAAGAATCGCCGCGGGTGATCCGCAAAAAAGTGTTGGAAGTGCTGGATCTGGTCAATTTGAAGCACAAGGCGCGGATGTTTCCGACGGAGCTTTCCGGCGGGGAACAGCAGCGGGTGTCCATCGCCCGTTCCATCGTCAATTCGCCGAGCGTGGTCATAGCGGACGAGCCGACCGGAAACCTGGATCCGGAAACTTCCTGGGGGATCATGCAAATTTTTGAAGAGATCAACACGAGGGGAACAACGGTGATCATGGCCACCCATAATAAGGAGATCGTCAATACGATCAAGCACCGGGTTATCGAAATCGACGGCGGCATGATCGTCCGGGATGAGCAGCGGGGAGGATACAACAATGAAAATTAGGACCATTGGCCGTCATGCGAAGGAAAGCTGGAAAAGCATCTTCAGAAACGGCTGGATGACATTCGCATCGATCAGTTCGGTGACGGTCACCTTATTAATGGTCGGCGTGTTTTACGTCATCTTGATGAACCTCAACCAGGTGGCGAAATCCATCGAAGAAGATGTGAAGATCAAGGTTTTGATCGATTCGGCGGCCGACAAGGCCATGCAGGAGCAATTGGAAGCAAAAATCAAGTCCATTCCGGAAGTCGACACGGTCACCTTCTCTTCGAAGGATCATGAGCTGCAACAATTGATTAAAAGTTTCGGAGAAGACGGGAAAATCTTCCAATTGTACGAGCAGGAAAACCCTTTGTATGACGCCTTCATCGTGACGACGAAAGTTCCCGAAGACACGATCAAAGTGGCGGAACAGATCGAGAAGATGGACAATGTGTACCGGGTCAATTACGGAAAGGGAAATGTGGAAAAGCTGTTCAAGATCATCAACATCAGCCGCAGCGTCGGGTTGGTCCTCATTCTCGGCCTGTTGTTCACGGCGGTTTTCCTCATCTCCAACACGATCAAAATCACCATCGTCTCCCGCAGAAGGGAAATCGAAATCATGCGCCTGGTCGGGGCGACGAACGGATTCATCCGCTGGCCCTTTTTCCTGGAAGGGTTATGGCTCGGCATGATGGGGGCGATTTTGCCCATCGCGTTGATCATCACCGTTTATAAATATGCTTACGATTTTCTCGAGCCGAAACTGCGGGGACATTTTATCCAAATCCTCGATTTCCATCCCTTCGCCTACCAAGTGGGCGGGCTGCTGCTTTTCCTCGGCTGCCTGATCGGGATCTGGGGGAGCATGATGTCCGTCCGCAAGTTCCTGAATATCTAGCAAACTGTCGGTTTCACCGATAGGGTTTCCTGTTGGTTACATAGAGAATTTTTCAGAGAGGAGGTTACCGGTGAAGTTTAAAAGATTCCTTTCTGTCGCGGGAAGCGCGCTTCTCCTGATGGCGGTGGCGGCAAACGGAACGCCGGCCGGCGCATCCAAGCTTCAGGAATTGGAAAAAAAGAAGGAAGAGATCCAAAGCGAGAAGGCCAGCATCCATACGGAAATGGAAGAGGCCAATCAGAAGATCAACGAGATCAAAAGCCGGCAGGCGGAAGTGACGGACGATCTGCAATCCTTGGATCAGTCGATCCAGGCGACGGAAGCGAAGATCAAGCAGCAGGAAGGGAAGATCGCCGAGAAAAAATCGGAGATTGAAAAATTGAAAAAGGAAATCGCCGAACTGGAAAAACGGATCGAGAAACGGGACCGGCTGTTGAAAGAGCGGGCCCGGACCGTTCAGGCGACCGGCGGCACCATCAGCTATCTGGAAGTGCTGCTCGGGTCGAAAAGCTTCACCGATTTCATCGACCGGCTCTCCGCCGTTTCCACCATCCTGGAAGCGGACAAGTCGATCATCGAAGAGCAAAAACGGGATAATGAGGCCTTAAAGAAAAACAAGAAAAAAGTCGAAAACGAATTGGCGCAGGTCGAAAAGCTGAAGAAAGAGCTGGAAGCCCAGAAGGCGAGCCTCGCCAGCCAACGGGCCAAAAAGGAACGGCTGTTGGCGGAATTGGAAAAGAAAAAAGTAACTTTAGAAGGTTTTTATGTAGATTTAAAAGAAAAACAACAAATTTTAGCTGAACAAGAAGTTGCTATTAAAAAAGCGATGGAAGCGGAGAAGAAAAGATTAGAAGAATTAAATCGGCAACAACAAGGCCGGGGAAATGGTGTAAATGTTAGTAATCCCCCTTCTCGAGTTGGGAACAGCGGATTTATTTGGCCAGCAAACGGAACACTTACATCTGGATTTGAGCCGCGATGGGGAAGTTTCCATTATGGTATTGATATCGCCAACGGCAAGGGAACCCCTGTCTATGCGGCAGCAGATGGTGAAGTTTTTTCAGTTGTAGCTGCGTGCCCTGATGCTTCAAAGAATCGCAAGTGTGGCGGCGGATATGGTAATCGGGTATTTATTACCCATGTAATTGATGGTCAAGTACATACCACTATTTATGCTCATTTAAATAGTGTATTAGTTTCCAATGGCCAGTATGTAAAGCAAGGACAACAAATAGGAACAATTGGAAATACAGGTGATTCTTACGGATACCATTTACATTTTGAGGTACATCCTGGCGGTTATAATGGACATTCTTCCGCTAGAAATCCGCTGGATTTTCTACCTTAGTTAAGGTATTGAAGATTGTCCCAAGAGTGTTCGTATCGCGTTCACTTTTGGGACATTTTTTTGGTAATAACGGAAAATTACTTCGTTCTTTTGTCATTATAGAGCCATCACACCCTGTCAATAAGGACGGTTTGCTTAATGTATTATTGTATGGATCATGAGATTTTTATCTCTTAACATCATCTTTTCCGGATCGTGGACCTAACTGTAAAAAAGTTGCGAATCTTTTTGTTTGCCTTTATCTTGGCGAAAGCCTACCGACTTATCATGCAAAAATGGCAGAACGGGTAAAAGAGATTGGGGCGGTTGTCCAAAGAAGAAAGAGCGGCCCCGTATCAAAGACAACAAAGAGAAAATGAATCGGTGTTTGGATAAATAGAGAATAACCAACAATTTCCGTCCTTTTGTTGGGAAGGATTCCAAAAATTAGTGCGGGATCTGACCACAAATTTGAAAAAGTGGGCAGCGAACCGTCACCTCAGGGGATAGGTGGAAGCAGCTTCTTTAGGAGAACAAAAATTTGACCAAATAACTTTCGATCGTTTCCCGTTCGAATCTTTTTACATACCTTGTCCCTCCGCCGCATACACATGGTACAAAACACGATTCGGCCGGCCGCAAGGAAACTTCGGCCCTGGAGGCAAGGAGGGACCGGTTTGTCAAAAAGGAAAGTCCTCATTTTATTGCTCATTTCCATGGTTCTTTCCGCAAGCGCCACCTATTTTCTTCTGAATTGGCGCTGGGAGGAACGGGTGCGGGAACAGCGGGATTTGATTGAAATTCCCGAGGGGGGCGCACAGGAAAATCAGGATTATTTGGAAAAAATAGGGAACGCCTTCCATTTGATCAAAACCCAATATGTCGGCGAAGTGAATGAAGAAAAATTAACGGAAGGCGCCATCCAAGGAATGTTGACCGTATTGAACGACCCTTACTCCGTGTATATGAACAGGGAGGAAGCCAGCCGTTTTTCCGAATCCCTCGATTCTTCCTTCGAAGGAATCGGCGCGGAAATCACGAAGATCGACGGGAAAATCATCATCGTTTCCCCGTTAAAAAATTCCCCGGCGGAAAAGGCCGGTTTGAAACCCTATGATCAAATCCTGAAGGTCGACGGGGCGGACGTGACGAACAAAGAATTGAACCAGGTAACCTTGAAGATCCGCGGGAAAAAAGGGACGAAAGTCGTTCTGGAGATTTTGCGCAACGGCTTGGAGAAGCCGATCTCCGTCGAGGTGAAACGGGATACGATCCCGATCGAGACGGTCTATTCGTCCCTCGAAGAAGCGAACGGGAAAAAAATCGGCTATATCGAGATCACCTCCTTTTCCCGGGATACGGGCGAAGAATTTGCCGACCATTTGAAAAAGCTGGAAAGGAAGAAGATCGCCGGCCTGATCATCGACGTGCGGGGAAATCCGGGAGGCCTGTTGACGAGCGTGGAGGAGATCGCGTCCCAACTGATAACCGGCGACAAACCGATCGTCCAGATTGAAAAAAAGGACGGGGAGCGGGAAACCATTTTTTCCAAGCTGAAGAAAAGGAAAGGCTATCCGATCGCCGTGCTGACCGACGAGGGAAGCGCCTCGGCCTCTGAAATATTGGCCGCCGCTTTAAAAGAAGGGGAGGGCTATCCGGTCATCGGCGAGCGGACCTTCGGCAAGGGAACCGTTCAGCAGCAAATCTCCCTCGGGGACGGAAGCAACATGAAATTGACGATGTACAAATGGCTGACCCCGAACGGCAACTGGATCCACGGAAAGGGCATCGAACCGGACGTGGAGGTCGAGCAGCCCGCCCTGTTCCACCTGCAGCCGCTGCAGCTGAAAGGGATCCTCAAACGGGATATGAACGATGAACAGATCAAGCAGGCCCAATTCATCTTGAAAGAGCTCGGCTATGAACCCGGACGCACCGACGGTTACTTTGACGAAACGACGGAAGCGGCGGTGAAGGTCTTCCAGCATGACAACCGGCTTCCCGAAACCGGCGTCATCGATGGGAAAACGGCGAAGGCGATGGAAAAGGTGATCCTGGAGGAAAAGGAGAATAAAGCGAATGACCGCCAATTGAAGACCTCGTTAAAATACCTTTCCTACATGGCCGAAAAATAGCCCCGGAAACGGCCGGTGCCCGTAAAGACCGAAAAGGGTCTTTCGGGGGCCGGTTTTTTCCTGCCGTAAGTATCCGATGATGACCGGTCCAGTTATATTTTGTCTTTTGGGCGCCGGTTTATTTCCTGCCGCCGTGCCCGCCGGCCGATTCTTTGCGCGGGGGCGCTGAAACGAACCTTGAGAGATCCTGCGCACGCCGTTCTGCGGCCGGCCGGACCCTCCATCGCAAAGGAAATCCCCCGTTGATTTTCGAAGGCGGGCAATAAGCGGCCGGCCGGTGCCGTTCAATGCCGGGCGCCGCTTTCGGTTCATTCGCGGGAATGACCGGCCCGTTTCCTGGTTGTTTCGCCGCCGGGCGCCGATTTTTTCTTCGGATTGGCCGGCTTCCGTTTCGGCGGTTCGGCCAAATATTTTTCCCGGGTATGCGTAAAAGATTTGTGGGCATATTTATCCTCTTCAACAGGTGAGGGAGCGAAGACGATCGTCCGTTGAAGGGATCACCAAGCGTAAGCGCGGCTGGAAAGGAAGCGAATCCAGTGAAAAATGGGGCCCTTCCTTGGCGGAATACCGGAGCGGCTGAAGGGCAAAAGCCATGGCGTATCAAGAATGCCCGGATCTCAAACCGACGGAAAAGATTGCTTGGAAGAAAATTGCGGAATTTTTTCTACCGTTACGAATCGAAACGGGAAGTCTCCGCATCATGATGATCACCGCGCGATGTTGTCATTGGCCGGCCTCCTGATTTCCTTCGCATATTTTCCATTTTATGTAAACCATAAGGGGCGGCACTGTCAGACAAACGGCGGCGGATGTTGGACACCGGGAACGATGATGGACATTTTTTGCCCGATGATGGACGTTTTTTCCCGGATGATGGCCATTTTTCCGTTCATGTCGGACAAATTTTTTTCCATGTTGGACAATCATTTTTCAATGATGGCCATTTTTTTGAAAATGTCGGACAATCCCGTGCGGTGTTGGACGTTTTTTTTCAGATGTTGAACGAACCGGTTAAAATGTTGGACCATCCGTCCCGAAAGGCGAAAGGAATGTTGAACGTTTGGCTCCAAATGTCGGACAAAAAGGATCGGACCTTGAACGTTTGGCAAAAATTACTGGACATTGCGCCTCGGATGTTGAACGATCCGGCGGCGAAGAAAATGAAAATGTTGGACATTCCGGTCCGGGAATCCATGAATGTTGAAAAATTCCTTCTCGATGTTGAACAATAAACCTCCCATGCTGGGCAGATGACCATCCAAGCTGGGCAATAAACCTTCCATGAAGGGCCATGGCCACGGATCCCCCGGCTCCGTCCTGCCCCCCGAATGTTCCTGGAAAAGATCAATCGAGGGGGTCGGCCGATTGGAAATCGAAAGTCTTGCCCAAAGATCCATTTTGAAGACGGCTTAAAGGCCTATTTTGACCAATTGGACAGATCCCTCCGAATGTCCAAGAAAAGAGAAATCGGGGAGTCGGCAGGCTGGACAGCGTTCGTCTCACCCCTTCCCAACTGCCGCAACATGAAACGACGGTTCCTTCGAAGGCTGGACAGGGTTCCTCTCGACCCCGTAATGTCCCTGGAAAAGGGGAGGGACCCTCCTTTCTTGGTTCTATTACCGTCAAGGGGGTTAAAAATTGCCCGCATGCGCATGGCTCAAACTTTTCCCGTATAGAAATAGGTTTTTGAAAAAAATTTTGCTAAAATAAAAGAAAATCAAGCCAACGGACCGATAGATGCTGCCATCTGCCAAGGGATTTGGGTCAATCGGACGGGGAGGTGCCTGCTTTGGCGGCATGGGTTTTTGAAGTTGCGAAAGGAATCGGCATGTTCTTTCTTCATCCCCTTTTCTATATCGGCTGGTTTTACGCCGTTTATCTCGGCTACCGCCGGGTCAAAAGGGAACGGAAGGATTTCCATGTCCGGGTGCAGGACGGCTGGTTTGAATTCCGCACCTATTTGTCTAAAGGGATATTGCCGGGGGTCCTCATTTCCCTCGTGGTTTTTGCCGCGGGCGCTTACAGTTCCTTCTCTTTTCCCGTCGCGGCCTTCTTCGCCACCCTTCTGTTTTTGCATCCCGCTTGGTTATCGCCGGCCTTTACCGCCGGAACGGCCTTTTTTCTTTTGTATTTTTTGCAAATCTATCGCGCGGAAATTCCCTATTTGAACCGGTGGCTTTCCTTTGAGCCGGACGGGACGCTGCCGACGGTCTCTTTTTTGCTGGCCCTTTTGTTGTTTGCGGAAAGCTATTTGTTGTTTAAAGACGCGGCTTACCATACCTCCCCGCGGATCATCCGCAGCCCCCGGGGGCTGAACGTCGGCGTGCATGAATCCCGCCGGCTTTGGATGGTTCCGCTCGTGCTGGTCCTGCCCGGAGGAAATCTTCATCTGCCCTTGGATTTCTGGCCGCTTCTTCCGTTTCCGAACGAGGATTTTTCGCTCCTTTTGATCCCCTATTGGATCGGATTTTCCCGGCAAATCCGCACCGATCTGCCGGCGGCTGCCGTTTCCGCCACGGCCAAAAGGGTTTTGATCTTAGGTCTTATCGTGTCGGCCCTCGCGATTCCCGGCTTTTGGCATCCCCTCTGGTCCGCCGCCGCCGCGGCCGCAGCCGTGATCGGCCGGCTTTTCATCCCGTTGATCCAACGGATGCAGGACCAGAACCGTCCCTTCTATTTTTCCCGGTCGGAAAGGGGAGTGAAGATTCTGGATATCATTCCCGGTTCCCCGGCCGAGCGGATGGGCTTGAAGATCGGGGAATTGGTGACGAAGGTAAACGGGACGCCGGTCAACGATGACACCGGATTTTACGGGGCCCTGCAAAAGAACATGGCCTACTGCAGGCTGGAAGTCGTCGACCATCAGGGGGAGGTCCGCCTGGAAAGCGGGGCGTTGTACGAAGGGGAACATCATGAGCTCGGGATCCTCTTCGTCGGGAAAGAAAAACAATGGATGGATCATGCGGGGTAGGAACGGACGGCGGGAAGAGACTTGCCGTTCCGTTGCCGGCAACGGCGGTTTTCGTCCGCCTTGGGCCCGGGCTGTCCTTTTGTGAAAAGGCTCGTCATTTCGCCTTTTTGGTTCCACTTGTGAAAAGGCCTCCGTCATCCCGCCTTTTTGATTCCACGAATGAAACCCTTGGGCAGCCTTTCCGCGAACAAGCCCTGCGGGGGCCGTTTTTCCCTTTTCCGGGATGCGGCGCGCAAGCGCCATTCATCGGAATAAAAAAGTAAGCTTGATGCTTTTCGGAAGAAAAAATCCTTTTCCTGTGATAGGATAAACGATGAGAAGGTTCGTTGGACGGTGGAAGAGATATGGGCAAATATTTGGCGGCGCTGTTTTTTCCCGGTTTGCTCGTCGTCCTGTTCACCAGGGTGACCTATAACGCCCTGGTCGGATTGGTATTGACGGTGGCTTTGATCGCCATTTCCGTTTACCGCGGGTATACCGACACTTGGCCTATATTGATCATCGATGCGTTATCCCTGACGGCCGGCTTCTGGTATTCCAGGCGAATGTCCCGGAAGTTCGTCTGACGGTGCCGGCTGGGGTTGCGGGCTGTTCGAAAAGTCATGGAGGAAGCGGCTTTTTGGCAGCTTTTTTCTTTTTGCGAAAGAAGTCCGGCATTCCAAAAAAACGAATATTTGTTCGTTTTTTTGTTTATTTTCCTCAATCTTATGGTAAAATGAAATCTATGATAATGACCGATTTCAAAGGATGATCCCGATGAGCCAATCGTTCCAATTAGTGTCCAAATTCAAGCCTCAAGGCGATCAGCCGCAGGCCATCCGAAAACTGGTGGAAGGCATTAAGCAAGGGAAAAAGCATCAAACCCTGCTCGGCGCCACGGGCACGGGGAAAACCTTTACGATATCCAACGTGATCCAGCAAGTCAACAAGCCGACCCTCGTCATCGCCCACAACAAAACGTTGGCGGGCCAGCTGTACAGCGAGTTTAAAGAGTTTTTCCCGAACAATGCGGTGGAATATTTCGTCAGCTATTACGATTATTATCAGCCGGAGGCTTATGTGCCCCAGACGGATACGTATATCGAAAAGGATTCGAGCATCAACGACGAAATCGATAAACTGCGTCATTCGGCCACATCCGCCCTGTTCGAACGGCGGGATGTGATCATTGTCGCCAGCGTCTCCTGCATCTACGGTTTAGGATCGCCGGAGGAATACCGGGATCTCGTCGTTTCATTGCGGACGGGCATGGAGATCGACCGCAACCAATTGCTGCGCAAGCTTGTCGATATCCAGTACAACCGCAATGACATCGATTTTCAGCGGGGGACGTTCCGCGTCCGCGGTGATGTGGTGGAGATTTTCCCCGCTTCCCGGGATCAGCACTGCATCCGCGTGGAATTTTTCGGCGATGAAATCGACCGGATCCGGGAAGTGGACGCGCTGACCGGAGAGATCATCGGCGACCGGGATCATGTGGCGATCTTTCCCGCATCCCACTTCGTTACCCGCGAGGAAAAGATGAAATTGGCCATCGAAAATATCGAAAAGGAGCTGGAGGAACAGCTGGCGAAGCTCCGGGCGCAAAACAAGCTTCTCGAAGCCCAGCGCCTGGAGCAGCGGACGAGATACGATCTGGAAATGATGCGGGAGATGGGCTATTGTTCCGGAATCGAAAACTATTCGCGGCATTTGACCTTCCGGAAGCCGGGCGAACCCCCGTATACGCTGCTCGATTATTTCCCGGACGATTTCCTGATCGTCGTCGACGAGTCCCACGTCACCTTGCCCCAGCTCCGCGGGATGTACAACGGGGACCGGTCGCGGAAGGAAGTGCTCGTGGAACACGGCTTCCGCCTGCCTTCCGCCCTGGATAACCGGCCGCTGACCTTCGAAGAGTTTGAACAACATATCAACCAAATCATCTATGTTTCGGCGACGCCCGGCCCCTATGAACTGGAGCATTGCCCGGAAGTGGTGGAACAGATCATCCGGCCGACCGGATTGCTGGATCCGGTTGTGGAAGTGCGGCCGGTCAAAGGGCAGATTGACGATTTGATCGGGGAGATCCGGGAACGGATCGACAGGAACGAGCGGGTGCTGGTGACGACGCTGACGAAGAAAATGGCGGAAGATTTGACCGATTATTTGAAGGATGCGGGAATTAAAGTGCAATATTTGCATTCCGAGGTGAAGACGCTGGAGCGGATCGAGATCGTCCGCGACTTGCGCCTCGGAAAATTCGACGTCATTGTCGGCATTAACCTTTTGCGGGAAGGGCTGGACATCCCGGAAGTCTCCCTCGTCGCCATCCTGGACGCCGACAAGGAAGGCTTTTTGCGCTCGGAACGCTCCCTCATCCAGACGATCGGCCGGGCGGCCCGGAACGCCAACGGCAAGGTCATCATGTACGCCGACACGATCACCCATTCGATGCGGATCGCCATCGAGGAAACCCGGCGGCGGAGAAGGATACAGGAAGAGTACAATAAAAAACACGGCATCGTTCCGAAAACGATCCATAAAGAAATCCACGACGTGATCCGGGCCACCAAGGCCGCGGAAGACGGCGAAGAATACCGGACCGGAAGCCTTGCCAAAGGGAAGATGTCGAAGAAAGAAAGGGAGAAGTTGATCGCCCGTTTGGAAAAGGAAATGAAGGAAGCGGCGAAGGCTTTGGATTTCGAGCGGGCCGCCGAATTGCGTGATGCGATTTTCGAATTGAAGGCAGAAGGGTGAAGAAAAGATGAAAGATCGAATCGTTGTCCGGGGGGCCAAGACCCATAATTTGAAGAATATCAACGTGGAAATCCCGAGGGACCGGCTGGTCGTCCTTACGGGACTTTCCGGTTCGGGGAAGTCCTCCCTCGCCTTTGATACGATTTACGCGGAAGGACAGCGCCGTTACGTGGAATCCTTGTCGGCTTATGCCCGGCAATTTTTGGGGCAGATGGACAAGCCGGACGTGGATACGATCGAAGGGCTTTCCCCCGCCATCTCCATCGACCAGAAAACGACGAGCCGGAACCCGCGGTCGACGGTCGGCACGGTGACGGAAATTTACGACTACCTGCGCCTTTTGTTCGCCCGGATCGGGAAGCCGATCTGCCCGAAACACGGCATCGAGATCAACTCCCAGACGGTGGAGCAAATGGTCGACCGGATTTTGGAATATCCGGAACAGACGCGGATCCAAATTTTGGCCCCGGTGGTATCGGGGCGGAAGGGCACCCATGCCAAGGTTTTGGAGGACATTAAGAAGGAAGGGTTCGTCCGCGTCCGCGTCGACGGGGAGATCAGGGACATCCAGGAGAACATCGAACTGGAGAAAAACAAAAAACATTCCATCGAAGTCGTGGTCGACCGGATCATCCTCAAACCGGGCGTGCAGGCCCGGTTGACCGATTCGCTGGAAACGGCTTTGAAACTGGCCGACGGCCGGGTCATCATCGATGTCATCGGCAAGGAAGAATTGCTGATGAGCGAAAAGCTCGCCTGTCCGATCTGCGGCTTTTCCATCGGCGATTTGGAGCCGCGGATGTTTTCGTTCAACAGCCCCTTCGGCGCCTGCCCGGATTGCGACGGGATCGGCGCGAAGCTAGAAGCGGACGTGGACTTGATCATCCCCAACAAGGAATTGTCCTTGCGGGAAAACGCCATCGCCCCGTGGGAGCCGGTCAGCTCCCAGTACTATGTCCAGCTGCTGGAAGCGGTTTGCGACCATTACGGCATCGACATGGACGTCCCGGTGAAACAGATTCCCGATCATTTGATGGAAAAATTGCTGTACGGTTCGAACGGAGAAAAGATTTATTTCCGATACGTCAGCGATTTCGGCCAGGTCCATGAAAAATATGTGGAATTCGAGGGAGTCGTCCGCAACGTGGAACGGCGCTTCCGCGAAACGACTTCCGATTACATCCGGGAGCAAATGGAAAAATATATGGCCCACAAAGTTTGTCCCACCTGCCGCGGGCACCGTTTGCGGCCGGAAAGCCTGGCCGTCAAGATCAACGGCCGCCACATCGGCGAAGTCACCGAGATGTCGATCAAAGAAGCCTTGGCCTTTTTCGAAAACTTGCCCTTGTCCGAAAAGGAATACAGCATCGCCCGGTTAATTTTGCGGGAGATTAAAGAGCGGCTCGGTTTCCTGGCGGGCGTCGGCCTCGATTATTTGACCCTCAGCCGTTCGGCGGGCACCTTGTCCGGCGGCGAGGCGCAAAGGATCCGCCTGGCCACCCAGATCGGCTCCCAGCTGACCGGGGTCCTGTACGTGCTCGATGAGCCGTCCATCGGCCTCCATCAGCGGGACAACGACCGCCTGCTGGCCGCATTGAAGAAAATGCGCGACCTCGGCAATACGCTGATCGTCGTTGAACACGACGAGGATACGATGCTGGCCAGCGACTATCTGATCGATGTGGGGCCGGGGGCCGGAGCCCGCGGGGGAGAGATCGTGGCGGCCGGGACGCCGGAGGAAGTGATGAATAACCCGAAATCCCTGACCGGTCAATATTTGTCGGGAAAGAAATTCATCCCCGTCCCGAGGAAAAGGCGGAAGGGTAACGGCCATTTCCTCGAAGTCATCGGCGCCCAGGAAAACAACTTGAAAAACATCAACGTGAAATTCCCCCTCGGCACTTTCATCGCCGTCACCGGCGTCTCCGGTTCGGGAAAGAGCACGTTGGTCAACGAGATTTTGTACAAATCCCTGTCCCAAAAGCTCCATCAATCGAAGGTCAAGCCGGGGAAACATAAGGGGATCAAAGGGATCGAGCATCTGGAAAAGGTGATCGACATCGACCAATCGCCAATCGGGCGGACGCCCCGCTCCAATCCGGCGACCTACACCGGGGTCTTTGACGATATCCGCGACGTCTTCGCCGCGACCAACGAGGCGAAGGTCCGCGGGTACAAGAAGGGGCGCTTCAGCTTTAACGTCAAGGGCGGGCGCTGTGAAGCCTGCCGCGGCGACGGGATCATCAAAATCGAGATGCACTTCCTCCCGGATGTCTACATCCCCTGCGAGATCTGCCACGGAAAACGGTACAACCGGGAAACGCTGGAAGTGAAATATAAAGGGAAAAACATCGCCGAAGTGCTGGACATGACCGTGGAGGAAGCCCTCGAATTTTTCGCCAACATCCCGAAAATCAAGCGGAAACTGCAGACGATCGTGGATGTGGGGCTCGGCTACATCAAGCTGGGCCAGCCGGCCACCACCTTGTCCGGCGGAGAAGCCCAGCGGGTAAAACTGGCTTCGGAATTGCACCGCCGTTCCAACGGAAAAAGTTTATATATTTTGGACGAGCCGACAACGGGGCTTCATACGGACGACATCGCCCGCCTTTTGAAAGTGCTGCATCGCCTCGTGGATAACGGGGATACGGTCGTCGTCATCGAACATAATTTGGATGTGATCAAAACGGCCGATTACATCATCGACCTCGGCCCCGAAGGCGGGGAGGGCGGCGGAACGGTCATCGCCGCCGGCACGCCGGAGGAGATCGTCAAGGTGGGAAGCTCGTATACCGGGCAATATTTGGACAAAATTTTGAAGCGGGATTTGGCCCGCATGAACGCCCGAGAAGAAGCCGTAAACCGGGTCTGAACGCCCTTCGGGTGCGCGGCAGCCGGCAGGAAGGACGCGGGAGCGTACAAAAACCGGATTCGCGGCCCGTTCGGAAACGGCCCGTTTTAGGGGACGCCCAGGAGGGCGGCGGGCAGGATCCTTCCGGTGCCGGAAAGGACAAAGGACCTGGCCCGCGGGAACGCCTTGGCGGTGGCAGCGGCAAACCGTGCGGCGCCGAAAGAAGGATTTTGGACCAATGGGATAAGTGAATAATTGAAGCAAAGCTGTGGTCCGGATGACAAGCCGGAAAGCGGCCATCGGCACCTTCCCCGGGATTTTCCCCGGGGAATTTTTTGTCACGAATCATGGGTTCAAGCCGACCTTGGCCGGCCGGCGGACCGGCCACGATGCGGATCCTTGCGGTGCCGGGCCGGCGGCCGGGCCCCCTGAATTGATCCGAAGGGATGCAAGTGATCGACAGGGAAATTTTGCCGGGATAAATCGGCATAAAAAAGCCCGGCCCCTTATCCGGGAGCCGGGCGAATTGAAACCGCGGGAAAAGGGATTTGGCAAAGGATTCACTTTGCCAGCAATTCCTGCAGATCCTTTCCGCTTTCGCTTGCCAGGGCGTCTTCGTCGACAAAGACGAACACTTTCGGATGGGTTTTTATGGCCGAAGCGGGGAAATCCTCGTTCGGCTCTTCGGTAAACAGCCGGCGGACCGCTTCCTGTTTCCCCTTTCCGGAAATCAAGAGCAGGATTTCCTTCGCTTCCAAAATGGTTCCGATCCCCATGGTGATGGCATGGGTCGGCACATCGTCCAGGGATGGGAAAAACCGGGAGTTGGCCTGCCGGGTGCTTTCCGCCAAACGGATGTATTGGGTCCGGCTGTTGAAGGGCGATCCGGGTTCGTTGAACCCGATATGACCGTTTCGCCCGATTCCGAGGATTTGCAGGTCGATGCCCCCGAATTTTTTGATTAATGCCTCGTAGTTTTTGCATTCTTCCTCGATGTTTTCCGCCGTTCCGTCCGGGATGAAAGTGTTGTTCTTGTCGATATCGATATGGTTGAACAGCTGGTGGTCCATGAAATAGCGGTAGCTGTTCGGATCGTTTCCGTCCAGGCCGACGTATTCGTCCAAGTTGAAGGTGACGACCCGGCGGAAACTGATGTTGTTGTTTTTATATTCGGCGATCAGGTTTTGATAAAGCCCGATCGGCGTCGAGCCGGTGGCCAGGCCCAAGACGAGGTCCGGTTTTTCCTTGATCCGGCTGACGATATGGGCGCAGGCCTTTTTGCTCATGTCTTCGTAATTTTTTGCGACGATCACTTCCATGTTTAAAACTCTCCTTTAAACGCGATGGCTCCTCTGCAGATTGTCAATATCGGTTCGTACTGTTCGTTCAGGACGACCAGGTCGGCGTCTTTTCCCGCCTCCAGGCTGCCTTTCCGGTCAAACAGCCCCAATTCCCTCGCCGGGTTTTCCGACGCCAGCTTTACGGCCTCCGGCAGAGTGAGGGAAGTATGTGCCAGAATATTTTTGATCCCGTCTTTCATTTTGAGAATGCTGCCGGCCAATGTGCCGTCAGAAAGCAACGCCTTCCCGTCCCGGACGTGGACATCCTGTCCGCCGAGATCGTAGACGCCGTTTTTCAAACATTTTGCCCGCATGGCGTCGGTAATCAATACGACCCGGTCCAGGCCCTTTGCCTGCAAGATGAGGCGGAACATCTCCGGCCGGACGTGGATGCCGTCGGCGATGAGCTCCACGGTCAATTCATCGAAAAGGAGGGCGGCACCCGCCGTTCCCGGTTCGCGGTGGTGAATCCCTTTCATGCCGTTGAACAAATGGGTCACATGGGTCGCCCCCGCTTCCACGGCCGCCTTCACATCCGCATAATCGGCGTCGCTGTGTCCGATGGAGGCGATGCAGCGGTTCTTTGATAAATAATGAACAAGTTCAAGCCCGTTGGGACATTCGGGGGCCATCGTCACCAGACGGATATGGCCTTCCGCGAGGTTTTGCCATTTTTGAAAGGTCTCCACATCCGGTTCGAGGATATATTCTTCCGGTTGGGCCCCCTTCCTTTTGGCATTAATAAAAGGTCCTTCCAAATGGATGCCGACGACTTCCGCTTTTCCCGGGGCGTTCTGTTCCTTGATGTAGGAAGCCGCATTGGCCAGGGCCTTTTCGATGGCTTGAGGGCTTTGGGTGATCGTAGTCGCCAAAAAGGCGGTGGTCCCTTCCTTCGCCAAAGTTTTCGCGATCGTATCCAGGGCTTCGGGCGTGGCATCCATCGTATCGGCACCCCCCGCCCCGTGGATATGTACATCGATAAATCCCGGCACGATGTAGACGGGATGGGAAAAGGTTATGGTTTCCGCATCGGGGAGGGCATGCCCGCCTTTTCTTCCCGCCTTTTCAATCTTGCCGTCCCTGATGGCTACAAACCCATCCTCCAGAAGTTCATTTCCCAGGCATACCGTTCCTTCGACAATGAAAGCGTCGCTTTTCATTTCGGGACTCTCATTCTCCTTTATTTCATAGTGTTCACTCCCTATTATAGTATAATTTCTTAAAGAAGACATCTTTATCTATGGGAAGGGAAACGGGGTCCCTGGCGTCCGGGCACCGGAACTGTGCCTCCGTTATTCAATTTATTGGAAAGGAAGGATATGTCCGTGAGAAAGTTGATTGCCATTGATTTTGATGGTACGATTCTAAATTCGCATAATGAAATCAGTGAAGAAAACGTAAGGGTAATAAAAAAAGCTATGCAGCAAGGGCATATCGTCATGATATTGACCGGCAGGCAGCCTGAATCCATCCGTGAAGAAATGGCGAAATATGGGCTGGATCTGCCGTTTGGGGCAAATAATGGAACGGAAGTATACGCGGAAGGGAAATTATTGGAACAGACCTCTTTAACTCATTCGCAAAATCAAAAAGTGGCCTTTGCCGTTGAGGAGGAGAATGTGCCTTACAAAATCTCCACGAACATGGGAGTTTTTGCACCGAAAAATTGGAGCGAGCGGTTGGAAAAGGTACTTTCATCAGGGCGTGTGCCACAGGAATATCTCAAAGACGTCAACTTCAAAAAGATGACCCAACCGCCAGAAAAATTGGGGCAAACCATGTTTGAAAGAATTGAAGAATTTTTGGAACGCAAAGATCTGATCGCCCTAAAATACCTGATCTTGGCTTTCGATCCGGAGCAGAAAAGCCGGCTGCTGCGAAAACTGGCATCCATTGAAGAAATCACCATCACCCATTCCGCCCCTTTCAATATTGAAGTGATGAACAGGAACGGAAATAAAGGAAACGGCCTGAAGGTTATGGCGAACTATTATCGCATTCCATTGGAAAATACGGTCGCCATCGGGGATGAAGCGAATGACATTGCGATGTTTAAAACGGCCGGACTGGCGATCGCAATGGGAAATGCCCCGGAAGAGGTGCGGAAGGCCGGCGATGCCGTTACTTTATCCAATGATGAAAACGGCGTCGCGTACGCGATTGAAAATTTTGTTCTAAAAGATTGATAGCTGCGGACGGGCTAAGGGATCTTTCCGCGGAGCCCGTCCCTGTTGCCCGTCGTCCGGGCGGCGTTTTTGGCGGTCTCCTCTTAGGATCCCTCCCCATGCGGGCAGCGGAACGGATTGCCCCAGGGATTGTTCGAATCCTTGAATTCGTTTGATGAACCGCCCAAGAAGTAAACCTGCGGTAACACGGGTCCGGAAACGGTCGTCTTTCCCATCTTTTCAACCGGAAAAGGAATGGGAATAGACGCGCTCGCCATGATCTTGGCCTCCGGACAACCCCTATCCCCATGGAACCCCGGTTCAAAAATAAAGGCTTGCGTTCCGGTTCTCCCCTGCCAATGACAAAATAGAAGGGAAACGGCCCGGGCCCCTTCCGCGTTTTCCTTGGCCGCACCGAAGGGGAGGGTACGTCTTTCCGATCCTTCCCCGGCTGCATCTTCCGGAAAAATTTCACTCGTGTTTTTCCCCTTGGGGAAATTGGATCGCCGAATAATCTGTCCCTTCCGGAAAAATTTTGCTCATGATTTTCCCTTTAGTTTTTCTTCGCCGGAAAACATGATAAAATAGGCATAACAAAAAGGAACGGACCAGAAAAAGGAAAAGCGAGTGGAAGCAAGATGGCAAAGGTGACAGTGAAAGATATATTGAAAAATTTTAAAATGGAGCTGGTCAGCGGAGAAGAGGGCATCAACCGGCAGATTACCACGAGCGATCTGTCCAGGCCGGGGATCGAACTGGCCGGATTTTACGACCATTATCCGGCGGAGCGGGTCCAGCTGCTCGGAAGGACGGAATTGTCCTTTTTCCATAAATTTTTGTCGCCGCAGGAACGGAAGGAAAGAATGGAGAAGCTTTGCTCGGAAATCACCCCGGCCATCATCGTGACGCGCAACCAGGAGGTCCCGGAAGAGCTCATCCGGGCTTCGGAAAGGGTCGGGGTTCCCGTTTTGCGCTCCCCGATGAAAACGACCAAGATTTCGAGCCTCTTGACCAATTATTTGGAAGGGAAGCTGGCCCCGACCATTTCCATCCACGGCGTCCTCGTGGATGTCTACGGCGTCGGCGTTTTAATTACGGGGAAAAGCGGCGTCGGGAAAAGCGAAACGGCCCTCGAGCTGGTAAAGCGGGGGCACCGCCTCGTCGCCGATGACTGCGTGGAGATCCGCCAGGAAGATTACGACACCCTGGTTGGAAACGCTCCCGAGCTGATCGAACATTTGTTGGAGATTCGCGGACTTGGGATCATCAATGTCATGACCTTATTCGGCGCCGGCAGCGTCCGGAGCCATAAGCGGATCTCCCTGTGCATCCATTTGGAAAATTGGGATGCGAACAAACAATATGACCGGATCGGCCTGGAAGAGGAAAAGATGAAGATCTTCGACACGGAATTGCCGAAGCTGACGATCCCCGTTCAGCCGGGCAGAAACCTGGCCGTCATCATCGAAGTGGCGGCCATGAATTACCGGCTGAAACGGATGGGGGTAAATGCGGCGCAATTGTTTACCGAAAAGCTGTACAGTTCCATCACCCAACGCCCCGATGATGAAGATTGATTCGGCTGGCGGGCCGGATTTGCGGGAAATGCCGAAAGGACCGCACATCATGCGCGATTTTTCCCGCCGGATGATCGATGGGCGGGCGGTCCATGGGTCTGATATCAACCGATTTGCAAGTAAACCGCATTGAGCGATTTACCGGATTCATGAACATTGCCGCTTTTGCGAACCGATTGCGATGGAAGGGGACCGGCGGCCAATCCGCGCGGTCGGGCTGGCGGCCTGTAAGGAAATGACCGTCCCTTTCCGCCGTCCAATCTCTAAACGGGCAGAACGATTCGTCAATCTTTGATAAGGAGAGGTAATATGCTCTATACGATCCAACCCCTTGATCCTGTTGCCTTTAAACTCGGACCGATACCCGTCCGGTGGTACGGGATTATTATCGTCACCGGCATTATCATCGCCTACTTTTTGGCCGTCCGGGAAGGCAAAAAGCGGGGGATCCGCGAGGAAGTCTTTACCGATCTGTTGATTTGGGCCGTACCCATTGCGATCCTTTGCGCCCGGATTTATTACGTGATCTTCCAGTGGGACTATTACTCCCTTTATCCGGAGCAGATCGTTCAAATCTGGAGGGGAGGGCTCGCGATTCATGGCGCCTTGATCGGCGCGGTCGCCACCGCCGCCGTTTTTTGTTACAAAAGAAAAATCCCCTTTTTCAAGCTGGCGGATATTGCCGCCCCCAGTCTGATCATCGGCCAGGCCATCGGCCGCTGGGGGAATTTTATGAATCAGGAAGCCTATGGCGGCGTGGTCACGCGGGAATTTTTGGAGAGTCTCCGCCTTCCCGATTTTATCATCAACCAGATGTACATCGACGGGCAATACCGGCACCCGACGTTCCTGTATGAGTCGCTGTGGAACTTTTTCGTGTTCCTCTTGCTGATCCTTCTGAGAAGGACGAAAGTGAAACAGGGGGAAATCTTTTTTGCCTATCTGATTTTGTACTCCGTCGGCCGCTTTTTCGTCGAGGGGATGCGGACGGACAGCCTGATGTTTTTCAACCTGCGGGCGGCCCAGCTCGTGTCCGTTTCCTTAATCGTGATTTCGGCGGTGTTGATTTTCGTCCGCCGGAGAAATAAGGAGATTCCCCGCTATTCGGAATAGGACCGGGGATTGGCGCTTGCGGGCCGGAAGGCGGGTCAACCCGTTGCGGCGGCGGGACGCCGCAACGGCGAAAAAGCCGGCCCTGTTCGGCCGGGCCCATCGGCCTTTCTTGATGTCCTGCCGGGTCTTCCCGGACGGAAAGGTCCGGACCGGGTCCGTCGTTTTTGCGGCCTTGTGCGGGACCCCGCCGGTTTTACTCGCATGGGAAAAGCGGGTTCATCGCTCTGCAAGGTGAACGGGAAGATCCGGCGCGGCAAGCGCCGGACGGAAGGCGGGTGCGGCCAAGCGCCGGGCGGAAGGCGGGTGCGGCCAAGCGCCGGGCGGAAGGCGGGTGCGGCCAAGCGGCGCCATCGCTTGGAAAGGCGCTCCGAAACGGGATCATCGCTGTGAAAGGGGTACGGAAAGTGGGTTCAACGCTTCGAGAGGGATTGCGTTCGGGATTCAAAACGACGTGGATTCTCGGCAAAGTCATTTTTCCCGTTACCTTGATCGTCACCCTCCTTCAATCGACGCCGGTTTTGCCATGGCTGATGGATCTTTTGTCCCCGGTCATGGGTCTTTTCGGCCTGCCGGGGGAGGCGGCGATTCCCCTCGTGCTGGGGAACGTGCTGAACCTGTATGCGGGCATCGGGGCCATTTTATCCCTCCCTTTATCGGTAAAAGAAGTGTTTATTCTGGCGGTGATGCTTTCCTTTTCCCACAATTTGTTCATCGAATCGGGGGTCGCCGCCAAATCGGGGGTTAAACTTTGGCTGATCGTCCTCGTACGGCTCGGCTTGGCGGTCGGCTCCGCCGCCGCCATCCATCTCCTCTGGCAAGGCGGGGGAGAAGAAGCGCGTTACGGCCTTGTGGCCGGAGCCGGCAACGCGGAGGGGAGCGCCCTTTGGGAAGGGATAAAACGGGGGTTTTTTGGCGTCGTCCAAACGGCGGTGATCGTCATCCCGCTGATGGTCGCCATTCAAATCATGAAGGACAAACGGTGGCTGGACGTCTTTTCGAAAAAAATGGCGCCGGTGACCAGGTTTTTGGGCTTGGGCGAAAATACGGCGCTCGCCTTGACGGCCGGTTTGATTTTCGGCATGGCCTACGGGGCCGGCGTCCTTCTCCGGTCGATCCGGGAAGAAGGCGTCAGCCGGCGGGACGCGAGCGTGGTTTTCATCTTTTTGGCCGCATGCCATGCGGTCATTGAAGATACATTGGTCTTTGCACCCCTCGGCATACCCGTCTTGCCGTTATTTTTGTTGAGGTTATCGGCGGCGGTTTTGCTGACGGTTGCCGTCAGCCAATGTTGGAAAGACGTTTCACAAACGGGCAGAAAGGACTGGAGCCATGATTACCGTTCTCCTCTTTGATTTTGACGGAACCCTCGTCGACACCAACGAATTGATCATTCAATCGTTCATGCATACCTTCGACCGGTTTTTCCCGAACCGGTACAGCAGGGAGGATTGCATATCGTTTATCGGTCCGACGCTGAGGGAAACCTTCGGGAAGATAGCGCCGGATCGCGCCGAGGAAATGATCGCCTGCTACCGGGCTTTTAACCGGGAAAACCATGACCGTTACATCCGGGAGTTCCCCGGCGTTTATGAGACCATCCGCGCATTGCATGAACACCGTTTCCGCCTGGGAATCGTGACATCGAAGATGAAAGAAATGGTGCATCTGGGTTTGGAAGCGACCCGGCTCCGCCCCTTTTTCCCATGCATCATCTCGGTCGACGAGGTGGCGAATCCGAAACCCCATCCGGAATCGGTGCTGAAGGCGATGGAATTTTTCCGCGCCCGGCCCGAAGAGACGCTGATGATCGGGGACAATTATCATGACATTTTGGCGGGAAAAAACGCCGGGACAAAGACGGCGGGGGTGGCGTGGTCGCTGAAAGGAAAGGATTATTTGCG
>Ga0310834_100491_pt1 | contig 43030 bp, 41 predicted proteins | sample SM_ome_2_FD_201314 | JGI IMG/M metagenome (GOLD analysis project Ga0310834, IMG submission 201314) | Sorghum-adapted microbial communities enriched on stacked mutant (SM) sorghum from Joint BioEnergy Institute, Emeryville, California... ...
GCATCCGGGCGAGGGCAGCCGCGTGCGCCACGGGGTCGCCGAAGCCCACGATCATCAGGAAGAGGCCCGGCTGGAAGCGGTGCTCCTGCGGGACGAAGGGGGCGGGTGGTGCGGACGTGGCGGCGGTGACCACGTTCAGCGACCGCGGGAACGTCGGTACCTCCGCTCCGATCAGCCGCAGCGCGTCGCCGGCCTGGTCCGCGCCCCAGAACAGCATCCCGAAGTCGACGATCGGCCCGACGTCGTGGAGCCGGAACTCGAACTCGGTGACCACACCGAAGTCGCCGCCTCGCCGCGGACCGGCCAGAACAGGTCGGGGTGCTCGGTCTCCGAGGCGCGCAGGATCCGCCCGTCGGCCACGAAGATCTCGACCGAGACGAGGTTGTCGATCGCGAGCCCGCCTGCCGGATCAGCCATCCGATCCCGCCGCGGAGGGTGAGGCCGCCGACGCCGGTGTGGCCGATCGCGCCAGCCCGTGCTCCTGGGGGGCGGCGTCGAGGTCATCCGACGGCCGGATGACCGATCCGTCGATCGCCGCGGCGAGCGCTCCCACGGTCTGCGTCATGGTTGCCTCCTCCAGCTCCTCGCACGGGATGGTGGGAGGGACGCACCGGCCCCGGAGATACCGGATCAGGCGGGCTTGATGTTCGCGTTGCGGTGGAAGACGTTGCCCGGGTCGTACCGGCCCTTGATCCGGGCGAGCCGCTCGTACTTGGCGGCGGTGTAGGTCGCGCGGACGCGGTCCTCGTCCTCCGGGTCGGAGAGGAAGTTGATGTAGCCGCCCGCGCCGGGTGCGAGCGGGCGCAGCGCGTCCCACACGGCGCGGACCCACGCCCGGTCCGCGGCGAGCTGTTCGGCGTCGTCGCAGGCCGTCTCGATGTCGACCATGTAGTGGGGGACGCGCAGGCCCCCGTACGCGGTGGCGTCGTCGGTGACCTCGGTGACGGCGCCGTGGAGCACGAACACCGGCATCAGCGTCCGCGGGGACGTCTTGCCCGGCGCGAGCTCGGTCATCACCGCGATCGCGTCGTCGGTCAGCTCGGGCAGGTGCAACGCCTTGGTGTAGCCGTGGGTGCCGAAGCGCTCCTGCTCGTCGAACATCTGCTGCAGGGCCACGTACGGCATGGGCGTGAGGAACTCGACCAGCGGCGGGCACTGCTCGCGGATGGGCTCGACGGCACGGGCCAGCTCCTCCGCCGTGCCGAACCCGGTGATCAGCAGGCCGTGGCCCAGCTTCCCCTGGTGCTCCTGCGGGACGAACGCTTCCTCGGGTGCGGTCATCGCGCCGACGACGAGGAGGCCGCAGTCGGACGGCAGGCTCGGGATCGCGTCCCGGCACGCGCGCAGGCCGGCCGCGCCCCGCTCGAGCTCCCAGAACAGCAGGCCGAACTGCACCTCCGGGCCGACCGGGTGCAGCCGGAACTCGAACTCGGTGACGACGCCGAAGTTCCCGCCTCCGCCGCGCAGGGCCCAGAACAGGTCGGGGTGGTCGGGCTCCGACGCCCGCACGATCCGCCCGTCGGCCAGCACGACCTCGGCCGACTCGAGGTTGTCGACCGTGTACCCGTGCCGGTTGGCGAGCCAGCCCATGCCCCCGCCGAGGGTGAGGCCGCCGACGCCGGTGTGGCCGACCAGGCCGCCGGTCACGGCGAGCCCGTGCGCCTGCGTGGCCGCGTCCACGTCGGCCCAGGTCGCACCCCCTCCGACGCGGGCGCGGTAGTGCTGCGGGTCGACCGCGACGCCGTTCATCGCGCCGAGGTGGATCATCAGGCCGTCGTCGCCCGCCGACGCCCCGCTGAAGGAGTGCGCGCCGCCCCGGACGGAGATCTCCAACCCGTTCGCCTGTGCGACGTCGACCGCGGCCGCCACGTCGTCCCGCGACATGCAGCACGCGATCACCGCGGGGCCGCCCGTCGGCGTCACCGTTCCACAGGCGACGGGCGTCGTCGTAGCTCCGGTCGTCAGGGGTGATCACCGGCCCGGTCATCCGGCCGCGCAGGGCCTCGGCAGCTTCGCCGGCTGTGTCGGTCATGGCTCGCTCCTCCGTGTCCGCGTCGTCGACGCCGCGGCGGGAAACCGGGGACGTCGCACGGAGGTGGTGCGGGATTAGCCACCGCGGACGCGCGAACGGGTGACGCGGGGTTTCCACCCGATCCGCCCGCCGCCGAATGCACGAACGGCACGTCCGTCCGAGCCAGTCGGACGGACGTGCCGTTTCGTGGGGGTGTCAGGCCGCAGCGGAGAGCGGCGCGGGTTCCAGCGCCAGCTCGAGCACCTCGGCCACGTCGGACACCGTGTGCACCCGCAGCTCGTCGCGCACCGACTCCGGCACGTCGTCCAGGTCGGGCTCGTTGCGCTTCGGGATGATCACCTCGGTGAGGCCGGCGCGGTGGGCCGCCAGCAGCTTCTGCTTGACGCCGCCGATCGGCAGCACCTTGCCCTGCAGCGTGACCTCACCGGTCATGCCGACGTTCGACTTCACCGGCCGCCCGCTCGCGAGCGAGGCGAGCGCGGTGGTCATCGTGATACCGGCGCTCGGGCCGTCCTTCGGCACCGCGCCCGCCGGCACGTGGACGTGCAGCCTGCGGTTCGCCAGGTCGCCTGCGAGGCCCTTCGACCGCAGGTAGGACAGGGCGATCTGCGCCGACTCCTTCATCACGTCGCCGAGCTGGCCGGTGAGCGTCAGCCCCGGCTCGCCCTCCATCGCAGTGGCCTCGATGAAGAGCACGTCGCCGCCGGTGCCGGTGACCGCGAGCCCGGTGGCGACGCCCGGGACGGACGTCCGCTCCGCCGACTCGGGCGTGAACTTCGGCCGGCCGAGGTAGCCGACGAGCGCGTCGGCGTCGACGTGGATCGGCGGCTCGGCGCCCGAGTCGAGCTTGACCGCGACCTTGCGCAGGACCTTCGCCAGGCCCCGCTCCAGCTGCCGGACCCCCGCCTCGCGCGTGTACTCGGTGGCGATCATCGACAGGGCGACGTCGGTGAACTCGACGTCGGACGGCTCGAGGCCCGCCCGCTCGATCTGGCGCGGCAGCAGGTGGTTGCGCGCGATGGCGACCTTCTCCTGCTCGGTGTAGCCGTCGAGCTGCACCCACTCCATGCGGTCGGCCAGCGGGCCGGGGATGGCCTCGCCGACGTTGGCGGTCGCGAGGAACAGCACGTCGGACAGGTCGAGGTCGACCTCGAGGTAGTGGTCGCGGAAGGTGTGGTTCTGCGCCGGGTCGAGCACCTCGAGCAGCGCCGCGGTCGGGTCGCCGCGGAAGTCGCTGCCAACCTTGTCGATCTCGTCGAGCAGGATGACCGGGTTCATCGACCCGGCCTCGCGGATGGCCCGGACGATCCGGCCGGGCAGCGCACCGACGTACGTGCGGCGGTGGCCCCGGATCTCGGCCTCGTCCCGCACGCCGCCGAGGGCGACCCGCGCGAACTTGCGGCCGAGGGCCCTCGCGACCGACTCGCCGAGCGACGTCTTGCCGACGCCGGGCGGGCCGACCAGCGCCAACACGGCGCCGGAACCGCGGCCGCCGACCTTCTCCATGCCCTTGCGGTCGCGCCGCGCGCGCACCGCGAGGAACTCGACCAGCCGCTCCTTGACGTCCTCGAGGCCGGCGTGGTCGGCGTCGAGGACGGCGCGCGCGGCCTTCAGGTCGACGGTGTCCTCGGTGCGGACGTTCCACGGCATGTCGAGGATCGTGTCGAGCCACGTGCGGATCCAGCCCGCCTCGGGGCTCTGGTCCGACGCGCGCTCCAGCTTGCCGACCTCGACCAGCGCGGCCTTGCGCACGTGCTCGGGGAGGTCGGCGTTCTCGACGCGGGTGCGGTAGTCGTCGGGGTCGTTGCCGTCCGGGTCGAGCTCACCCAGCTCCTTGCGGATCGCGGCGAGCTGCTGGCGCAGCAGGAACTCCCGCTGCTGCTTCTCCATGCCCTCGCGGACGTCCTGGGCGATCTTCTCCGAGACCTCCTGCTCGGCGACGTGCGCCTTCGTCCACTCCACGAGCAGCTCGAGCCGCTTGGTGACGTCGGTTTCGGCGAGCAGCTGCGACTTCTGCTCGAGGTCCAGGTAGGAGGCCCAGCCCGCGGTGTCGGCGAGCTGGCCGGGGTCGGAGATCTGCTGCACCGAGTCGATGACCTGCCAGGCACCGCGCTGCTGCAGGATCCCGATGACGAGGGCCTTGTACTCCTTGGCGAGCTCGGTCATCCGGCCGGTCACGGGCTGGTCGGGCACCGGGGTGGCCTCCACCCAGAGCGCGGCGCCCGGCCCGGTGACCCCGGCGCCGATCTGGGCGCGGCGCTCACCGCGCACCACGGCCGCCCGGTCCCCGCTCGGCAGGCGGCCGACCTGTTCCAGGACGGCGACGGTGCCCACCGCGGGGTACTTGCCGTCGAGGCGCGGGACGACCAGCACCTTGCGATCGACGCTGTTCGCTGCATCGACCGCCGCCTGGATCTCCGGCTCGTCGAGTCGGACCGGTACCACCATGCCGGGCAACAGCACCGAGTCGGCGAGCGGAAGCACCGGCAGCTTCAGCGTCTCTGTCATGCCCTGCCCAACGCTTACACCGTTGTCGGCATTCCAGTGTTCAAGTACTTCCGCTGTGGGTGAACGCAGGAACCCTGAGCCGGTTCGACTCAAGCCCCGTGGGCGGCGAGGTAATCCCCGTGCTGCAGGTCCTCGAGCAGGGTCGGGTGCCGGGGCGACCACCCGAGCAGCTCCCGCGTGCGGGCGCTGGAGGCGGGGCCGTCGTGGCCGAAGACCCGGGCCAGGAACGGGCTCGGGAAGTGGGTGGCGGCCTCGTCCGGGGACAGCGAGGCCGTCGGCAGCCCGAGACCCCGGCCGATCACCTCCGCGACGCTCCTCAGGGTGACGGCCGGCTCCGCCACGCCGTGCAGCACGCTGCCGGCGGGGGCGCCCTCCACAGCGAGGCGGAACAGGGTGGCCGCGTCGAGGCGGTGCACCGCGGGCCACCGGTTCGCACCGTCGCCGACGTAGGCCGATACGCCGATCTCGCGCGCGGTGGCGACGAGCACGCCGATGAAGCCGTGGTCGCGGGGCCCGTGCACGGTGGGCGCGAGCCGGACGACGCTCGCGCGCACCCCCTGGGCGGCGAACGCGAGGCAGGCCCGCTCACCGGGGATCCGGAAGGGCGCGATCCCCTTCGGGTCCGGCTCGTCGTCCTCGGCGCCCACCCGGCCGGCGGGCAGGACGGCCGTCCCCGAGGTGACGACGAACGGCTTCCCCGAGCCCTGCACCGCGTGGCCGAGGGTTTCGATGGCGGCCACGTCGCGCCGCTCCAGGTCGTCGGGATCGGCGAAGTCGCCGCCGAAAGCCATGTGCAGGACGCCGTCGGCGGCCTCGGCACCCTTCCGCAGGGCGTCCAGGTCGTCCAGCGAGCCGGGGAGGGGCGCTGCGCCGAGCGACTCCAGACGCGCGGCGGCGGCGTCCGAGCGGGCGAGCCCGGTGACGGTGTGGCCCGCGGCGACGAGCTCGGCGACGACGGCTGGGCCGGTCAGACCGGTACCGCCGGTGACGAAGAGGTGCATGGAACGCTCCCGGTGTCAGTGACTGACGCTTCTTAGCGCCAGCCACTGACACTACGCGTTACGCCAGTGACTGGCACAACGTGGCGTCAGTCACTGGCGCAACGAGGTAGCCTCGGGCCGTGCCACGAAGCGGAGCGGAAGCGCGCCGCCGCCTCCGGCAGGCGGCCCTCGAGCTGTACCGGGAGCGCGGGTTCGACCGCACCACCACGGCCGAGATCGCCGCCCGGGCCGGCGTCAACGAGCGCACGTTCTTCCGGCACTTCCCCGACAAGCGCGAGGTGCTCTTCGACGGCGAGGCCGACCTGCGCGCCACGCTGACGCGGGCGGTGGCCGACGCCCCCGCGGACCTGTCGCCGCTCGAGACGCTGCTGTGGACGTTCCGCAAGGCCGCGCCGCTCCTCGAGGAGAACCGGACGTTCTCCGAGCCGCGCCTCGCGGTCATCGCCGCGACCCCCGCGTTGCAGGAACGCGAGCTGGCCAAGCACGCCTCGCTCGTCGAGTCGGTCGCGGAGGCGCTGCGCCGGCGGGGGGTGCCGGAGCGGGTGGCGGTCCTGGCCGCCCGGACCGGGTGGGCGGCCTTCCACCAGGCCACGGAGGCGTGGCTCGAGGACCCGGCGCAAGGCCTGGAGGCCCACCTTCACCAGGCGTTCGACGACCTCTACGCCCTGTCCGGCGGCGCGGGCCGCGGCTAGCGGCCGAGGCCCTCGATCACCTCGGCCCCGGGCAGCCGGGCGGCGAGCTCGCCGGGCAGGGCGAGCTTCGAGCCGCGGATGCCGCTGCCGATCACGACCGCGGGCGCGGCGGCGACCGCCGCGTCGACCAGGAGCGGCCAACCCTCGGGCAGGCCGATGGCGGTGATGCCGCCGTACTCCATGCCGGTGAGGCGCACCGCGTCGTCCATCGGGGCGAAGGAGGCCTTGCGGGCGTTCAGCCGCTTGCGGACCAGCCCGTTGACGTCCGCGCGGGTGGTGGCGAGCACGAGGCAGGCGGCGTAGCGGGTCTCCTGGCCGCGGCGGCCCGCGACGACGACGCAGTTGGCCGAACGGTCGAGCGGCGAGGAGTACGCCTCGCAGAACTGCGCGGTGTCGGCGAGCGCAGGGTCGATCTCCGCGACGCCCACGAGCGCGGCGTCGGCCGCGTCGAGGGCCTTGAGGCCGTGCGCGACCGGCTCACCGAGGAGGTCGGGCCGGTCGAGCGCGGGAACCGCCTGCAACGTGCCGAGCACGGACCAGTCGGTCACCAGCGCTGTCCACCACCTTGCACGCCGACCACGGCCGGCTTGACGTCGACGATGTAGACCAGCACCGCGACGAGCGCGGCCAGCCAGAACAGAGCTCCGCTGCCGAGCGGGCCACCCTGGAAGACGATGAGCACCAGCACGCTGGCCCCGGTGATGCCGAGCCACGCGGGCTTGGTGAGCTTGTCGGCCGCCGTGAAGGCGTCGGCACGCTGCATGAGCGCGTGCACGAACGCGTATCCGCCGACCGGGATGGCGATCAACCAGATGGCCCACAGCACCCAGTCGTCGAGGTCATACAGCAGGCTCACACGCCCAGAGTACGTGTGATCAGGGTCAAGGCACATCCCCGGACCGGCTCAGCGGTCGCCCACGGCGGTCACCGACACGCGCGAACGCCCCCGGGGCACGGGAGCCCGGGGGCGTTCGCGGTGGTAGCGGGCGTCAGCTGCCGGACTTCGAGCCGTTCGCCGAGCCGCCGCGGCGGGCGGTGGGCTTGCTCGCGGTGGTGCCGGTCTGCGCCTTGGGAGCCGTCCGGCTCGCGGCCTTGCGGGCGGTGCTGCGCGTCTCGCGCGCGGCCTCCGTGCCGGCCTCCGAGATGGTCTCGGCGGTCTCGGCGCCCGCCTTCGCCACGGCGTCCGACGTGCGGCCGGTGAACCGCTGCGTGGCCCGGGCGAGCTTCTCGCCGGTCGAGCGCGTCTGCGTGCTGACGGCGGCGAGGGCCTTCTCGGTGGCGTCCCGCGCGTCGTCGACGAGCTCGTCGACCCGCGAGTCGAGCTTGCCCGTGTAGGTCTCGAGCCGCGCGATGGCCTCCTTGACCTCCGGACGCGTGCGGATGCGGGACCAGGTCTGCTCGCCCTGCTTGGCGAAGCCGACGTAGGTCCGCTCGGCCTGCTCCTTGAGCTCGGCGACGGCCTTGCGCAGCTCCTCGCCGTTCAGGTGCTGCGGCAGCTCGGCGACCCGGTGCTGCACGCCCTCGACGGCCTTGGACACGGCGCTGACCGCGCGGTCCCCGGCGCCGAGGACCGCGAGCAGCGGCGTGCGGGCGGCCTCGGCGCGCTCGGCGGCGGCCTTGGCGGCGTTGCGGCGCGCCTTGCGGGCGTCGGCGGTGGTCGGAAGGTCCACTGCCATGATGATCACTCCTTCGTCGGCGGTGAGGAGTCGTTCTCCCGCCTGAATGACTGGTAGATGTCCAGGAGCACCTGCTTCTGGCGCTCGGTCAGGGCCGGATCGGCGAGCACCGCGTCGGTGACGGCGCTCGCGGGCTTCTGCTCGAGGATCCCGGCCTTCACGTACAGGGCCTCCGCGGAGATCCGCAGGGCCTTCGCGATCTGCTGGAGGATCTCGGCGGACGGTTTGCGCAACCCCCGCTCGATCTGGCTGAGGTAGGGGTTGCTGACGCCGGCGGCGCGTGCGAGCTGCCGCAACGACACCTGTGCGCCCTCCCGCTGGCTGCGGATGTAGGCGCCGATGTCGTCGACGGCCTGTCCGACGGCCTGCCCCGCCTGCTCGACCACGTGGCCGACCTGCTCGACCGCGTGCCCGACACGTTCACCGGGGCGTCCGTCGCCCGACCGGGAAGGCTGCTCCGTCGCCGCCACCCGCGCTCACCTCCTGCGTCCCCATCGACGGTACGCACGAGTGCTAGCTCTTGCAAGCACCCTGCTTGCGCAGGTGGATGACGCTCCCCACACCGGGACGGGTTTCAACCCGTCGGGCGTGGACACGGCAGACTCCACGCATGCGACCGGAGAAGAGCCGGGAGAACGTCGACCGTCGCTCCCCCACCGCGTTCCTGGCGCTGCTCGCGGTGTTCTCGGTGCCGTTCTGGGTCCTCGGCGGATCCCGGCTGGACCTCCCCGTCGCCCTCCCGGTCGGCGCCCTGATGGCCGTCTGCCCGCTCGCGGCCGCGGTGGTCCTGCTCGTCCGCGAGGGCACCTGGGGCGATGTCCGCCGGCTGCTGCGCAGCTGCGTCGACCCGCGCGGCGTGCGCCCGCGCGCGCTGTTCCTCCCGCTGTTCCTGTTGCTGCCCGCCGTCACCGCGCTGGCGGGCCTGATCGGGTGGCTCGCCGGACGGCCCCAGCCCGTCCCGGACGCCGCGTACCTGCTCGTGGCCGTGCCGACCACCGCCGCCCTCGGCTTCGTCGGCGCGGTCTGCGAGGAGGCGGGGTGGACCGGCTACCTGCAGGGCGCGCTGCAGCGCGGTCGGGGCGCCCTCGGTGCCGCCGTCGTGGTGGGGGTCGTCTGGGCGACCTGGCACCTGCCGGGCTGGTACCTGCAGCTGGGCCACGACGGCGCGTGGACCGCGGGCATGTGGGTCGCGACGGTGGCGCTGCGGGTCCTGATCGTGTGGCTCTGGCTGCGCTCGGGCGGGAGCGTCTTCGCCGCGGTGCTCGTGCACCTGATGACCAACGTCTGCGCCCTGCCGTTCCCCGCGCAGTTCGACCCGGTGATCGTCGCGCCGCTGCTCGCGGTCGCGGCGCTGGTCGTCGTGCCCGACCTCAGGCGGGCGGAGCGCCTCAGCCGCCGAACGCCAGCTGACCCACGGTGTAGATGACGAGCCCGGCGAGCGACCCGACCACCGTGCCGTTGATGCGGATGAACTGCAGGTCCCGGCCCACCTGCAGTTCGACCTTGCGGGAGGTCTCCTCGGCGTCCCAGCGCTCGACGGTGTCGGTGATCAGCGTGGTGATCTCGCCGCGGTAGTGGCGCACCACGTAGCCGGCGGCGTCGGCGAGCCAGCCGTCGACCTTGGCGCGCAGCTCGGCGTCGGTGGCGAGCCGGGTACCGAGCGCCACGAGGCCGTCGCGCACGCGGGTGCGCAGGGCGCTGGACGGGTCGGCCGCCGCGTCGAGGATCAGCCCCTTCACCGTGCCCCACGCCTGCCCGATGAACCGCTGGACGTCCGGGTGGGCGACGATCTGGTGCTTGATCCGCTCGGCGCGCTGGATGGTCTCCTCGTCGGTCTGCAGGTCGGCGGCGAACTCGGCGAGGAACTTGTCGACGGCCTTGCGCAGCGGGTGCTCCGGGTCGGTCTTCACCGCCCAGGCGAAGTTCTGCACCTCGAGGAAGACGCGGTCGGCGATGAGGTCGTCGACGAACCGCGGCGACCAGGCCGGGGCCCGGTCGTGAACGATCCGCAGCACCGTGTCGTGGTTGGCGGTGACCCAGTCGTAGGCGCGGTCGCAGATCAGGTCGACCATGCGGTGGTGGGCGCCGTCGGCGAGCACGCCCTGCAGCACCTTGCCCAGCGGCGGCCCGACGGGGCGCTCCATCAGCTTGCGGACCAGTACCTGCTCGATGACCTCCTGCACCGCGTCGTCGCGCAGGACGGTGACCACGCCGCGCGCCGCGGTGGCGAGCTCGGCGGTGACGCGGTCGGCGTTGGCCTCCTGCCCGATCCAGGCGCCGACGCGCGAGGAGACCTCGACGCGCGCGAGCTTGTCGCGCACGACGTCCTCACCGAGGAAGTTCTCGCCGACGAAGTCGCCCAGGTTCGCGCCGAGCGCGTCCTTCTTCGTGGGGATGATCGCCGTGTGCGGGATCGGCAGCCCGAGCGGGCGCCGGAACAGGGCGGTGACGGCGAACCAGTCCGCGAGCGCGCCGACCATGCCCGCCTCGGCCATCGCCCGGACGTAGCCGACCCAGGCGGGGGCCTCGTTGGCCTCCCACCACCGGGTCAGCAAGAAGATCAGCGTCGCGAGGAGGAGCAGCCCGGTGGCCAGCGCCTTCATCTTCCGCAGGTCCCGCGCCCGGGCGGTGGCGTCCATCCGGCCGAAGCCCAGCCCGACCTCGACGACGGGTCGCCGCGGCGCCACGTCCGCGCGGGGAGGCTGCGAGGTTTGCACGAACCAATAGTGCCTGGGCTTGGCTTTGGCCGGGGCCGGCGGTCCTCCGCTCGCCGGCCCCGGCCACGTTCGTGGTGCGGCCGCGCGTCGAGGGAGGAGCGCCCCCTCGGGCGCCGCACCACCGGCGCTTCCGGTGCCCCCGGCGCGGCCCGACGGGCTGCGTCAACGGGGGCGAACCGGTCGCCGGTACGGCGGTCCTCAGGCGGACCGCGTTCCCACCGCGAGCGCACCGGCGGGCCGCTGGGCGCCCGGGTGCGCGTTCCGGTCGGCACGCCACCGCAGCGCGTCGGCGGCGGCGTGGATGATCGTGTCGGCGTCCGGGATCCGGTAGCCGGTGAGCGACGGGGCAACCCGCCAGTGCACCCAGCCGTCCGGGACCTCGGACGGCGGCGCCAGCACCGCGGCGCCGCCGGTGTGCAGGACGACGCCCTCGACGTCGCGCAGCTCCGCGGGGAGCGTGGCGCCGGGGGCGACCGGGAACCACCAGGAGCCGGTGGGCGTGGCGGCGATCGGCACCACGGATCCGGTGCTGCGCAGGTGCGCGCAGACCTGGCGGCCGACGGCGGCCGGCACCTCGAAGACGTCCAGCGCGGTGCCGGTGACGAGCAGGAGGCTGGTGGGCGACGCCGCTACCACCGGCCAGCCGTGGTCATCGAACTCGTGCGCTGCCGCGCGGAGCTCCGCGCCGTAGACCGCGCGGTAGCTGTCCCAGCCCGACATCTGGATGACCTCCGTACTCGTCTTGCCGTGCTTCGTGCCGCATCTCTGTGAGGCACAACACCGAGCATGACGGGCCGGGAACGGGTAGTGGAGCGGGTAGCGACGATCGCACCGAGCGCCGAGACGAGCGGGAATCACCCCTGAGCGTGCACTCACTCACCGCCGGTGAACGGCGGGCGACCGGTTGACGTCCGGGGATCGACGGCCGGTGTTCGAACCGTCACCGAGACGAGAACCGGTCGTCGACGACCAGCGGCAGGGCCCGCGGCGCACCCCCGAAACGCGGAGGTGCCGGCGCCCCTGCGGGACGCCGGCACCTCCGGTCAGCTCGTGGTCGCTCAGATGGCGCGAACCGTGTCGGCCTGCGGACCCTTCGCGCCCTGGCTCGACTCGAACTCGACCCTCTGGTTCTCCTCGAGGGTGCGGAAACCATCCGACTGGATGGCCGAGTAGTGGACGAAGACGTCCGGACCGTTGTCGTCCGTGGCGATGAAGCCGAAGCCCTTCTCGGCGTTGAACCACTTGACGGTGCCCTGCGGCATACCTGTTCTCCATACGGTGTAGCGGACCCGGCCGGCTGTGTGCCGACCGGGCGGCTGCGCGGGGCCACCGCCGGACGAAGAGGTTGCCCCTCGAACGCCTGCGAAGCCCACCGTCACTCTCCACGGACGCTTCACAACGATCGAGGAAGACACGACTGCAACCGCCGCAAAACCTACCACGGCTCTGCTCCGAACGCGGGATCCCCGAGGGCGACGACTGCGCAAGGCCCTCCTGGGGTACCCGTCGTTGCCGTACCGTTATCCAAGCCGCACCGGACAAAGGGAGCCCCCATGACCGCTGCCGCGCCGCAACGGCCCTCCGTCGCCCCCCTCGTCGATGGCCGCAAGACCGCCACGGAGCAGGCGCTCGTCATCGCGTTCATGATCGTGCCGCTGCTCGCGCTGGCAACGGCGGTCCCCCTGGCCTGGGGCTGGGGCCTCACCTGGCTGGACGTGGGCCTCGCGGTCGTCTTCTACGTCCTCACCGGGCTCGGCGTCACCGTCGGGTTCCACCGGTACTTCACGCACGGGTCGTTCAAGGCGAAGCGGCCGCTGCGCATCGCGCTCGCGGTCATCGGCAGCACCGCGTTCCAGGGCGGGGTGATCGGGTGGGTCGCCGACCACCGCCGCCACCACGCCTTCTCCGACAAGGAGGGCGACCCGCACTCGCCGTGGCTGTTCGGCACCAGCGCGGTCGCGATGATCCGCGGCTTCTGGCACTCCCACATGGGCTGGATCCTCGGCCGCGATCGCACCAACGCCCGCCGTTTCGCCCCCGACCTGCTCGCCGACCGCGACATCGTGCTGGTCGACAAGCTCTTCCTTCCGCTCACCGCGGCCAGCCTCCTGGTCCCCGCGGCGCTCGGCGGCCTGCTGTCGTGGTCGTGGTGGGGCGCGCTGACCGCCCTGTTCTGGGCCGGACTGGTCCGGGTGGGCGTGCTGCACCACGTCACGTGGTCGATCAACTCGATCTGCCACATGTTCGGCGACCGACCGTTCGCCGCCCGGGACCGCTCGGCGAACGTCTGGTGGCTCGCGGTGCTGTCGTTCGGCGAGTCGTGGCACAACCTCCACCACGCCGACCCCACCTGCGCGCGGCACGGCGTGAAGCGCGGCCAGGTGGACATCTCGGCGCGGGTCATCTGGCTCTTCGAGCGGCTCGGCTGGGTGCACTCGGTGCGGTGGCCGACCACCCGCCGGCTGCAGAAGCTCAGCCGCGACCCTGCGTGATCGCAGCGGCCGATTTCCTGCACTCCGTGTGACACCCGACCGGACGGTCAGCCCGCACCCCGTATCCCAGGCGAAAGTGTGATCGGACCGCTCGGCGTGTCGATCCTCCCGTGCGCGCCGCGTGCGGTGGCGGTACCGGTCGGTGGACGCAGAACCCGCACCGGCGACACCCGATCCGGGGCCGCCGGTCACCGAGCGTTCCCGGGCCGATCCGGGTCGAAGATCTTCCTCTGGTGTCACACCAGCCCCAGACGCATCATTCCGGGCGTTCTGTCCGTTCGATCTGGGGAGGCTCCGATGCGGAGTCGGAACGCAAGATCCCTGTCGATCGCCGCGCTGACCACCGCGGCGTTCGTCCTCGGCCTCGGGACCTCCACGGCCCAGGCCGCCGAGCCGGTACCGCCACCCGACGCTCCCGCCGCGATCTCGGTACCGGGGACGCCCGCGGCCGTGCTCAGCGGCGCTCAGACCGCGGCCGGGCCGGCGCAGCTCCCGCTCCCGCCGCTGCCCGAACCGCCGCTGCCGGCGCTGCCCGAGCCGCCGGTGCCCGTTCCCTCGCTGCCGACTCCCCCGCCGCTGCCGGAGCCGCCGCTTCCCGCGGTGCCGAGCCTCCCGCCGGTCCCGGAGCCCCCGGCCGCCGAGCCGGGTGCGCAGGGTCCGCTCCCGCAGCTGCCCGTGCCGGTGCCCACGCCTGCGCTCCCGGGTACCGGCGCGCTGCCGCTCGGTGGGGCGGCGCCCGCCGAGCTGCCCGCGGCGGGCTGACGGTCCGATCCTCCGGTGGGCGGGTGCGGGCGCGGCGGCGCTCGCACCCGCTCACGGCCGGTGGCGCGGGACGGGGCGGACGGCCCCGCTGGGGACGGCGTGCAGGCCCATGCGCACGGTGTTGCGGCCGGCCCGCTTCGCGGCGTACATGGCGGTGTCGGCCACCTCGAGCAGCTGGCCGAGGTCGGCGCCGTCGGTGGGGTACGAGGCCCCACCGATCGAGACGGTGAGGTTGTCGACGGCCACGGTGCCCCGCGCGCCGGGCACCTCGACCCTGATGTCGGCGATCCGGCTGCGGATGCGCTCGGCGACGGCGGCCGCGGCGACCCGCCCGTCCTCGGCGTCGGAGCCGGCCAGGAGCACGACGAACTCCTCCCCGCCGAACCGCCCCACGAGGTCGTCGTCGCGCACCTCGTCGCGGACGGCCTCGGCGACGGCGGCGAGGACCTGGTCGCCGACGAGGTGGCCGTACCGGTCGTTGACCGCCTTGAAGTGGTCGAGGTCGAGGACGAGCAGCCCGGCCCGGCCCCCGGTGCGTTCGGCCCTGCGCAGCGCGCGGACCGCCCGCACGTGCCAGGCGGCGGCGTTGAGCAGGCCGGTCTTGCCGTCGACGCTCGCGGCCTCCTCGAGCTGCCGCACGAGGACGGTGCGGTGCAGGACGATCAGCGGGGGCAGCACGAGCACGGCGTAGGCGGGCCCGAGCACCCCCATCGCCCCCGCGGCGAGCGCGCCCATGGACAGGGTGGCGAACTCGAGCACGGCCTCGTCGGTGCGGGTGAGGACCTGCAGGAACGTGGTGAGGTCGCGGTTGGGGCCGCTCAGCACGATGGCGGCGACGACCAGCACCATGTTGACGGCCGCGTAGGCCAGCACCGCGAGCAGGACGGCCGCGAGGCCGGGCAGGCTCGTGAACAGCTCGTCGCGCTCGACGAGGCCGGTGACGGCCGATGCGGCCTGCACGGCGAGCACGACCGTGGCGGTGCTGTAGATGGCGCGGTGCGGCGGCACCCCACCCCGCCAGACCCGGGCGTAGAGGTGCCCGTAGATGCCGAGCACGACGACGCTGGCGGCCGCCCCGGGCAGCAGCGCGGCGGCGGCGAACGTCCACACCGAGCTCAGGTCGATGTGGGGGGTCTCGTCGGACTGGTGCCGCATCCGTTCGACGCCGAGCGACGCCTCGGTGCTGAGGACGCCCGCCCCGACGAGGACGGCCGTGAACAGGGCCCAGTTGTCGGGGAGCTGGTCGACGGCGAACGGGATCGAGGCGGCCAGGGTGCCGACCGCGAGGAGCTCGACGACGAGGAGCACGGCGAGCACCGGGACCGGGAGGGTCCAGACGGTCCACCGAGCTACCCCGCGTCGCGGCACTCGCAACCCCCTGAAACCTTCCATCGGGCCGTCATCGCGGCCGGCTCGTCCCCCATCCGGGCGGATGGTAGCCGGACGGCGACCCTACGTCATCGGTCGATTGACGTGCACCACTCGCCGGGTGGCGAAACGGTCGCCCGGACCGGGGAGCGGGGCGCCACCGCGGTGGGGATCCGTGGCGCACGTCCGGCGCTCAGGCGAGCCTAACCGAGCGAGTGCGCCCGCACCTGAGCTGTGACGCCGGTCATACGCCGGCGGGCCGCGGGGTGGCGTCCGGTTGCCGCACGGCCACCTTCATGCAGCCAGACGGCATGGAGGTGGCCTCATCTGCGACGGGGGTCGGGCGGCCGGGCCAACGCTCGGCCCGACTCCACCTGCCGAGGGCGCCGCGCATCGTCCGGGCCGCCCCTACGGGCAGGCATCGCCGGGCAGGCCGGGGCCCGCCCGCCCGGGCGCGGCGCCCCCAGCAGGCCGTCACACGCGTGCGGGCCCGCCTCAAGACGGGCGCCGGTGGGCCTGCTGTCGGAATGGCACGGCGTGGGGCAGGGCCGGAGGCGGTGCCAGTGACATGCGTAACCAGGATGGGTGGCCAGGGGCGGGGTCGAACCGCCGACCTACCGCTTTTCAGGCGGTCGCTCGTACCAACTGAGCTACCTGGCCGAGACCGGTGCTGATCACCGGGGACTGAAGCGACCCAGACGGGACTCGAACCCGCGACCTTCGCCGTGACAGGGCGACGCGCTAACCAACTGCGCCACTGGGCCTTGCATGTTCAGTTGTACCGCTACTCGTACCGTACCCCCAACGGGATTCGAACCCGCGCTGCCGCCTTGAAAGGGCGGAGTCCTAGGCCGCTAGACGATGGGGGCTTGGACCGAGGTCCCCGCCCGCAACGGCTGTCCGTTGGGAGCGGGACCAGCATAGGACAAGCCTGCCACGTCCCCGTAGCCGGGGGGTGCACCACCCGCCCGGAGCGCTCCGACCTGCACCGGAGCCGCCCCGGGCGGTCGGGTGCTCAGCGGGTGACGGGCGGCGGGAGATCCGGGTTCGCCGAGATCAGCCCGAGCATGTCGAGCAGCTGACGGAGGTCCTCCGAGTCGGAGGAGTTGCGGGCGACCACCAGCCGGGCGCGGTGCAGCTGTTCTTCGGAGACGCGGTAGGCGTCGGCCGCAGTGCGCTGGTTGGGGATCGAACCGCTCGATGTGAACCGGTCCCCCTCGAGCTCCGTACGTGTGCTCCCGATGGTCATCGACGCCTCCCCGTGCGGTCGCCAGCTCTCCCCGACCGAACCGGGGGCGCGCCTCCTGCGGACCGCGCCGTCCACCGGAAACCGGTTGCAATCACCCGTCCCGGGTACCCCACCCCGGACCGGAACGCCCCGCAGCCACCCCCGTGGCCGTGACCGGCACGTTACCTAACTGGAGCCGTTCGGTGCACCCCTCTTAGCGGGTGAGCGTCCAGATCTCGGGATCACGGAGCGCGAGAGCGGGCCGCGTAGGCTGCCGCGCATGCCGCCCTCCGAACGGCCTCGCTCCCGCCACCGCGCACCCGCGCCGGTCCGCCGGGGCTCCGAGCCGGAGCCTCCGGAGCCGGACCGCGAGCTCGACTCCTACCTGGCCGCGTTGAGCGGCGCGGGTGAGGAGAACCCGACCGAGTTCACGGGCCGGTTCGGGTCCGCGCAGGTGTTCCAGCTGCGGCTGCCCGCGCTGCGGATCGAGCAGCTGCGCCGGATCGCCGCGGAGAAGGGCGTCTCGCCCGGCGCGCTCGCGGTGGAGTGGGTGATCGAGCGGCTCGACCGCGAGGACACGCCGACCGGCCCCCTCCCCGCGGTCGGGGACGACGACCAGGACAAGCGCCGGTTCCTGCCGCGGTTCGGTCGCCGCTGAGCGCCCTCAGCGGTTGGCGACCAGCACGCGGGCGGGCGGGTCGCCGACCAGGCACGGGCTGCCGGTGAACGCTCGCGCGTCCACGGCCTCGGCGAGCGCCCGGTAGCCGGCCGCGGACAGGTGCAGCCCGTCGCCCGCGTCGAACGCGGGCGCGAGCCGGTCGGGATCCGCGGGGTCGGCCACGGCGGCGGCGAAGTCGAAGATCCCGTCGGCGTACCCGGGTCCGTGCTCGAGCACCCAGGCGTTGACGGCCCGGCGTTCGGCGATCGCCTCCGGGGTGCCGTGCGGGCCGGCGGCCGACGGCGTCACCGTGGTGAGGAAGACGCGCTTGCCCGCGGCCCTGGCGTGCTCGGCGAACCGCTGCAGCCCCGCGATGATGTCCGCCGCGGTGCGACCGGCGGCGATGTCGTTCGTGCCGATGTGCAGCACGACGTCGGTGGCGCCACCCGCGGCGGCGACGTCGCGGCCGAACCGCGCGAGCGGGACGTCGCCGTGCTGCGGCCCGTCGTCGGCGAGGAGCCGGTTACCGGAGATCCCCGCGCCGAGCACCGCCATCGTGGTGGTGCCGCCCTCGTCGCGCAGCCGGGCGCCGAGGACGTCCGGCCAGCTCTCACCGGGCGCGGCGCCCATCCCGTCGGTGATCGAGTCGCCGACGGCGACGAGCGCGTTCACCGGGCGCGGCACCTGCACGTCGACGCCGGTGAGCACGACCGACGACGCGAGCGGCGCGGTGAAGTCGCCCGCGCCGCCGAACGTGGCGTCGCCGGGCCCGGACAGGTAGGCGGTCTGCAGCACCTGGTGCTGGGTGAGCACCCGCGGCACCGCGGGCAGGAACAGGCTGACCGCGAGCGGGCCGCCCGCCTCGGCCACCAGCGGGACGGGGTCGCTGACGACCTCACCGCCCGGCGGGATCACCACGCTCTGCTGCCCGTCGAACGGGACCGGCTGCGCCGTCCCGAGGACGAGGCCGGCCGCCCCGTCGGAACGGGCGGCGGTAACCGAGCCGACCGCGAGCGGGGTCTCGCCGTAGGCGTTGGACAGCCGCAGCCGCACCTGCGAGCCGGTCACCTGCGGGTGCACGACCATCCGCACGGTGCCGCCGCCGAGGCCGGGCACGGCCGGGCCGGGCTGCGCCGCGGTCTGCCAGCCCGTGACCCAGGTGGGCCGGCAGGCCGAGGCCGCGGCTGTCCTGCCGGCGGGCCGGTACGGCTCGTCGATGGCGACCGCCAGGCCGATCGAGCCGGTGAGCGCCACCAGCACGGCGAGCGCGGACGGCAACCACCCGGCGCCCCACCTGCGTCCGAACCCGATCACCGTCTCCCCGCCTCCATCGCGTGCCGTGATTGCTCTGCTACGCAACGTGGAACGAGAAGGACACCCGTCGGGTAGTCGGCCATTCGGGTGGTGACGCTACGTTGCGCTATCCCGCGGCGGCGGAGCGTCCCCGATGCGGGGACCCCTCGCCACCCGGCCAGGTGGTGCCGGCCCAGCCCTTCGTCGGGCATGTGATCCGCGGCGCACACGGCTTACTGTCGCTGGCGAGTGTTCGTATGGCGAGGAGGCCGGCCGATGGGTGCGTACGAAGACGTCTTCCGGGCGAGCGTCGAGGACCCGGAGGGTTTCTGGTTGGAGGCGGCGCAGGCGATCGATTGGCACGTCGCGCCGACCCGCGCGCTGGACGCGAGCAACCCGCCCTTCTACCGGTGGTACCCCGACGGCGAGCTCAACGTCTGCCACAACGCGCTCGACCGGCACGTCGACGGGGGTCGGGGCGACCAGGCGGCGCTGATCTACGACTCGCCGGTCACGGGCACGCAGCGCACCTACACCTACGCGCAGCTGCGCGACGAGGTGGCGAGGTTCGCTGGGGTGCTCGCCGGCCTCGGCGTGGGCCGCGGCGACCGCGTGGTGATCTACATGCCGATGGTGGCCGAGGCCGCGATCGCGATGCTCGCCTGCGCGCGGATCGGCGCCGTGCACTCGGTGGTCTTCGGCGGCTTCGCCCCGAAGGAGCTCGCGGTGCGCATCGACGACGCCGAACCCGCGGTCATCGTCTCCGCGTCGTGCGGGATCGAGGGCAAACGGGTCATCGAGTACAAGCCGCTGCTGGACAAGGCGGTGGAGATCGCCGAGCACACCCCGCGCAAGCGGGTGATCCTGCAGCGGCCGCAGGCCGAGGCCGCGATGGGGCCCGACGACGTCGACTGGGCCGAGGCGATGGCGTCCGCCGAGCCGGTGGACTGCGTGCCGCTCAAGGCCACCGACCCGCTCTACGTCCTCTACACCTCCGGCACCACCGGGAAGCCGAAGGGCGTGGTGCGCGACGGCGGCGGCTACGCGGTCGCGCTGCGCTGGACGATGCCCAACGTGTACGCCGTCGACGCGGGCGAGACGATGTTCACCGCCTCCGACGTCGGGTGGGTCGTCGGGCACTCCTACATCGTCTACGGGCCGCTGCTCACCGGCGCCACCACCGTGCTCTACGAGGGCAAACCGGTCGGCACGCCGGACGCGGGCCAGTTCTGGCGGGTGGTCTCCGAGCACGGCGTGAAGAGCCTCTTCACCGCGCCCACCGCGTTCCGGGCGATCAAGAAGGAGGACCCGGACGGCGAGCACACGCGCAAGTACGACATCTCGTCGCTGCAGTACCTCTTCCTCGCGGGGGAGCGCCTGGACCCGGAGACGCAGCGCTGGGCGTCCGACCTGTTGGGCATCCCGGTGATCGACCACTGGTGGCAGACCGAGACCGGCTGGCCGATCGTCGCCAACCCGGCGGGCATCGAGCTGCTGCCGATCAAGCCGGGCTCGCCCACCAAGCCGCTGCCGGGGTGGGACGTGCAGGTGCTCGAGCCCTCCGGCGCACCGGCGGCCCCCGGCACCGACGGCGCGATCGTCGTCAAGCTGCCGATGCCGCCCGGCTCGCTGCCGACCCTGTGGAACGACGACGAGCGGTTCGTGGCCTCCTACCTGTCGGCCTACGACGGCTACTACCTCACCGGCGACGGCGGGCACATCGACGAGGACGGCTACGTCTACGTCATGGGCCGCACCGACGACGTCATCAACGTCGCCGGGCACCGCCTGTCCACCGGCGGGATGGAGGAGGTGCTCTCCTCCCACCCCGACGTCGCCGAGTGCGCCGTGATCGGCGTGTCCGACCCGTTGAAGGGCCAGGTCCCGCGCGGCTTCGTCGTGCTCAAGGCGGGCGTCGAGCGCGACGAGGACGAGCTGCGGGCCGAGCTCGTGCAGCTGGTGCGCGACCAGGTCGGCGCCGTGGCGAGCCTCAAGGACGTGGCCGTCGTGCCGGCGCTGCCGAAGACCCGCTCCGGCAAGATCCTGCGCAAGACGATGCGCGGGATCGCCGACGGCCTCGACGAGCCGGTGCCCAGCACCATCGACGACCCGTCGGTCCTCGACGCGCTCCGCCCGGTGCTGCGTCGCGAGTAGCCGACGGCACCGTTCGGCGTGCCCGCGGCGGCGAGATGGAGCAATTCGTAGTCGCGCGGTAACGGATAGTGGTGCGGCGGAGACAACCCCGGCAGGCCGACGCTCCCCCACGGCGGCCGCTCCCCGTTCCACACCGAGAGGACCCCAGCTCTCATGGCCGTTCCCCGACGCACCCGGCTGTCCATGCTCGCCGCCGCGGCCAGCGGCGCGCTCGTCGTGACCATGGCGGGCACCGCGCTCGCCGCCGACCGCCCCGACGACCCGGGCTGCTCCGAGCCCGGGCTCGCCGAGGTCCGCTCGGAGCTCCTCGACGACGCGTGCGCGGCGTTCGTCACCGCCCGTGCCGTGGCGGCCGACGCCACCCTCGGGACCACACCCGCGGCCGCGCAGGACGACGACCCCGACGACGACCCCGACGAGGAGGCCGAAGACAGCGGGGACGACGACGGCGCAGACGACGACGCAGACGACGACGGCGACGACGACGGCGACCGCGACGAGGGCGACGGCGACGCCGGCAGCGGCGGCAACGAGATCCGGGCCGGCGGAACCGGCCGCGACCGGGACTGCCGCGACTTCGCCTCCCAGGCCGACGCCCAGGCTGCGCTCGAGGCGAGCCCCGGCGATCCGGAGCGGCTCGACGCCGACGACGACGGCATCGCCTGCGAGAACCACTTCGGCACCGAGGGCCGTCAGGTCGCGGTCCACCCGAAGGGCGGGGTGGCCACCGGCGGCACTCCGCGGCCGTGACCGGGCCGGCGCTGCGCGCCGTGCTCGCCGGGGCCGCCGCGGTGCTCACCGCGGGGCTCACGGCGTGCGGCGCGCCGGAGGCCGCGACACCGGCCGGGGCGCCGGCGGCGGCCCCGGCCGCGCCGGTGGAGCGCATCCCGCCGCCCGCCACCGTGCCGGAGACCACCCCGGTCGAGCTCGGCGTCCCCTCCATCGGTGTGCGCACCGGTCCGCTGCTCGAGCTCGGCATCGACGCGGCGGGCGCACTCGAGGTGCCCCCGGACGCCGCGACCGCCGGCTGGTTCTCCCTCGCCCCCACCCCCGGCTCCCCCGGCCCGGCCGTCATCGCGGGGCACGTCGACTTCGAGGGCGCGCCCGGTGTCTTCCAGCGGCTCGACGAGCTGCAGCCGGGCGACGAGGTCACCGTCACCCGCGCCGACGGCTCGACCGCGGTGTTCTCCACCTACCTGGTGGAGCGCTACCCGAAGGACCGGTTCCCGACCGAGCGCGTCTACGGCGACACCTCGGGCGCCGAGCTGAGGCTCATCACCTGCGGCGGCGCCTTCGACGCCGGCTCGGGCCACTACCGGGACAACGTCGTGGCGTACGCGCGGCTGGTGAGGCTCGCCTGACTACCGGCCGCCGGGGCAGCGGTTGCACGATGGGGCGATGAAGGTCGTCGTCGACTTCGATCTGTGCGAGTCCAACGCCGTGTGCATGGGCATCGTCCCCGAGGTGTTCGAGGTGCGGGAGGACGATTTCCTCTACATCCTCGACGAGAACCCGCCCGAGGAGCTCCGCCCGCGGCTGGAGCAGGCCGTGGCCTCGTGCCCGCGGGCGGCCATCAAGCTCGTCGAGGACGAGGACGACAGCTAGCCGGCACCGGAACCCACCCCGGACCCGCGTTCTTCCGGCCCGCGCCGCCGCGGACCGCGCACCGCCGCCGTGGCGTGCGCCGAGCCCGCGGCGGCCGCTGCTGACCCCGTGGGCGGACCCGCGGCCGCCACGCACCCGGCCCCGCGACTCGTGCGCACCGAGACCGCGACTCGCGGGCACCCACGCCGCGACTCGCGCGTGCCCGGGCCGCGGCTCGCGATTGGGTGGTTGTCGAGCCGCCCGCGAGCGCCGAGGATCTGGAGCCGCACCCCGCGCAAGGAGGCGAGATGACCGCCGTCTGGCACACCCCACTCACCCCGCTGGCGTTCCTGCAGCGCTCGGCCGAGGTCTTCCCGGACAAGACCGCGATCGTCTACGGCGAGCGCAGGCACTCGTACGCGCAGTTCGCAGCGGAGGTCACGCGCGTGGCACACGCCCTGCGCGGCTCCGGGATCGGCCCGGGCGACCGGGTGGCGTACCTGCTGCCCAACGTGCCCGAGATGCTGGTCGCGCACTTCGCCGTGCCGCTCGCCGGCGCCGTGCTCGTCGCGATCAACACGCGGCTCGCCACCGAGGAGGTGCGCTACATCCTCGACCACTCCGGGGCGAAGCTGCTGGTCGTCGACGCGGCGCTCTACCCGACCGTCGCGCCGCTCGCCCGCAACCTCAAGACCGTCGACGAGATCATCACGATCGTCGACCCGGCCCAGCCGGGCGACGGCACCGGCAGCGGCATCACCTACGACGACCTGCTCGCCAGGGGCAGCGACGAGCCGCTCGCCTGGGAGGTCGGGGACGAGAACGCCTGCATCTCGATCAACTACACGTCGGGCACGACGGGCCGGCCGAAGGGCGTGATGTACTCGCACCGCGGGGCCTACCTGAACTCCTTCGGCGAGATCGTCCACTCCGGCCACACGTTCGACAGCGTCTACCTCTGGACGCTGCCGATGTTCCACTGCAACGGCTGGTGCACGCCGTGGGCCGTCACCGCGGTCGGCGGCACCCACGTGTGCCTGCGCGAGGTGCGCGGCGACGTGATCTGGAACCTCATCCGCGAGCACGGCGTCACGCACCTGAACGGCGCCCCGACGGTCGTCACCACGATCCTGCGCGCCCCCGAGGCGAGCGAGCTCGACCGGCCGATCACGATCACGACCGCGGGCGCCCCGCCCAGCCCCACCACCATCGGGCACGCCGAGCGGATGGGCTTCCGGATCGTGCACGTCTACGGGCTCACCGAGACCTACGGGCCGTACTCGGTGAACCAGTACCAGCGCGCGTGGGACGACCTGTCCACCGAGGAGCGGGCGAAGAAGCAGGCCCGCCAGGGCGTCGGGATGCTGTGCGCGGACAGGCTCCGCGTGGTCGACGAGCGGATGAACGACGTCCCGGCCGACGGCACCACGATGGGCGAGGTCGTGATGCGGGGCAACAACGTGATGCTCGGCTACTTCGAGGACCCCGCCGCCACCGAGAAGGCGTTCTCGGGCGGCTGGTTCCACTCGGGCGACCTGGGCGTCATGCACCCCGACGGTTACGTCGAGCTGCGCGACCGCGCCAAGGACGTGATCATCTCCGGCGGGGAGAACATCTCGACGATCGAGGTCGAGCAGGCGATCGTGTCCCACCCGGCGGTGCTCGAGGCCGCGGTCATCGGCATCCCGGACGAGCGGTGGGGCGAGCGCCCGAAGGCGTTCGTCGTGCTGGCCGACGGGCAGACCGCCACGCCCGAGGAGCTGATCGAGCACGTGAAGAACCGCATCGCGCGGTTCAAGGCGCCGAAGGTCGTCGAGCTGGTCGACCGGTTGCCCAAGACGTCCACGGGCAAGGTGCAGAAGTTCGAGCTGCGCGAGAAGGAGTGGTCGGGACACGCGTCCCGCATCCGCGGCTGAGCGCGACTCACCCGCACCCGGCCCGCGACTCGCCGACACGCAGAACGCGACTCGCCGACGCACTCGGCGAGTCGCGTTCTGGATGTGCGTGCGTCGCGGGCTGGGTGCGCGCTCACACCGGCCCGGACCGCCCAAGCGCTTAGCATTGCTCATATGGCTCGTCCGCTGCGAGCGGCGATCGGCGCCGTCACCACCACGACGGCGTCCGTCCTGCCGGTCTTCCTGACCGGCGCGCTGACGGTGCAGATCTCGGCCGAGCTGGGGTTCGACCCCGCGGGCCTCGGCCTGGTGGTCGCCCTCTACTTCGGCATCAGCGCGGTGGCGTCGCTGCCGTGCGGCTGGCTGGTCGAGCGGTACGGCTCCGGGGTCACCAGCCGCGTCGCGGTGCTCGGCACCGCGTGCGCGATGTCGGCGATCGCGGCGTTCGCCCGCTCCTACCCGGCGTTGGTGACGATGCTGCTGTGCTGCGCGTGGTGCAACGTGCTGGGCCAGCTCTCGTCGAACCTGACCCTCGCCCGGCACGTGCCCGCCACCCGGCTCGGCCTGTCGTTCGGGATCAAACAGGCCGCGATCCCGATCGCGACGCTGCTGTCGGGCGCGGCCGTGCCCGCCGTCGCGCTGACGATCGGCTGGCGGTGGGCGTACGTGATCGGGGCGGCGCTCGCGCTCGGCGCGCTGTTGCTGGCCCCGCGCGGGGCGGACGGCCGGGAGCGCGGCTCCGCCGCGGCGGGCGAGCGCGCGACGGGTGCGCTCAGCGTGATCGGCCTGGCCGCCGGGCTCGGTGCGGGTGCAGCCACGGCCCTGGGCATCTTCCTGGTGGCGGCGGCGGTCGACCGCGGCATCGACCCGGGCCTCGCCGGGCTGACGCTGACCATGGGCAGCGTGGTCGGCCTCACGCTGCGGCTGGTCAACGGCTGGCTCGCCGACCGCAGGTCGGGCGGGCACATCGCGGTCGTCGCCGGGAGCCTCATGCTCGGCGCGGCGGGGTTGGTCCTGCTCGCGGTGCCCGCCCCGGCCGCGCTCGTGATCGGCACGGTGCTGGGCTTCGGGCTGGGCTGGTCGTGGCCGGGACTGCTGCAGTTCGCGGTGGTGCGGCTGCACCCGTCGGCGCCCGCGGCGGCGACGTCGATCGTCCAGGTCGGCGTGTACGGCGGCGGGTTCGCCGGGCCGATCGCGTTCGGGTTCATCGCCGCGCGCGCGTCGTTCCCGGTGGCGTGGCTCGCGGCCGCGGCGGCGATGCTGCTGGCCGGCGTCCTGATGGTGCTCGGCAGGCGGATGCTGATCGCCCACCGGGAGGGCGCCGAGCAGCTCGCGACGCGTTAGCCCCCGAGCCAGCCCTCGAGCCCCGCGAGCAGCAGGCGGAGCGTGTGCTCGGCCGACTCGGCGCAGATCTCGCCCGGCTCGCCGTCGAGGTCGAGGCGCTGCACGCTGGTGCGGGAGCCGTCGTCGACGGCCACGAACACGGTGCCCGGCTCCTGCCCGTCCTGCGCCGACGGCCCGCCCGAGCCGGTCACGGCGACGGCGAGGTCCGCCGAGAGCAGCCGGCGCACTCCCGCCGCCATCGCCTCGGCCGCCTCCGGGCTCACGACGGGCCCGTCGGGGACGTCGAGCACGTCGTGCTTGACCTCGCTCGAGTAGGCCACGAGCGAGCCGCGGAACCACTCGCTCGCCGCCTCGGCCGCGGCGAGCGCCGTGGCCACCATCCCCCCGGTCAGCGACTCGGCGACGGCGACGGTGACGCCGCGGCGCCGCGCCGCCTTCGAGATCTCGTCCGCAAGCCGGTCCCGGGCCTCGTTCTGCACCCGCGTCCCGTACCCGCGGGCGCGACCGATCATTCGGCCAGCCGCTGCATCAGGGCGATGGCGTCGTACGGCGCGTGCACCTTGACGTCGTTGTCGAAGTAGACGAAGACGTCGCGGCCCCCGGGCGCCTCGTCCGCCGGCGGCGCCACCGTGAACTCGCCGGTCGGGGCGCGCCCGTCCCGCCACGCCCGCACCTTCGCCGCCCACGCATCGAGCGCCTCCGCGGTGTAGCCGCTGGTGTAGAGCTCGGTGTCGCCGTGCAGGCGGACGTAGACGAAGTCGGCGGTCACGTCCTCCAGGTGCGGCCACGTGCCTGCGGTGTCGGCGACCACGAGCGCGACGCCCTGCTCGCGCAGCAGCTCGACGAACTCGGGGCGGCAGAACGTCGGGTGCCGCACCTCGAGGGCGTGCCGCAGCGGCCGGTCGTCGTCGACCTCGAGGTGCACCCTGCCGTCGAGCCGCTCGTCGTGGTGGGCGGCGAGCTCGGCGGCGGCCGCCGTGCTGCGCGGCAGCATGGCGAGGAACGGCTCGAGGCGCGCCGGGTCGAACGGCATGCGCGGCGGCAGCTGCCACAGCACCGGGCCCAGCTTCCGGCCCAGCGCGAGCACCCCGGAGGCGAAGAAGTTGGCGAGCGGCGTCGCCACCTCGCGCAGCTGCTTGAGGTGGGTGATGAACCTCCCACCCTTCACGGAGAAGACGAAGTCGTCGGGCGTCTGGGCGGCCCAGGCGCGGTAGGACTCGGGCCGCTGCAGCGAGTAGAAGGAACCGTTGATCTCGATGCTGCTGACCCGCCGCGACAGGTACTGCAGCTCACGGCGCTGCGCGAGGCCCCGGGGGTAGAACGTGCCGCGCCACGGCGGGTACCGCCAGCCCGAGGTTCCGACCCAAACCCCTGCCACCCGCGCGAGCATTCCAGGGCCGGGGCAGGATGGCCGGGTGGACACCGGCGCAGTGATCGTGACGGGGGCGGCGGGCGCGCTGGGGCACGCCGTGGTGGCGGAGTTCCGCGCCGCGGGCCGCCCCGTGGTGGCGCTGGCCCGGCCCGGCGAACGGCTGGACGCGCTCGGCAGACGGGACGGCGTGCACGCCGTCCCCGTCGACCTCGCCGACCGCGCCGCGGTGCAGGCCGCGTTCGCCGAGGTGGACGCGCTGCCCGTCGAACCGGACGCGCTCGTCGCGCTCGCGGGCGGGTTCGCACCCGGCTCCCTCGCCGAGATCGACGAGGAGCGGATGGAGGCGCTGTGGCACTCCAACTTCTCCACCGCGCTGTGGGCGGCCCAGGCGGCGGCGCCGCGGATCGCGGCGCGCGGCGGCGGCGCGATCGTGACGGTCGGGTCGCGCACCGCCGTGAGCGGCCCCGCCACGATCGCACACGCCACCAGCAAGGCCGCGGTCGTGCGGCTCACCACGGTGCTGGCTGAACAGCTGCGCGCCGGCCGCATCCGCGTCAACGCGGTGCTGCCCTCGACGATCGACACGCCCGCCAACCGCGAGTGGATGACCCCGAAGCAGATCGAGCGCGCGGTCGCGCCGGAGGCGATCGCGAAGGTCATCGCGTTCCTCTGCAGCCCGGACGCCGCCCCGATCAGCGGCGCCGCGATCCCGGTGTACGGCGATGCCTGAGCTGCGGACGGCCGTCGGTGCCGTGCTCGACTGGCCGGTGGGCCACGCCGCCGCCGCGGTGGTCGACCCGTCCGGGGTGCTCGCCACCGCGGGCGAGACGGAGCGGGAGTTCGCGCTCGCATCGGTGACGAAGCCGCTCGCCGCCTACGCGGTGCTCGTCGCCGTCGAGGAGGGCGCGGTGGAGTGGGACACGCCCGCGGGCCCCGAGGGCTCGACGGTCCGCCACCTCGCCGCGCACGCCTCCGGGCTGTCGTACTCCGACGGCGTCGTGCAGGCGAAGCCGGGCACGCGGCGGATCTACTCGAACGTCGGGTTCGAGGTGCTGGGCGAGACGATCGCCGAGGCCGCCGGGATGCCGTTCGCGCAGTACCTGCACGAGGCCGTGCTCGCCCCGCTCGGCATGGCGAACACGCGGCTCGAGGGCTCCCCCGCCGCCGGCGGGGTGTCGACGGCCGCGGACCTCGCCCGGTTCGCCGCCGAGCTGCTCTCCCCCACCCTCGTGCACCGCGAGACCCTCGACGAGGCCACCACGGTCGCCTTCCCCGGCCTCGACGGCGTCCTGCCCGGCTTCGGCCGACAGACGCCCAACGACTGGGGCCTCGGCTTCGAGATCCGGGACGGCAAGTCGCCCCACTGGACCGGCGCGAACAGCTCACCGCGCACCTTCGGCCACTTCGGCCAGTCCGGCACGTTCCTGTGGGTGGACCCCGACGTGCGGACCGCGTGCGTGGTGCTGACCGACCGCGACTTCGGCCGCTGGGCGGTCGAGGCGTGGCCCCGCTACACCGACGGGGTCCTCGCCGCCCTCCGGGACGGGTGACGATGATCACGCCGGGTAGGACCCGGGCTCGACGGGGGTGGCCGGGAATCATCCGCGGCGGTCGCCCGTTGTAGAGCGTGTCCGGGCCGGGCGACCTGTGTCCCCGGGTCTCACATATCAAGAGCCTTCACGGAATACCGTTCGGCTGGAGCCGTGTTGCGCCATGCGCCGCGAGGCGACCAGCGCTCGGTCCGGACACCCCTCACGAGCTGGGAACAGATCCCGGCTCGGGATGGTTGGAAGAAGCGTCCGACGCCGGGCGACCCGAGTCCCCGGGTCCCACCCTTTCGCCGCCCCGCGGGGCGTGCCGCGCGCCGTGAGGCGACCGGCGCCCGGCTCGGACGACTTCCATCCCCTCGACCTGCCGCGTCCGGCGTATCCCGCCGCCGTTGATGCGGCTGCCCGGGCGGCGCTGCCCCCGACAGCGCCGCCCTCACTCTTGACAATCATTGTCATCTGTAGTGCAGTGCCCGTCCGTGGCCTGCCGATGGCTCTCCGTGCTCGTCGTACTCCTGGTCCTCGCCGCGTGCGGCACACCGGACGCCCCACCGCGGGAAGACGCCGTCGTCCGGGTGGTCACCCCGTACACGGTCCGCAGCCTCGACCCGATCGCGCAGGGCCTGTGGTCACCCGAGTGGGGCTACGGCGAGCTGCTCATGCGCGCCACCGAGGACGGCCGCGTCGAGCCGTGGCTGCTGGAGTCGCTCGAGCCGGAGTCGCCGACGTCCTGGCTGCTGCGCCTGCGCCCCGGCGTCCGCTTCGCCAACGGCAACCCGCTGACCGCCGAGGCGCTCGCCGCGGTCCTCCACCGCCACCTCGCGGAGAACGCGCTCGTCCGCGACGCGCTCGGCGGCGGCGAGGTGCGGGTGGTCGACGAGCGCACGGTGCAGCTCACCACCCCGAGGCCGGTCGGGAACCTCCCCCACCTGCTCGCCGACGAGCAGGGCGTGTCGGTCTTCGACCCCACCGCCTCGGAACCCGCGGGCGACATCTACACCGGCCCGTTCCGGGTGCGCAGCCTCACCGCCGACGAGCTGGTGCTCGAGCGCAACCCGGAGTACTGGGGCGGCGAGGTCCGCCTCGACGGCGCCCGCGTCCGGTTCGTGCCGGACCCGCAGGCCCGCGTGCTCGCCGTGCGCAGCGGGGAGGCCGACATCGCGCTCTACCCGCCCACCGAGGCGCTCGCCCGGTTCGCCGACGGCGGCGGGCCGTCCGTGGCCGTCGCCGCCCAGCCGCTGCAGCACCTGCGCGCGATCCCCAACCTGCGCAAGGCCCCGATGGACGACCTCGCCGTCCGGCGCGCGTTCGCGCTCGGCGTCGACTACCGCGGGCTCGCCGAGGACGTCCTCGGCGTCCCCTACCGGACGCCCACCGGCCTGTTCCCCGACGTCGTCGACTACGCGCTGCCCACGCAGCGCACCGATCCGGCCGAGGCCGCCCGCCTGCTCGACGCCGCGGGCTGGGCCCCCGGCCCGGACGGCGTCCGGGAGCGCGACGGCGTGCGCCTCGCCATCACGGTGCTGACCTACGGATCCCAGCCCGACACCCGCACCGTCGCCGTCGCGCTCCAGTCCCAGCTGCGCCCGCTGGGGTTCGACGTGGCGATCGCAAGCGTCGACGACAACTACGCGGCCATGCGCGACCCGGCCGGGTGGGACGTCGGGCTGAGCTTCGACGGAACCCTCGGCTACACCTACGACCCGATCGGCCCGCTGCGGTCGTTCCTCACCACGGGCGCGCAACGCAACTTCGGCGGTGTGGCCGACCCCGAGCTGGACACGCTCGTCGCCCAGCTCGAGGCCAGCCCGGACGAGGCGGCGCGCCGACCCCTGCTCGAGCGGGCGCAGCAGATCATCGCGGCCAACGCCTACGTCGTGATCGTCGCCCAGCGCGCGTCGCCCGCGATCGTCGGCGAGACCTTCGCGGGCTACCGGCCGTCGTCGGTCCTCCACCACCTCGGTGCGCGGACCTAGCCGCCGCATCGCGCAGGCCGCGGTCACGCTCGTCGGGGCGGCGGTCCTCGTGTGGTCGCTGCAGCTGCTCGCCCCCGGGGACCCGGCCCGCCGCGTGCTCGTCGCGAACGGCGTGGGCAACCCCACCCCCACCCAGGTCGCCGCCCTGCGCGCCGAGCTCGGGCTGGACGAGCCCGCCCCGGTGCGCCTCGGGCGGTGGCTGCTCGCCGCGGCGACGGGCGACCTCGGCCGGTCGTGGCGCAGCGGCGCCCCGGTCGCCGCCGAGCTCGCCGACCGGCTCCCGGCCACGCTGCGGCTCGCCGCCGTCGCGCTGGCGCTCGCGCTCATCGCGCAGCACCGCCGCGCCGACCTCGCCGCGCGCGGGCTGGTGTTCCTCGGCGCCGCGGTGCCCAGCTTCGTGGTCGGCACCCTGCTGCTGGAGGTCGTCGTGGTGCGGCTCGGCATCGGGCGGGTGCTCGCCGACGGCTCGTGGGGCGGGGCGGTGCTGCCCGCCGTCCCGCTCGCGCTCGCCGCGGCCGCCGTGTGGGCGCGGGTGCTGCGGGCCGCGATGCTGGAGGTCCGGGCGCGGCGGCACGTCCAGGTGGCGCGGGCGCGCGGCGCGGGGCGGCTGCGGGTGCTGCTCGTGCACGTCCTGCCCGGGGCGAGCCCGCCGCTGTTCACCGCGATCGGGATGACGGTCGGCTCGCTGCTCGCGGGCGCCGCCGTCGTCGAGACGATCTTCACGTGGCCGGGCGTCGGCCCGTACCTGGTCGAGGCGATCGTCGCGCGGGACGTCCCGGTGGTGCAGGGCACCGTGCTGCTCGGCGTGCTGGCCCACGTCGTCGCGAACACGCTCGCCGACCTCGCCGCGGCCGCCGTCGACCCGGGCAGGGCCCGATGAGCAGGCGCGCCGAGCTGTGGACGGGGGCGGCGGTGCTCGTCCTCCTCGCCGTGGCCGCGCTCGCCGTCCCGCTGCTCGGCCCGGACCCGGACGCCACCGACTACGCGAACCGGCTGGCCGCGCCGAGCCCGTCCCACCCGCTCGGCACCGACCAGGCCGGGCGGGACGTGCTGGCGCGGGCCGCGGCCGGGGTGCCCACCTCGCTCGGCGCCGCGGTCGTCGTCACGGCCGTCTCGGCCGCGGTCGGCCTCCTCGTGGGGGTGACCGCCGCCGTGGCGGGCGGGTGGGTCGACACCGTGCTCTCCCGCGTCGTCGACGTCGTCCTCGCCGTCCCCCAGCTCGTGCTCGCGCTCGCCGTCGTGGGCGTGCTCGGCCCCGGCCTGACCAACCTCGTCGTCGCGATGGCCCTCGCCGGGTGGGCCCCGCTCGCCCGCTACGCCCGCACCTTCGCCGCCGGCCTGCTGCACCGGCCCTACGTCGTGGCGGCCGAGCTCGCCGGGGTGGCGCGCCCGGTCGCCGCGCTGCGCCACGTCGTGCCCGCGACGGCGGGTGGCGTCGCCGCGGTGGCCACGCTCGGCCTCGGCGAGGTGGTGCTGGGTCTGGCCGGTCTGTCGTTCCTCGGGCTGGGCGTCGCGCCGCCCACGGCGGAGTGGGGGCAGATGGTGGCCGAGAGCACCACGGTCGCCGGGCAGGCGCCGTGGCTGGTGGTCGTGCCCGGCGCGCTGATCGTGCTCAGCGTGGCGGGCGCGTCGCTGCTCGGCGACGCGCTCGCCCGGGAGGCCCCGTGAGGCTCGCCGTCGAGCGCCTCTCGGTGCGCTACGGGAACGTCACCGCCCTGCGCGAGGTGGACCTGACCGTCGCCGACGGCGAGGTCGTCGCGCTGATCGGGGAGTCCGGCTCGGGCAAGAGCACGCTGCTCGACGCGGTGCTCGGGGTGCTGCCGGCGTCGGCGGCGGTGTCCGGGACGATCCGGCCCGACCGCCTGCGGCGCGGCGTCGAGGTCGGCTACGTCGCACAGGACCCGTTCGGCTCGTGCGACCCGGTGTGGACGGTAGGGCACCACGTCGCCGAGGCCTGGCGGGCGCACGGGCAGCGCCCGCCGCGCGGGCACATCGCCCGGCGGCTCGCCGCGCTCGGCGTCGCGCCCGGCGCGCTGCGCCGCAGGCCGCACACCTGGTCGGGCGGGATGCTGCAGCGAGCCGACCTCGTCGCGGCGACCGCGCACGCGCCCCCGCTGCTGCTCGCCGACGAACCCACCTCCGCCCTCGACGCGGACGCCGCCGAGGCCGCGATGACCACCCTCGTCCGCAGCGCCCGCTCGGTGCTCGTCGCCGGCCACGACCTCGCCCTGCTGACCCGCCACGCCGACGAGGTGCACGTGCTGGAGCGCGGCCGGGTGGTCGAGCGGGTCCGGGTCGACCGCGGCGGGGTGGCGGCACTGGCCGCGCGGGCGAGCCACCCGCACACCCGCGAGCTGCTCGCCGCGCTCCCGGGCGCCGCCGCCCGGTTGCCGCACGGCCACCATGCTGCGGCGCGGGGCGCCCCCGTGGCGGCCCTGGAGCGGGTCACGCTGGCCCACCCGGGCAGCGGGCCCGTGCTCGTCGACGTGGACCTCCAGGTGCGGGCGGGCGAGGTGCTCGGCGTCCACGGACCGTCCGGTGGCGGGAAGACCACGCTGCTGCGGGCGCTCGCCGGGCTGCACCGACCCGCGTCGGGCACGGTCCGGCTCGGCGGCGTCGACGTCTGGAGCGGCAGGCGGCCGCGCAGGCCGCGGCCCGGGTTCGTGATGCCGATCTTCCAGGACGTGGCGGCGAGCCTCGACCCGCGCTGGCCGGCCTGGCGGTCGGTGGCGGAGGCGGGTGCGACGAGGGCCGAGGTCGAGCGGCTGTTCGCCGCCGTCGGCCTGGACCACCGTCACCTCGGCGCGCGCCCCCACCAGCTCTCGGGTGGACAGCGCCAGCGGGTCGCGATCGCCAGGGCGCTGGCCGGCAGGGCGGAGCTGATCGTCGCCGACGAGCCGACCGCCGCGCTCGACCCCACCGTCGCGGCGGGCGTCTCCCGACTGCTGCGGGAGGTCGCCGACCGCGGGTGCGCCGTGGTGGTCGCAAGCCACGACCGGGCGCGCGTGAACTCCTACGCCGACCGCGTGGTTCGACTCGCTGAACTGGGAATACGTGACGGGAGGAGCGAGTTGTAGGAACCGAGTCCCACCAACAGCAAGGGCGGCGATCGCCATGAAGGGCGACCGGGTAGAGATCGTCATCGACGCCGGCAGCGGCACCACGCGCACCTACGAGATCGAGGCCACGCGCGCGGGCAGGAAGGTGGTCGTCACGCACGGGCGCGGTGTGGTCGAGGTCAGCGAGATCACCCGGGGCGGCACCACCGTGCGCACGGCCCGGTTCCTCGCCAACCGCGTGCTGGCGCTGGTGGAGCACCCCGCCACCGACAACCCGGTCGCGGACGAGCTCGTCCCCGCCCTACGCTCGGTCTGACCCCCGACCCAGGCAGACTTCCGCATCGATGTCCTCTCCCGCGGCCCGAGCCGCCGACGCGCGCCCTGACGCCCGGCCCTCGGATCAGTCCTCCACGCCCGCCGTCCCCTCCCGCGACGGTGGGCGCCCGGCCCGTCCCCGCCGCCGCGGCAGGCGCAGGCCCCGCCCCGGCGCCGCCGGCGAAGGCGTACCGGTACCCACGGGCGAGGTCCGCCCGGTCGACGACGCGGAGCTGGACGCGCTCGCCGAACGCATCCCGGCCCTCTCGCTGCAGGACGAGCATCGGCTCGGCCGCCGCCTCGAGACGGTGCGGCGCACCCGCAACGCCGTTGCGCGCGCCCGCGCCGCGGCCGGGCTCGTCGCGGAGGTCGAGGCCGCCGAGCGGCGGATGGAGGCGCGGCGGTCCGCCGAGCTCACCATCCGCTACCCGGAGTCGCTGCCGGTCAGCGCCCGCCACGACGACATCGCCGCGGCCATCCGCGACCACCAGGTCGTGATCGTCGCGGGCGAGACCGGCTCCGGGAAGACCACCCAGCTGCCGAAGATCTGCCTCGAGCTCGGCCGCGGCCGGCGCGGGTTGATCGGCCACACCCAGCCGCGCCGGCTCGCCGCGCGCACCGTCGCCACCCGCATCGCCGAGGAGCTGGGCACCGAGCTGGGCGACATCGTCGGCTGGAAGGTCCGCTTCACCGACCACGTCGGCGAGCGGACGCTGGTCAAGCTGATGACCGACGGCATCCTGCTCGCCGAGCTGGCCGGCGACAAGATGCTCCGCCAGTACGACACGCTGATCATCGACGAGGCCCACGAACGCAGCCTCAACATCGACTTCATCCTCGGCTACCTCACGCAGCTGCTCCCCCGCCGCCCCGACCTCAAGGTGATCATCACCTCGGCGACGATCGACGTGGAGCGGTTCGCCGAACACTTCAAGGCCCCGGTCGTCGAGGTCTCCGGCCGCAGCTACCCGGTGGAGATCCGCTACCGCCCCGTCGTCGACCTCGACGACCCCGACCACGACCCGGACCGCGACCAGCTCGACGCCATCGGCGACGCCGTGGCCGAGCTGCAGCGCGAGGGCGACGGCGACATCCTCGTGTTCCTGCCCGGCGAGCGCGAGATCCGCGAGGCCGCGGAGGCGCTGGCCAGGCGCGACTTCCGCAACACCGAGATCCTCCCGCTCTACGCGCGGCTGTCCACCGCGGAGCAGCACCGGGTGTTCGCGCCGCACCCCGGCCGCCGGATCGTGCTCGCGACCAACGTCGCGGAGACCTCGCTCACCGTCCCCGGCATCCGCTACGTGATCGACACCGGCACCGCCCGCATCTCCCGCTACTCGCGGCGGCTCAAGGTGCAGCGGCTGCCGATCGAGAAGATCTCGCAGGCCAGCGCCAACCAGCGGGCGGGCCGCTGCGGCCGGGTCGCCGACGGCATCTGCATCCGCCTCTACAGCGAGGACGACTTCAACGCCCGCCCGGAGTTCACCGACCCGGAGATCCTGCGCACGAACCTCGCCTCCGTCGTGCTGCAGATGATCTCGCTGGACCTGGGCGAGCTCACCGACTTCCCGTTCGTCGAGCGCCCGGACCCGCGCGCGGTGGCCGACGGCATCGCGCTGCTGCAGGAGCTGGGCGCGCTCGACGGGCGCAAGCTCACCCCCATCGGCCGGGCGCTCGCCGCCCTGCCCGTCGATCCGCGGCTGGGCCGGATGCTCGTCGAGGCCGACCGCAACGGCTGCCTGCGCGAGGTGCTGATCATCGCCGCCGCGCTGTCGGTGCAGGACCCGCGCGAGCGGCCGGCCGAGCAGCGCCAGGCGGCCGACGCGAAGCACGCCCGGTTCAGCGGGGAGTTCACCGCACAGGGCGTCACCCTCGACGCGCAGGGCTCGGACTTCCTCGCCTTCCTCAACCTGTGGCGCTACCTCGCCGAGAAGCGCGAGGAGCTGTCCGGCAACAGGTTCCGCCGCCTGCTGCGCGAGGAGTTCCTGAACTACCTGCGGGTCCGCGAGTGGTGGGACCTGCACGCGCAGCTGCGGCAGGCCGCCCGCAACGCCGGCCTCACCCCCAACGACACCGACGCCGACCCCGACCGCATCCACATCTCGGTGCTGTCGGGCCTGCTGTCGCAGATCGGGCTGCGCGACGACGGCCCCGAGCGCGGTGACCGCGGCAAGGACCGGCGCGGCGCGGGCCGGGAGTACCTCGGGGCGCGGGGCGCCCGCTTCATGATCTTCCCCGGCTCGCCGCTCGCGAAGCGGCCGCCGCGGTGGGTGATGGCCGCCGAGCTCGTCGAGACGTCGCGGCTGTTCGCCCGCACCACCGCCCGCATCCAGCCCGAGTGGATCGAGCCGCTCGCCGGGCACCTGGTCAAACGCTCGTACTCCGAGCCGCGCTGGTCCCGCAAGCGCGCCGCGGCCGTGGCGACCGAGCGGGTCACGCTGTACGGGATCCCGATCGTCGTCGGCCGCACCGTCGACTACGGCCGCATCGACCCCGAGACCTCGCGCGAGCTGTTCATCCGGCACGCCCTCGTCGAGGGCGACTGGGACACCCGGCACCGCTTCTTCCACGCCAACCGGGAGCTGCTGGAAGACGTCGAGGAGCTGGAGCACCGGGCCCGCCGCCGGGACCTCGTCGTCGACTCCGAGACGCTCGTCGCGTTCTACGACGAACGCATCCCCGAGCACGTCGTCTCCGGGCGGCACTTCGACTCCTGGTGGAAGAAGGAGTCGCGGAAAAGGCCCGATCTGCTCGACTTCACCGAGGAGATGCTCCGCACCGAGCAGGCCGCGGACGTCGACCGCTCCGCCTACCCCGACCACGTCGAGGCGGGCGGGCTCACCCTGCCGCTGTCGTACGCGTTCGAGCCGGGCGCGCACCGCGACGGCGTCACCGTGGACGTGCCGGTCGCGGCGCTGCACCAGGTCGACCCCACCCCGTTCACCTGGCAGGTGCCCGGGCTGCGCGAGGAGCTGGTCACCGCCCTGATCCGGACGCTGCCCAAGCACCTGCGCCGGCTGTTCTCCCCCGCCCCGGACCACGCCCGCGCGGTGCTCGCGCGCGTGCAGGCCGGGCGCGAGCCGCTGCTCGACGCCCTGGAACGCGAGCTCGGCCGGATGCGCGGTGTGGAGATCCCGCGCGAGGCGTGGGAGCTCGACCGGCTGCCCGAGCACCTCACGGTGACGTTCCGGGTGGTCGACGAGGCGGGCAACGAGGTGGCCCGCGACACCGACCTGGAGGCGCTGCGCCGTCAGCTCGCCCCGAAGGTGCGCGCGGAGCTCGCCGCCGCGGGCGTCGACATCGAGAAGACCGGCGCCACCACCTGGTCGTTCGGCACGCTACCGCGCGAGCACCCGATCCGGCGTGGCGCGCACACCGTCACCGGCTACCCCGGGCTGGTGGACCGGGGCACGAGCGTCGACGTCCGGGTGTTCCCCACCGCGGCCGAGCGCGACCCGGCCCACCACCGCGGCGTCCGGCGGCTCCTGCTGCTGGAGACGCCCTCGCCGGTGCGGCAGGTGCAGCGCGACCTGGACAACGCCGCGAAGCTCGCCCTCTCCCGCAACCCGCACGGGTCGGTGGCCGCGCTGCTCGACGACTGCGTCACGGCCGCCTCCGACCACCTGATCGCCGCCGCGGGCGGCCCGGCCTGGGACGAGCGCTCCTACGCGCGGCTGCGGGCGCTGCACCGCGACCGGCTCGCGGCCACCACGACGCAGGTGCTGCGGGCCGTGCGCGGCGTGCTGGTGGTCTGGCACCGCGTCCAGGCGCAGCTCGCCGACCTGCGCGCCCCGGTGCTCGCCGACGGTGTGGCCGACATCACGGCCCAGGTCGACGCCCTGGTGAAGCCGGGCTTCGTCACCGAGGCGGGCGCCGCCCGGCTACCCGACATCGCGCGCTACCTGGAGGCCGTCGAGCGGCGGATCGAGAAGCTGCGCGCCGACCCGGCCCGCGACGCGGAGTGGACCGCGCAGGTCCGCGCGGTGGCCGACGAGTACGCCGCCGAGCTCGCCACGCTGCCCCCGGGCGTCGAGCCGTCGCCGCAGCTGCGCGAGATCCGCTGGATGATCGAGGAGCTGCGGGTGGGCCTGTACGCCCAGCCGATGCGCACCCGGTACCCGGTCTCGATCAAGCGGATCCAGAAGGCGCTCGACGATCTGGCCTGATGGCGAGCAGGTTCATGGCCCGGAAGGAGATCGGCACCCCGCCGTCCTGGTTGACCAGCTCGACGTCGGTGACGACCAGGCCGCGGTCGGGCTTGGAGCGCGACGGCCGCGCCTCCACCACGGTGGCGCGCAGGTGCACCCGGTCCCCCGGTCGCAGCGGCACCCGCCAGCGCAGCTCGTCGACGCCGGGCGAGGCGAGGCTCGCGACCCGCGACAGGTAGTGCTCGGCGAGCAGCCGCATCGCGAGCCCGGCCGAGTGCCAGCCGCTGCCGATGATCCCGCCGAACGGGCCTGCGTCGGCGAACCCGCGGTCGACGTGGATCGGTTGCGGGTCGAACTCCTCGGCGAACCGGACGATCTCCTCCTCGTCGACGTCGATGTAGCCGTAGGAGTACCGCGCCCCGGGCGCGTAGTCGTCGAACCAGCGGTCGTCGACCGGGGCGGCGAAGTCGGTGGGACCGAGCGAACGCGTCATGCCCGCATGATCGGTCGCGAAAGCTTCAACGGCGGTTGAAGGGTCCACGCACGGGTGGACCCGGGTTAGGGTGCTGATCATGTGCGAGCCCGACCGCACCACCCCCGTGCCGCCCGACGACAGCTACCTGCGCTCGCTCACGGCGGCCACCGAACGGGCGGTCCGCGAGGCGGAGCCGATCACCTCCGAGCACGCCGGCGCGCCGGCCGACGTCCGCGCCGCCGTGCTGGCCGCGGCGCGCGAGCACGGCGACGAGCTCGTCGCGCTGAGCCGGGACCTGCACGCCCACCCCGAGGAGGGCTACGCCGAGCACCGGTCGGTGCGTGCGGTGGCCGCCCTGCTGGAGCGGCACGGGCACGACGCGACGATCGGTGTCGGGGGCCTCGACACCGCGCTCGTCGCGACCCGCGGCGGGGACGGCCCGCACATCGCGGTGCTCGCCGAGTACGACGCGCTGCCCGGGATCGGCCACGCGTGCGGCCACAACATCATCTGCGCCACCGCCGTCGGTGGGTTCCTCGCCGCCGCCCGGGTGCACGAGCGCCTCGGCGGCCGGCTGTCGCTGATCGGCACCCCCGCCGAGGAGGGCGGCGGCGGCAAGGAGAAGCTCGCCCGCGCCGGTGTGTTCGACGACGTCGACGCCGTGATCATGCTCCACCCGTTCACGCACGACATCGCGATGCACCCGTTCCTCGGCCGCCGCCAGGTCGAGATGGTCTTCCACGGGGTCGCCGCGCACGCCGCGGCGCAGCCGTTCATGGGCCGCAACGCGCTCGACGCCGCGGTCGCGGCCTACCAGGGCGTCGCCGCGCTGCGCCAGCACCTGCCCGACACCGACCGGGTGCACGGGATCTTCACCGACGGCGGGCAGCGGCCGAACGTGGTCCCCGAACGCGCCGCGCTGCTGTTCTACCTGCGCTCCGCGGCCCCCGAGACGCTGCGCGACCTCGCCGAGCGGCTGGCGCGGATCGCGCACGGCGCGGCCGAGGTGCACGGCTGCGGCGTCGAGCTGCGCTGGGACCAGCTGCCGCCGTACCTGCCGATCCGTTTCAACCACGCGCTCGCCGCCCGGTGGGCGGTCAACCAGGAGCCGGTCGGGCGCAAACCGCTCCCGCCCGGGGTCGTGCCCGAGTTCCTCACCGGCTCCACCGACCTGGGCAACCTCAGCTACCGGATGCCCGCGATCCACCCGATGATCGCGGTGTCCGAGCCGACCGTGGCCCTGCACACCGCGGCCTTCGCGGAGGCCGCCGGTGGGCCCGCGGGCGACCTCGCCGTCCGCGACGGCGCCGTCGGGCTCGCCCTCACCGCCGTGGACTACCTCGCCGATCCCGCCCTGCGCGAGGCGGTCCACGCCGAGTTCGCCGCCGCGGGCGGCCCGCTGGACGTTCCGACGTACTTCGACTGACCGGCGAGAAGGAGGCCGCGTGAGCACCAGCCCGTCCGCCCCACCCGGCCGCCTCGACCGCTTCCTCGACGGGATCGAGCGGGTCGGCAACCGCCTGCCCGAGCCCTTCATGCTGTTCGTGCTGCTCACGCTCGTGGTGGCGGTGCTCTCCTCGGTGATGGCCGCGTTCGGGGTGGGCGTCACGATCCCGGGCGAGGCCGAGCCGACGCCCGTGCGCGGCGCCCTGAGCGGCGCGGGGCTGGAGTTCTTCTTCACCGGGCTCGCGGAGAACTTCATCGGGTTCCCGCCGCTGCGGACCGTCGTGACGATCATGCTCGCGGTCGGGCTCGCCGAGCGTTGCGGCCTGCTCGCGGCGCTGATCCGGCTCGTGTTCTCGGGCGCGCCGCGCTGGCTTCTGCCGTACGCGCTCGGGTTCGTCGGCGTCAGCGGCAGCGTCATGGCCGACTCGGCGTTCATCATCATCCCGCCGCTCGCCGCGATCGTGTTCACCGCCGCCGGCAGGCACCCGGTCGCGGGCCTGATCGGCGGCTTCGCCGCGGTGGGCGCGGGCTATTCGACGTCGCTGCTCGTGACGAGCCTCGACGCGCTGCTCGCGGGGATCACCAACGGGGTGGCCACCACGCTGCCGGTCTCCGGCACGCCGGTGACCCCGATCTCGAACTACTTCTACAACGCCGTCTCGGCGGTCGTGCTGAGCCTGATCGCGGGCCTGATCATCGACCGCGTGGTGGAGCCGGGGCTGGTGCGCTCCCGCTTCCCGGACACCGAGGCCGAGCCGGAGGAGGCCCTCGCCGGCGGTGGCGAGGCGGACCCGACCGCGGAGCCGACGAGCGCCGCCGTCACCCCCGCCGAGCGCCGCGGGCTCGTGGCCGCGGGCGTCGCGCTGCTCGTGCTGGTGGCGGCGGTGCTGGCGCTGGTGTTCGCGCCGGACTCCCCGCTGCGCAACGACGCCGGGGGCTACCTGCCGAAGTCGCCGCTGCTGGACTCGGTGGTCACGCTGGTGTTCCTCGGCTTCTTCGTGCCCGCGCTGTTCTTCGGCATCTACGCGGGCACCATCCGCCGCGGCTCGGACGTGCCGCTGCTGATGGGCAGGGCGCTGAAGGACCTGTCCGGGTTCATCGTGCTCGCGTTCATCCTCGGCCAGTTCATCGCGCTCTTCGCCTGGACGAACATCGGCGCGTGGCTCGCCGTGACCGGTGCGGAGTTCCTCCAGGCCATCGGGCTGACCGGCTACCCGGCGATCCTCGGGTTCGTCGTGCTCGCGTCGCTGCTCAACCTGTTCGTCGTGTCCGGGTCGAGCCTCTGGACGCTCATGGCGAGCGTGTTCGTGCCGATGTTCCTGCTGCTGGGCTACGAGCCCGCGTTCATCCAGGGCGCCTTCCGCGTCGGCGACGCCGCCACGCAGGTGGTGACGCCGCTGAACCCGTACATGATCGTGCTGCTGACGTTCGTGCGGCGCTACCAGCCCGAGGCCGGGCTGGGCACGGTGATCGCGAAGATGGTGCCGTTCGTCGTGCCGTTCTGGGTGGCGTGGGTGCTCGTGCTCACCGTCTTCTACGCCTTCGGCATCCCGCTCGGCCCCGGCGTGGGGGTGCGGGTGGCCCCGTGACCGGTCAGCGCAGGGCTGAGCGGGCGGTGGGCTCCAGCTCCAGCAGCTGGACCGACGCCGCCCCCGCCCGCCACCCCGGCTCGGCCGCGAGGCGGTCGCGGGCCTCCCGCACGGCCGCCGCGCCGGGGTAGGAGGCGAACCAGACGACCGCCTGCTCGTCGCGCACCGGCAGCGCCGGGAAGTCGTCGGGGTGCGGCGCGGTGGCGGCCACCACCGGCGCCACCCCCAGCAGCCGCTCGGCGTCGGCGGCGGCCGGGGCGAGGCCGGCACCCGTCCGCACCACGACCAGGACGCGCGTCGGGCCCGGCGCGCCGGCCCCGACGGCGGCCCGTGGCGCGTCCGGGAACCCGGGCCCGACCGGCTCCAGCAGCAGCACATCGGAGAAGTCGACCATCGTGGCGTTGGCGGCCGGGCCGTGCTCGCGCCACACCGGCCCGCCGTAGAAGCCGGCGAGGGCGGCGCGGCGGGTGGCCACGTCGGGGAACGAGCGGACCCACACGAACCGGTCCGGGTCGCCGACGTCGCGGAACGTGCCGACGATGCGGGCGCCGAGCTCCTCCTGCGACTCGACGAACTCCCGCTCGAACAGCTCGTCCCGGCGGCCCGGGTGCAGGGTGTACTGCCGCAGCTCGATGATCGTCACCGGCGGAGCGTAGGGCCGGGTCCGACAGGTCAGCCGCCCGCGAGGACCCGGTGGGCCAGCCGGCCGAGCGCCTCGGCGATCCGCGCGGGCGCCACGCCGCTCGCGCGCTGGAAGCGGAACACCTCCGCCGCCAGCGGCGCGAGCAGCACGTCCACCACGGCGTCCGGGTCTTCTGCGCCCGCCTCCACCAGCAGCGACCGCACGTGCGCGCGCCAGAACCCGTAGGAGCCCACCTCGAACCGGGCCGCGCCCGCGTCCACCGCGAGCAACAGCGGCAGGTTCTGCTCCAGGTGCTCCACCATCGCGGCGTAGAACGCGGCCAGCCGCTCGGCGGGCGGGGCGCCGGGACCCAGCGGGGGCGCGCCGCGCAGCAGCCGCTCCTGCAGCTCGCGCTCGTGCTCGCCGAGCAGCGCCCCCGCGATCGAGACGACGTCCGGGTAGCGGCGGTACAGGGTGGCCCGCCCGACCCCCGCGGCGCGCGCCACGTCGTCCATCGTCACGGTCCGCGGGTCCTCCCGGCTGCGGAACAGCTCGGCGGCGGCGGCGAGCACCCGCGCCCGGTTGCGCGCGGCGTCGGCGCGTTCCGCGGGCGGTGCCCCCACGCGCGGCGGATCGACGGCGGCCATCGGGTGAAGGCTAATGAGCCGCGTGGGCCAGCAGCACCCCGCCCGTGATCAGGACGAGGGCGCCGATCCGCATCGGCGTGACCGGGTCGTGGTGCACGGTGAGGCCGAGCAGCACCGCGCCCGCCGCCCCCATCCCGGTGAACACGACGTAGGCCGTGCTGACCGGCACGCCCGCGGCCGTCGCCCGCGCGAGCAGCCAGATGATCGCGGCGCACAGCGCGATGCACAGCACGCTCGGCCACAGCCGGGTCAGCCCCTTCGTGGGCGGGATGCTCTGCGCCCACGCGATCTCGACCAGGCCCGCGGCGAGCAACCACATCCAGCCGGTCACCCGCCTGCTCCCCTCGCGGGCGCGCTCCCGGGTGGCCACCTCATGCCACCGCCGCGGCGGACGCCGCGACCAACCGGTCGATCTCGGCCTCCGCGGCCG
>Ga0310834_100499_pt1 | contig 42383 bp, 37 predicted proteins | sample SM_ome_2_FD_201314 | JGI IMG/M metagenome (GOLD analysis project Ga0310834, IMG submission 201314) | Sorghum-adapted microbial communities enriched on stacked mutant (SM) sorghum from Joint BioEnergy Institute, Emeryville, California... ...
GGCTGGTTGATCGGATCGGTTCGCAACCCCGATCTCAGGCCCGAAGGACCCTCTAGATCAACTCAGCCCCTGCGAGGTGGGGACTTTCGCTGGCCACAACCGGAGACTTTTCCATGGCCACGGACATACGCCGACACGTCGGTGAACGGGCTGCTGGCGCCGTCGGTCATCACGTCCATCACGCGAGGATGGCGCTCGGTTGCCCGGGTGACGGGAACGTCCGGTCCCGACGGACGGTGCTGGCGCATTCGCGTCGCCATGGCTGATCCGTCATACGGCGTTCTGTCGGACTGCATCAGTAGTCGATAACCATCGATGGCTGTTCGTCGTTGAGCAAAGCAAGCACCCGACCGCTGGTACGGGCCAGACACGGGTCTGGCGGCCCGTGGGTTGGGAAGAACAGTCAGGAGAGGAGCCGTCCATGCCCGCGACCACGCTCGCCGAGATTGTTCAGCGTGCCGAGACCGGTTGGCCGTTCGCCACCGTCCCGTACAGCCAGAGCGGTGTATGGAACGATGATGATGGACGCACCGATGAGGACGGCTATCGGCGCGACTGTTCGGGATTTGCCTCGATGGCGCTCGGCATCTCCCCGCCCGGGTTGTCCACGGTCACGCTCGTCACGACCGGCACCCTGTACCCGATCTCGTGGTCGGCGATGCAGGCGGGCGACTGCGTCATGCTGGGCGGTCCCGGTACCGCCGGCAACGCCGGCCATGTCGGCGTCGTGACGAGCGTCAACCACGACGAGGGCTGGTACGAGATGCTCGAGCAGTACGGTGGCATGGGGCCTGTCCGCAACCGCTATCGCATCGGTCAGTCGAGCCGGCCGGGGATGATTCCCTATCGATCGAAGTACGTGGCAGGAGTGACGACGATCCCCGACGCCTTCCCGTGGCCGTACGGTCACGTGGCCGGGCACATGTCGATTCAGGATGCCCGCGGCGAGTACCACGGAGGGCAGGATCCCGCCGATCAGCCGTACATCCAGAAGATCCAGGAACGCCTCATCGAACTCGGCTACGACGTCGGGCCGGACGGGGCCGACGGGTACTTCGGGGACAACACGAAGGCCGCCGTGGAGGCGTGGGCCCGGGCAACCGGTCGTCCCGTCGACGGCACGATCGGAGCCGACGACTGGGCGGTCCTGTTCGCACCCGCGTCGGCCCAGCCCTCCGTGCCCGCACCGGAGCAGCCGACCGCACCGGAACAGTCGACGGAACCGGAGCAGTCGACAGAACCGGAACAGCCGACACAGCCGCAGCAGCCAACGCAGCCGGAGCAGCCGACACAGCCAGCCACAGTGGACCTCACCGCCGTGCTCGCGGCGGTGCAGCAGGTCCACGAGGCGGTGCGGCGGGTCGAGACCAAGCTCGACGCCTGGGCCGCGGGCGGGGCGACCGAGACCGAGCCGGAGCCGGTCGAGGGCGACCTCCGTACGACCATCCGCACGGGCGTGGCCGAGGTGCTCACCATCTACGCACGGGGCGGGGCGACGGGCCTGGCCGCGCTCACCACCCACCGGGACCAGGGGTGACGCCGCCACGGCGCCGCTGTGTCGCGGCCGCCGGCTGCGCGGCCTGATGCAACCCGGGCAGCCCAGGTAGCAACGTCTCCGGTCCGGGCGGCCACGCCTACCCCGCCGGGATTCGGTCCGGTGGTCAGGCGAAGTCCGGAATAGCCGGATATGTGACCATCTGTCCGTCTGCGGGGGCATGATCAGGGTCCATGCTGCCTGGGCAGGTCCGGACTCTCGGTGGCTTGCCAGTGCCCTGGGCGCTTCCGAGCCCCGTTCGGGGGGTTGCGGTGCTCGTTAGTAGGTTGCTGTTCGCGGTGGCGACCCCTGGTTGAGATTGGGGATCGTCTCTGGATTTGGTCCTGAACTCCTTGTCCGGCAAGGAACTCAGTTCTCTGAGTGCATCGTGGAGCCGGAGGTCGGGATCGAACCGACGACCTACCGCTTACAAGGCGGTTGCTCTACCACTGAGCTACACCGGCGAGACCGTTGGGACGCGTAGGCTACCCATGACGGCGCCTGCGCGACGCATCCGGATCTGATCGTACGCCCGTCCCCGCCGCCCGCGTCGACGGATTACCCGTCACGAGATCGTCATACTCGCCGGTCTTGGCAGCGGGAAGCGCCATCCATTAACGTGAGCGCAACCTGCCGACCCCGGCGGCCATCCGTGACGGCCAGCCACGCCAGAACGGATCTTTCACTCGGATCGTCCGGCACGTTCCTGCCGGTGAAAGGTGGTGTCCCTCCGCCATGGCTACCGTCACCTACGCCAAGGCCACCCGCATCTACCCAGGAAGCAATCGGCCTGCGGTCAACCAACTCGACCTTCAGATCGGTAACGGCGAGTTCCTGGTGCTGGTCGGCCCGTCTGGCTGCGGTAAGTCCACGAGCCTGCGGATGCTCGCGGGCCTGGAGGAGATCGACGAGGGCGCGATCTACATCGACGACGTGGACGTCACCAACGTCCCCCCGAAGTCGCGGGACATCGCGATGGTGTTCCAGAACTACGCGCTGTACCCGCACATGACCGTCTACGAGAACATGGCGTTCGCCCTCAAGCTGCGCCGGACGCCCAAGGCGGAGATCGACCGCCGGGTTCGGGAAGCAGCCCGCCTGCTCGACATGGACGAGTCGCTGCTGAGCCGGAAGCCCAAGGCGCTCTCCGGTGGTCAGCGTCAGCGGGTCGCCATGGGCCGCGCCATCGTCCGTGAGCCGCAGGTGTTCCTCATGGACGAGCCGCTGTCCAACCTCGACGCCAAGCTGCGGGTGCAGACCCGGGCCCAGATCGCGGCCCTGCAGAAGCGCCTCGGCGTCACCACGGTCTACGTGACCCACGACCAGGTCGAGGCCATGACCATGGGCGACCGGGTGGCCGTCCTGCTCGACGGTGTGCTCCAGCAGGTCGACACGCCGCGGGCGCTCTACGACACCCCGGCCAACGCCTTCGTGGCCGGGTTCATCGGCTCGCCCGCCATGAACATCCGCACCGTCCGGCTGACCGACTCCGGTGCGGACTTCGGCGGCGTGCTGGTGCCGCTGACCCGCGAGCAGGTGGCGGCGGCCCGCGAGGGCGGCAACGGCATGGTCACCGTGGGCTTCCGGCCCGAGCACGCCGACCTCGTGGGCCCGAGCGAGGGCGGCATCCCGATCGTGGTGGAGCTGGTCGAGGAGCTCGGCTCGGACGCCTACGTGCACGGCCACGCCGCGCTCAACGGCGAGGGCAGCCAGGAGACGCTGGTCGTCCGGGTGTCCAGCCACGCCGCGCCGCGCATCGGCGAGACCGTGTACCTCAAGCCGCGGCCGAACACGCACCACGCGTTCCACCCGGTCACGGGCGTGCGGCTGTAACCGCCGATCGGCTGAGCCTTTGTCAGGAAGGCGTCCTTCCTGCGCCTCGTGTGCAGGAAGGACGCCTTCTTGTGCATTTCTGCGCAACAAGGACGCCCTCCTGCACGGGCACCCGGTTTGAAATTCAGACGCGCAGCACCTCGACGCCGCGGTCGATGAACGGCGCCACCGTCTCGTCGGAGGCGTCCTTGTCGGTGATGAGGGTGGAGACCTTCTCGGTCGGGCAGACCCGGGCGAAGGCGTGCTGGCCGAGCTTGGACGAGTCTGCGATCACCACGATGCGGCGGGCCCGCGAGGCGAGCAGGCTGTTCATCGCCGCCTCGCCCTCGTGGTGCGAGGCGGCACCGAGCGTGGCGTCGAACGCGTCGACGCCGAGGAACGCCAGGTCGAGGGTGAGCTCCCGCAGGATGCCGGTGGCCAGCGGGCCGACCAGTTCGTACGACTGGGGCCGGATCACGCCTCCGGTGACGACGATCTTCATACGGGACCGGACCACCAGCTCGTTGGCGATGTTCAGCGCGTTGGTGACCACGGTCAGGGACGGCCCGTCCGGACCGGTGCCGGCCAGGTCGGGGCGGGCGGCCAGGGCGCGGGCCACCTCGGTGGTGGTGGTGCCTCCCGTGAGGCCCACGACCATGGCCGGCTCGACGAGCGCGGCCGCGGCCGCCCCGATGCGCTGCTTCTCGGGGGCGTGCTTGGCCGACTTGTAGCGCAGCGGCAGGTCGTAGGAGACGCCGTTGATCACGGCGCCCCCACGGGTCCGGGTGATCATCTGTTGCTGCGCGAGTTGGTCGAAGTCGCGCCGGATCGTCGCCTGCGAGACGTTCAGACGCGCGGCCGCCTCCTCGACGCTGATTCGACCGGTCTCGGTCAGCAGCTCCAGGAGCGCGTTCCACCGCGCATACCGGTCCACGGTGTCCTCCTCGGCGTGCTGCCCGTTGTCGGCGTGCTCCACCCCGCGGCTCCGACCGACCCGGGCGCCTGGCTCGGGCGCACCGGCCTCGAGCCGATGTTCGAGCTTGTGCACAATGATGCGCGAAACCCCACGGGAAGGTCGAACCGGGTGCGCAAATGCTGATCGAATCTTTCCAGACCGGGGGCCGTCGTGGCGCTCGGGGGTTGGTCGATCGCCGCGCCCGACGCCGGACCGGCGCGACGCCCCGGGGTCGGGCATGAGGGTCCGCGGGCGGGTGGTCACGCCCGCGGGCGTGGTCGAAGACGGGGTCGTACACATTCGCAACGGCCGTATCGAGGACATCACGGCCGCCGCCGACGAGCCGACGCCCCGGCGCGGCCGGAGCGTGTCGGGGGCCTGGGTCGTGCCGGGGTTCGTCGACCTGCACGTCCACGGCGGCGGCGGGTACTCGTTCACCACCGGCGACGTTGAGCAGGCCCGCGGGGCCATCGCCTTTCACCGCCGGCACGGCACGACCACGATGCTGGCCAGCCTGGTGACCGCCGGCCGGCGCGACCTGTACGACCAGACCGCGAGCCTGGCCCCCCTGGTCCACGGTGGAGAACTGGCCGGGGTGCACCTGGAGGGGCCGTACCTGTCCACCGCGCGCTGTGGTGCGCACGATCCGCGGCACCTGCGCGACCCGGACACCGCCGAGTTGGCCGAGCTCATCGCGCTCGACGTCGTTCGGGTCGTGACGCTCGCTCCCGAGCGGGCCGGGGGCCTGGCCGCCATCGAACAGCTCCGCGCGCACGGCGTGGTCGCCGCGGTCGGCCACACCGACGCGACGTACGAGCAGGCGCTCGCCGCGGTCGCCGCCGGGGCCGGCCTCGCCACGCACCTTTTCAACGGGATGCGTCCTATCCACCATCGCGATCCCGGGCCCGTGGTGGCCCTGCTGGAGAGCCCCGGCGTGGTCTGCGAGGTGGTGGCCGACGGCGTACACCTGCACGACGGCATGCTGCGCCACACCGTGCGGGTGGCCGGGCCCGACCGCGTCGCCCTGATCACCGACGCCATGGCCGCGGCCGGCATGCCCGACGGCGCGTACGAGCTGGGCGGGCTGCCGATCACGGTGGCCGACGGCGTCGCCCGGCTCACCGAATCGGGATCGATCGCCGGCAGCACCACGACGATGGCGGCCGCCTTCCGTCGTACCGTCCGTAGTGGAATATCCATTGTGGATGCCGCCCGGATGGCCGCCACGACCCCGGCTGCCGTCCTCGGGCTCGGGCACCAGATCGGTGCTCTTGCTCCCGGGATGCGCGCCGACCTGGTGGTGCTCGACGACGACCTCGCCGTGACGGCGGTCATCCGCGCCGGCAAGCTCGTGACGGAGCCATCGGAGTCCCAGGGCTCATCGGAGTCCCAGCGATCAGCGAAGCCCCGGGGTCGATCGAAGCCGCAGCGGCCGTCCCGGCGAGGCACCTAACCGGCGCGGACGCCGCGGCGGCCTTGGGCAACCTGGTTCCAAAGAGAGCCCGCGGGCTGGGCGAGCCGGTCACGGAGGAATTCGCCGCGACGTCGCGGAGAAACCTGTCCCGACACGGCGCCACGGTGACACGCGTCGGGTTGCTGACTCGACGGGTGGCGCTGCTCGCTTGCGCGGACCGACTAACATACTCTGCCCCGTGTGGACGCCTCAATCGCCGTGAGTGCTGACCCGGCGCCGGCGCCACCCCTGGGCGAGCATCCCGACCTGGCCCTGCCCGCCGACGTTGCCCGCGATGCCGCGGCCATTGTGGACGCCGCGCTCGGCACCCCGGCGGGCGACGAGCTCACCGAGCCGCAGCGGAGGATGCTCGACTTCGAACGGCAGTGGTGGCGGCGCAGTGGGGCCAAGGAGCAGGCGATCCGCGACACGTTCGGCATGACGCCGACCCGCTACTACCAGGCGCTCAACCGCGTGCTGGACATGCCGGCCGCCATGAAGTACGACGCGGCGCTGGTGCACCGCCTGCAGCGCCTGCGCGACACCACCCGGAGTCGCCGCCTGCTCGACTGAGCCCGGCTCGGGCGGCGCCGTGCTCCGGCGCCACCCGAGCCGGGACAGGCGCGCCCTCCGGTCCACCCGAAGACTGAGCGTTAGCTGAGCCGGCAACGACCGCGCGCCGGGGAGACCGGGGCGGACCGTAGCCTGTCCACATGCCGATTCGCCTGTCGCGGCCGTCCTGGCTTGGTCGTCGGACGGTCCGTCGACGGCTCGTTCCGGCCGCCGTGGTGGTGGCCCTGGTCGCGGGGCTCATCGGGTGGGCGGTGGCGCCGTCGCCGCGCTCGTACACCGTCAGCGAGGCGATGCTGACCGTGCTCTCCGGTCCGGCCGGCGACGAGCCTGTCACCCTCGACACCTCGTTCTACGTGCCGAAGTCGGCCAGCGCCCGGCACCCGGTGCCGGCGATCCTGCTGGCGCACGGGTTCGGCGGGACGAAGGCCAGCGTCGCCGAGGACGCCGCGGAGTTCGCCGACCGCGGCTACGCCGTGCTCACCTACAGCGCCCGCGGCATGGGCCGCAGCGGTGGGCTGATCCACCTCAACAGCCCCGACTACGAGGTCCGCGACGCGCAACGGCTGCTCGACTGGCTGGCCGCGCGGCCGGAGGTCCAGCGGGACGCCGACGGCGATCCCCGCGTCGGGGTGGTCGGCGGCTCGTACGGTGGCGCGCTCGCGCTCATGCTCGCCGGGGTCGACGCCCGCGTCGACGCCATCGTGCCCATGATCACCTGGCACGACCTGGCCGACGCGTTCCTGCCCGAGTCGACCGGGGCCGGCGCGGCCGACGGGGTGTTCAAGCGGCAGTGGGCCGGCCTCTTCTTCGGCCGTGCGGCGGGGGCCAGCCTGTCGGGGGTGGACGAGGCGGACGCCGGCGGGTCACGGCCGGGAGAGGCCCGGCCCACGGGTTCACGGCCTCCGGGGCCACTGCCGACCGACTCCCTGCCCACGGACTCGCTGCCCACTGGCGCCCTGCCTACGGATTCACCGCTGCCCGGCTCATGGCCGGAGGATTCACTGCCCGTGGATGTCCTGGGCGAGGCGTCGTGCGGCCGTTTCGCGCTCGACATCTGCGCCGCTTACCTCGACGTGGCGACCGACGGGCGGGCGAGCCCGGAGACCATCGCCCGGTTGCGGCAGTCGAGCCCGGCGCCCACGCTGTCGCGCATCAGCGCGCCGACCCTGCTCATCCAGGGGCAGGCCGATTCGCTGTTCCCGCTGGCCGACGCCGAGGCGAACTACCGGGCCATCGCGGCGACCGGCGTTCCGGTGCGGATGGACTGGTTCGCCGGGGGCCACGATGGTGGGGACGGCCCGCGGCGGGACCGGGACCGGGTGCGGTACCTCACGATCCGGTGGCTCGACTACTACGTGCAGGGGACCGGCGAGGACCCGGGAACGGGATTCACCTATTCGCGGGTGTCGGGCTTCGATCCGGAGTCCCGCCGGGTGACCACCACCGCCTACCGAGCCGACGCCGTTCCCGGGTCGACCGGGGCCGGCGCGTCGGTGACCGTCCCCATTGGCGGGTCGCCGCAGCTCGTCTTCAACCCGCCCGGCGGCAATCCGGCCGCGATCAGCACGCTGCCCGGCCTGGGCGCGGGCATGCTCGCCACCGCGCTGGGCCAGTCCGCCCGGGAGATCCCCGGGCAGCACGCCACCTTCGAGTCGGCGCCGCTGGTGGCGAACACCGACGTGGTGGGGGCGCCGACCGTACGCATCCGGGCTGCCTCGCCGACCGGTGAGGCGGTGCTTTTCGTCAAGCTCTACGACGTCGATTCGGACGGCGGGGCGAGCCTGCCGTTCGGGCTCGCCGCCCCGGTCCGGCTGACCGGGTTGCCACCGTCCATCGAGGACGCCGAGCCGATGACCGTGACGCTGCCGGCCATCGTGTACCGGTTCGAGCAGGGGCACCGCCTGCGCGTGGTCGTCGCCACCGCCGACCAGGCGTACGCCGGGCCCACCGAGCCGGCCGTCTACACGGTGGCGCTCGAGGGTGCCTCCGGCCAGCTCGAGCTGCCGACGCTGGCGGGCGAGCCGCTCACCGACCCCGACGTGATCTGGCGGTACCTGTTGGCCGGCGTGGTCGGGGCGATCATCCTCGGGCTCGGGACGGCCCTGGTGGTGGCCCGGCTGCGCCGGCGGCGCCGCACGGTCGAGGTGGTGACCGGCCAGATCCCGTCGCCGGGCGGCGCGCCGCGTGACCTGACCGACGTGCCGCTGGTGGTGCGAGGGCTGCGTAAGGAGTACGGCAGCTTCGTGGCGGTGGAGAGCGTGGACTTCACCGTCCACCGTGGACAGGTTGTCGGACTGCTCGGGCCCAACGGTGCCGGCAAGACCACGTCGCTGCGGGTGCTCATGGGCATGACCCGGCCCAGCCAGGGCGAGATCCTGGTCTTCGGGCACCCGCTGCGGCCGGGCGCCGAGGTGCTGCGGCGGGTGGGCGCCCTCGTCGAGGGACCCGGGTTCCTGCCGCACCTGTCCGGTGTGGACAACCTGAAGCTGTACTGGCGCAGCACGGGCCGGCCGTGGGCCGAGGCCCACTTCGAGGAGGCGCTGGAGATCGCCGGCCTCGGCACGGCCATCCACCGCAAGGTGAAGACCTACAGCCACGGCATGAAGCAGCGCTTGGCCATCGCCCAGGCCATGCTCGGCCTGCCGGAACTTCTGGTGCTCGACGAGCCGACCGACGGGCTGGACCCGCCGCAGATCGCCGAGATGCGTCGTGTGCTACGTACGTACGCCACCAACGGGCGGGCCGTGCTCGTCTCCTCGCACCTGCTGGCCGAGGTCGAGCAGACGTGTACGCACGTCGTGGTCATGCACAAGGGCCGGGTGGTGGCCGACGGCCCGGTGGAGGACGTCGTCGGCGACTCGCCGGTGGCCCGGATCGACGTGTCCGATGTGGAGGCGGCCCGGGGAGTGCTCCGTACGTTGCCGGGCGTCCGCGAGGTGACCGACGACCATCCGGAGGCCGGTCTGCCGGCCGAGCCGGGCCGTTCGACGGGCCTGCTGGTCGACCTCAACGGGACGCCCCGGGCCGAGGTCGTGGCCGCGCTCGTCCAGGCCGGCGTGGCGGTGGACCGGGTGGTTCCGCGGCGGCGCCTGGAGGACGCCTTCCTGGCCCTGGTCGGGGGCGACACACGCGCGAGTGGGGAACGGTGATGACAGCGTCCACTGTGGAACAACGGGGTGGTTCGACCGGTCGGGTGCGCCCGCCGTACTCGCTGGCCACCGAGGTGCGCCGCCAGGCGAGCCGGCCCCGCACCCGGATTGCGCTCGGCTTCATGGTCGTGCTGCCGCTGATCATCCTGCTCGCCTTCGAGTTCGGCGGGGACGGCGAGGAGGCCCCGACCGGCGGCGGCGCCTTCACCAGCCTGGTCGACCTCGCCACGACCGGCGGGGTGAACTTCGCCCTGTTCACCCTGCTGGTCAGCTCGTCGTTCCTGCTGGTCGTGGTCGCTGCGCTCTTCTTCGGGGACACGGTGGCGAGCGAGGCGAGCTGGGGAACCCTGCGCTACCTGCTCGCCATCCCCGTGCCCCGCACCCGCCTGCTCGGCGTCAAGCTCGTGGCCGCGCTGCTCTCCACGGCACTCGCCCTGATCCTGCTGGTCGGTACGGCCCTGCTGGCCGGGACGCTGCGCTACGGCTGGGAACCGCTGCGCTCCACGGTGGCCGACGAGCTCGATCCGGTGGCCGGGCTGGTCCGCGTCGCCGCCGCGACCGGGTACATCGCCGTGACCCTGCTCACGGTGGCCATGCTGGCCTTCCTGCTCTCGGTCACCACCGACGCCCCGCTCGGGGCGGTCGGCGGCGCCGTGCTGCTGTACATCCTGTCCAGCATCCTCGACCAGATCGACGCGCTCGGGGTGGTCCGCAACTTTCTGCCCACACACTTCAACGACGCGTGGGTGGGGCTGCTCTCCACCCCGATCCAGTGGGACGCGATGATCCGCGGCACGATCTCCGCCCTCGTCTACGCCACGGTTTTCGGCACCCTCGCCTTCTGGCGGTTCCTCCGCAAGGACGTCGTCTCCTGACGGTCCCCGCGCCACGGCCCGATGCCGCCGCAAGCGGTACGCGACGGCCCGCCGGCTCCGGGCCGCGGAGCGCCGCGGCGGGCCGGCCCGAGCGGTCGGTGCTAGCGTGGCGGTCCGTGAGCGCCTGGGACGACACGGGGACGATTCCTCCGGCGACCCTGCGGCGCCGCCGGGCTCACGGCGGTGCCGGGCCGGACGAGGAGATCGAGGAGATTCTCGTCGGCGACCGACGGATGCGGGTACGCCGCCGTCGGCCACCGCGGCTGCGGATCAATCCCTGGATCGTGGTCGGCGTCGTGGTCGTGCTTGCCGTAGCCGGCCTCGGGTTCTACCTCTACCGGGACCGGCCCGAGGGCCTGCAGGCCGTCGAGGGGCCGTTGGTCGCGGCGCCGGGCGGCTTCCAGGCGAAGGTGGAGGCCGACGGCACGATCACCGTGGCACTGGAGATCCGCAACATGAGCGACGAGCCGGTCACGGTGGTCAGCGCCCGAGTCGTGCCGCCGGCCGGGCTTCGGACGACGGCCGTGTCGGTGCTGGCGCCGGGTGAGCAGAACCGCAACCTCACCCTCACCGGGGACCTGCCGCCGTCGACGCCGGTGACGCTGGGCACGTCCGGGGTGGATCGGAACGCGATCGTGGCGGCCCGTTTCCGGGTCGAGTGTGCCGACGTGCCGGCGACGGCGACCACGAGCGGTGAGCGGGTTTTCGTGACCGTACGGCTCGGAACGGACCAGCGTGAGGAAGAACTCACGCCGCCGGTGGTCGACGGCCTTCCGTGGTTGGCGGCCACGGCTCGCACCGCCTGCGGCCACATGTCTCCGGGTGGCGAGGGACCGGCCCCGTCCTCCGGCGCCGAAGTGCCAACGCCGCTGCCGCCATTGCCATCCGAACCGTGAGGCCACCCGAACTCCGCGAGGCCACCTGACTCAGGAGATCACTCGAACCGTGAGGGCCGCCCGGACTGCGCGGGCGGCCCTCATCGTTCCGGCCGCCGGACCGCGTAAGTGCCGACCGGCCAAACGGCCCGTGACCGTGGGCGGATTCGTCCCGTAGACTGATTTCCCGCGCGACGTTCGCGCGGACAACTGAAGACCTCATCCAGAGGGGCAGAGGGACCGGCCCAGTGAAGCCCCGGCAACCACTCGCGTCGCCCAACGATGCCGCAGCGCGAGCAGGTGCCAACTCCGGCCCGCGTCGCGGTGGCGTGGGAAAGATGAGAAGGGAACCGAGATGGTGGTATCCGCGGCTTCGTCTCTGATCTGTCGTAACTGTGGCGCGCAGGTTCCGTTGCGTCCCCAGCACGCGTGTTACGAGTGTTTCGGCCCGCTCGAGGTCGGCTACGACACCGCCGCGCTCGCTCGGGTCACCCGGGCCGACATCGAGGCCGGACCGGCCAACATCTGGCGGTACGCCCCGCTGCTGCCGGTCGGCCAGGACCCGGACAGCCGCGTCACCCTCGACCCCGGCCTGACTCCGCTCGTGCGGGCCGACGCGCTCGCCGAGGCGGTTGGGATGCGCGCGCCCCTGTGGGTGAAGGACGACTCGGCCAACCCCACCCACTCCTTCAAGGACCGCGTGGTCTCGACGGCGCTGACCGCGGCCCGCGGCTTTGGCTTCACCCGGTTCGCCTGTGCGTCCACCGGCAACCTCGCCAACTCCGTGGCGGCCCACGCCGCCCGGGCCGGGGTGCCGTCGATGGTGTTCATTCCCCATGATCTTGAGTCGGGCAAGGTGCTGACCACGGCCGTGTACGGCGGCGACGTGGTGGCGATCGAGGGGTCGTACGACGACGTGAACCGGCTCTGCTCGGAGCTCACCGAGACGGATGAGTTCGAGAAAACGGCGTTTGTGAACGTAAACATCCGTCCCTTCTACGCCGAGGGCTCGAAGACGCTGGGGTACGAGGTGGCCGAGCAGCTCGGCTGGCGCATCCCGGCCCAGGTCGTGATTCCGATGGCCAGCGGTGAGCTGCTGACCAAAGTGGACAAGGCGTTCTCCGAACTGGTGGAGATCGGGCTGGTGCCGGCGTCGTCCTGGCGGGTCTTCGGGGCGCAGTCGCGGGGCTGCAACCCGATCGTCACCGCGCTGCGGAACGACACCGATGACATCGTGCCGGTGAAGCCGACCGGCATCGCCAAGTCGCTCAACATCGGCGACCCCGCCGCCGGGCGCTTCGCGCTGGAGTCGGTGCGCCGCACCGGTGGGTGGATGGACGATGCCGACGACGACGAGATCCGGGAGGGAATCCGGCTGTTGGCCGCGACGACCGGCATCTTCGCCGAGACCGCCGGCGGCGTCACCGTGGCCGTGCTGCGCAAGCTCATCGCCTCCGGGCGGCTGGATCCCAACGCCGAGACCGTCGTCTTCAACACGGGGGAGGGCCTGAAGACCCTCGACGCGGTCGACGGACTGGTCGGTCCCACGTACCGGATCCGTCCGTCCCTGCGGGCCGCCCGGGAGGCCGGCCTGGTCGGGTGACCCCGGTCGGCCCAGTGCGGCGGGTCATCTCTGGCGTGGGTGATCGGCGGTGCCGGTCACAGAGAGTGACCGAGAATGATCGGCTTCGCCGATCGGCTGTCCGCCCAGGCTGTGCATGGTTCGACGGCGATCGTTTGCAGGTAGAAATCGTTGTCGATAACGGTCACGGGCTTGTGGGTGCCGATACGGAGCGTGACCGAGGGGCAGCGGGCGGTGGAAATCCGCCCTCACAAGGACTTGACGGCCGGCCGGGGACGTCGCAGGATGCTGCGTGCGGGAGGGTATCGCCGCGTAGCCGGCAGGGCGGCGCGCAGACTCGACGTCAGTAATGGGGTCGACGCGATATACCTCCCGACCAAACTTTCTCGGCTCGGTCACCCCGTACAACGACCGGTGCTCCGGCTGGTTCCTCTGAGTTCCATACAACTTCTTCCCGAGTTCAGCGGGTGGCTGCGGCCGGCCCCGCCCAACCCGAGTGGTGCCGGCCCCGTCTGGCCACTGTGGACGTCACCGCCCGGCTACGGGCCTCTCAACCCGCCGAACCGGCTCGTCCGGCTGCTCGGCCGAGGCGTGGGTGACCGGACCCTGATTGGTCGGCCCGGGTTGCCGGCCGGCTGGGCGATCTGGGCCGCCGCTCGTGCGGGTTCATCCGGTCGGGCTCGACGTGCGGCGACCACCGGTCGGGGAAAGACCGGGTCGTGGCCGTGGCGGCCAGCTGGCCGGAGCGACCGCCCACACGGGCTGGGCGACGGCCTCTTCGGCTATCCATTGTGGACACTGGCGCCCGAGATCCGGTCGGTAGCCGATCCGTGGATCGCCCAACGTCACCAAATCGAGATTTCGGCGTCACGGACTGTCCGATTTGGGCTGATGCGGCGGCCCCCAGGTTCCGGTAGCGTGCCATATCGGTCGCCCCTGAACACGCGCCGGCGTCAGCGACGGCTTGCCGAGCCTCAACGAGCCAGCGCCCCTGCGGGGAACGGCGGCGGCTGGAAGGGTCGCATGGCGACACAGGCACGGCAAGTAAGGAAGTGCGCGGTGGCACAGGGCACTGTCAAGTGGTTCAGCAGCGAGAAGGGCTACGGCTTCATAGCCGTCGACGGTGGCCAGGACGTGTTCGTCCACTACTCAGCCATTGACATGGAAGGTTACAAGACGCTGGACGACGGAGCCCGCGTGGAGTTCGAGATCGCGCAGGGTACGAAGGGTCCGCAGGCCGAGAAGGTCCGGGTTCTCTGACTCTGATTCACGTTCCGGCTCTTCCGCAGCTCGGCTGACGTACGGAAAGCCACGCCGGCGCGCCCCGCTCGGGCGTGGGCGCGGCAGTGGCTGCCCCGACCGCGGTCGGGTTCCGTACCACAGTCACGACCGACGGCGCCGCTCCCCACCGGGGCGGCGCCGTCGCGTCATCCCGGCACCCGTACGACGGTCGATCGACGGCACGGTGTCGTGGGTCGACGGCCCGGCGTCACGGATGACGGGCGCGGTGGTCGTTGGCTGGTGCAGTGGTCGTTGGTGGCCTGGTGGCCGTGGGTGTCGGCGGTCGTCGTTGGTTGGCCCGGCGCCGTCGGCCGGTGCGGTGGCCGCCGGTTGGCGGCAGGCCGGCCTTCTGTTCGCGGTGGGCTGATTCCGGCTCGCCGGTGACGGCGGGTTCCGTGCGTCGGTCAGGGGGTCCTGTCCGGGGGAGCCGTACGGCTCGTTGGACCGCCCGATTTCCGCCCTCAGCCGGGCGGTCCGGCCGGTGCCCGACGGGGTGAACCCGCCGGACACGACGGGTGCTGGACCGGCCGGAAACGGCGTGCGGCTTGCACTCGACAGGGGAGAGTGCTAAACAGAACCTTGGCACTCGCCGGTGGTGAGTGCCAGCCGTCCGGTGGGTGCCGGGCGGTCTGGTCGGGACGGTGGGGCTCCGTCCGGTCCTTCGCCGGCGTCGGCTCGGTCGGGGAGCGGATTGGGGCGGTCGTCGCGGGCTTATCCGGCCCGACCGACGGGCGCGCCGCACACACGCGCGGTGGCGTTCGAAGGTCCGTACAACACTGTCCAGGAGGACAACGGCGAATGGCCAAGATTATCGCGTTCGACGAGGATGCGCGCCGCGGTCTTGAGCGGGGGATGAACATCCTCGCCGATGCCGTGAAGGTGACGCTCGGCCCCAAGGGGCGCAACGTCGTCCTCGAGAAGAAGTGGGGCGCCCCCACCATCACCAACGACGGCGTGAGCATCGCCAAGGAGATTGAGCTCGAGGACCCGTACGAGAAGATCGGCGCCGAGCTCGTCAAGGAGGTCGCGAAGAAGACCGACGACGTGGCCGGTGACGGCACCACCACGGCTACCGTCCTGGCTCAGGCGCTGGTCCGCGAGGGCCTGCGTAACGTCGCGGCGGGTGCCAACCCGATGGCCCTGAAGCGGGGCATCGAGGCGGCGGTCAACGCGGTGGCCGAGGAGCTCGCCAAGATCGCCAAGGACGTGGAGACCAAGGAGCAGATCGCCTCCACCGCGTCCATCTCCGCCGGTGACACCACGGTCGGCGAGATCATCGCCGAGGCGATGGACAAGGTCGGCAAGGAGGGTGTGATCACCGTCGAGGAGAGCAACACCTTCGGCCTGGAGCTCGAGCTCACCGAGGGTATGCGCTTCGACAAGGGTCACATCTCGGCCTACTTCATCACCGACTCCGAGCGCATGGAGACGGTGCTCGAGGACCCCTACATCCTCATCGCCAACAGCAAGATCTCCTCGGTGAAGGACCTGATCCCGGTGCTGGAGAAGGTCATGCAGACGGGCAAGCCGCTCGCGATCATCGCCGAGGACGTGGAAGGTGAGGCCCTCGCTACCCTGATCGTCAACAAGATCAAGGGCACCTTCAAGTCGGTGGCGATCAAGGCGCCCGGCTTCGGCGACCGCCGCAAGGCCATGCTGCAGGACATCGCGATCCTGACCGGCGGCCAGGTCGTCAGCGAGGAGGTCGGCCTCAAGCTCGACAGCGTCGGGCTGGACATGCTCGGCCGCGCCCGGAAGATCGTCACCACCAAGGACGAGACCACCATCGTCGAGGGCGCCGGTGACCCCGAGCAGATCAAGGGTCGGGTGAACCAGATCCGGGCCGAGATCGAGAAGAGCGACTCGGACTACGACCGGGAGAAGCTGCAGGAGCGGCTGGCCAAGCTCGCCGGTGGTGTCGCGGTCATCAAGGTCGGTGCCGCTACCGAGGTCGAGCTCAAGGAGCGCAAGCACCGCATCGAGGACGCCGTCCGCAACGCCAAGGCCGCCGTCGAGGAGGGCATCGTGCCCGGCGGTGGTGTGGCGCTGGTCCAGGCCGGCAAGACCGCGTTCGAGAAGCTGGACCTGCCCGGCGACGAGCAGACCGGCGTGAACATCGTCAAGCTCGCGCTGGACGCGCCGCTGCGGCAGATCGCCATCAACGCCGGCCTCGAGGGCGGCGTCGTGGTCGAGAAGGTGCGCAGCCTCAAGCCGGGTTGGGGTCTGGACGCCTCGACGGGCGAGTACGTCGACCTCATGAAGGCCGGCATCATCGACCCGGCCAAGGTGACCCGGTCGGCGCTGCAGAACGCGGCTTCGATCGCGGGCCTGTTCCTCACCACCGAGGCCGTGGTGGCGGACAAGCCGGAGAAGGAGAAGGCCCCGGCCACGCCCGGTGGCGGGGACATGGACTTCTGAGGCACCGCACAGCTGAGTCACCGCACACTGCACGAACGCACAGCGGGCGGGTCGCCACGGCGGCCCGCCCGCTTCGTGTTCCCGGGCGAGTGGCTGAGGGCCGGGCGAGCGGCCGCGGGGTGGGCGAGTGGCTGCGGGCCGGGTGGATGGCTGAGCGCCGGTCGGGTGGCTGAGGCCGGGCGGGTAACCGAGCGCCGGGTGGGGGCCGCTCGGTCCGGCCGGACGCCGCGGGACGCCCGGGGCCGGACAAACGTCCTTCCTGACATCGCGACGGATCGGGTACGGTCGGCGCCGTGCGTGAGCGGATCCGGCGCGTGCTGGCGGCGGCCCCCGTTGTCGACGGCCACAACGACCTGCTGTGGGAGCTGCGGCAGCGGTTCGGCCCGGCCCGGCGGGCGGGACAGCCGTCGGGTTCGGTCGACTTCGACGCCGTCGACATCGCCACCGATCTTTCCGCCGCCGGGTTGCACACCGACATCCCGCGCCTGCGAGCCGGCGGGGTCGGCGCTCAGTTCTGGTCGGTCTACGTGTCCAGCACGGTCGGCAACCCGGTCACCGCCACGCTGGAGCAGATCGACGCCGCGCGGACCATGGTGGCCCGCTACCCGGCCGACCTCGCGCTGGCCACGACCGCCGACGAGGTCGAGGCGGCGCGGGCCGCGGGGCGCGTCGCGTGCCTCATTGGCATCGAGGGTGGGCACAGCATCGATTCATCGCTCGGCGCCCTGCGGATGATGTACGCGCTCGGGGCCCGGTACCTGACGCTGACCCACTTCCACAACACGCCGTGGGCCGACAGCGCGACCGACACGCCGGCGGTCGGGGGCCTGTCCGACTTCGGCCGCGAGGTCGTGCGCGAGTGCAACCGGCTCGGCATGCTGGTCGACCTGTCCCACGTCGCCGACGCCACGATGCACGCCGCCCTCGACGTCACGACCGCCCCCGCCTTCTTCTCCCACTCGAGCGCGCGGTCGGTCTGCGACCACGTCCGCAACGTTCCCGACGACGTCCTGGTCCGGGTGCGCGACAGCAACGGCATCGTCATGGTGACGTTCGTCCCCGGCTTCCTGCGCGCGGACTGTCGCGAGTGGATAGACGCGTTCATCGAGGAGCACACCCGCCTGGAGGCGGAGTACGGCCCCGGTACGACCGGCTACGGCGAGGGAATGCGGGCCTGGCGCGAGGCCAACCCCCGTCCGCCGTGCAGCGTGGCCGACGTCGCCGACCATGTCGAGCATGTCCGGGCGGTGGCCGGCGTCGACCACGTCGGCCTCGGCGGCGACTTCGACGGCGTCGCGGCGACCCCGGACGGACTGTCCGGTGTGGACGGCTATCCGGCCCTGCTGGAGGAGCTGGCCCGGCGGGGCTGGTCCGACGCCGAGCTCGCCAAGCTGACCTGGCACAACGCGCTGCGCGTGCTCCGGGACACCGAAGCCGCCGCCCGGGCCCTGGCCGGCTGACCGCCCTCGCCCCGGCCGGGGAACCAGGCGGGCCAGGAAGGACGCCGTCCCGGGCGTCCGGCGTCAGGATGGCGTCCTTCCGGACACGCGGGCCTGGTCACGGACGGGTCATGCGCAGGACGTCGAGCGCCTCGATGAGTTCGGCTTCGGTGATCTTCCCATTCTCGACGTGTCCGCGGGACCGGACGACATCGAGGATCGTGCGGTTCTCCTTGAGCGCCTGCTTGGCGATCGACGCCGCCTCGTCGTAGCCGAGGTAGCGGTTCAGCGGGGTCACGATCGACGGCGAGCCCTCCGCGTAGAGCCGGCACACCTCCTCGTCGGCCTCCAGGCCCACGATGCAGCGGTCGGCGAAGAGCCGGCTGACGTTGGTGAGCAACCGGATCGACTCGAGCAGGTTGCGCGCCATCACCGGCAGCATGACGTTGAGCTCGAAGTCACCCTGCGACCCCGCGAAGGCCACCGCGGCGTCGTTCCCGATGACCTGGGCGGCCACCTGCCGTACGGCCTCGCAGATCACGGGGTTGACCTTGCCCGGCATGATGCTCGACCCCGGCTGCAGGTCGGGGATGCGCAGCTCGCGCAGGCCGGCGCGCGGACCCGAGCCCATCCACCGGATGTCGTTGGCGATCTTGTACAGGGAGCCGGCGATGACCCGCAGCTGGCCGCTGCACTCCACGAGCGCGTCGCGCGCCCCCTGGGCCTCGAAGTGGTTGCGGGCCTCCGTCAGCGGCAGCCCGGTCATCTGGCGCAGGTGCTCGATCACCTTGGGCGCGAACCCGGGCGGGGTGTTGATCCCGGTGCCGACCGCGGTGCCGCCGAGCGGCAGCTCGGCCAGCCGGGGCAGGGCCGCTTCCAGACGCTCGATGCCCAGGCGGATCTGGTGCGCGTAGCCGTGGAACTCCTGCCCGAGGGTGACCGGGGTGGCGTCCATGAGGTGCGTCCGCCCGGCCTTGACCACGTGGGCGAACTCGTCGCCCTTGGCGTCCAACGCCGACATCAGGTGGGTCAGCGCCGGGATGAGGTCCCGGACGACCGCCTCGGTGGCCGCGAGGTGGATCGAGGACGGGAAGACGTCGTTGGACGACTGGGACGCGTTGACGTGGTCGTTGGGGTGGACGTTCAGGCCGGTCGCCCGGTTGGCCAGGGTCGCGATCACCTCGTTGGTGTTCATGTTCGACGAGGTGCCGGAGCCGGTCTGGAAGGTGTCGATCGGGAACTGGTCGTTGTGGCGTCCGTCGATGATCTCCTGCGCCGCCGCCTCGATGGCGGCGCCGATCTCGGCCGAGATCACGCCCAGCTCGGCGTTGACCTTGGCGGCGGCCGCCTTGATGGTCGCCAGGGCCCGGATGTGGGCCGGCTCGAGGCCCCGGCCGGAGATCGGGAAGTTCTCGACGGCCCGTTGGGTCTGCGCCCGCCACAGCGCGTCGACGGGGACGCGGACCTCACCCATGGTGTCGCGTTCGATGCGGTACGCGGGCGCATCGGGACTGGAAGGTGTAGTCGTCACGGGATCATCCTGCCAGGCAGCGGCGCCCGTGTGTCCCGTCCGGTTCCGAGGTCTTGGCCACGCTCGGGACCGGCCGGGACCCGTGACCGGGCGGCCACGGGTCCCGGGAGCGCGGGGTCAGGCCGAGCCGTCCAGGCCCAGCCACTCGAGCAGATCGAAGATCTCCTCGTCCGGCGGGGCCTCGATGGTCGCCGGCTCGTTGAACCGCGAGAACGTGAGATCGCGGTCACCTTCGAGGCTGATGTCGAGCAGGTACGGCTCCCCCGTGGTGGCCACGTGCAGGACGGCGCCGTTGGCGTCGGTGAGCGTGATGGCCGGCGTGCCGCCCACCGTCGTCGGGTCGCCCTTGGTCAGCGGGTCGGTCACGGAGACCAGGTCGTCGGCCGTCAGGGGAATCGGGACGAACGCCGTGATCCACGCCAGGCTGATCCGGACCCACTTGCCGCCGAACAGCGAGATGCTGTCCTGTTGGTCCGGCGACAGGAACTGCTGGAAGAGGCTGGTGTCGGCCTTGAGGTAGACCACGTCGCCGATCCGGATGATGTCGGCCATCACCCCGAGGACGTTCACCTGGCCGGCCAGGTCCTGCCCCCGGAAGGTCACGTCGAGGGTGAGCCCGAGCAGCCCTTCGCCGAGCGTGCCGGACACGTGCACCGACTCCGCCTCGGCCAGGGCCTGCGTGGCCTGCGCCAGGATCGCGTCCGCCTCCAGGTTCTCCACGCCGTTGGACGTGGGCGTCGGGGTCGACCCTGGCCCGCCCAGCGGGAGCTGGGTGCAGCCGGCGAGCAGGGCGACGACCGCCACGACGGGGAGCGCTAATATTCTTAATCGCATAAGTACGTCCCTTCACTGGTCGCCCGACCGTACGCCGACCAGTGTCACGACCTCGCGCAACCATTCCCGGCCGCGGCCGTTGTCACCGCGGGATCGGGCCCCGCGCCGGAGGCCGAAAACACGCGTGGCACCGGGTCGCCCCGGTGCCACGGACGGTGCGGCGGGCTCGGATCAGCCGAGGAACTGCGTCGCGTCGAAGACGTCGTCGGCCGGTGGCGCCTCGATGGTGACCGGCTCGTCGATGTCCAGGACCTCGACGGTACCGTCGGGGGAGACGGAGGCCAGCGGGTACGGCTCGCCCACGAGCGCGACGTACAGCTCGTTGCCCTCGGAGTCCGTCACCGTGATGGCGGGCTGGCCCTTGTACTCCGTGATCTCGCCCTTGGCGAGGCCCTGAGGATCTTCGAAGAGATCCTCAGGCCGGATGACGAAGTCCTCGACCTCCGACGCCGGAAGCTTCAGGTACCGGTCGCCCAGCAGCGGAATGAGCACGTCCGCCTGCTCAGCCGGGAGATTCGCGCGCCAGAAGTCCTCCGTGGCCCGAACGTAGCCGCCGTCCTCGGCGAGGATGACCTCCAGCTCCAGGCCGGACATGGTGATCGTGCCCTGGGCCAGGTCGCCCGCGTAGACCGCGTCGATCGCCAGGGACTGGCCGTCGTCCATCGTGCCCTCGCCCTTGAGACGGTAGGACTGCGCGTCGGCGAGAGCGTCGAAAGCCGCCTGCCAGATCTCCTCGGCGTCCATGTCCTGCACGCCGTTGTACTCCGGCGTGGGCGCCGCCGTCGTCGGCTCGCTGCTCGGCGTCTGCGTCGTGCACCCGGCGAGGAGGGCCACCGAGGCCGCCACGGGCAGGATGAGCTTCCTGAGTTGCATATAGCGATCCTTTCGTCGGAGCATGGCCTGCTCAGGCACCGGTGAACGGTACCGGAGGCGGTTGTCTGGTTCAGACGGAATTTTGGGCGAGCGGACGGGTCGTCGCCCGGCTCACTCACACACGTGCGGTGGCACCCGGTGGGGTACCACCGCACGTGGGAGCGATATTGGTAAATTCAGCTCATCGAGGGAAGCTCGACCACCTCGTCGGGCGACGGCGCCTCGATGGTGATGTCCGCACCGATGTCCGTGAACTCCACGGTGCCGTCAGGGGTCTCGACCGCCAGCGGGTACGGCTCGCCGACCAGCGAGACGTACAGCTTGGCGCCGTCGCTGTCCACCAGCGTGATGGCCGGCCGACCCTCGTACTCCGTGACCTCGCCCTTGGTGTACTCGCCCTCGGCGGCGAGGAAGTCCTCGGTGTCCGGGATCAGGCCGAGGTCGTCGCTCGCGGGCAGCTTGATCCACTTGCCGGCGATGTCGCCGAGTTCGGTTCCGAGGAGCGGGCCGAACAGCTCCTCACCGCCCCGGAAGTAGGCGGTGCCGTCCTCGGTCACGAGGAGCTCGAACTCGATGCCCAGGGCGACGATCGACCCCTGCATCTGCTCGCCCGCGACGGCGAGGTCGACCTCGGCCGTCTGGCCCTCCGCCTCAGCGGTGCCGACGAGCCGGAACGATCCGGCCTCCTGGAGCGCCTCGTTCATCCGGGTCTCGATCTCCTGGGCCTCCAGGTCCTCGAGGCCGTTGGTCGTGCGCGTCGGGGTCGGCGTCGTGGCCGGCTCGGGGGTGCCGGTGCAGCCGGCGAGCAGGGCGACGGACGCCACCGCGGGAATGAGCAGTGTTCTCCAGCGCATGTACAGTTCTCCGTATTTCGGTTGGTGAGGGGTGCTGGGCCTCAGCCGAGACCCAGCAGCTGCAGGAAGTCGACGACGTCCGCCGCCGCCGGCTCCTCGACCGTCACGGACTCGTCGTAGTCCGAGAACGTGAGGGTGTTGCCCTCGTGGCTCGACTCGAGAAGGTAGGGCTCACCGACGATCGCCACGGCGAACGATTTGCCCTCGGCGTCGGTCACCGTGATCGCCTCCGTGCCGTCGACCTCGGTCACGTCACCCTTCTCCAGGGGCGGGGTGTGCACGGTGAACTGGTCCACCGACAGCGGGGCGCCGGGAAGGAACCCGGCCGCCAGCCCGGCATTGACCTTCACCCACTTGCCCTGGGCCAGGGGCAGCAGCACCTGCTGCTCCGGGGTGAGGAACTGAGCGAAGACGCTGAGATCCGCGGGCTTCACGTACATGTCGTTGCCCAGCTTGCGGATCTCGACGGCGACGCCGAAGACCTCGACCGTGCCGGTGATGTTGGGGCCGGCGTAGGTCAGGTCCAGCGTGAACGTCTCGTCTCCCTCGCCCATGGTGCCGGAGACGTGAACCGACTCGGCGTCGGTGAGCGCCTCCTCGGCCGTCTCGAGGATCGCGTCGGGCTCCATGGCCTCGACACCGTTCGTGGTCGGGGTGGGCGTCGGAGTCGCCTCCGGGCCGGGGGCACCTGTGCAGCCGGCGACGAACAGCGTCGCGGCCGCGGCCACAGGGACGAGCAGCGTTCTCATTCGCATCGACGATCTCCCAGGTGTCTTTCGAGGGTCACTCCGTCTCGCGCGAGCACAGCCCGCCAGCGGCGGGCTCAGACGACGCCTCGACGATACGGAGCCAGTCTGACGGCAACGGGCCAGCCGGCGCTGCGTGGACCACGGCCGGATCGGCAGCCGTGGCCAAACCGTTAGCAACGCTGTGGCCTGGGCCACGTGGCGGCCGCGGACTCCCCGGGGCCCCGCACGCGCGGGCTCCGTACCCCGACGGCGGTGGTGGCCGACCATCGGCGGTCAGGTCAGCCGCGCCGGGTGGAAACCGATGCTCCGCCCGCTGGTGAGCACGATTCCGCTCGCGCCGAACCCGGCGATCTCCGCCTTGGTCTTGAGCTCCAGCGCCACCGCCATCGACCCGCGCCGCAGCACCAGCACCTGGCCCCGGTCCGTGTCCCGCAGGATCACCATCGACCCGGTGACCGCGGCCTGCGGGTCCAGTCCGAGCTGCCGGGTCCACACGATCCGGCCGTCGGGCCGGCCGACATCGATGACGTGCACCGTCTGGCGGTCGGGCTCGAGGATGACGGCGAGCGAGCCGTCCGTGGCCAGCACCCGGGAACCGGGCGGGCCGATCCAGATGCGCTCCGCCGCGTTGGCCCCGATCAGCATCGGCCGGGCATCGGTGCCGTTGACCACGAGCTGGCTCGCCGCGCCCAGGGGATCCTCCCGTTGCTCGCAGCCGGCGCCCCGGGCCGTGTCGAGGTCGAAGCCGTTTTCTATCCAGGCCGTCTCCCCGGAGTCGACGTCGTACGCCTCGACCACGAACCGGCAGCCCGCCTCGGCACGCTCGGCCCGGACGTGCAGCATCCGGTCACCGAGGAAGGTCACCCGGGTCTGCCGGTCCGGCGCAACGGCTTCGCGCACCACCCGGTGCTCGGCGGTGTCCACCGCGTATATCCGTTCATCGATGATGAGCGGCATGACCGGCGGGATCGCCCCCGGCGTCCCGGCGTTGGCGGTGGCGAACCACCCGGCGGGATCCCGGACGGTCGCCAACCGGGGGTTGGGTCCGCGGATGGCGCGGGCCGCGGCGGGGAGCGCCACCTCCCACTGGATCTCGCCGCGGTGGTCCCAGGCGCGCAGCACGCAGGAGCTCTCGTCGGGACAGCGCAGGTCGACGATGTGGTCGCGGTAGATCCACACCGCGGTCGCCTCGTCGTTGCTCCACCGCACGCGGCCGTTGGCCGGATCGAGCACCGCGAAGCCCCGGTCCGGCGACGGGTCGGCGTCGGGATCCTCCGGCCGGAGCTGCGCCACCACGACGTCGCCGGCGGGGTAGGCCCAGTGCGCCGAGACGCGCCAGGCGCGGCTGCCGTCGGTGGTCCGCCGACCCTCGACGAAGCCCCGACTCGCCACCACCACGGTGCGGTCGATCACGGCGACGACGTCGGGGCGGCCGTCGACGCGCTCGGTCCAGCTCGGTTCCGGCACCGACAGCCGGGTCAGCCGGTTCAGCAGGTCCGCGAAGAAGGGAGCGGGCCGCCACAGTCCGGTGCTGACCAGGACAGTGACCACGAGCGATGCGATCAGCAGCGCGAACAGCCCGCGAAACACCGTTGCCGCGCGCGAGCTTCCCGCCACCGGCCCACCGTACCGACGACCCTCCGGTTGGCCGGTGGACGTCCGATCTGCCCGTGTCGATGAGGTCTGACCGGGATGTCGCGCTTGGGCACCCCACCGATCGATCCGGTGCGGCATGATGTCGGGCGTGAGCACGCCACCCCTGCCCGAGCAGCCCGCGGCGGGCGAGCCGGTTCCGGACCAACCATCATCCGGGGACGGCGCGGCCGCATCGGGGCACGACACACCCGCGACCGCGGCGGTGGCTCCGGCGTCCGGTGGTTTCGCGTCCGGGCCCACGGCGTCGGCCCCCACTCCGCCGGCTCCATCTGCGCCCGCGGCTCCCCCTTCGGGGGCGCCGCCGACGCCAGCCCCTCCCCCTCAGTGGGCGCCCCCGACGGCACCCGCGCCGCCCACCCCGCCGGTACCGCCGACGCCCGGAGCCGGACCTGGCCAGCCGGGCCCCACACCTCCGGCGCCCGTGGCGCCCGGGGTTGCGCCGCCGTATCCGCCTGCCGCCGGCGCGGTGTCGCCGCACCCGCCCGCCCCCGGCGCGGTGCCGCCGCACCCGCCCGCGCCCGGCGCCGGGCCGTATCCGCCCGGCGTGATGCCACCGCCACCGGGCCCCGTGCCATCGCCACCGGGCTCCGTGCCACCGCCACCGAACTACGGGCCACCGCCACCGGGCTACGGCTGGGCACCGCCCGTCCGGCCCACCCCCGTGAGCCCGGGTGGCCAGCCGCTCGCTGAGTTCGACAAGCGGTTGGTCGCCTACCTGCTCGACGGGCTGATCCTCGGCGGCGTGAGCCTTCTGATCGTCGTGCCGCTCGCCATCTGTGGCTTTCTGTTCCTGTTGCCGCCGATCACGACGGTCAACGGTGAGGTCGTCGACGGGGCCGTCGGGTTCCGCGTGGTCGCCACGACGTTAGGGCTCTGGGCGGGCATGCTCGTGCTGTCGTTGGCGATCTCGTACGCCTACTACGTCGAGTTGGTGCTGCGGACCGGTGGACAGACGGTCGGCAAACGGATCATGAAGATCCGGATTGTTCCGCTGGATCCGGCCGAGACCCTCACCCGGCGCCACCTGGGCCTGCGGTTCCTCGTCCAGGCCGCCATGGGCAGCGTCGCGCTGACGCTGCTGGATGGGCTGTGGCAGCTGTGGGACAAGCCCTACCAGCAGTGCCTGCACGACAAGGCGGCCAGAACGGTGGTCGTTAGGCTCACCCCGTGAGCACGATCCCACCTGGGTGGTACAAGGACCCGGCTGACCCCACGACACAGCGGTGGTGGGACGGCGAGGGCTGGGTGGGCGACCCCATCCCGGCCGACGTGACCCCACCCGACGGGCCGCCGCCCGTGGCCGCGCCGCCCCCGCCACCACCGCCCGTGGCGGGCCCCGGCCCGGCGCTGCCCCCGGGGCCCATCGGTCCGGGTGGCCCCGTTCCGACCGGGCCCGGCGCACCGCCGGTCGCCTGGCCGATGAGCCACCGTTACCCGGTCGCGGTGGCCCGACCGCACGGGTTCCTGCTCGCTGGGGTCGGTGCGCGGTTCATGGCCCGGCTCGTCGACGCGCTCGTGGTGCTGGTCCTCGCCGGGGTGGCGAACATCTGGTTCGCGATCGAGTTCTGGCGCGCCTTTCAGCCGCTGATCAGGTGGGCGATGAGCGGGCCGGCCACCATGGACTCGATTCCGGCCAGCGCGGATCGGGCGGTCCAGATGATCCTCCTGATGAGCGCGGTGCTGACCGCGGTCTGGTTCGCCTACGAGGTCCCCGCGAGCGCCAACACGGGCCAGACCCTGGGCAAGCGCATCTTCGGAATCCGGGTGGTGCGCGAGGAGAACGACGAGCGGCTGGGTTTCGGGCGCTCGTTCGGCCGGTGGTTCCGGTTGGCCTGGCCCACCCCGTTCTGGGTGGTCTGCTACGGAATCCCGTTGCTGCTGCAGGTCGTCGACTGTCTGTTCCTCGTCATCGATCGCCAACGACGCCAGGCGCTGCACGACCGGTTCGCGCGGACGTTGGTGGTGCAGGTGCCGCGCCCCGGCCAGCCGGGGAGTGCACCGACGCCCACCGCCCCGGGCGGCGCCGGTCATCCGCCCACGTCACCGTCGAGCCCCACCGGAGGTGGCCATGCTGACTCGCGCTGATCTCGCCGCTCTGCCCGAGTACGTGCCGGGGCGGAACCTGCCGGGTGCCCGCAAGCTCTCGTCGAACGAGGTGCCCTACGGCCCGCTGCCCGGGGTGGTCGAGGCCATCACGCAGGCGGCGAGCGGGGTGCACCGCTACCCCGACATGGCCGTGGTGGCCCTGCGGGAGCGCCTTGCGCAGCGGCTCGGCGTGACGCCCGACCGGATCGCCACCGGCTGCGGCTCGGTCGCCCTGGCCGAGCATCTCGCCACCGCCACCTGCCGCGACGGCGACGAGATCCTGTTCGCCTGGCGCTCGTTCGAGGCGTACCCGATCATCACGGCCACGGCCGGGGCGACGGCCGTACGGGTGCCGAACACCCCCGGGCACGGCCACGACCTGCCCGCCATGGCGGCCGCGGTCACCGAGCGGACGCGGTTGATCTTCGTCTGCAACCCCAACAACCCGACCGGTACGACGGTGCGGCACCAGGAGCTGGCCGAGTTCCTCGACGCGGTGCCGTCCGACGTGCTGGTCGTGCTCGACGAGGCCTACCGCGAGTTCGTCACCGACGACACGGTGCCCGACGGCCTGGCCGCCTTCGGGGACCGGCCCAACGTCGTGGTGCTGCGCACGCTGTCCAAGGCCTGGGGACTGGCCGGCCTGCGCGTGGGCTACCTGGTCGCCGCGCCCGAGGTGGCCGCCACCGTGCGGAAGGTGGTCACCCCGTTCTCGGTCTCGGGCGTCGCCCAGGCGGCGGCGCTGGCCGCGCTCGAGGCCGAGGACGAGATGCGGCGGCGGGTGAAGCTCGTGATCGATGAGCGGGAGCGGGTGGCGCAGGCCGTACGGTCGCTGCTGCCCGAGGTCCCGCCCACCCAGGCCAACTTCGTCTGGCTCCCGCTGGGCGACCAGGCGACCGCGTTCGCGGCCGCCTGCGAGGCGGGTGGCGTCATCGTGCGGCCGTTCGCCGGCGACGGGGTGCGGGTGACGATCGGCACCCCGGAGGAGAACGACGCCTTCCTCGCCGTCGCGCGCAGCTTCTTCGCGGCAGGCTGACGATTCTTCACGGCCGCGCTGGTGATTCCTCGCGGCCGCGCTGACGATTCTTCACGGCCGCGCCGACGATTCTTCACGGCCGCGCTGGTGATTCCTCGCGGCCGCGCTGAGGCTTCTTCGGGGCCGCGACGTCCTCGGCCGCGGTGCGGTTCCTCGCGGCCCGGTGGTCACCCGCCGGGCCGCGTCGGACCGTGGGCTAGACGGAGGCGCAGGCGGCGAACTTGCCCGGCCACTGGGGCAGCTTCGTGAGCGGGTAGAGCTCGACGAGGGCCATGGGGCGCGGTCCGAAGTAGTACGCCTGGTCGTCGGCCGTGGGCTCGGCGCCCTTGTTGATCCGCTCCAGCGCCAGGTAGGTACCCGTGCCCGTCGGGTAGACGTGGCCCAGGACCCAGTTCTCGCCCTGCGCGGCGGCACACCCGACCGCGGCGAGGTGGCCGGTGGCCGGGCTCAGCGCGAGCACGGTCCGGTCGTCGGTGAGCAGGTAGACGCCCTCCGAGTCGGCGGAGATCAGCTGTCCGCGCCCCTCCCAGCTCCACAGGGGCTCCGGGTCGGTGAGCCGGCGGGCGGCCACGCCGATCCCGGTCTGGTAGATCACCCGCTCGCCGGCCAGCTGGGCGCCGCGCTCCAGGTCGGGGACGCTGGTCAGGCTGGCATCGACGCCGAGCAACCAGGTCTTGAAGTTCACGGTGATGACGCGGCACTCCGTACGGCTCGCCTGGCAGAGCCCGGGGGCGGGCGGCACCTCGGGGTCGGGGGAGGTCCACGTGCCGCGTTCGACGCCCGTGGCGACGTCGTAGAAGGTCAGCTTCGCCTCGTCGCAGGCGGGCACCACCACGAGGCCCGCCCCCGTCCACACGGCCGGCTCGCACGGCGCGACGAGGTCGCGCTGCCAGAGCCGCTCGCCGGTGCGGGTATCGATGGCGATGAGCTGGCGCGGCGCCGACACGATCAGCACCGTCCCGGTGTCGGTCACGGCGGTGACCAGGGAGCGCGGCGTGTAGACCACCGACGCGCCCGTCCGGCGACCGTCGTAGCGGCGGTCCTCGGCGATCGGCGCGCTGTCCCGCCAGGCGATGACGCCTCGACGCGCGTCGATGGCGATGAGCTCCCCGTCCGACCACTGGCTCACCACGACGATCCCGCTGCTCGTCGTGGCCAGGACGAGGCCGACGACCTGGGCCGGCCAGCGGCGGAACGACCAGTACGGGGTGGTCTCATAGCGGATGCCGACCGGCGCGTCGGACCAGACCCGGTACTTCTCCGCGTAGACCCGGATGCGGCCCTCGACCACGAGCGGGGCCGCGCGCAGCTCGCTGAACGGCCGCTCGTCGGTGATGACCTCCACCTCGGGGTAGGGCACCGTCGGCGTGGTGAGCATCTCCTTGGGGGCGAACACCCGGTAGGCGACCGCCCCGCCGGCCGCGAGCAGCGCCAGCACCCCGAGGCTGGCGAGCGTCCAGCGCAGCCACCGCCGTCGCGTCGGGGTGGCCGGGACGGCCGGGCTCGCCGCAGCCGGCTTCGGTGGCTCCACTCGCGTCATCGGCACCTCCAGGTCCCGCAGCGTACCCGGGCCGGTAGTCGGGCGGTGGACGGGAACGACGCGACGCTAACCGGCGACGGACGGATCGTTGGCGGAGTCGCCGGCCCCGCTCCTGGCCCGTGAGATCACCTCGAGGATCTCCAGGTCGGCCACGGTGTCGGCCACCCGGGCCGAGGTGAACGCCAGCCAGAGCGGTCGCGGGGCGTTCCGGGCCAGGCGCACGGCCTCGACCAGACCCACCGGGTCGGCGCTCGCCAGCCGCTCGGCGACCGCGCCGACGCCGGCGCCGCTGGCCGCGGACAGGCAGGCGGCCAGCACGTTGAGCGCCCCGTGGTGGGCGAAGCCGGTCTCGTGGTCGCTGTGGCGCAGGGCTCGGGTCACCCCGGCGCAGATGGTGAACCGCAGGCCGCGGTCCCGACAGGCGCAGATGACCCCGGCCAGCACCATCGGCGGCGGGAACAGCTCGCTGGCCAGCCCGCCGATCCGGAACGTCGCCGCCGGCCCGTCCGGCCCGGTCCGGCTCCCGGCCAGCAGGTCAAGGGCGTCGATGAGGCCACCGGTCAGCGGAATCTCCGCGTGGACCGTGGTGCCCGGGAGGCTGTCCGCGGCCGCCAGCAGTCGCCGCACGCCGGGCACGGGGTCCTCGCCCCGCTTGGCGACCGCCACCTCGACCCGCGGCACGATCGCTCCGGCGCTCCGCAGCGCCGCGACCGCCTCGCCGAGCCGGTCCAGCCCGGTGTCCCCGATGACCGCCAGGCGCAGCCCGGCCACCGCGTCGGCCCGGACCAGCATCGGCACCACCGAGGCCCGGACGACCAGCAGGCCGATGATGCCGCCGTACCAGGCCGCCAGGTGTCGCCGGTGTTCCTCGACCGCCTCGATCAAACGGTGATCATCGTCGATGTCCGTCGTTCCGCCGTCCACGAGATGGGCGAGCAACGCCGGTGTGGTGGCCACGATCCCCGACGATATCGCCGCCAGGCCCCGTCGTGGCGTCGTAGGTGTGTCACCGGGCGTACACGAGCGCGACGGCGATCGCGGCCAGACCCTCGCCGCGACCGGTGAGCCCGAGCCCGTCGGTGGTCGTCCCGGCCACGGTGACCGGCGCGCCCACCGCCTCCGAGAGCGTCCGTTGCGCCTCGTCTCGCCGCTGGCCGATGCGCGGCGCCTTCCCGATCACCTGGATCGAGACGTTGCCGATCTCGAAGCCCGCCTGCCGGACCAGGTCGGCGGTGGCCCGCAGCAGGGTGGTGCCGGCCGCGCCGGCCCACTCCGGGCGGTTGGTGCCGAAGTTGGACCCGAGGTCGCCCAGGGCGGCGGCGGAGAGCAGCGCGTCGCAGGCGGCGTGGGCCGCCACGTCGCCGTCGGAGTGACCGGCCAACCCGGGCACGCCCGGCCAGAGCAGCCCGGCCACCCAGCAGGGGCGGTCGGGGGAGAAGGCGTGCACGTCGGTGCCGACGCCGACCCGGGGGACGTTCACGGCCCCTGAGCATAAGGACCGCCGGACCGGGCCCCGACGACGGCCGAGCGCCGCGGGTTACGGCTGGGTGAGCGAGCGGACCGGCTCGGCGGCGAGGAGCTCGGCCGTGGTGAGGTCGGCCGGGTTGGTGATCTTCATGGCCGCCTCCGAGCCGGGCACGCAGAAGACCCGGGCCCCGATGCGTTCGACCAGGGCGGCGTCGTCGGTGGCCGGCGTGCCGTCGAGGGCCTGCGCGGCCCGGTGGGCCTGCTCGAGCACGGTCCGGCGGAACCCCTGCGGGGTCTGGACCGCGCGCAGCGCGGCCCGCTCCGGCGTCGCGGTCACGTAGCCGTCGCTGTCGACCTGCTTGATCGTGTCGACGACCGGCAGGACGGGGATCACCGCGTCATGCCCGTCGCGCACCGCCGCGGCGACGCGTTCGACCAGGTCGGGCGGGGCGAACGCCCGGGCGGCGTCGTGGACCAGGACGATGGGGTACGGCTCGGGCACCGCCCACAGCGCCGCCGCCACCGACTCCTGCCGCGTCGCTCCACCGTCGACCACGTGCAGGGGCACGTCGGTGACCTGCGCGAGGCCGTCTGCGACCTGCCGGGCCGTGCCCGGCGGCGCCGCCACCACGATGCAGGCGACACTGGGGGCGGCGGCCAGCCGGCGCACCGCGTGGGCCAGCAGCGTGGCCCCGGCCACCTCACGCAGGGCCTTGGGCGCTCCTGGTCCGAGTCGAGTGCCGAGACCGGCGGCCGGAACAAGAACCGCGACGTCACCCGACAGGAACTCCGCTCCAAGCCGTGGGGACACGGGTCCGGGGTGGAGTCGCTGTGAGGTCACGTCGCGGTCCCGACGAGTTTCGTCCCGCGGCCGCACCGGGCCACGGTGTGGTGCGGCCTACGCCTCAGCGAGCACCTTGTCCAGCAGGATCTCGGCCTCGTCCTTGGTGCTCTTCTCGGCGAGGGCCACCTCGCCCACGAGGATGTCGCGGGCCTTGGCGAGCATGCGCTTCTCACCGGCGGACAGGCCGCGCTCACGCTCCCGGCGCCAGAGATCGCGGACGACCTCCGCTACCTTCAGCGGATTGCCGGAGGCCAGCTTCTCGAGGTTCGCCTTGTAGCGCCGCGACCAGTTGGTCGGTTCCTCGGTGTGGGGCGCGCGTAGGACATCGAAGACCTTGGAAAGTCCCTCCTCTCCGACGACCTCCCGGACGCCGACCATGTCCACGTTGTCCGCGGGCACCCTGACGGTCAGGTCACCCTGCGCGACCCGGAGCACCAGGTACTCCTTGGGTTCGCCCTTGATGACCCGAGTCTCGATCGCCTCGATGAGTGCGGCCCCGTGGTGGGGGTAAACAACGGTTTCGCCGACACTGAAAGCCATACGTTCGAAACCCACTTCCGCGATGCGTGCGAGCGGAGCCAGAAGCCCGTCCGCGATGCGTGCGTGCGGAACCGGAAGGCCCGGCCGCGATGCTTGCGAGCGAACCTGAAGGTCCGTCCCGTGTGGCTAGCCTAACACGCCCGGACCGCATCGTCGCCCCGGCCAGGTGGACATATGCGCAGGTCAGATGGCCTGTGGGCGGATTGCCCCCAAAGATGACATGAGTGATTCACGAGGTATTGGCCCGGGCTGGCCGGGGTCGCCGCCCGTCGGAGGACGCCGGGGCGGGGTCCCGCCGAGGGGGCGGCGAGGGTCCGTTCGGGGGGTCGAGGGCGTGTGCCCGAGGGATGACGGCGGGTCGGACGAGGGCATGGATGGCCGGAACGCTATGGCGGTGGCCACGCTGATGCGTAACAGTAGGAAGACGGCGACCGGGAGCCGGCACGGCGTGGGCGCGCCGGTATGCAGGCAAGGGGGCGCAGGGCATGGGCGATCTCCGACCCGGAAACGGCGGCGGGATGCCGCCCGACGATGGCGCCTACCCTGACCTGCCCGACCTGCCGCCCGAGTGGGGCACCATCGTCATCCCCGACGATCCGGCCGAGCTCGCGGCCGAGGCGGACGAGGTGCGGCGCGAGCTGCGCCGGCAGGCGTGGCGCAACCGGCTGCGGGCGCTGGTCGGCCTGGGCCCGCGCCGCGGCAACGCCCCGTCGCTCGGCGTCCCGCTCGTGATCATGTCGGTGGCGGTCGTCACCACCCTGCTGAGCCTTTTCGTGGTCACCTGGGATCACGGCCGGGCCACCACCACCCCGGTGGGCCCCGACGCCGCGCTGGAGCAGACGGCCGTGCCCCTGTCGGCGGTCACGCTCACCGACGCCGCGGGTTCCCGGGTGCGGCTGGGGGACGTGCTGCCCGCCCTCCTGCTGATGGTCGAGGACTGTGACTGCGACGAGCTGATCGGCGACATCGCGGCGTCCGCCCCGAAGTTGATCACGGTCGTCCCGGTGAGCGCGGAGCCGGCGTGCGCCGTCGACACCGGCAAGAACGTGCGGTGCTTGGCCGACCCCGCCGGGGTGGTCACCGGGCGCTTCCCGAAGCCGGCCGACGTGGCCCCCAGCCTCGCCGTCGACCCGACCCCGTCGCCGAGCGCCAGCATGATGGCCGACGAGGCGTCGCCCGCGCCGTCCACGCCGCCCGCCCCGCCGCCGGTGGCCGTGGCCGTCCCGGTGGACGGCAAGGGGGTCGCCCACGAGCCGATCGTCGTCACCTCGGTCCAGGACCTCGGCGCCGCGCTCAAGACGCTCGCCGAGAGCGACTGACCACTGGCCGCCCTCGCTGATCATGGCGGTCCGGCGGCGGCTCGGTCCACCGACGCGTGACGCCGGGCGGCGGTTTGGTCGTTAGACGGTCTGATGGACCGTGTCAGCCCACCCCTCGTGGGGACCGCCATCGACGATGATCATGTCACACTCGTCGTTATGGCCCCCGCGCGGCCGCGTAACGATCTGCGGCAGTACGAACTGCTCGCGGACGAGTGGTGGCGGCCGTCGGGCGCCTTCGCCATGCTCCACTGGATCGCGGCGGCCCGGGCCGCGCTCATACCGCCGGCCGCCCGCCCGGGCGCGGTGCTCCTCGATCTCGGCTGCGGGGGCGGGTTGCTCGCTCCGCACGTGGCCCGGCTCGGCTACCGGCACGTGGGCGTCGACCTGGTCGCGGTCTCGTTGGACCTGGCGCGGCGGCACGGGGTGGTGCCCGTACGGGCGGACGTTCATCGTCTCCCATTCATCAGTGAATCGGTGGACGTCGTCAGCGCCGGGGAGATCCTCGAGCACGTCCCCGATCCGTCCACTGTGCTGCGTGAGGCGTGCCGGGTGCTGCGGCCCGGCGGCCTGCTCGTGCTGGACACCATCAACGACACGTGGCGGGCCCGGTTCGTCGCCGTGACCGTGGCGGAGCGGATTCCGGGACTGGCGCCCCGGGGGATCCACGACCCCCGGTTGTTCGTGTCGCCCGAGGTGCTGCGGGACGCCTGCGCCCCGCACGGGGTCCGGCTGACCGTCCGGGGCATCCGGCCCGCGGCCGGAGCCCTGCTGCGCTGGCTGCTCACCCGGCGCGGCACGGTGCCGATCGTGCCGACCGGTTCGACCGCGGTTCTCTATCAGGCTTGGGGCATCAAGGAGGCTCGATGACGACGACCATCACATCGACTCGGGAACAGGACGGTCGGGTCGCCGCGACGGTCGCCGGCATCGGGGTCGCCCACCCGCCGTCGGCCACCCAGGAGGAGCTGTGGCACGGCTTCTTCGCCGCCCACTACGCCGGCGTCGCGCGTGGGCTCGCCCAGCGCATCTTCGCCAACTCCGGCGTGCGGCGCCGACACGGCGTGGTGAACCCACTGGTCGAGGACCCGTCGCACTGGAGCACGGCCGAGCGGATGCGCCGGTACCTGGTCGAGGCGCTGCCGCTGGGCAAGGACGCGCTCGCCAGCGCGCTGGCCCGGGCCGGCGTCGCCGCCACCGACGTGGGACTGCTGGTCGTCTGCTCGTGCACCGGGTACGTCACGCCGGGCCTGGACATCCTGCTGGCCCGGGACCTGGCGATGGCCACCGACCTGCGCCGCGTCCTCATCGGGCACATGGGCTGCTACGCGGCCCTGCCCGGGCTCGGGGTCGCGGCCGACTACGTGGCGCAGCACGCCCGTCCGGCCGTGCTGCTGTGTGTCGAGCTGCCGAGCCTGCACGTGCAACCCTCCGAACGGGACACCCAGCAGGTCGTCGCCCACGCGCTCTTCTCGGACGCGGCCGCCGCGGTGGTCCTGGTGCCGAACGGGACCGGGCCGCGGGTGGTCCGGCTGGTGGCCCGGACGGACCCGACCACCGCCGACTACATGACCTGGCACATCACCGACCTGGGCTTCCGCATGGGGCTGTCGCCGGAGGTGCCGGACGCGCTCGCCCGGCATGTGGGGCCGGCCGTCGGTGACCTGCTGGCGCCGTCGGGTTTGGACACCACGCAGGTGTCGGCCTGGGCCGTCCACCCCGGCGGCCCGCGCATCCTCGACGTGGTGGCGCAACGGCTCGGCCTGCCCGACGACGCGCTGGCCTCGTCGACGAAGGTGCTGGCCGAGCACGGCAACTGCTCGTCGGCCACGGTGCTGCTCGTGCTCGACGAGCTGCTGCGTCGCTCGGGTGGCCTGCGGGGTCCGGGCGTGGCGATGGCCTTCGGCCCCGGTCTCACGCTCTATGCGGCCCTCCTCGCCTAGCCCCGCGCGTGGGCCGGCGTCGGCCCGGCGCTTCACCCCGCGCACCGGCGCTGTGACGCACCGGGGACAAGTCATGGGTCCTGGCACGGCCGGATAACGCCACCACTACGCTGATGGCCGTCCGGCAACGGCTTTCCGGCCGGACAGCAACACGGTCCGGACGATCGAGGAGGCCACGTGACCGCCAGCCGTACCAGCCGCCGCCCCGGTGACCGTCCGCGGACTCCGCGGCTCGCCCTGGCCGCCGTTGCATCCGGCGTCGGTGCGGTGCTGGCCCTCGCCGGCTGCTCGGCGGGGCAGATCACCCAGACCGCGACCCAGGTGGCCCCGGTCGTGGGGATCAGCGGCGACGCGGGCGACATCGCCCTGCGCAACCTGGTCATCGAGTACAACGGGCCGGAGGGCTACGCCGCCGGCAGCGACGCCCCGCTCGTGGTCCGGTTGTTCAACCGGGGCCAGGAGCCGGTGACGCTCGTCGGGGTCAGCGCCGACAAGGCGGAGGCCGTCATCCTCACCGGCTCGCCTACGGTGGTCACGCCCACGGAGCCGCCGACGCAGCCGCCGTCGCCGGAGCCCACCGCGTCGCCGGAGGCAGAGGCCCCGCCGTCCCCGACCGACACCGAGGCACCGACGGCCACCCCGGCCGACACCGAGGCGCCGACACCCACGCCGACGCCGACCCGCCCCACGGCCGAGCCGGTGTCGGTGACGATCCCGCCCCAGTCGTACGTGCTGCTCGTGCCCGGTCAGGGCGAGAACGGCCACCTGGTGCTGGTCGGGCTGACGGAGGAGATCATCCCGGGTGAGTCCGTCAACGTGACGTTCACCTTCGACAACGGCACCTCGGTGGTCCTGCCGGTGCCGCTCGCCCCGCCGGTGCGCGAGGTGCCGCGGGCCACCCCGGTCGTCGACGCCGGGCACGGCGAGGGTCACTGAGGCCACGGCCCCGCCGGGCGCGTCGGTCACGGTTCGGCCGGCGGGCCGGGTTAGCCTCGCCCGGTGACGGTCGGATCGAAGGGCTCCAGCCGCGCGACCGGCAGTGCCGCCCGGGCGGGTGCCGCGAGCGGCCGGGCGAGCCGTACGTCGTACGAGTGCGAGGTCTGCGGCTACACCACGCCCAAGTGGGTCGGCCGCTGCCCGGGCTGCGACGCCTGGGGCTCGATCGTGGAGGCGGTGGCCCCGCCGGTGGCGCTGCGCACCGTGGCCCCCCGTCGGCCCACCGAGCCCGCCCGGCCCATCGCGACCGTCGATGTCGAGGCGGCCCGGGCCCGGCCGACCGGAGTCAGCGAGCTCGACCGTGTGCTGGGCGGCGGCCTGGTGCCGGGCGGTGTGGTGCTCCTCGCCGGCGAGCCGGGGGTCGGCAAGTCGACGCTGCTGCTCGAGGTCGCCCAGCACTGGGCGGCCAGCGCCGCGGCCGAGGCGGGCCCCGCGCTGGTGGTCAGCGGTGAGGAGTCGGCGGCTCAGGTACGGCTGCGGGCCGAGCGCATCGGCGCGCTGCACGAGCGGCTCTACCTGGCGGCCGAGACCGACCTGGCCGCCGTGCTGGGTCATCTGGACGACGTCCGGCCCGGACTGCTCGTGCTCGATTCGGTGCAGACCTTCTCGGCGCCCGGGGTGGACGGGGTTCCGGGCGGGGTGACGCAGGTCCGGGCGGTGGCCGCGGCGATCGTGGCCGTGGCCAAGGAGCGGGGGATCGCGACCGTGCTGGTCGGACACGTCACCAAGGACGGTCAGGTCGCCGGCCCCCGGGTGCTGGAGCACCTGGTCGACGTGGTGCTGCAGTTCGAGGGCGACAAGTTCTCGTCGCTGCGCATGGTGCGCGGGCTCAAGAACCGGTTCGGGGCCGCCGACGAGGTCGGCTGCTTCGAGATGCACGAGCGCGGGTTGGTGAGCCTGCCCGACCCGTCGGGGCTCTTCCTCACCCGCTACGCCGAGCGGGTGCCGGGCACGTGTGCCGCGGTCGCGATGGAGGGTCGGCGCGCCCTCGTCACCGAGGTGCAGGCGTTGGTCGGGGCCCAGGTCGCCGGCTCCCCGCGGCGGACGGTGAGCGGTCTGGACGCGGCCCGCCTGTCGATGGTGCTGGCCGTGCTGCAGAGCCGCTCCGGGCTGCGGCTGCACGAGCGGGAGGTCTTCGCCGCGACCGTCGGCGGCATCCGCGTCGTCGAGCCAGCGGCCGACCTCGCGCTGGCCCTGTCGGTCGCCTCGGCCTGCAACGACCTGCCGCTGGCCGCCGACCTCGTGGCGATCGGCGAGGTGGGCCTGACCGGTGAGGTCCGGCGGGTGGGCGCGGTGCCCCGTCGGCTGGCCGAGGCGGCGCGGCTCGGCTTCCGGTTCGCGCTGGTGCCGCCGGGCTGCGGGCCGGCGGCCGCGAGCGAGGTGCCCGCGGGCATGACGGTGCTCGAGGTGCCGACCGTCCGGGCCGCCCTGCAGGCCGCGGTGTCGCACTCCTCCACGACCGACTGAGTGTCGCCCGGCAAGCAGGCGGCGGTCGGCGGACGGCTCCGCGGGAGCGGGAGTTCAGCAGGGCGGGACGGCTCAGGACGAGCGGATGGAGACCGGCACGGGCTCGCTGAGCTTGGTGCCCAGGCGAGCGATGAGGCTGTGCGTCTCGATGTGCGGCTTGGCGTTGTCGGACGGCACGCACTCCACGGTGTCGGTGCCGGTCCGGCTCCGGTACCCGTTCCAGTAAATGTCGAACCGTTTCACTTCGCCCGGGGCCAGCGTCGTCTCGAAGTGGTAGTCCGGGCCGTAGATCGTCTCGTCCCGGCAGTCGTCCGACGACCACGCGATCGTCCCGTCGGCCCGGCGCAACTGGAGCTCCTGGGGGATGCTCCCGATGTCGCGGACGCAACTGCGGTTGGAGATATTTTTGATCGTCAGAGTGAAGGTGGTGCCCTCACCCACCACCAGGGTGGCCCGGGCGGCGCTGGCGGTGAGCTCGATCTCGTCGTCGGTGCAGTGGCCGCTCTGGCCGGCGCCGGGCTGGCCCGGGCCGTTCTGGCCGCTTCCGCTCTGGTCGCCGCTGGGCTGGTCGGTCGGGTTGGCCACCGGCAGCGTGAACGCGGTCGGCGTCGGGGACGACGTGGGGGACTGGGTGGGCGACGGCTCGGTCGTCGGCGTCGGGTCCGGCGTCTCCGTCTGGCCGGCCGGGTCCGGGCTGGCCTGTTGGTTGGCGTCCGGTCCGCCGGTGCAGGCGTAGATGATCCCCACCACGATGAGCACGAGGACGCCCAGCACGAGCAGCCGGCGTCGCCAGTAGACGGCGGCCGGCAGCGGACCGACGGTCAGCCGCATGGTTGTCCACCGTATCGGCAGTCGCCGGCCTTCCGACGGATGCCGCGCCGGTTCGCGGCCGGGACGGCGGTCGGCCCGCTCCGGCCGTGACCCCGCTCGCCCTGGTCAGGACCGCGGTCGATCCGGGCCGGACCGCGCCCGGCCCGCCGCGGCGTGCCCGTCGGTAACCGTCGACCGGTCAACCGTGGGCCACCTACAGGTAGACCTTCCGCTGGTGAATGGCGTGGGCGCCCGCGACCCGGTCCAGGAACAGCAGCCCTCCACAGTGGTCGATCTCATGCTGGAGCGCCCGGGCCTCGAAGGCGTCGGTGGTGATCTCGACCCGTTCGCCGGTGCCGGCCACCTCGCCCGCGACCGTGAGCCGCCCGGCGCGGCGGACGTCGCCGGTCAGGTCGGGGACCGACATGCAGCCCTCGCGGCCGACCTTCCACTGCGAGGCGGCGACCACCACCGCGTTGCAGAGCACGATGAGGCCGTGACACGTGCGAGTCTTCGGATGGCCGGTCACGTCGACGACGAACACGTGCGCGGGTACGCCGATCTGCACCGCCGCGAGCCCCACGCACCCCGGCGACACGCGCATGGTCGCCACCAGATCGGCGGCGAGGTCGGCCATCTCCTTCGGGTCGACCGGTTCGGCCGGGGTGCTGAGCACGGCGGCGGGTGCCCGGACCACCGGGCGCACCCGGCCCCCGCGGTAGGAGAGCCCGCCGACCGCCGTCTCGCTGGCCTCGTCGTCTCGCGGCGGGCGGGCGTCGTCCCGGGGCGGGGCGGCGTCGTCCGGGCGGGCGGGCGCGTCCGGCGAACGGTCGGTCGGGCCGTCCGGTGGCTGGCTGGTCGGGTTCACAGCACGTCCGTCTCAGCCGGGGACAGGGACGCCTCGACGCCGAGGTCGGTGGCGAGCCGGCGCACCCGCGCCGTGAGCTCGTCGATGTCCACTGTGGTGGGAAGATCCACCTCGGCGACGAGGAGGTACAGGCCGTCGGCCAACCGGGTGGTGAGGTCGGTGATGTTGCCACCCACGTCGGCGAGCAGGCGCGTCACGGCGGCCACGATGCCCAGCCGGTCCGCCCCGTGCAGGCGCAGCACGTAGTGCCCGCCGGTCGGGGCCGCCGGCCCCTCGGTGGCCACCTCGCTCACCGACACGACGAGCCCTCCGGCGGACAGCGGGGCCAGCGCGGACTCCACCTCCGGCGACGGGACCTGGCCGGCGCAGACCAGGGTCATCGCGAAATGCCCGCGCAGGCGGGTCATCGTCGAGTCGGTGAGGTTGAGTCCCAGGCCGGCGAGGACCGACGACACATCGGCGATGATTCCGGGCCGGTCCTTGCCGATGACCGTGACCGCGTACTCGTGCATTCGCCTATCCTCGCGTCCGGGCCGGGGCGGGTGGTCGGCGGGATCCTACGTGGGTGACCGAGGTCGCGGGCTGGCATGATCCGCCTCATGTCCACCGCACCACTCGTGGCCCCGTCCGGCGCGCCGGCCGCGCCCGCGGACCCGGCCCGGATGGTGGCGCGGGTGGTGGCCTGGTACGACACGGCCGCCCGGGCGCTGCCCTGGCGACGGCCCGGCACCACCGCCTGGGGTGTGCTGGTCAGCGAGATCATGCTGCAGCAGACGCCGGTGGCGCGGGTGATCCCGGTCTACGAGGAGTGGCTGCGCCGCTGGCCGGAGCCCGGGCACCTGGCCCGGGAGCCGGCCGGGGAGGCGATCCGGGCCTGGGGTCGGCTCGGCTACCCGCGCCGGGCCCTGCGGCTGCACGAGTGCGCCACGGTGATCGAGGAGCGGCACGGCGGGGTGGTGCCGCGCGACGTGGCCGACCTTCTCGCGCTGCCCGGGGTCGGCGCCTACACGGCCCGGGCGGTCGCGGCGTTCGCCTACGGGGCCCGGGAGCCCGTGGTGGACACCAACGTGCGTCGGCTGGTGGCCCGCGCCTGGCTGGGCCGCGCCGACGGCGGCCCCGCGACCACGTCCGCCGACCTCGCCCGGGTCGCCGCGCTGCTGCCGGCCGAGCCGGCCCGGGCGGCCCGCGCGAGCGCCGCCCTCATGGAGCTCGGCGCGCTGGTCTGTACCGCCCGCCAGCCGGCCTGCCCGGAGTGCCCGCTCGCGCCGGACTGCGCCTGGCTTCGGGCCGGGCGCCCGGAGGCGACCGAGCCGCGGGTCGGGCAGCGGTACGTCGGTACCGACCGGCAGGCGCGCGGCGTGCTGCTCGCCCTCTGCCGGGAGAACCCCGAGGGCGTGGCCGCCCGGACGCTGGCCGCGGCCTGGCCCGATCCGGTGCAGGCCAAGCGGGCGCTGGCCGGCCTGCTCAGCGACGGGCTCGTCGTCCGGCTGGGGCGGGACCGGTACGGGCTGCCCGGGTTCGGCGGCGGGACCACCGCAGCCCCGCGGCCGCGATCCCTCGACTGACGGTGGGTGGGGCGGGTGGCGCCGGACCGCTACGATCCGTCGCGTGATCCCCCCGGCCCGGCGGTCGGCCGTCCTGCGTCCGCTGGTCACGATCGTCGTCGCCGTCGTGACCTCCGCCCTGGCGACCGCCTGCGCGTCCCAGGGCCAGACGGGACCGCCCGCCACCAAGCGCATCGTCGGTCCCGACTGGTCGGCCGGACCGCTGACCGCGCCGCGCCGGGCGCCCAAGCCGGGCGAGCTCGAGTGGTACCTCGCCCAGCTCCCCGGTTTCGATCCGGCGCCGGTTCCCGAGCCGGTGTGGCTGTCGCGCCACGAGGGGCAGGCGGCGTTCGTTGCCGACATCCCCACCACGCAGCCGGTGGCCTTCCTGACGATCGACGACGGGGCGGTCCGCCACCCCATGGCGTTGGATCTCATCGCCGCGGCCAAGGTGCCGGTCACGCTGTTCCTGACCACCAACTACGTCGTGGGCCACGAGGACTGGTTCGCCGCGCTGCGCGACACCGGGTACGTGACGATCCACAACCACACGGTCTCGCACCCCAACCTGCGCACCGGCGGCTACGAGGTCGCCCGGGACCAGCTCTGCGCGGCCAACGACCGGCTGGCCGCCGCATTCGGCGAGCGGCCCACGTTCTTCCGCCCGCCGTACGGCGAGTACGACGGCACCACGCTCGCCGCGGCGTGGGCCTGTGGGCTGCAGGCCGGATTCCACTGGCGGGAGACGGTCGACAAGGGCACGGTCTACTACCAGCGCGACCACGGCCGGATCCACGCCGGGGACATCATCCTCATGCACTTCCGGCCGGCGTTCCCCGACGACTTTCTCGCGGCCCTTCAGGCGATCAAGAATTCCGGGCTCGTCCCGGCCCGGCTCGAGGACTACGTCCGGGTGGGCGAGGGCATCCCGCTGCCGCCGCCGGCCCCCTCACCGACCGCCCTCTGACCCGGCCCGGCCACCGCCCTCTCACCCCGGCCCGGCCGGCCGCCCGCGGACGACGGCCCGCCGCAGCCGCCCGCGACCCGCGCCGGTCGGCCAGCCCGCGCGCCCGGCCCTGACATGACGAAAGGCCCCACCCGTGACGGGCGGGGCCTGTCGTCATGCGGACCGTACGGTCGGCGGCTCAGGCGGCGCCGGGTTCGGTGCCGGCGTCAGCCGCGCTCCCGAGGCTGGCCGGTAGCGAGTCGGGCACCTGCCCGCCCGCGTCGGCCCCCCGGAACACGAGCTTGGTCGTCTCGACGTTCTCCGGGTCGCCGTCGGTGTCGACCACCACGATCTGGCCGGGCCGCAGCTCGCCGAAGAGGATCCGCTCCGACAGCGCGTCCTCGATCTCGCGCTGGATGGTGCGGCGCAGCGGCCGGGCGCCCATCACCGGGTCCCAACCCTTCTTCGCGAGCCACTTCTTGGCGTTGGTGGTCAGCTCCAGGCCCATGTCCTTGTTGCGGAGCTGGGTCTCGAT
>Ga0310834_100506_pt1 | contig 42040 bp, 38 predicted proteins | sample SM_ome_2_FD_201314 | JGI IMG/M metagenome (GOLD analysis project Ga0310834, IMG submission 201314) | Sorghum-adapted microbial communities enriched on stacked mutant (SM) sorghum from Joint BioEnergy Institute, Emeryville, California... ...
ATCGCCAGAAAAGTGACAGCACAGCAGGGCCCAACGGGGACGCGCCTGGGGCAAGCGAACCCCGACCGGGCGGTGTTCAACACGCCCGACAACCCTGCGACATCCCGATCGCGACGTTGCGAGTCGTCAGCAACCTCGCGGCTCGGTGAAGGGCCCCTCGATTCGTGAACCGAGGGTGATGGGGAAGATACCAGACGCATCACGGCATTCGCCAGACCTTCCGCGACGGCACCCTGGGCGTGCGCACGCCCAGGTGCGTCGACCCACGTCGGGGACCGGGTCGGCACCGCGGGAAGTGGACGGCGACACCCGGCCCCCGGGGCCCGGACGCCGCTGCTGCGGTCGGCCCGGCCGGCCGCGGTGGGCCGGCGCGGTCCCGCGGCACGGCCACCGCGCACCCCGGGGAGACGCCACGCTGACGGAGACCGACCGGTTCGACGCATCGATTTTCCCGATCTGCAACGGGAGATCCGGAAGCGGCGCAATCCGACGGAACCGCCCAGCGCGAAGTGCGGCGCGGTGCCACTTTCGCGGGTGAAGCGGAAACGATCTGCCACCCGTCACGGTTTCGCGATCCGCTCCAGCAGCGGCTGCATCCGGTGCTCGACGAGCGTGCGCATGACGAGCGACGTCGTCGTCCGCTCCACGCCGTCGGTGGCGAGCAGCCGGCCCGCGATCCGGTAGAGGTCGTCGGCGTCACGCGCGACGACGCGCACCAACAGATCGGTCGGCCCGGAAAGGCCCAACACCTCGATCACCTCCGGCACCTCGTGCATGGCCGCCGCGACCTCGGCGAGCATCCGCTGGGTCACCTGCACCATGACGAACGCGGTGAGTGGGTAGCCCAGCGCGGCCGGGTCGATGCGCCGCTCGAACGAGGTGAGCACGCCGCGGGCCCCCAGCCCGGCGAGCCTGGCCTGCACGGTGTTGCGCGACAGCCCGGTGCGCTCGGCGAGCGCGAGCACCGTGGCGCGCGGGCTCTCGGCGAGCGCGAGCAGCAGCCGCGCGTCGGTCGCGTCGATCCGGTCCGCACTGCGCACAGTGCCCGCACCTCCCTCGTCACCGCACCCCGCCGCTGAGCAGTCTGCTCAACATCAACCGTCATGGTTGTGCAATCCACCTCCGGGGTGCTGCCATTTCAGGCATCGTGGCACGAGGAGGAGCGATGACGATCGTCGACCCGCGGCCGGCCGCCGCTTCGTCCCTGCCGGAGTCCTCGCCGGAGCCGCTGCGCGAGATCGAGAAGCGGGTGCTGTGGCTCGCGACGGCGATCGTGCACCACGCGAACCGGGTGCGCCCGAACCCGACCGGGCTCAAGGTCGGGGGCCACCAGGCGTCCAGCGCGTCGATGGTCACGATCATGACGGCGCTGTGGTTCAACCACCTGCGGCCCCAGGACCGGGTCTCGGTGAAGCCGCACGCGTCGCCGGTGCTGCACGCCATCAACTACCTGCTCGGCGAGCTGGACCAGCGCTACCTGACGACGCTGCGCGAGTTCGGCGGCCTGCAGGCCTACCCGTCGCGGTCCAAGGACCCCGACCCGGTCGACTACTCCACGGGGTCGGTCGGCATCGGCGCGACCGCCCCGATCTGGGGCGCGCTCGCGCGCCGCTACCTCGCCTCGAAGGGCGCAGGCGCGGGCAGCGGGCGGCAGTACTCGCTCGTCGGCGACGCCGAGCTGGACGAGGGCGCGTGCTGGGAGGCGATCCTCGACCCGATGGTCGCCGAGCTCGGCGAGGTCGTCTGGATCGTCGACGTCAACCGGCAGTCGTTGGACCGGGTCGTCCCCGGCATCGGCGTCCCCCGGCTGCAGGGCATGTTCGCCGCGGCGGGTTGGCAGGTCCTCACCGTCAAGTACGGCCACCTGCTCGAGGAGCTGTTCACCCGGCCCGGCGGCGCCGCGCTGCGCAGGCGCATCGACGAGATGACCAACCCGGAGTACCAGCGGCTCCTGCGCTGCACACCCGCGCAGCTGCGGGAGCGGCTGCCCGGCGGCGACCCGGAGCTCGCCCGCCTCGTCGCGGACCTCGACGACGACACCCTGCACGCGGCCGTGCGCAACCTCGGCGGGCACGACCTCGCCGCGCTCGACCAGGCGCTCTCCTCGATCGACGACACCCGGCCCACGGTGATCTTCGCCTACACGGTGAAGGGGCGCGGCCTCGCCACCGAGGGGCATCCGCAGAACCACTCGTCGCTGCTCACCGACGAGCAGATGGCGCAGCTCGCCGCCCGCCTCGGCACGTCGGTCGACGACCCGTGGGCGCGGTTCCCGGCGGGCTCGGCCCCGGCCCGGCTGTGCGCGGAGGTGGCGCGCCGGCTGCGCCGCGAGCCGACGCCCGCGCCGCGCACGTTCGCCGTCCCCACCGACTTCGGGCGCACCCCGGCCGGCACCGCCACCACGCAGGCCGCGCTCGGGCGCACGCTGCTCGACCTCACCCGGTCCGCCCCCGAGGTGGCCGGCCGGGTCGTCACGCTGTGCCCGGACGTCAGCTCGTCGACCAACCTCGCGGGCTGGGTGAACAAGGTCGGGGTCTGGTCGCCGCGCGAGCGGGTGGACTGGTTCGCCGACGACCCGGAGACGATCCTGCACTGGCGCGAGCGCCCGACCGGCCAGCACCTGGAGCTGGGGATCGCCGAGACCAACCTCGTCGGGTTGCTCGGCGAGCTCGGGGCGACCTGGAGCCGGTGGGGCGAGCCCCTGCTGCCCATCGGGGTGCTCTACGACCCGTTCGTCGAGCGGGCCCTCGAGCCGTGGTCGTTCGGCATCTACGCCGGCGGCCAGTCGATCCTGGTCGGCACGCCGTCCGGGGTGTCGCTCGCACCGGAGGGCGGCGCGCACCAGTCGGTCACCACCCCGTCGATCGGGCTGGAGCAGCCGGGCTGCATCGGCTACGAGCCGGCGTTCGCGATCGACGTCGAGTGGACGCTGCTCGCGTCGCTCGCCCGGCTCGGCCGCCCGGACGGGACCTCGGCCTACCTGCGCCTGTCGACCCGCCCGGTCGACCAGACCCTCGCCGCGGTGCCCACCGACCCGGCCGCCCGCGAGCACCGGCGCCGCCAGGTCGTCGCGGGCGCCTACCCGCTGCGCCGGTCGCAGGGCCGCCCGGCCGTCACGCTCGTCGCGATGGGGGCGGTCGTGCCCGAGGCGCTCGCCGCGGCCGACCGGCTGGACGCGCTCGGGGTGCCCGCCGACGTCGTGTGCGTGACCAGCCCCGGCCTGCTGTTCGACGCGGTGCAGGCCCGCGCCGGGCGCGGCGAGGCCGAGACGTGGATCCTCGACTCCGCCTTCCCCGCCCGCCGGGCCGCGCCGATGGTGACCCTGCTCGACGGCCACCCCCACACGCTGGCCTTCCTCGCCGGGATCCACCGCGTCGACGCCACGCACCTCGGCGTCACGCGGTTCGGCCAGTCCGGCGGCCTCGACGACGTGTACCGCCACCACGGGCTCGACGCCGACAGCGTCATCCGCGCCGCCCTCGACCTGCTCGGCTGAGCCGCCGCCCACGGGCGGGCGACGCGTCGTCGCGCGCCCGGCGGGCGCGCAGCGACTCGTCGGCGCGCTCGGCGTACCACCGCATCGCGCACGGGTGGTTCGGCACCGCGGCCGTCCGCCACGAGCACCCGGCGCAGCGGCCGGTGCCGTCGTCGACGTGCACGCGCAACAGCTCCGCGACGAGGGCAGGCCGCTTCTCCATGAAGTCGATCACGTCGAACACGCGCCCAGCGGTCACGTAGTCGATCTTGGTCGCTGCGGCGCGCGATGCGTTGCGCCACGCACACAGTCCCCCGATCGGGCTACCCCGAAGAAGTGGCCGGATCGGGCCCCGATACCTCACCGTTCCAGGTGGGCAGCGCGAGCACGTCGTCCATCCGACGCAGCTCGGCGCGGTGCAGCGCGCTCAGCCGGCCGAGGATCCGCTCCCCGTCGGCGGTCAGCTGCACGCGGACGGCGCGCGCGTCGTCGGGGTGCGGCACGCGCTCGACGAGCCCCTGCCGCTGCGCCCGGTTGACCAGCTCGACGACGCTGTGGTGGCGCAACAGCAGCCGGTCGGCCAGCTCCCGCACGGTGGCCCAGTCCCGCCCGGGAAACCCCTTCAGCGCCAGCAGCAGCTGGTACTGCTGCGGGGTCAGGCCGTGGCTGCGCACGGTCTCCTCGCTGAAGCGCAGGTAGCGGCGGATCCCGAACCGGAACCGCGCCAGCGCCTCGAAGTCCTTCTTGGTCAGGGCGCCGGCATCCCCGTCGTCGGCCACCGCCCCATGACACCACTCACGCCCCCGGCGTTTCGCCACGACCCCGTACTATATCGGCTCACGATACATCGTGCTACGATATAAACGACCGTAGGGCACCGATCGCCACGGGAGGCAAACGCCGACACGGGAGGTGCGCCGTGCTCAGTGACCGGGAACGGGAGACGCTGCGCGAGGTCGAACGCGGGCTCCTGACCGACGACCCCGACTTCGCCCGCTCCTTCGCCGCCCGCGCCCAGGACCTGCCCCGACGCAAGGGCGGGGTGGGCAACAAGATCTTCCTCGCCAGCGGGTTCCTGCTCAGCACGCTCGTGCTGGCCGCCGGGTCGCTCGCCGGGGCCGCGGCGTTCGCGGTGACGACCGTGCTGGTCTGGATGGCGTGGCGGTACGGACCCGACGCCGCCGGGTGAGGGGCCCGGCTCACCAGCCGCGGCGGATCCACTCGTCGAGGTGCGGGCGCTCCGACCCGACCGTGGTATCCGGGCCGTGCCCGGGGTGGACCACCGTCGCCTCGTCGAGCGCGAGCAGCCCGCGCACCGAGTCGACGATCGCGGGGAAGTCCGACAGCGGCGGGCCGGTGAGCCCGGGCCCGCCCGGGAAGAGCGTGTCGCCGCTCAGCAGGTGCCGCCCCGCGAGGAGGCAGATCCCGCCCGGGGTGTGGCCGGGGGTGTGCAGCACCCGGACGGCGCGGTCCCCGACGGCGATGTCGTCGCCGTCCGCCACGGGCGTGAACGCCCCGTCCCACAGCCGCTCGGGCGGCGCGAGCCGCGCGGGGTCCTCGGCGAGCAGGGCGGCGGTGGCCGTGCCCGCGTCCCAGTGGCCGCCGCGGCGCACGCCTGCCACCTCGTGCGGCCACACCGGCGCCTCGGCGGGGTGGGCGAGCACCGGCACCGCCCAGGCGTCGACCAGCGCGGGCACCGCGAGGACGTGGTCGAAGTGGGTGTGGGTGAGCACGACGGCCCGCACCCGCAGGCCCGCGGTGGCCGCCAGCACCCGCTCCGGCTCGTCGCCGGGGTCGACGACCAGCGCCTCCCCGCCCGAGGACACGATCCAGCAGTTCGTGGCGAGCACGCCGACGACCACCCGGCGCAGGTTCATCCCGCCCGCCGCAGCAGATCGTCGTAGACGCCCGGGTCGTGGCGGTCCACGATCGGGAACCCCTCCCCGAACGGCCCTTCCCAGTGCACCTCGATGCCCGGGTTCGCGACGGTGGTGCCGTCGGGGAGGCGGAACGTGGGGCTCAGCGGGATCGCGTCGGTGCGGGCCACGGCGTGGTCGGCCATGACGCGCGAGCGGTGGCGCCCGTCGTCGAGCGCCCCGGCCAGCGCGTCGACGTCGACCTGCCCGACCTCCGCCGCGACGTCGAGGATCACCTGCCGCTGCCCGATCGACCAGGACCGGGTCCAGAACGCCCGGCGCAGGGCGAGGTCGAGCTCCTCCCCCGCGGCCGGGCTCTGCGCGCTCGCGGCGTGCACGGCCTCGGCGGCGAGCAGCACGCTGTGCGGGTAGAGGTCGTCGGGGGCCGTCCACACGCGGAAGCCGGCCTCCGGCTCGATCTGCCCGAGCCCGACGGCCTCGGTGTCGGTGCCGCGCCGCCGGTGCGGCCCGTTGAACAGCTCCAGCGGGAACGTGTGGTGCTCGACCGGCACGTCGAGCCCCAGCCGCTCGCGGGCGCGCCGCATCCGCAGGAGCCCCACGTAGGCGAACGGGCAGAGCAGGTCGGACCACACCTCGATCGCGGTCATCAGCCCTCCTCGTGCTCGGTGCCCGGCGGGTTGGTCGTGAACCGGGTGGGCCGCAGCAGCACCGCGGTGCGCCGCTCCTCGGCCATCACGCGGTCGTAGGTGTCGAAGTCGGGGTGGGTGCCGCCCGCTGCGGTGAAGATGTCGCGCAGCAGCTGTCGCAGGTCCACACCGGGCATCGGGTCGTCCGGCCCGGCGAGTTCGACCGGGCCGCGCACCGCGACCCACTCCCAGCCCGACCGGAACACGAGCGTGGCCCGCGGGTCCCGGCGCAGGTTCGCGAGCTTGGCGGTGCCGCCCCGGGACACGAACGCCACGGTCGGCTCCCCCGTGACCGGGTGCGGCAGCACGCCGGCGTTGACCACGCTGACCGACGGCGCGGTGCGGCCGCTCGTGACCAGCACCGCAAGCCAGTGCTCCGCGCCCCCGTAGGTGCGCACGAGGCGGAGCCCCTCTTCGGTGGACAAGCTCATGCCGCCGACGATACGGACTTCGGTCCGGTTACGCTAGGCTCGTGCCCGTGGACCTGTTGGCCGACGACGCACCGAGGGAGCGCGCCGACGCGGCGCGCAACCGGCGCAAGGTGCTCGCCGCCGCCGCCGAGCTGTTCGCGGCGCGCGGCGTCGCGGCGGTGAGCATGGACGACGTCGCCGCGGCCGCCGGCGTCGGCAAGGGCACGCTGTACCGGCGGTTCGGCGACAAGTCGGGGCTCGCCGCGGCGCTGCTCGACGAGCGGGAGACCGAGCTGCAGCAGCGGATGCTCGCCGGCCCTCCGCCGCTCGGCCCCGGCGCACCCGCCGTCGAGCGGCTCGTCGCGTTCACGGACGCCTACCTCGCCTACGTCGACGCCCACCTCGACGTCGTCGCGATGTCGCAGACCGCGCGCCCGGGCGCCCGGCTGCGCACGGGCTCGCACCGGCTGTGGCGGCTGCACTGCCGGATCCTGCTCGCCGAGGCCGGCGCGCCCGACCCGGAGCTGCGCGCCGACGTGCTGCTCGCCGCGCTCACCGCCGAGCAGGTCCGGCACTGGCGCCGCGACGAGCGGCGCGGCCTCGACGAGCTCACCCGCGCGATGGGCGACCTGGCCCGCGCCCTCGCAGAGGGAGGGCGCGGGCCGGGTGTCAGCCCTTGAACGCCCCCTCGAGGATGCCCGCGACCATCCGCTTGCCGACGAAGACGAACAGCACCAGCAGCGGCAGCGTGGCGAGGAACGAGCCGGACATCGCGAGCCCGAGGTCGATCGTGTAGCTGTTCTGCAGCGCCTTGATCGCGATCTGCGCGGTGAAGCGCTCGGGCGACTTCAGGACGATGAACGGCCACAGGAAGTCGTTCCACGCCGTCACGAACCCGAACAGGCCCAGCACGAACGCCGCGGGCCGCACGATCGGGAACGCGATGCGCCAGAAGATCTGCCAGGTGCTCGCGCCGTCGATGCGAGCGGCCTGCACCAGCTCGTCGCTGACGGTCGCCGCGATGTGCTGGCGCATCCAGAAGATCCCGAACGCGCTCGCCAGGCCGGGCACCGTGATCGCCTGCAGGGTGTCCACCCAGCCCAGCCAGGAGATGATCATGTACTGCGGGATGATCGCCAGCTGGGTGGGCACGGTCATCGTCAGCACCACGATCAGGAACAGCACGTCGCGGCCGCGGAAGTGCAGCTTCGCGAAGGCGAAGCCGCCCAGCGCGCACAGCACGGCCTGCCCGACGCCGATCGTGGTGGCCACGACCAGGCTGTTTCCGATCGCCTGCAGGAACGGGACCGTGTCGAAGACGAGCCCGGCGAGGTGGAAGAAGTTGTCGCCGGGCACGATCTCCGGCGGCATCTGCGTCGCCGTGGCCGAGTCGGTCGAGGCGACGACGAACATCCAGTAGAGCGGGAAGATCGACGCGAACGCGGCGACGCCGAGCAGCAGGTAGCTCCACCACCGCACCCGGCCCAACCGCCCCGACGACCGCGCCCGCCCGGGCGCTGCCCCGCCGGTCATCGTCGTGCCGATCACGGAACCGGCTGTCGTGTCAGCCATGCCTCACGCCCCTCGGATCCGCGCGGAGAGCAGGTAGTTGACCGCGGCGACCAGGATGATCATCACGAACAGGGCGACGCCGATCGCCGCGCCGTAGCCGAACTGGTACTGGCCGAAGCCCTGCTCGTAGAGGAACAGCGTCAGCGTCTGGCACTGCCGCACCGGGCCGCAGGTGAGGTTCGTCGTGCGGGCGACCAGCAGGGGCTCGGTGAAGATCTGCAGGCCGCCGATCGTCGACGTCACGACGGTGAAGATGATCACCGGTCGCAGCGACGGCACGGTGATGTGGCGGAACTGCGCCCACCCGCCCGCGCCGTCGATCGACGCCGCCTCGTACAGATCGCGCGGGACGGCCTGCAGCGATGCCAGGTAGAGCAGGGTCGTGTAGCCGAACCAGCGCCACGCGACCATCACCGCGATCATGACGTGGCTGCCCCACACGGACTGGACGAAGTCGATCGAGCCGATCCCGACCAGCCCGAGCAGCCAGTTCAGAAGGCCGTAGTCGCGGTCGAACATCTGCGCGAAGACGATCGCGGTGGCCGCCACCGAGGTGATGTAGGGCACCAGGATCGACATGCGGAAGAACAGCGCGAACCGCAGCCGGGCGTGGTTGAGCACGTGCGCCAGCACCAGCGCGACGAGCAGCTGCGGCACGGTCGACAGCAGCCAGATGCTGACCGTGTTGCGCGTCGCGTTCCAGAACCGCGCGTCCCCGAGCATCCGGACGAAGTTGTCGAACCCGGTGAACGTCTGGTCCCCGATCGGGTTCCACTCGAACAGCGCGATGTAGAACGTGAACAGGAACGGGATGAGCCCGAACACCCCGAACAGCACGAAGAACGGGGCGATGTAGGCGTACGGGGCGATCCGCTCCCGCAGCGGGAGCGCCCACCCCGCGGGGCGGCGGTGCGGCGCGCGAGCGGGCGCGCGCGGCGTCGGCGTTGCCGTCACACGCGTCGCGGTCACACCGCCTCCCCGGGGTCGAGCGAGCGGCGTCGCATCGCCGCTACGCCCCGATGGCCGTGCGGATGTTGCGCACGGCGTCGTCCCATGCCGTCGCCGGGTCGCCCGAACCCTGCTCGACGTTGGTGAGCGCGTTGAGGAACTCCGTGCCGATCGTGCCGGTGTCCGGCCCCATGTGGAACGGCTTCAGGCCCAACAGCGCCTGCGTGTAGATCTCCCCCGTCGGTGCGCCGGAGAAGAACTCGTCGCGCTTGCCGGTCAGCTGCGGGTCGTCGTAGACCGACGGCGTGGTCGGCAGGGCGCCCACGTCGAGGAAGTGCTGCAGCTGGTGCTCCGGCGACTGCATCTCCCGGATGTAGTTCCACGCCGCCTGCGGGTTCTGCGCCCGGGCCGGGATGGCCAGGTAGCTGCCGCCCCAGTTGCCCGCCCCACCCGGGATGCGGGCGACGTCCCACTTGCCGGCGGTGTCGGGCGCGTACCGGCGGATCTGGTCCAGGAGCCACGACGGCGCGGAGACGACCGCGAAGTCACCGCGGGGCAGCGCGGCGTTCCAGCCGTCGGAGCCGAACGAGATCCGGGCCGAGATGTCGGCCTCGATCGCCCGGAGCGCGAGGTCGAAGGCCGCCTTGACCTCGGGGTTGCGGTCGTAGATCGGGTTGCCGGCGTCGTCGTAGTACTTCTGGGAGACCTGGTTGACGGCCTGGAAGAACACGCTCGTCGGCACGTTGTCGAGGAAGGCCTTGCCGGTCGCCTCCTTGTACCGCTTGCCGACCTCGATGAAGTCGTCCCACGTCGACCACATCTGGGAGACCTCCTCGCGGTCGGTGGGCAGGCCCGCCTCGGCGAACAGGTCCTTGCGGTAGGCGACGGCCAGGCCACCGACGTCGGTGGGGATGCCGATGATCTCGCCGCCCTGGGCGACGGCCTGCTCCATCACCCAGTCCAGGTAGTCGCCCTTGATCTCGTCGGCGCCGAACTCGCGCAGGTCGTGGAAGTTCTGCGGCTGCTGGACGAACTTGGGCAGGTCGTCGCCCTGGATCAGCACCAGGTCGGGGACCTTGCCGCCGGCGAGCGCGGTGGTGAGCGCCTGCGCGGTCTCGGTCGTGCTCCCGACCTCGGTGAGCTCGATGCGGATCTCGGGGTGGGCGCGCATGTAGTCGTCGACGTCGCGCTGCTGGTCGATCCCGCTGAACGACCAGAACTCGAAGACGTTCGGGTCCCCGCCGCCACCGGATGACGATCCCGGTGAGCAGGCGGTGACCGCCGCGAGCGCGGCCGCGGCGAACAACGCGAGGGAGGGGCTGATGCGGAGTTTCACAGCGGTGTGCCTCCTGTGTCCGGGCAGACGAGCGGCTCCGCCGGCCACGACGAACCGAAAGTTTCGCCTCCCGAGCCCGAGGGCGGCGGTCGACCGTGCCGGAGAGCGCGTGGTGGCGGACACGGTATAACGTCAAATCTCGCCTTGGGAAGACGCATCGGGTAACGCGCCGATCGAAACTTTTCGAGGCCGTCGTCGATCGAGGGAGGATCCCCATGGCCACATCAGACGCCCGCGCCGTCGTCGATCTGGACGTCACCGGCCCGACGATCTCGAGGCACCTCTACGGCCACTTCGCCGAGCACCTCGGCCGCTGCATCTACGGGGGGTTCTGGGTCGGGGAGGACTCACCGATCCCGAACGAGGGCGGACTGCGGCTCGACGTCGTCGAGGCGCTGCGCGCACTGGACGTCCCCACCCTGCGCTGGCCGGGCGGGTGCTTCGCCGACGCCTACCACTGGCGCGACGGGGTCGGCCCGAAGCACGAGCGGCCGGTGATGGTCAACACGCTGTGGGGCGACGTCGAGGAGAACAACCACTTCGGCACCCACGAGTTCATGGCCCTGTGCGAGCTCCTGGGCGCCGATCCCTACGTCAACGGCAACGTCGGCTCGGGCACGGTCCGCGAGATGAGCGAGTGGGTCGAGTACCTCACCCGCGACGGGGACTCCCCCATGGTCCGCCTGCGCAAGGCGAACGGGCGCGACGCACCGTGGAAGGTGCCGTTCTGGGGCATCGGCAACGAGGCCTGGGGCTGCGGCGGGCACCTGCGCGCCGAGGCCTACGCCGACCTGGCCTGCCGCTACGCCACGTTCCTGCACGACCACGGCGACAACCGGCTGTACCGGATCGCCGCCGGCGCGAGCGACGACGACCTGACCTGGACCGAGGCGCTGATGAAGGCGATCAGCTGCCTGGGCTGCACCGCCCGACCGCGCGGCGTGTTCCAGGGGATCTCGTTCCACTACTACACGTTCGCCGGCGACGGCATCGGCAAGAGCTCGGCCACCGACTTCACCGACGAGCAGTACTACCGCACGATGGTCAAGGCGGCCGACATCGACCGCGTGATCGCCGCGCACAGCGCGGTCATGGACGCCTACGACCCGCTGCGGCAGGTCGGGCTGGTCTGCGACGAGTGGGGCACCTGGTGGCAGGCGGAGCCGGGCACCAACCCGCGGTTCCTGCACCAGCAGAACACGCTGCGCGACGCGCTCGTCGCGAGCCTGCACTTCGACATCTTCCACAAGCACGCCGCCCGCCTGCGCATGGCGAACATCGCCCAGACCGTCAACGTGCTGCAGGCGATGGTGCTCACCGACGACGACGGCGGGCTCGTGCTCACCCCGACCTACCACGTCTTCGAGATGAACAAGGGGCACCAGGACGCCACCTCCGTGCCGGTGCACCTGGTGGAGGCGCCCGAGGCCGTGGAGGTCGGCGACGACCGGCTCGCGCCGCTGTCGATCTCGGCCAGCACCAAGGACGGCCGGGCGCTGGTGTCGATGAGCAACCTCGCGCTCGACCGCGAGGCGACGGTCCGGCTGGACCTGCGCGGCCGCGCGGCCACGGCCACCCGCGCCCGGATCCTCACCGCGGACAAGCCGCAGAGCCACAACACGCTCGCCGCGCCGGACGCGGTCGCCCCGACCGAGTTCGACGTGGAGCTGCGGCCGGGCGCGCTCGGGTCGACGGAGCTCACCGCGCCGCTGCCGCCGCACTCGTTCGCGACCGTCGAGCTGGTGCTGGGCTGAGGCGGGTCAGGGCCTGCGCGTGGTCTCCCGCTCCACGAGCCGCGCCTGCGGCATGATCACGCGGGCGGGGACGTCGGCGCGCCGGGACTCGATCCGCTCGACCAGCAGCGCGCAGATCGCATCGGCCATCTCGTCGTTGCCCGGCTCGACGGTGGTGAGGGCGGGGACGGTGAACCGGCCGTCGTCGAGGTTGTCGAACCCGACGACCTGGACGTCGTCGGGCACCTCCCGCCCGGCCTCGGCGAGGGCCCGCAGCGCGCCGATGGCGGCCGAGTCGGTCAGGGCGAAGACCGCGTCGAACGGCACCTTCCGGGCCATGAGGTCGTGCACCGCCGCGTACCCGTCCTGCACACCGAAGTCGCAGGAGACGATGAGGTCCTCGGGGACCGGGATCCCGGCCTCCGCGTGCGCGGCGCGGTAGCCGCGGGTGCGCAGCCCCGGCATGGTCTCCTCGGCCACGGCGACGCCGCCGAGCAGCGCGATCCGGCGCGCGCCGGTGCGCAGCAGCAGCGCGGTCGCCAGCCGCGCGCCGCCGACGTTGTCCATCAGCACGTGGTCGAACCGGGCGGGCACCGCGCGCTCCCCGATCAGCACGACCGGGGTGTCGATGCTGATCCGGTCGAGGTCGGCGGCGTCGCCGGCGACGACGCTGAGCACGAACCCGTCGTAGCCGGACAGCCGCGGCGCGGTCAGCGCGTCCAGCTCGGCCGTGCGGCTCGCGCCGGTCCGCTCCACCGCCAGCCGCAGCCCGTGCGCGGCGAACCGGTCCGCCAACCGGTCGGCGAGCTCGCCGTAGTAGCCCGGCGCGAAGGCCGGCACGGCGAGCCCGACCGCACCGGTCCGCCCGCGCCGCAGGTTCCGCGCCGTCTCGTTGACCTGGTAGCCGAGCTCGGCGATGGTCGCGAGCACGCGCTGCCGGGTCGACTCGCTGACGCGCTGCGACCGCCCGTTGATCACGTTGGACACGGTCATGGTCGACACGCCAGCGTGGCGGGCGACGTCGGTCATCGTGACCCGCGCCCGCCTACCGCCTCCGACCCCCACGACGGCGACCCTACGGAGCCTCGCGCGCCCGCCGCACCCGGGTTTGCCGGGGACGGTCAGGTGATCGGCGAACCACCGGTGACGCCGACCACCTCCGAGGTGATGTAGCTGGACTCCTGCGAGGCGAGGAAGACGTAGATCGGAGCCAGCTCGGCGGGCTGGGCCGCCCGCCCCAGCGGGGACTGCTTCCCGAAGGACTCGAGCTTCTCCCCGGGCATGGTCGCCGGGACCAGCGGCGTCCACACCGGACCCGGCGCGACGGAGTTGACCCGGATGCCCCGGTCGGTGAGGTTGCTGCCCAGCCCCTTGGTGAAGTTGACGATCGCGGCCTTGGACGTCGCGTAGTCCAGCAGGTGCGGCGACGGGTTGAACGCCTGCACCGACGAGGTCGTGATGATCGTCGAGCCCTCCGGCATGTGCGGGATCGCGGCCTTGCACAGCCAGAACATGGCGTAGACGTTGGTCTTCATCACCCGGTCGAACTGCTCGCTCGTGATCCCGTCGATGCCCTCGTCCTGCGACATCTGGTAGGCGGCGTTGCTGACCAGGACGTCGATCCGCCCGAACTCCCGCACGGCCCGTTCGACGACCGCCCGGCACCGGGCCTCGTCCTGCAGGTCGCCGGGCACGGGCACCGCCTGCCGCCCGGCCTCCTCGACCAGGCGCGCGGTCTCCCGGCCGTCCTCCTCCTCGTCCGGCAGGTAGGACAGGAGCACGTCGGCGCCCTCGCGGGCGAACGCGATGGCCACGGCGCGGCCGATCCCCGAGTCGCCACCGGTGATCACCGTCTTCCTGCCCTCGAGCCGCCCGCTGCCCCGGTAGGTCGCCTCCCCGTGGTCCGGCCGGACGTCGAGCTCGCCGGTGCGGCCCGGGTGCGGCACGGTCCGGTCGCCGCTGCCCGGGGCGGAGTGCTGCTCGGCCGGGTGCTGCTGGGTGAACTGGTCCTGACCCACTGATCGTCTCCATCCCGCGGTGGCTCGTCGCCATCCGGTTCCCCGGGATCGGGCGGGCGAACCGTCGGCGCCTCAGGTGGTCGAGGCCGGGTTCCGCCGCGCGGCGAGCAGCGCGGCGTAGTCGGGGAGCTCGATGTTCGTCGCGAACCGGTCGGTGACCCACAGCAGCGCGCTCAACAGCGGGCGGGCCCGCAGCACCAGGTTGCGCGCCCGGATCCCGCGGCGGCTCGCCGGGGCGAGGAACGATCCGGCGTGGCCCTTGCGCGCCACCGCCGCGTACGGCCGGAACCGCTGCTCGTACGCGCGGAAGGCCCGGCGGTGGTCGCCGCCCGCCAGCGCCAGCTCCCCGGCCAGCACGTACCCGGCGACGAGGGCGAGCCCGGTGCCGAACCCGCCGAGCGTGTTGCCGTAGCCGGCGTCGCCGACGAGCACCACCCGGCCGGCGGCGTAGCGGTCCATCTCCACGCGGCTGATCGAGTCGACGTGGACGTCCGGGGCGCTGCGCACCTGTTCGAGGAGCTCCGGCAACCGCCAACCACCGCCTGCGAACGCGTCGAGCACGATCCGCCGCTGCTCGTCGACCGCGTAGCGGTCGTAGTGCAGCGGGTCGGATGCGAAGACGAAGAACGCGGGCGAGTCGGGCCCGCCGACGGCGGCCATCCGGCCCGGCTCGTTGTACACGACGGCGGGAACGTCCGCGAAGGGGTTCCCGGTGGGCAGCTCGACCAGCGCGTAGTGGTAGCCGAGGTGACGCACGAACCGCTCCTCGGGGCCGAACGCGAGCCGCCGGATCCCGGAGTGGATGCCGTCGGCGCCCACCACCAGGTCGAACGTGCGGGGCGCGCCGCGCTCGAACGTGACGTGCACGCCGCCCGCGGTCTCGGTGAGCGAGGTGACCGCGTCCCCGAACACGTACTCGCACGTGTCGCGGGTGCGCCGGTGCAGGATCGCGGCGAGGTCGCCCCGGCGGATCTCGAGCTCCCCGGCGGAGAACGCGGCGGGGAGCACGGCGAGCCTCCGCCCGGTCGCGTCGACGATCGCCTGGTCGACGCCCCCGGTCTGGTGGGCGCGCAGCTCGTCGAGGATGCCCATGCGCTCCAGGACGGTGCGGTGCACGTCGCCCTTGACGTCCACGGCCTGCCCGCCCGCGCGCACGCCGTCGGCCTTCTCCACGACGGTGACGCGGGCGCCGTGGCGGTGGAGCCAGAACGCGACGGCGGGGCCCGCGATGCCGGCGCCGGAGACGAGGACGTCGAGGTCTGAGGATCGGTTCTCGGTCACGGGGCGAGGCTCGCCCCCGTCACCGACAGCTCACCGACAGCCCACCGACAGCCGCCGAGCCGCGTCGTCGACAGCGGCCTCGGCGGCGGTGGGGGCGAGCGCGGCGCCGTGCGCGAAGGCGGCGGCGAACCCGTGCGCGCCGAGCGCCTCCCAGGCCTGCGCCGCCAGCTCGGCGGCGTGGGTCCGCCCGGCCACGGCCGTCCCGCGCAACGCCACCGCGGCCCCGAGCAGCAGCGCCGCGCGCGACGGATCGCCGGCTCGCAGGGCGGCGGCGGCCACGCCCTCGGCCGCGTCGGCGACGTCCCGCCGCAGCGGCGAGTCGCGCACGGCCGCGAGCGCGGCCCGGTGCAGCTCGGCCGCGGCGTCGTCGTCCGCGGTGAGCCGGGCGAGCACCGTCAGGGCCTGCGCCCGCACCCCGGCGCTGCCGAAGTCGCCGTCCCGGGCGGCGTCCGCGGCCGCGTGGAGCAGCGAGCGCGCCTCGTCGACGTCCCCGCGCCCGCGGGCCACCTCGGCCGCGGTGAACAGCGCGGCCGCCGGGCCGCGGTCCGGCCTGCCGGCCGCCGCCCAGCGCTCCTGGGCGGCGCGCACGTGCGCGGCGGCCGCGTCGAGGTCCCCGCGGTGCAGCGCGTTCTCCGCCCGCCGGCAGCACAGGTCCGCGCACTCCTCCAGCGCGCCCAGCTCGGACATCGCGGCGAGCGCCTCCGCCCACAGCTCGTCGGCGCGGTCGACCTGCCCGCGCCAGCTCGCGACGTGGGCGAGCCCGTCGAGCGCCTGGGCGGTGCCCCACCGCTCGCCCAGCTCGCGGAACCGCGCGAGCACCGCGCGCAGACCGGCCTCCCCGGCCGCCGGTTCGCCCCCGAACGCCTGCAGGAGGTGATCGCCCAGCCCCACCAGCGCCGCGGCCCAGGCGTCGGCGCCGACCACGGCCCGCGGGTCGCTCCCGTCCGGCGCCCACGGGCCGACGGCGATGCCCCAGATCGCCGCGGTGAACGGGTGGCGCAGCGGCCGGTCCCGCCGGGCCAGGATCCGGGCGGCCCGCCGCCGCTGCTCGGGGGCGGCGCGCGGCAGGGCGTGCACGACCGCGCAGACGTACCCCTCCTCGGCCCCCGGCGGCGGCTCGCGTCGGAGCAGCGCGGCCGCGGCGGCGCCCGGCCGCACCCTGCGCCCGGAGAGCCACCAGTACGCCGACAGCGCCGCGACGAGGTCGAACGCCGTCTCGGGAGCGTGCTCGACGGCCCAGTCGAGCGCGACGGTGAGGTTGGCGTCCTCGGCGCCGAGCCGGCGCAGCGCGGTGAGTTGTTCGGGACCGCGCAGCTGAGCGTCGGCTTCCCGGGCGCACTCCAGCGCCCACTGCGCGTGCGCCCGGCGCACCGATCGGCCCTCGCCCGCCGCGGCGAGCCGCTCCGCGCAGAACGCGCGGATGGTCTCGAGCATCCGGTACCGGACGCCGCCGGCATCGGGATCGGCGTCGGGGTCGGCGACGAGGATGCTGCGGTCGACGAGGTCGGCGAGCAGGTCGTCGGGCTCGGCGACCGCGCAGACCCGCGCCACCGCGTCGCCGGGCGCGCCGCCCCGGAACACGGAGTACCGCCGCGCGAGCGTCTGCTCGTCGGGCCGCAGCAGGTCCCAGCTCCACTCGACGGCCGCCCGCAGCGTCCGGTGCCGGGCCGCGGCGGTCCGGTCGCCCCTGCTGAGGAGCGTGAGCCTGTCGTCGGCCGCGAGCCGGCGCGCCAGCTCGGCCGCCGGGAACTGCCGCAGGCGGGCGGCGGCGAGCTCGATCGCCAAGGGCAGGCCGTCGAGGGTGGCGCAGATCGCGGGCGCGTGGTCGGCGACCGCGGCGCCGGGCCGCACGGCCGCGGCCCGTTCGGCGAACAGCCGCTCGGCCTCGTCGGCCGGGAGCGGGCCGAGCGGCACGAGCACCTCCCCGGTGATGCCGAGCGGTTCGCGGCTGGTCGCGAGCACCGCCAGGTCGGGGCAGGCGGCGAACAGCCGGCGCACCAGCCGCGCCACCGGGTCGACGAGGTGCTCGCAGCCGTCGAGCACCAGCCGGGGCACGCCCGCGAGGACCACCGCGAGCCGCTGCACCGGGTCCGCGCCCGGCGGCCCCATGCCCAGGCCCGCCTCGCGGACCCCCAGCCCGGCGAGCACCCCCGTCGCCACCTCCGCCGGGGTCTCGGCGACGACGTCGGTGAGGTCGACGACCGGGGCGTCCGGCGCCGCCTCGAGGGCGAGGCGCGTCTTGCCGATGCCGCCGGGGCCGACGATCGTCACCAGGCGGGCCGACCCCGCCGCCCGCACCCGGGCGAGCTCGGCCGCGCGACCGACGAACGAGGTGAGCGGCGGCGCGGGCCGTCGAGGGTGGGTCGCGGGGCGTTCGGCGCGCAGGATCGCGGCGTGCACCTCGGCGAGCTCGGGCGACGGGTCGGTGCCCAGCTCCTCGGCGAGGACCCGGCGCGCCGTCTCGAATTCCGCGAGCGCCTCGCCGGGGCGGCCGGCCGCGACGAGCGCGCGCATGAGCAGCCCGCGCAGCCGTTCCCGCAGCGGGTGCTCGGCCACCAGGGCCCGCAGCCGCGCGACGAGGTCAGCTGCGGGCGCGGGTGACGCGAGCTCGGCCTCGGCGGCGTCTTCGGCGCAGGCCAGCCGCAGCTCCGTCAAGCGCACCGCGGCCGGCGCGTCGCCCGGCAGCTCGGCGAGCGCTGGCCCGCGCCAGAGCGCCAGCCCGGCCCGCAGCGCGGCGGCGGCGCCCGTCGGGTCTCCGGCGGCCAGCAACGACCGGCCGCGTGCGGCGAGGCGCTCGAACTCGGCGGCGTCGACGTTCTCCGGGTCGACCGCGAGCCGGTAGCCGCCGCCCTCGAAGACGAGCGCGCCGGCGGGCAGGGCGCGCCGCAGGCGGGCCACCTGGGCCTGCACCGCGCCGACGGCGTCCGCGGGCGGGTACCGCCCGTACTGGGCGTCGACGAGCTGCTCGACCGGCACCGTCCGGTCGGGCTGCAGCGCCAGCAGCACCAACAGGGAGCGCGGGCGTGGGCCGCCGACCGCGAGGGGTGCGCCGTCGGCGTCGTGCACCTGCAGCGGCCCGAGCACGCCGATGCGCAGGCCGCTGATCACACCGGTCATGCTGGCACGGGCGGGGCCGGGGTCGGGCCGGGGAGCTGTCCGGCGCGGCGTCCGCCTGCGGCGCGGCCGGTCCGGCGGCAGCAGCTTCGCCGGCAGGTCGGGGTCGGTCCCGGGGAAGCGGCGCCGGTCGCGCGGCCGGGTGCGCAGGCCGGCGCGTCGGTCCCGCCCCGCTGATCGCCTCGATCCCGCGGTGCCTCGTCGCCATCGGGTTCCCCGGCAGAACCCTCGACGAGGGAACGGTCACGCCGGAGCGGGAGCGACGAGGGCCCGCAGGGTGCGCACCAGCGGGTTGGACTCGCCGCGGCGCCACGCCAGGTGCAGCGAGATCGGATCGGCCTTCGGCGCGGGCGAGCGGAACACGACGTCGGGCCGCCGCAGCGAAGCCACGCTCGCCGGCACGATCGACACCCCGATGTCGGCGGCGACCAGCCCGATGATCGTCTGCATCTGCACGGCCTCCTGTGCCACCCGCGGCTCGAAGCCCGCGTCGCGGGTGAGGCGCACGATCCGGTCGTGCAGCGCGGGGCCGAGCCGCCGCGGGAAGAGCACGAACGCCTCCTCGGCCAGGCTGCGGAGCGGCACCGGATCGCGGTGCGCCTGGGGGCGGCGCCGGTTCATGGCGACGACCAGCTCGTCCCGGTAGACCTCGCGGGAGGCGAGCGCGGGGTGGTCCACCCCGCTCGGCCCGGCGTGCAGGATGCCGACGTCCAACCGCCCCGAGACCAGGTCGCGGACCTGCTCGCTGCTCGTCGCCTCCCGCAGCTCCAGCTCGACGCCCGGATAGCTGCGGCGGTACCGGCGCAGCAGCCCGGGCAGCATCCGCTGGCCCGCCGAGCCGACGAAGCCGATGGCGAGCCTGCCCACCTCCCCGCGCCCGGTCTGCCGCGCCACCCGCTCCGCCCGCTCCGCGTGCCGCAGGACGAGGCGGGCCTCGGCGAGGAACGCCGTGCCCGCGGGGGTGAGGTGCACCTCCCTCGTCGTGCGCTCGAACAGCCGGACCCCGAGCTCGTCCTCCAGCGCGCGCAGCTGCCGGCTCAGCCGCGGCTGGTGGACGCCGAGCCTGGCCGCGGCCCGGGCGAAGTGCAGCTCCTCCGCGAGGACGACGACGTAGCGGAGCTGGTCCAGATTCATATCCCGATTGGATCAGTTGCGACGACCCCGGTGAACAACGCGGCCCGCGCCCCGTCGGCGGGCCACGCTCGTGCCCCATGCGACGCACGTTGTCGACCCTCGTCCTGCCCGCCGCCCTGGCCTGCGCGCTCACGCTGCTGCTCGCCACGCCCGCGGCGGCGCACCACGGGTGGGACGAGTACGACACCACCGCGGCCCGGTACGTCTCCGGCACGGTCGTGGACGTCCGCTGGGGCAACCCGCACCCGGATGTCACGATCGAGGTCGACCGGCCCGTTGCGGTACCCGCGGGCTGGGCGGACCTCGACATCCCCCCGGAGCTGGAGGAGATCGGCGGTCGCGAGGTGCTCGCGGCGACCCGGCCGTACGAGGGCGGCGCCGCCGAGCTGCACCTCGACCTCGCCCCCGTCGAGCGGCTGGCCGCGTGGGGGATGGAGGGCGAGGTCCGGGCCGGGGAGACCATCCAGGCCGTCGGCTACCTCGGCCGGGACGACGACACCCACCTGCGGCCCGAGCTGATCGTGCTGCAGGACGGTCAGGTGGTGCGGCAGCGTTCGGTGCCGCTCCCGGACGCGCCGCGCGCCGCTGCCGCCCAGGACACCGCCACCGGGCCCGCCGCCACCGCGCCCGCGGCCGACCAGGGCGGCGGCCCGCCCGCTGCGGTGTGGGTGGTGATCGGCGCCGCGGCGGTCGCGGGCGGCGTCGGGTACGCGGTGCGCCGCGCGGGCCGGGGCTGAGGCGTGACCGACCTCTACTCGTGGCTGGAGCGCACCGCGCTCGGCGAGGCGGTCCGCACCACCCCGTGGGTGTACTCGTCGCTCGAGTCGGTCCACCTCATCGGCATCGCGCTCCTGGTCGGTCCGGCGATCGCGTTCGACCTGCGCCTGCTGGGCGTCGGCCGGCACCGGCTCGCGGTGACCACCGCGGCCCGCCACCTGCTGCCGCTGGCCCGGGTCGGCTTCGGCCTCGCCGCGGTGTCCGGTGCGGCGATGTTCGTCTCCGGGGCGTCTGCGGTGGCGGCCAGCGCCGCCGCGCCGTGGAAGCTGGGGCTGCTGGTGCTCGCCGGGGCCAACGTCGCGGCCTTCCACGGCGGCGTCTACCGCACGGTGTCGCGCTGGGACGTCGACGCCCCGCCCCCGGGTCGCGCCCGGCTGGCCGGAGCCGTCTCCGCCTCGTCGTGGATGGCGGTGATCGTCGCCGGCCGGTTGCTGGCCTACACCTGAGCCGGCGCTCGGCCCTGCCGGGGGCTGCGCCTGCGGGACCGGCGGGGCGGGACCGCCTCGGCCAGCCGGCGCGCCTCGGCGGCGCGCTCGAACGGCGTGTCGCCGCGCGGGCGCCGGTCCCCGAGCCCCGCGTAGAGCTCGGCGACGGTCGCGGAGTCGTGGTGGCGGGCGAGCGCGGCGAGCTCCGGGTCGGTGCGGGCGAGGATCTCGCGGAACCGCAGCTCCGCGAGCGGCCCGAGCCGGTCGTAGATCTGGACGAACACCCGCTGCGCCTGCGGGCGCGGCCAGTCCGGGGGCAGCAGCTCCGCCGGCAGGTCGGGGTCGGTCTCGGGGAAGCGGCGCCAGTCGACGCGCAGCCGGGTGCGCAGGCGCAACGCGTCGGCGGGCCCGATGCGGCCCGCCTCCACCTCGGCCAGCAGCGGCTCGTAGTGCTCGGCGAAGCCCCGGTACTCCTTCGCGAGCGGTTCGAGGTCGAACGCCGCCCGGGGGCTGCCCGCCGCCGACCCGCCCGGAACCTCCGTCGACCGCAGCACGGTGGCGGTGGCGATGCCGAGCTCGTCGAGCACGGCGCGCGCGTCGGCGCCGGTGTCGTGCGGTGACACCCACACCCCGTCGTAGAGGGCCGCGAAGCGCAGCAGCCGCAGCCGCGCGCGCAGCGCCGTGCGGACGTCGCGGTCCTGCTCCGGCACCGAGAACGCCACGACCGTCCACTGCCCGTCCCACGCCGGGGCCGTGGCACCGAAGGTCAGCATGCGGTGGGTGCGCTCGATGATGACCTCGGACGTGCGGGCCGGGATGCCGTAGGCGGTGGTGCGCCCGTTGCGCACGACCGTCAGCAGGCCGCGCGCGGCCAGCCGCCGCATCGCGGCGCGCGCCCCGTCGACGGTGATGCCGAACTCGTCGAGCAGGCGGACCAGCGCGGTCGAGGGGATGTGCTCGTCGCGCCAGTACCAGAAGTCGCCCAGCAGCGACGTGAGCAGCAACTGGGGTTCCGGCCCTTCTTGGGCGCGCGGGAAGTCGATCGGCGTCATTCCTGTCGTCCGTCCTGCCGTCGGCGGCGTCGGCGCCCCAGCGTACGGGTCGGGGCGCCGATCCGATCGGGCGAGCGCGCGAATGCAAGGAGACTTGACATTGGCGACATCTTGGCCGACGCTCGTCGCCGCCAACGACAGATCGTGGCTCGGTCAGACCCAACGCAGGGAGATCCGCCATGCGCCACCCCGTCCGCGCGCCCCGCCTGCTGCGGGGTCTCGCCGCCGCCGTGCTCGTCCCGTTGCTCGCCGTCGCGGCGTGCGGCGCCGAACCGGCCGCGGAACCGGACGCCGCGCCGCCCGCCGGGGCGATCCCGGAGTTGCACGCCGCGCTCCCCGACGAGATCAAGCAGGCAGGCGTCCTGCGCTTCGCAGGCGACTCGCACCCGCCCTACCGCACGGTGAACCCCGACGGCTCGGTCAGCGGGGTCGACGCGGACTTCCAGGCCGCGCTCGGGAGGGTGCTCGGCGTCCGGACCGAGACGCTGATCGTCGACGGGCTCCCGGCCGCGCTGCAGGGCATGCTCGCGGGCCGCTACGACGCGTTCAACGGGCCGGTCAAGGCCACGGCCGAGCGCGAGCAGCAGTTCGACACGGTCACGTGGATGACGACGCGGAGCTCGTACGTCATCCCCGCGGGCTCCAGCGCGGGCATCGCCGCGTCCGACGACCTGTGCGGCAAGCGCGTCGCCGTGACCGCGGGCAGCATCACCGAGGAGCAGCTGGCGAAGCTGTCGGAGTACTGCGGGCGGATCGGTCGGCCGGCCGTCGAGACGATCGCGCTGACCGACACGAACGAGACGCTGCTCGCCGCCGAGTCCGGTCGCGCCGACGCCGCGGGCATGACCCAGGCCGCCGCCATCGACGTGACGAGCCAGCAGCCGGACCGGTTCACCTACGTCACGCAGACCGAGGAGCAGGGCGCCACCACCGACAACCTCGCGCTGTTCGTGCCGAAGGACAACGGCCTCGGCCCGGTGATGCTGGACGCGTTCCGCGCGCTGTTCGCCGACGGCACCTACGCCGAGATCATGCAGAAGTGGGGCCTGACCGACGTGACGGTCCCCGAACCGATCCTCAACGCCGGAACCGCCGAGGGCGCGCAATGACCGCCGCGGCGGTGGCGCCGGAGCACCTCGGCACCGACGACGTCGCGACCTCGCGGCGCCGGGTGCGCCCGTGGCGGTGGGTCACCGGGGCCGTGCTCGCGGTCCTCGCCGCCCAGGTGCTCGCGTTCCTCGTGGGCAACGAGCGCTTCGAGTGGGACGTCGTCGCGCAGTACCTGTTCGAGCCGAGCGTGCTGGCGGGCGTGGGCACGACGGTGCTGCTCGCGGTGCTGGCGATGGCGATCGGCTCGGCCGTCGGCGGCGCGCTCGCCGCCGCGCAGCTGTCGGACTTCGGGCCGGTGCGCTGGGCCGCGACGCTCTACGTGGGCGTGTTCCGCGGGATCCCCCCGCTGGTGCAGCTGATCTTCTGGTTCAACCTGGCCTATCTCGTGCCGCGGATCTCGATCGGCATCCCGTTCGGCCCCACGCTCGTGTCGTGGGACGCCAACGAGGTGATCACGCCGTTCACCGCCGGGGTCATCGGGCTCTCGCTGGTGGAGTCGGCCTACATGGCGGAGATCATCCGCGCGGGCGTGCTCGGCGTGGACCTCGGGCAGCGCGAGGCCGCGCGCGCGATGGGCTTCACGCCGGCGCAGACGTTCTTCCGCATCGTGCTGCCCCAGGCGATGCGGGTGATCATCCCGCCGAGCGGCAGCCAGTTCATCAGCGTGCTCAAGGGAACCGCGCTGGTGAGCGTGATCGCGATGTCCGACCTGCTGCACGCGGTGCAGGTGATCTACAACCGCACCTACCAGATCGTGCCGATGCTGATCGTCGCCTGCATCTGGTACCTGGCGCTGGTCACGGTGCTCACCGCGGGGCAGCGCCGCCTGGAGCGCCGCTTCGCCCGCGGCCACGAGCGCCCGACCGGCGTACGGCGCCCGGCCGCTGCGAACCCCGTGGAGGTGGACCGGTGACCGGCAACGCGCTCACCGCCGCGGCCGGGAAGGCCGCGGCCGCGACCGGCACCGCGCCCGTGCTGCGGCTGCACGAGGTGCGCAAGGAATTCGGCGGCCACGCCGCCCTCGACGGCGTGAGCCTCGAGGTCGCAGAGGGCGAGGTCGTGGTCGTGGTCGGCCCGTCCGGGTCGGGCAAGTCGACGCTCGTGCGGTGCGTGCACCAGCTCGAGGACATCGACGCCGGAGCCATCTACCTCGACGGCGAGCTCCTGGGCTACGAGCGCCACCGGGGCGGGCTGCGCCCGCTCACCCCGCGCGGCGTCGCCGCCCAGCGCCGCCGCATCGGGATGGTGTTCCAGCAGTTCCACCTGTTCCCGCACTTCACCGCGCTGCGCAACGTGACCGAGGCGCCGGTGCGGGTGCACGGGCGCAGCCGCGCCGACGCCGAGCGCGAGGCCATGGAGCTGCTGGACCGGGTCGGCCTGCGCGACCACGCCCACCACTACCCGCGGCAGCTGTCGGGCGGCCAGCAGCAGCGGGTGGCGATCGCCCGCGCGCTCGCCACCCGGCCCCGGGTGATGCTGTTCGACGAGCCGACGAGCGCGCTGGACCCGGAGCTGGTCGAGGAGGTCCTCACCGTCCTGCGCGGCCTCGCCGCCGACGGCCTGACCATGATCGTCGTCACGCACGAGATGGCGTTCGCGCGCGAGGTCGCCGACCGGTGCGTGTTCATGGAAGCCGGGCGGATCGTCGAGGCCGGCCCGCCCGCAGAGTTCTTCGGCCGCCCCCAGAGCCCGCGCCTGCGGGCCTTCCTGTCCCGCCACACCGCACCCGGGAGGACGCCGGAGTGATCACCGTCGCCGCGGTCGGGGACCTGATCCTCGACGAACCGGACCCGGCCGGCTTCCTCGCGCCGGCCGCGCCGCTGCTGCGGTCCGCCGACGTGACCGTCGGGCACGTCGAGGTCCCGCACTCCACGACGACCACCGAGGTGAGCACGGACGTCCCCGCGCCGCCCGCCGACCCGGCGGCGCTGGACGCGCTCGCCGACGCGGGCGTCGACGTCGTCACGCTCGCGGGCAACCACATCGCCGACGCCGGGCCGGTCGGGGTCACCGACACCGTCGCCCACGCCCGCAAGGCGGGCATGGTGCCGACCGGCGCCGGGGCGAACCTCACCGAGGCGCGCACGCCCGCGATCGTCGAGCGCGGCGGCCTGCGGGTCGGGGTGCTGTCGTACAACTGCGTCGGCCCCCGCGAGTCGTGGGCGACCTCGCGCAAGGCCGGCTGCGCCTACGTGCACGTGCTCACCCACTACGAGCTCGACTACGCAAGCCCCGGCAGCCCGCCCAAGACCTACACGTTCGCCGACCCGGACAGCCTGGACGCGATGGCCGACGACGTGGCGCGGCTGCGCGCCGAGGCCGACGTCGTGCTCGTCGGGCTGCACAAGGGCATCGGACACACCCCGGCGGCGATCGCGATGTACGAGAAGCCGGTGGCCCGCGCGGCGATCGACGCGGGCGCCGACGCCGTGTTCGGCCACCACGCCCACATCATGCGCGGCATCGAGGTGCACCGCGGCCGGCCGATCTTCCACGGCCTGGGCAACTTCGTGACCGTCACCCGTGCGCTCACCCCGGGCGACGGCGCGGACAGCCCCGAGCGGCTGGCGTGGGCGAAGCGGCGCAAGGAGCTGTACGGGTTCGAGCCCGACCCCGCGTTGCCCTACTACCCGTTCCACCCCGAGAGCCGCAACACGGTGGTCGCCGTGTGCCGGTTCGACGAGAACGGCCTCGTCGAAGCCGGTTTCGTCCCCTGCTGGATCGACGACGCCGGCCGACCCGTGCCCCTTCCGGAAGGGCCGGAGAACGCACGGGTCGCGGACTACGTCGCCTCCATCACCCGGACCGCCGGGCTGAACGGCGAGTTCGTCCGCCGCGGCGCCGAGGTCCTCGTCGCCGGGGCCGGCTCCACGAAGGAGAGCACCGCATGACCGACCAGCCCCTCGCGGGCCGGACCGTGATCGACCTGACGACCGCACTCGCCGGCCCGTACGCCACGCTGCTGCTCGCCGGCCTCGGCGCCACGGTCATCAAGGTCGAGAAGCCGGCGGGCGGCGACGTCGCCCGGACCAACGCCCCCTACTACGGGCCGGGCGGGTTGACCGTCGCCCGCACCCACGACGACGACATGTCGCTGTCGATGCTGGTGCGCGGCCGCGGGAAGCTGTCCGTCACGCTCAACCTCAAAGACCCCCGCGGGAAGGCGGTGTTCGCCGACCTCGTCCGCGACGCCGACGTCGTGGTCGAGAACTACTCCCCCGGCGTCACCCGGCGCCTCGGCATCGACTACGCGGCGGTCCGAGAGATCAACCCCCGCATCGTCTACACCTCGATCAGCGGGTTCGGCGCGCAGGGCGGGCCCGGGTCGGGCAAGGCGATGGACGCGATCGTGCAGGCGCTGTCCGGCGTGATGATGACCGCGGGCGAGCCCGGCGAGGGCCCGGTGCGGTTCGGGCTGCCGATCGGCGACCTGCTCGCCCCGCTGTTCGCGGTGATCGGCACCGTGTCCGCGCTGCTGCAGGCCGACCAGACCGGCGAGGGCCAGCACGTGGACGTGTCCATGCTGGGCGCGCTCACCTCGTTGATCGCCTGCGAGCCGTTCGACGCGCTCGAGGCGGTCGGGATGCCGCAGCGGACCGGCTCGATGGTGCCGCGGCTGGCGCCGTTCGGGATCCTGCCCGCCGCCGACGGGCACGTCGCGCTGTGCGCGCCGACCGACGCGTTCGCCCACGGCGTGTTCCGCGCGATCGGCCGCCCCGAACTGGCCGCCGACGAGCGGTTCGGCCAGCGCGACGCCCGCGTCCGCAACGCCGACGAGCTGCACGCGCTGATCCGCGACTGGTGCCGGGAGCGGACGGTGGCCGACATCGTGGCGGCGTTCACCGCGGAGGGGGTGCCCGCCGCCCCGGTGCGCGAGCCGCGCGAAGCCGTCCGCGACCCGCTGGTGCGCGAGCGCGAGGAGGTCGTCCCGCTCGTCCACCCGCGGCTCGGCGCGGTCGCCGACGTCGTGGCCACCGGCGTGCCCATCCGGTTCTCCGGCGCGCGGACGAGCCTGGACCGGCCGGCCCCCGCGCTGGGCGAGCACAACGACCACGTCTACCGCGAGCTGCTCGGCTACAGCCCCGAGGCGCTCGCCGAGCTCGCCGAGCAGGCCGTCATCTGATGGGCGCGCTCGACGAGCTCACCGCGCTCGCCGCCGACCGCACGGCCGCCGCCCGCGAGTGGGCCGCCGCCGGGCGCCCGGTCGCGGGCTACGTCGGGGCCGACGTGCCGGTCGAGGTGCTCACCGCGGCCGGCTTCCTCCCCGTCCGGCTCACCGGCGACCCGGACGCACCCTCGGACCCGGGCGACCGCTACCTCGGCCGCGGCCTCGACCCGGTCGCCCGCTCCGTGCTCACCCGGCTGCTCGACGGGGCGTACGGGCGGCTCGACGCGCTGGTCGTCTCGCACGACTGCGAGGCGTCGCTGCGGCTGTTCTACGCCGTGCGCGAGCTGCACCGCACCGACCCGGGGATCGGCCTGCCCCCGGCGCACCTGGTCGACGTGCTGCACCTGCCACACCGCACCACCACCCGCTACGTGCTGGCGAAGATCCGGCAGCTGCGCGCGCAGGTGGAACGGTGGAGCGGCGCCGCCGTCACCGACGACGCGCTCGCCACCGCCGTCGCGACCCACGACCGGGTGCGGGCGCTGCTCGAACGGGTCGCCGCGCTGCGCCGATCCCGGCCGGCCCGGCTGACCGGGACGCAGGCCCTCGCCGTGGTCGCCGCGACCACCGCGCTGCCGCCGGACCGCGCCGCGGAGCTGCTCGAGGCGCTGCTCGCCGAGGCCGACGCGCTGCCGGAGCACGGCGGAACCCGGGTGTTCCTCACCGGCTCGAGCCACGACCACCCCGCCGTCTACGCCGCGCTCGAGGGGGCCGGGCTGCTCGTCGTCGGCGAGGACCACGACTGGGGCGACCTGCTGCACCACCGCCGCGTCGACCCGCCCGCCGACCCGGCGCTGCTCGAGCTCGCGCTCGCCGAGCGGTACCAGCACAACGGTCCGGCCGCGGCCGCGGCGTCCATCCGGCAGCGGGCCGCCCACACCGCCGCGGCGGCCGCGGCGTGCGGGGCCGAGGCGCTCGTGTCGTACGTCCGCGTGCACGACGACGCGCCGCGCTGGGACTTCCCCGCCCAGCGGGCGACCACCGGCCTGCCGGCCGTGCTCGTCGACCACCAGCCCTACGGGCGGGTCGACCTCGACGCGCTCGCCGGCCTGCGCCCGCGCGGAGCCGCGGCATGACCCGGCTCGACAGCGCCCTGCGCGCCACCCGCCACCAGAAGCAGTGGTTCGCCGACCTGCGCGCCGAGGTCGCCGCCGGGGCGCCGCTCGCGCTCGTCAACGCCGACGCGCCCCAGGAGATCTTCCGGGCGATGGGCATCCCCTACGTGGTCAACCAGTGGTGGGCCTCGATCATCACGGCGAAGCGGCTCGGCGAGGATCACCTGCGGCGGCTGCGCGCCCACGGCTACCCCGACGACAGCGAGCAGTACAACGCCCTCCCCCTCGGCGACGTGCTCGAACCCGACCCGACCTCGGCGCCGTGGGGCGGGCTGCCCCGGCCGACGATCGTGCTGGCCGAGACCACCGGGGACGCCTCCCGCAAGGTCTTCGACATCTGGGGCGAGCAGCCGGGCACCACGTTCTACGCGCTGGAGAGCGCGGCGGAGAACGCCGTGCCGGAGCGCTGGTGGGAGCTCATGCCGCACCGGTGGGAGGAGGCCATCGGCTCCGACCGCCTCGACCTGCTCGTCGGGGAGCTGGAAGGGCTCATCCGGTTCCTGGAGACCACCACGGGGCGGGTGTTCTCCGAGACCCGGTTCCGCGAGGTCATGGACCTGGTCAACGAGCAGGAGGAGTGGAACCGGCGCACCCGCGACCTCATCGCCGCGGCCCGGCCGTGCCCGCTGGAGGTCACCGACGGCATCCCGAGCGTGATGGTCCCGCAGTGGCACCGCGGCACCAGGTGGGGCGTCGAGGCCGCGAAGGCGTTCCACGACGAGGTGGCCGCCCGGGTCGCCGCGGGCACCGGGGTCGGCGTCGACGAGCGGGCCCGGCTGATGTTCATCGGGCGCGGGCTGTGGTTCGACCTGGACTTCTACCGGCGGTTCCAGGAGAGCCACGGCGCGGTGTTCGTCTGGTCGATGTACCTCGCGATCGCCGCCGACGGCTACCTGCGCTACGGCGACGACCCGCTGCGCGCCCTGGCCGCCCGCTTCGCCTGCTTCTCCGACCAGCTCTACACCCCGCCCTGGTCGGTCGAGTGGTACGTCAAGGAGGCCCGCCACCACGGGATCGACGGGGTCGTGCACCTGGTCTCCGACGACCCGCGCGGCGGCTTCTTCACCACGCGCGGGCTCGAGGCCGCCGGCTTCCCGGTGCTCGAGCTGCGCGCCGACAACGTCGATGCCCGCACCGCCGACCCGGACGCCCTCGACCGGCGCGTGGCCGAGTGGCTCGACGACGTGGTGCTCCCCCGGGCCGCCGCCCGCCGCTGACCCGCTCCACCCTCCCCCTTCTCCCCCTGCACCACCGACCGCTGCACGGAGGATCCGATGCCCCGCCCCGCCCGCGTCGGCTGGATCGTCGGTGCCGTCGCGTTCGTGATCGCCGCGTGCTCCCCGGGCGGCGATCCCGCGGCCGCGCCGCCCGAGCCACCGACGGCCTCGTTCGGCGACTACCGGCCCGCGCCGCAGTTCACCGAGCGCGTCACCGAGACCTTCTACCTGCCCATGCGCGACGGCACCCGGCTCGCGGTGCGGCTGGACCGGCCCGCCGTCGACGGCGAGCCCGCGCCGGGGCCGTTCCCGGTGATCTGGCACCACACGCTGACGATCGACACCGACGCCGAGGACGGCTCCTTCGGGTTCTCCGCCATGCCCGGCCTGACCGAGCACGGCTACGTCGTGGCGCAGGTCGCGCGGCGCGGCAACGGCCAGTCGTTCGGGGTGCGCCGCGGCTACAACGACCGCATCGAGGCCCACGACGCCTACGAGGTCACCGAGTGGCTCGCCACCCAGCCCTGGTCGACGGGCAAGGTCGGCATCTACGGCTGCTCCAACACCGGCGACGCCGCGATGCACGCGCTCACCGTGCGGCCGCCGCACCTCGCCGCCGCGTTCGCCGGCTGCTTCTCGTGGGACAAGTTCGACGCGTGGCGCGTCGGCGGCATCCCCGCGCAGTGGGGCATCGGCCCGTCGCGGACGGTCGAGCAGGACATGGCCAACACCCCCGTGCAGGGCGACGAGGCCAAGCAGCTGCTCCACCAGGCGGCGCAGGAGCACCAGGCCTCGCCGCCGCTCGCCGAGATGTGGCGCGGCCTGCCGTACCGGGACAGCTTCTCCCCGATGGTGCTGTCGCGGTTCTGGTCCGAGGGCAGCATCGGCTCCTACGCCGACCAGATCCGCGCGTCCGGGGTGCCGGTCTACGTCGTCGGCGGCTGGCGCGACGAGCTGCGCGGCCAGGGCGTGGCCACGCTGCTGAACGTTCCGGGCTCCCGGCTGGTCATCGGCCCGTGGGAGCACTGCGAGAACGCGGGCTTCGCGCTGGTCGAGGAGGCACACCGGTTCTTCGACCGGCACCTGAAGGGGATCGACACCGGCATCGACGCCGAGCCGCGCATCCACTACGCGACCCCCGACTCCGACCTGCCCGACGCGGCCGGGCTGCAGTGGCGCACCGCCGACACCTGGCCCCCGGCCGGCGTGACGAGCACCCCGGTGCCGCTCGGCGGCGACGGCGTCCTCGGCTCGGACGCGGCCGGGGCCCGTTCGTTCACCGTCGGGGCCGACGTGAGCTGCCCGGACTCGGGTTCCGGGCCGTTCGCCCAGCCGTGCCACGTGCCCGGCGCCGGGGTGAGCTGGACCGGGCCGGTGCTCGCCGCGGACACCGAGCTGACCGGCTCGCCGGTCGCCGACCTGCAGGTGCGGGTCGACCGGCCGGACGCGCACGTGTTCGCCTACCTCGAGGACGTCGCCCCCGACGGCACGGTCACGGTGATCACCGAGGGCAGGCTGAAGGCGTCGCTGCGCGCCGAGCACCCGCCCGCGTACGCGCTGCCCGAGGGCGTCCCGTGGCACCGGGCCTACGCCGAGGACGCGGCACCGCTCGCCCCCGGCGAGGTCGCGCGGCTGCGGTTCGGGCTGCTGCCCACCTCCTACGTCGTGCGCGCCGGGCACCGCATCCAGGTGACCGTCACCGGAGCCGACCACCGGGAGAGCGCGCCGCTGCCCGACGCGGCCGGCGCGCGGATCGAGGTGCTCACCGACCCGGCCCGGCCCTCGCTGGTGCACCTCCCGTACGCCTGACCCCACGGAGGAACGACGATGTCCCCCCGCTCCCTGGCCGCGCGGCTCGGCGTGCTCGCCACCGTGGCCGCGCTGGCCGCCCTCGCCGGGCCCGGCGCCGCCCACGCCGCGCCCGGCCGCCCCGTGCGCGACACCGTCCGGGAGGCCGCCGACGGCCTGCCCGGCCACACCGTCTACCGGCCCGCCGACCTGCGAGCGCTGCCGCGCGGCGGCGTGCCGGTGATCGCCTACGGCAACGGCGCCTGTGCCGCGAGCAACCTGCCCGCGGTCACGTTCCTCACCGGCCTCGCCTCGCAGGGCTACATCGTGATCGCCCACGGCGCCCCCGACTCCTTCCCCGTCCCGAGCAGCCCGGAGACGACCACCGCCCACCCGGAGGAGCTGCTCGCCGCGATCGACTGGGCGACCTCGTCGCCCGCGGCGCGCCGCCAGCTGGACGGGCGCGTGGACCCGGCGCGGATCGGGGTGCTCGGCCACTCCTGCGGCGGCATCGAGGCCCTCGCCGCGGGGACCGACCCGAGGATCGGCGCGGTGGCCGGGTTCAACACCGGCTACCTGCCCGAGCCCGCGTTCGGCGGCTACGGCCGCGACCGCCTCGCCGACCTGCACAGCCCCGTGCTGCTCGTCCACGGCGGGCCGGACGACGTCGCCTACCGGAACAGCATCGACAACCACCGGTTGCTCACCGTGCCCGCGGTCCTCGCCGGACACGAGAGCGTCGGGCACAGCGGGCTGGTCTCCGGCGAGGAGGCGACGACGGGCTGGCAGATCGCCGCGGACTGGTTCGACTTCGCGCTGCGCGGCGACCGGCGGGCGGGCGCGACGTTCCTCGGGGACGACTGCGGCCTGTGCGCCGAACCGGGCTGGACCGTCGAGTCGAAGGGGTTGTCGCTGTGATCCGCCGTCCCGCCGTCGTGGCCACCGTCGTCGCCGCCGTCGCGCTCACCTGCGCCGGGCCTGCGGCAGCCGCCCCGCCGCCGGGCGGCGAGCCCTGCCTGCCCGACTCCCCGGCCCGGCCCACCTGCATCTCCGGCACGCTCGCCGACGGCACGCCGTACGCCTTCGCGGTCCCGGCCGACTGGAACGGCACGGTCGTCGTCGCGCTCGACTACGCCGACGGCGGCGAGTCGGAGCCCCTCACCGAGCGCCTGCTCGCCGACGGGGTGGCCCGCGGCGGCACCACCCGCACGGTGACCGGCTGGAACATCCGCGCCGCCATCGACAACCAGGCCGAGGCGCTCGCCCGCTTCGAGCACGCCTACGGCCCCGCCCGGCACGCGATCGCCTCCGGCAGCTCGATGGGCGGCTTCGTCGCCGCCGGGGCGGCCCAGGTGCACCCGGACGCGTTCGACGCGGCCGTGCCGTTCTGCGGGGGCCTCGGCGGCTCGGTCGCGCAGTGGAACCAGAAGCTCGACACGGTGTTCGTCCTCGAGCGGCTCGTCGCGCCCGGGCTCCCGGTGATCGACATCCCCGAGGACGTGGAGGGCGCGCGGAAGGCGTGGATCGACGCGCTCGCCGCCGCCCAGGACACCCCGCAGGGCCGCGCCCGCATCGCGCTCGCCGCCGCGATCGGGCAGCTGCCAGGGTGGGGCGCGAACCCCGACGGGTCCGCCCCGCCGCGGCCGGACGACCGCGACCCGGCGGCGCTGGAGCGGGGCGCCTACCTCGCCCTCGCCGGCGGCCCGCTGCCCTACATCGGGCAGGCGATGAGCAGCAGGCGCCAGCTCACCGCGGTGTCGGGCGGCAACCCCTCCTGGAACACCGGGGTCGACTACGCCGCGCAGCTGCGCGCCGCCGAACCGGCGCTGCACCGCGCCGTCCGCGCGCTGTACGCGGAGGCGGGGCTCGACCTGCGCGCCGACCTCGACGCGCTCGCCGCCGCCCCGCGGATCGAGGCGGACCCCGCCGCCGTGGAGCGGTTCGCGCGGGGCATCGTCTTCGACGGCGACCTGCGCATCCCCGTGCTCACCGTCTCCAACATCGGCGACCAGATCTCGACGGTGGCCCAGCAGCAGTTCTACGGCGAGAAGGTGCGCCGCGCGGGGAAGAACGCGCTGCTGCGCCAGACCTACGTCGAGTCGGTCGGGCACTGCGCGTTCTCCCCCGCCGAGCAGCACGCGGCGCTGCGCGTGATGGTCGAGCGGCTCGACACCGGCCGCTGGCCCGCCACCGACGCGCGCTCGATGAACCGCCGCGCGAGCGAGCTCGGCGCCGAGCCCGCCCCGCGCTACCTCGAGTTCACGCCGCCGCGGTTCAACCGGCCCTACCCGGGCTGAGCCGCGCTCAGACCGGTACGGCCGCGCGCTCGAGCACCTGCATGAACGCGCGCGACCATTCGGGCAGGTCGGGCCAGCCGCGGCAGGACACCATGGCCCCGTCCACGACGTCGGGGCCGTCGACGAACGTGGCGCCGGCCTGCTCGATGTCGGCCTTCAGCGGTGGGAACGCGGCCGTGGTGCGCCCGCGCAGCAGGCCCAGCGCGGCGGGCACCTGCGGGCCGTGGCAGATCGTGCCGACCGGCAGGCCGCGCTCGAAGAAGTGGCTGACGATGCGCGCCACGTCCGGGTCGGTGCGGATGTACTCCGGCGCTCGCCCGCCCGGGATGACCAGCGCGTCGTAGTCGGCGGGGTTCACGTCGGCGAAGGTGACGTCCACCGGCACCTGGTGGCCGGGCTTCTCGGTGTAGGCGTCGCAGTCGTCCTCGAAGTCGTGCACCACGAGCTTGACCGGGCGCGCCGTGCGCGCGGCGACGACCGCCTCGTGGCCGGCCTCGCGCAGCCGGAACACCGGGTACATCGTGTCCAGCTCCTCGGCGGCGTCCCCGGTCAGGACCAGCACACGTGCCATTCCTCGATCCTTCCCCCTCGTTGTGACACACCCCACTCTAGGACCGATGTGGGCGTGCGGACCAGAGGTGATCAGCGGGGGCGGCGCGCGAGCACGTAGAGGCGTTCGGTCTGCACCTCCACATCGGGCAGCGGGGAGCGCAGGTACCACTCGACGTCCACCAGCCCGGCCGCGCGGACGGCGTCGAGCACCTCGGCGGGATCGTGCTGCACGAAGTCCATGTCGACGGCGGCGCCGAAGAACTCGGTCACGTGGCGCACCTCCGCCCCGGTGTGCAGGGCGAACGCCAGCCGGCCCCCGGGCACCAGCACCCGGGCGAGCGCACCCAACGCGGACGGCAGCTCGGAGGGCGCCATGTGCACGAACGCGTACCACGCGGTGATCGCCGACCACCCGGACGCGGTGCGCGGGCGCAGCAGCCGCGTCAGGTCGCCGACCTCGAATTCCAGATCCGGGAACAGCGCCCTGGCCTGCTCGACCATCCCGGGCGAGAGGTCGATGCCGACCACCGACGCCCCGGCCGCCGCGAGCCGGGCGGCCACCTGCCCCGGCCCGGTGCCGACGTCGGCGACCGGCCCGCCGGCGGCCTCGCGCGCGATGCGGTCGAGCAGCCAGCAGTCGAACGGCTTGTGCTCCAGCTCGCCCGCGAGCTCCCGCGCGTAGCCGGGCGCGGCGGCGTCGTAGCCGGCGACGACGCGGGCATCACGGGCCTCGGCCCCGGCGGCGAGGACGACGTCCCGGTCGACCGGCGGGGGCGGCGGGACCGACTCCGGCAGCGGGCCGAGCAGGTGCGCCCACCGCCGGTCCTGCTGGCCCGGCCTGCGTTCCAGCTCGACGACCAGCGGCTCGGGCAGCTCGGCGAGCCGCCGCAGCGTCGCCTCCACCTCGGCGCGGTCGGCGAACGCGTGCAGCCGCGCGGTGCGGCTGCGCAGCTCGCCGGGGGTCTGCGGCCCACGCAGCAGCAGCACGGTGATCAGCGCCAGCTCGGGCTCGCCGACCCCGAGGTGCTCCTCGAGTCGCTGGTGGTACTTCACGGCCCGCGACCCGCCGGTCCACACCGGGCGGACCAGCTCGCGGTCGCGCAGCTCCTTGAGCGTCGCCTGCAGGAGCGCGTCGTCGTAGTCGGTGACCGGGTCCCGGCTGCTCGACTGGTTGCACGCGGCGCGCAGGGCGTTGAGGGTGAGCGGGTAGCTCGCCGGGACCGTGCGCTGCTTCTCCAGCAGCGCTCCGAGCACCCGCTGTTCGACGGCGGACAGCTGCGGTCGCGCTTCGGCCACGGCGGCAGCGTAGTCGGTGCGGCGCCCGGTGATCAGCGGCCTCGACCGGGCAACCACCGGGTCGATCCGCGGACCAGGCCGTCACCTCCGCCGCCCAGGGGTCGAAAACACACCTCAGGAGTCGACTGGCCTAGACTCGCCTCGTTCGGGCTGGTGGCACCAGCCGCGTCGGCGAGGGGGAGCGACCACCGGTGGCGGAACGGGCGGCGACGGAGGCACCCCGGCCCGAGGTCTCGGCCCGGACGGCCGGCCGGGTCGCGCGCAGGCGGGACCGGCGCAAGGCCGAGATCGTCCGCACCGCGACGGCGCTCCTGGCCGAGCACGGCTACCAGGGGATGAACCTCGAGGACGTCGCCGAGCGCACCGACATCGCCAAGGCCACGCTCTACCACTACTTCTCCGGCAAGGACGAGCTCGTCACCGCGGTCATCGAGACGCTCACGGTCGAGGTGAACCGGCGGCTCGAGCAGGAGCTGGCCGCGGTCGCCGAGGGCAGCCACCTCGAGCAGCTGCGCACGCTCATCCGGGAGCAGCTGCGCGTCCTCACCGACACCGCGCCCGAGGTCGCCACGGTGTTCTCGTGGCCGGGGGCGTGGCCGGAGCCGTTCCAGGAGCTCATCAAGGACAGCAGGCGCCGCCACGATGCGATCTTCCGGCGGGTGGTCGAGGGCGGGCTCGCCGCGGGCGAGTTCGACTGCCCCGACCCCGACGTCGCGCTGCAGTGCCTGCACGGGGTGCTCAACCAGGCCTCGCTGTGGATCCGCCCGTCGCTCCCGGCGGAGAAGAAGGCGCAGCTGTGGGAGGCGGTCGTCGACACCGCCTCCCGGATGTTCCGGCCCTGACCATCCGATCGGAAAGTCGACCGACTGGTCGAAAATGCGGATCCGTGGTTGACTGTGCCCGCACGGCAGCCGGGACGATCGGAGGAGCCACGTGGGCCTCGACGACTACCAGCAGCTCGAGTTCTCCCGCCGTCCGAACGGCGTCCTGCTCATCACGCTGAACCGGCCGGAGAAGTACAACGCCGCCGACGAGGTCATGCACGCCGAGCTCGCCCGGGTCTGGAAGGACGTCGACGCCGACCCGCAGACCCGCGTCGCGGTCGTCACCGGCGCGGGCAAGGCGTTCTCCGCGGGCGGCGACCTGGGCATGGTCGAGCGGATGGCGGGCGACTACGACCGGGTCTCGCACATGCTCCGCGAGATGAGCGACCTGGTCTACAACATCATCGACTGCGAGAAGCCGATCGTGTCGGCGATCAACGGCGTGGCGGTCGGCGCGGGCACGGTCGCCGCGCTGCTGGCCGACGTCGCCATCGCCGCCGAGGACGCCCGCATCGGCGACGGGCACGTCAAGCTCGGCGTCGCCGCGGGCGACCACGCCGCGATCATCTGGCCGCTGCTGGCCGGCATGGCCAAGGCGCGCTACCACCTGCTCACCGGCGAGATGATCACCGGGGCCGAGGCGGAACGGATCGGCATGGTGGCCAAGGCGGTGCCCCGCGACCAGGTCCTCGACGAGGCGCTGCGGGTCGCCGACGTGCTCGCCACCGGCTCGCAGCCGGCGATCCGGCTCACCAAGAAGGCGCTCAACAACTGGCTGCGCGCGGCCGGGCCCACCTTCGACGCCTCCGCCGCCTACGAGATGCTGACCTTCCTCGGCCCCGACGTCGTCGAGGGCGCCGCCGCGCTGCGCGAGAAGCGCCCGCCCCGCTTCCCGTCCGCGAACGCCTGACCGGGTCAGGCCGCGAAGCCCGCGGCCACCTCGATCAGGGCGAGCTCGTTGGCGTGGATGCGCTCGGGTTCCACGCCGTAGTGCGGCGGGTAGAGCAGCGCCCAGTCGACGACGCCGGCGTAGCGGCGCAGCTGCTCGGCCACGTCCTCCGGCGTGCCGAACACGGCGCGCTCCTCGACCATCTCCTGGCCCGCCGCGACCACGCCGGCGACGTCGCCCGCGGCCACCGCGGCCCGCGCCGCGGCGCGTTCCTGCCCGAACCGGCCGCCCGGGAACAGCGCGTCGTAGCCCTTGGGGGTGGCGTAGAAGCCGACCTGCGCCGCGGCGTCCCGGCGGGCGGTGGCGGCGTCGGGCCCCGCCGACGCGACGACCTGCGTGGTCATCCGCAGCGCCGACGCGTCCCGGCCGGCCTTCGCCGCGCCCTCGGCGAGCAGCGGTCGGGCGAGGTCGCGCAGGTAGTCGACCGGGGCGATGGTGTGCCCGACGAACCCGTCGGCGCACGCGCCCACCGCCCGCACCATGTGCTCCCCCACGCCCGCGGCCATGATCGGCACGTGGTCGGGCAGCGCGGTGCGCTCGTAGTGGGCGAGCGCGATGCGGTCGAACGCGCCCTCGAACCGGAACGGGCCGCTGCGGTGCGCGATCAGCCGACGCAGCAGCTCGACGCGCTCGCGCACCTGCGGGGCCGGGCGCTGCAGCGGCGTGCCGTACCAGTCCTGGTTCATCCGCCGCGTGCTGCTGCCCACGCCGAGCACGAACCGCCCGCCCGCCACGCCCTGCACGTCCGCGGCGGCCGAGGCGAGCGCCAGCGCGGAGCGGGCGAAGAGCGGCGTGACGCTCGTGCCCACGAGCGCGGTCTGCGTCACCGCTGCGATCGCCGCGGCCCGGGTCAGGCTGCTGCGGTTGTAGTAGTCGATCGTCCACAGCGAGTGGACGCCCGCGCGGTCGGCGGCCCGGGCGATCCGCAGCGCGGCGGCCGGGTCCTCGTCCATGACCACGAGCCCGATCTGCATGCGTCGGATTCAACCACCTGGGCGGAAAATCGACCACGTGGTTGGGCGACCCCGCTCGACCCCGGCACCGACCCATGCCGCATGATCACGCCCCGAACGACGGCCGGGGCCGTTTTCGAGGAGGCGTGCAGGGCATGGACACGGCGGAGGACGCGGCGCGGTCGGCCGTGGGAGCCGAGAAGACCCGGGGCGCGAGGGACGGCGGGAACGGCGGTTCCACCGGGCGCGGTCGGTTCCGCCGCGACAACCCCGACAGCTGGCTCGCCCCGCAGCACCGCGACGGAATGGCGCTCGTGCTCAGCTCGGGCGTCTCGTCGGCGGTCGGGATGTTGTTCTGGGTGCTCGCCGCGCGGCTGTTCGAGCAGGACGTGGTCGGGGTGAACTCCGCCGCGCTGTCCGCGGTCACGTTGCTCGCGTCGGCGTCGCACCTCAACCTCGGCAACGCCATCCTGCGGTTCGTCCCCGTCTCCGAGCGGCGCCGGGCGCTCATCGCGGGCTGCTTCGCCGTCGGCCTCGGCGTGGGCGCGGTCGCGGGCCTCGGGTTCGGCCTCGGGGCGCCCATCTGGGCGCCGGACCTCGTCGCCGCGCTCGGACACCCGACCGTGATCGTCTTCTACCTGGTCGCCGTCCCGCTCTGGACGGTGTTCGTCATCCAGGACTCGGCCCTCACCGCGATCAAGCGCGCCCCGCTCGTCCTCGTGGAGAACGTCGCGTTCGCGGTGCTGAAGGTCGGGCTGCTCGTGGTGGCCGCGTGGATGGGCCTCACGTTCGGCATCGCGATCGGGACGCTCGCCGCCACGGCGCTGCTCGTCGTCGTGGTCGTCGCGTACCTGGCCCGGGTGGCCGACCGGCAGCCGCCGCCGGAGTCGCCCCGCCCGGCCTCCCCCCGCGACCTCGCCGGGTTCCTCGGCGCCGACTACGCGGGCAACGTGGCCTGGCAGTCGGCCACCTTCGGCATCCCGCTCATCGTCATCGCCCTCACCGACCCCGCGGGCGCCGCGGTGTACGGGATGGCCTGGCAGATCACGTACTCGCTGTACCTGGTCGCCTCCGGCATGGGCAAGTCGATGGTCGCGCACTCCGCCGGCGGGGACTCCGAGGCGATCGTCCGCGCCCGCCGCGGGATGGACCGCAAGGCGGCCACGCTCATCCTCCCGGGCGCCGCCGTCGCCGCCATCGGCTCCTACCCGATCCTGTCGATCTTCGGCAACTCCTACGCCGAGACGGGGGCGTTCCTGCTGGCACTGCTCGCGCTGTCGGCCGTCCCGAACATCGTCACCAACTCCGCGCTGTGGGAGGCCCGCGTGCGCCGCCACCGGGCGGTGCAGTTCGGGCTGCCCGCGGCGACCGCCGCCGCGGTGATCGGCTCCACCGTCGTGCTCGTGCCCGCGCTCGGCATCACGGGCGTGGGGTGGGCATGGCTGGGCGCCCAGAGCGTGGCCGCGGCCGTGATCCTCGTGCTGCGCCGCCGGGCGGCCACGTCCGCCGCCTGATCACCGGTAGAGCGCGTCGATCGCGTCGACGACCTGCGCGCGGGCCACGTCGGCGGGGTGCGTCCCGATCAGGACGTGGTAGGCGAGCCCCTCGGCGAACGCGACGAGCCGGGCCGCGACGTGCTCGGGGCGCTCGGCGGTGCCGATCGCGCCGGACGCGACGTCGCGCGCGACGAGCTCGGCGAGCCGGGCGTGCAGCTCGGCGTAGGCCTGCCGCAGCCGGGTCGCCACCCGCTCGTCGGTGAGCGCCTGCGCGGTGAACGTCTGGCGGATGCGCATGTGCGTCGTGGTGGCCCGGTCGTGCGGCACCAGCTCGGTCAGGACCGCGGTGAGCACCGCGCGCGGCCCGTCGTCGGTGGCGGTCAGCGCGGTGATCCGCTCGGTGGCGAGCTCGTTCGCCCGGTCGAACGCCGCCTCGAGCAGCTGGGCCTTGGTCGGGAAGTAGTGCTGCACGCGGCCCGCCGACACACCGGCCTTGGCCGCCACCGACATCTGCGACACCGCGGCGAGCCCGGCCTCGTCGACGACGGCCAGGACCGCGTCGCAGATCTCCCGGCGGCGCGCGTCGTGGTGCGCCCCGGGGCCACGGGTACGCGGCATCCGACCTCCTCGAACAAACCGATGTGCTCACATCGTATTGCTGATCCGGGCTGCGCGCCCGTACCCTGCGATCAAATCGATGTGATCACATCGGAAAACGGGAGGAGCGACGGTGACGCGCAGCGCGACGAGCACCCCTCCCCTGCTGGTGGCCCTGGCCTGCGCCGGGCAGTTCCTGGTGGTGCTCGACGCGTCGGTGCTGAACGTCGCGCTCCCCACGATCGAGCGCGCGCTCGGCTTCGCCCCGACGGGCGTGCAGTGGGTGGTCAACGCCTACGGCCTCGCGTTCGCCGGGTTCCTCTTGCTCGGCGGCCGCCTCGCCGACACCCGCGGCCTGCGCCTCGCCCTCGCCGGCGGGCTGGCGGTGTTCGCGGGCGCGAGCCTCGTCGGCGCGCTCGCCCCCACCCCGGCCGTGCTCGTCGCCGCCCGCGCGCTCCAGGGGATCGGCGCGGCCGCGCTCGCCCCGGCGACCCTCGCGCTGCTCACCACCGCCGTCCCTGAGGGTCCGGCCCGCCTGCGGGCCATCGCCGCCTGGACCGCCACCGGCATGTCCGGCGGCACCGCCGGGAACCTCGTCGGGGGCGCGCTCGCCGAGCTCGCGTCGTGGCGGTGGATCCTGCTGGTCAACGTGCCGCCCGCCGCCGCGGCGATCGCCCTCGCGCTGCGCCTGCTGCCCCGCCCGCCCGCTCGACCCGCGACCCGGCTCGACCTGCCCGGGGCGGCCACCGCGGTGCTCGGGCCGGCCGCGCTCACCTACGCCGTCGTCGAGTCCGGCCGGTCCGGCTGGGCCGCCCCCGCGACCCTCGCTCCGCTCGGCGTCGGCCTGCTCGCGCTCGCGGCGTTCGCGATCGTGGAGACCCGCGCCCGCGACCCGCTGTTCCCGCCGCGGGTGCTGCGCTCACGGGCGCTCGTGGCCGGCAACGCGCTCGTCGCGCTGGCCGCGGTGTGCCTCATGCCGATGTGGTTCTTCCTGGCCTTCCTGATGCGCGACGGGCTCGGCTACACGCCCCTGCAGACCGGGCTGGGGTTCCTCCCGCACACCGTGCTCGGCATGGCCGTCGGCGTCGCGGTCGCGCCGCGCCTGGTGCGCCGGTTCGACCCGCGCGCCGTCGTCGCCGCGGGCGCCGCGGTCACCGCGCTCGGGTTCGCCTGGCAGGGCCTCGCCGCGACCGCGCTCGACGGCGGGTACCTCGACGAGCTGCTCGGGCCCGCGGTGCTGGTCTCCGTCGGCGGCGGGCTGCTCACCACGCCGCTCACCGCCGCGGTGACCTCGGGCGTCGCCCCCGATGCCGCGGGCCTGGCGTCCGGGTTGCTCAACACCGCCAAGCAGGTCGGCGGGGCGCTCGGGCTCGCCGCCCTCGTCGTCGTGGCCGCCGGCCCGGCCGGCGGCCTCGCCTTCGACGTGGTGTTCGCGGCGATGGCGGTGGTCGCCGCTGCCGTGGGCGCCGGGGCCGCGCTGCTCCCGTCACCCGGGCGGGCAATCCGCTCTCAGTAGATCCACAGACATCTCAGCCACGCCACAGGGAGGGCCTGTCAAGGTCATCGGGTTCGTTCCCGAACCCGAAACCCGAGGTACCCGTGCCCGCTCCCCGTCCGTTGCTCGCCGCGCTGGCCGCGCTCACCACGGCGCTGGTCGCCTGCTCCACCGGTTCGACCGGCACCCCGTCCGCCGCCCCTGAGGAGGCGCCACCACCGCCGATCGAGCTCGAGGGTGACTGGACGTGGACCCCGCAGCCGGGGCCGCTGGAGCTGGGGGTGACCCACACCCAGAAGAGCCTGGACGAAAGCGGCAGCGACCCCGAGGCCCGCCGGCGCGGGA